>Ga0210057_1000180_pt1 | contig 112108 bp, 99 predicted proteins | sample CryGeyCG2114_010_2_FD_183968 | JGI IMG/M metagenome (GOLD analysis project Ga0210057, IMG submission 183968) | Groundwater microbial communities from aquifer - Crystal Geyser CG10_big_fil_rev_8/21/14_0.10 (SPAdes) (version 2) | ecosystem: Environmental > Aquatic > Deep subsurface > Groundwater ...
TCGCATACATGAAGAAAGAAGGTTATGATGTTGAGGTGATTGACACCGAAGACATGGATGCAATTAAGGATCAATATGGTATCCCTGAATTTATGCGTAGTTGCCACACGTCGGTTGTTGGTGATGGAGAATATGTAGTTGAAGGGCATATTCCAGCAAAAGGGGTACAAGAATTAATGAAAGGGAATGCGGATGTGGATACGATTGCCATGCCGGGCATGCCATCCGGTTCGCCGGGGATGCCGGGACCAAAGTTGGGAGCCTTTACGGTGTACAGTATTGATAGTGAAGGCAATGCATCGCAATTTATGCAATTATAATGCGTATGAAAAAAACAATTCTTGCGTTGTTTGGGGTATTGGCCTTTATCCCCGGTGTAGCAAAAGCGCACTGTCCATTGTGTACAGCAGGAGCCGGCGCATTGGCAATTGGTGCTGCCTATATTGGTGTAAGTACATATGTTGTGGGAATATTTATAGGCGCATTTGCGCTGGCTTTAGCGTTATGGATTCCGCGTACTGTAAAGAAAAAGTATATCCGTTATCAAGATCATATATTGGCCGCAATTATCTATGTGACCACTATAGTGCCGCTTTTACCGCTTTTGCAACATTTTACTTCATTTAATGTGTATTGGTTTGGTGAATACGGATCTTTCTTCAACAGAACATACATGGTGAACAGATTTTTGATCGGCTCGTTTATAGGTGCGGGCGTCATGTACGCAGCACCGTATGTGAGCGGCCATGTGACAAAGCTTCGAAAAAAGAATTTTCCGTATCAAGGCATGGCCATTACATTTGGACTCCTGTTGCTCATATCGCTATTCTTTCAGTTTGGCCTATGAGTCCTATTCTCAGCATTATTGTAGCTATCAGCTTGCTGTTTGTTTTGCATTTGCTGGTGAAGCAGGTAACAGGGTGGCGGTATTGTGCTATCTGCGCCAGTGTGAGCTTGACATGGCTTGGCCTGCTTGCGTTGTATTGGCTTGGGCGGTTTGACCATCCTGCGCTGATAGGTGTTCTCATGGGTCAAAGCGTGGTGGGGGTCTATTACCTGCTTGAAAAAAAGGTTCCGGAGGCGTGGCATGTGTTTCGCCTGCCATATTTACTCACCACGACGGTGGTGGTATACGCGCTGCTGGGCCTGCTGACTCAGGCGGTGCATGTGTTTGGTACGCTGGCGGTGTTATGGATCGTCTTTGGTGTCGCCTTCGTGAATAGCAGGAGCGGATGGGCAAAAAAAATCGTGGCATGTTGTAAGAATTGGTAAATCCCAATGGATGACATATGGGAAAGGCACTAACATAATATCTTGAAAAGCATATGAAAGTTGGATTGACAATACTGGGCATTGGCATCCTTGTCATTGGCCTGGCAAAAATGGGTGCGTCAACTTCGGCGGGGCAAACAACCGCTTCGCCGATCCGTTCTTCGTCAGCACTGACGGAATCGGCCGGCACCGTCAACATTGAGCAAAACAATCTTGATCTTGGCGATATTCCTATCGGTGGAGGAACAGTGAATGCCACTTTTTATTTCACGAATACCGGTGATGAACCCATCGTGCTTACCAGTGGAAAAACGAGTTGCATGTGCACCGAAGCGGTTGTTACGACGGCAGACGGCGCGGTGTCTCCAAAAATATTGATGCAGGGGCATGGTTCAAGCGGTGTCCTTGATATGGTCGTGGCATCGGGCGAGCGGGCGAGCGTGGTCGCGACATTTGATCCAATGGCACACGGGCCAAACGCGCTTGGGCCGATCACGCGTGATGTTATCCTTGCAACAAATTCAAAGACTCATCCGGATGTACGGTTTACCTTTCGGGGTAATGTAGTAAAAGAGTAATGATATATGACCAACATAACCAGACGGGCGTCTCTTTTATCTCTCTTGCTGGGTGTTGTTATTTTTATCGGCGCCGGATGTGCCGGTATAAGCCGTGTGACAACGTTTACATTTGAAGAGTCATCATATGATTTTGGCCTCATACGGCAGTCCGGTGGGGCGGTCTCACACAAGTTTCCATTTGTGTATAATGGAGCGGAGTCGGTTGTTATTACCGGGGTTCCAACAAGCTGCGCGTGCACGAGTGCGGTAGTGAACAAGACCAATTTCAATCCCGGTGACAGGGGGGTGCTGACTGTCACGTTTAATCCAAATTTGCACGAAGAGCCGGAGGGCAAATTTTTTAAGACGGCTACGCTTTTGACCGAGCCAAGCGTTGATGAAATGCCGGAGGTAAAAATTTGGGTAGAAATAAATCTTGATCTGGGACCGGAGGCATATGAATTGCAGTCGGATCACGCGGACGACGAAGGTGAAGAAGGTGGAATCACTTCGTACAGATCAATAACTCCGGAAAAATTCACTGACATGCTCAGCAACAAGGACTTTACGCTGATTGATGTCCATATTCCCGAGCAGGAGCATATCACGCAAACGGACGCGTTTATTCCATATAATGAGATTGAACACAGCACGGCACTCCCAAAAGATAAGAACGCGAAGATTGTACTGTATTGCCGATCAGGCGGCATGAGCAGGGCCGCGGCGTACACGTTGGTGGAAGACGGATATACAAACGTGTATGACCTGTCCGGTGGGGTAAACGCGTACAATGCATATGTGGGCTCCTTGGAACAGGCTCAAGAGCGGCAGGCAGACGAACAGGTTGGATATATTCAGTTTGAGGCTATGACAATCACAGCAGGGAACATGGAACAATTGGCTCGCGATTTTGGGGATGAACTCAATGATATTGCGCTTGATTTCAAGAATACTAACATTCTGCTTGTCATGAATAACCATCGTACGGATTTGAGGACGTTTGACTACCAATCGTTGGCTGAACTTGACGGCATGTCCGCTCAGCGCTGGCAGTCGATTTCCGACCCGTCCGTGAGTCATCATGTCGCGGGGGTGCTTACGTTCGGCCGTGACAGGGAACCTGATGTGCTTACCATCGCGGGGCTGCCGGTAGGCAAGGCAACGCTTGTCCTGAAAACATCGTGATGTATGAACAGAAAAAAAAAGATGTATAAACAGCCCAAAATGAGTCCGCGCCGCGCCGCTGTGGTTGGGTTTGTCAGTATGGCGGTTTTTTACTACGGGCTGCTATGGGCGACAACACAAGACGTGCTCCATCCGGTATTTTTCTTCGCTGAAAAATGGTACTTGCTTGCCCCCTTGTTTGCCGGATTTACATACCAGATGTTTTTGTTTCAGCAATTACGATTCTTGATTCATGAACATCAAGCCGCAATGGCCGGTGTCTCTGCCGGTACAAGCGGTTTTGCCATGGCTGCTTGCTGCGCGCACCACGTCGCTGATTGGCTACCATTTGTAGGTTTTGCCGGTGCCGCCGCAATCACAAAATATCAGGATGTGTTCCTTGCCATTGGTGTGTTGGTGAATGTCATTGGTGTCGCGTATATGTGGCGTAGGGTGAATAAACAGCGGCGTACGGGATGCGCGGAGGGTGTATCGGTGTGATTATTTAATGTGTAATAGAGTGCCTATGAAAACAGTATCACTGTTAAAAACGGAAACGTTTTGGCTTTGGTTCATTGGCGGTGGTCTTCTTGTCTTTGCCATTGAGACATTGCTTTTGGGTCTGTGGACGATTCCGATTATCGGGTACCGCATCCCCTATATGAATGAGGTCACCACGTTCGACCTGCTGTTTGCGGGGTCGTTTGCGGTTGCCTTTGGATTTGGTGTGTCACTTTTTGCGCTTGCGCGAAAGGGTAAAGCCGCGTCGTGCGCGGTTGGTGGCGGGTCAGGACTGCTTGCGTTTTTTACCATGCTTTGTCCTGTGTGCCCTGTATTCTTTCTCACGTATTTTGGCCTGTCGGCAACGGTGATGGCCTTTTCACCATATTTTTGGTGGATGCGTGTGATAGCGTTTGTCGTTCTTATTGCGGGTATCGCGTTACTGGCGCGTCGATTTGAACCAAAAGACGTGCCCACCAAAAGTGGACATCTGATATTTCAGAAAGTGGCGGTTATCGTCGTTGGTATTTTGTTTGTGTCCAATCAGGCGCTTGCCATGCAGGTGGGGAAAAAAATGATCGGCATGGATATGGCTGACGGTGTCGTCCTTACAGGAGAATTTGCGCGGGATATTGCCGCGCTTGTTACCCCAACAACGCTTCCATTTTACGGAAGCGAGCTTGGTCTTGATATGTCGAATTTGAACGCGATCAATGCGTCCATTCGAAAACTCGGCATTATGGCTCCAATGCAGGGATCAAATCCAATTCAGCTGAGTGAAGAGGAAATGAAGCGGTACATTAAAATAGGCACTGAGCCGTATGTGACATGTGAGTTTTGTTGCGGTGTTACGACTTTAGTACGAGAAGACGGATCGCCAACCTGTGGTTGCGCTCATTCAATTGCGATGCGCGGAACAGCCGCGTATCTTATACGGACATATCCTGAAATGACGGACGCACAGATCGCGTACGAGATTGTCCGGCAGAAGGGGCTGTACTTTCCCGTACAGCTACAGCAGCGCATGGCAAGTTCGCTTGCGGGTGACCGTGCTGAATTCAAGCCGGATATTAAATATTTAACCATGAATTTGACAGAGTCTGAATTGACGGATTTGCAAAAAAAAGCCAAGACGTCCGGGTTTGAGCCGGAAGAAAATCCCGGTATGGTGGGGGGATGTTAAAAGATATTTATTTTTACCGAGTTTCATAATTATTTCTTGTATGTTTTCACAAAAAAACCTAACAATTATGCTGGCAATCACTATTGGTGTCTTGTCGTATCAGACAGCGGCGCTTGCCGGCATGAGCCGTCAATTGGAAGACGCGCAAATTGGGGTGGGTGGTTCTCCCGCGACTGTCAGTTTTACGGATGATGGATCCTCTCCGGCCATGGTTGGCGGCTGCTAAACGAATATACATTTTTTATTTAATTTTGATGTATGAAAACAGAAGAAAAAGAAATGAATCACATTGATGCCGACGAGGAGATGAGAGAATCGGTTTCGGATGATTGTTGTGGTAAAGATCATGGAGAACAGGTTCAAAAAAACAGTCGGTTTTCCGCTCTTGCTAAAAAAAATCCAATCAAGGCGCTGTGGGTGATTCTTGTGGTCGTGCTTGTGGCCAATATAGCGGCAATGACCTTCTTTACGGTTACCGTAAACAGCAAGCTGAGTGACGCGGTTGAGTTGGTACGGCCGCAGGAAGGAACACTGACACTTGTTCTTCCATCAAACTGTCCGGTGTGCGGAGATTTGTCCGCTCAAAAAAAGATGGTGTCTTCTCAAAATATCGAACTGCTCGACGATCGGGTGGTTTCCGCCGACAGTACCGAAGGGAAGACTGTCATTGAGAAATTTGGTATCAGAAAGCTTCCGGCGCTGGTATTTGTGACGGATGAGAAAATAAAAGACCGGCTTGCTCGCGCGCTTGAGCAGGGGGCGCGCCCGGTTGGAGAGAACACACTTCTTTGGGAACAGGAGCAGCCTCCGTACATGGATGCTCAATCAACAGAAGTGACAGGACTTGTGGGAGCCACGTATCTAACGGATAAAGACTGCATAGAGTGTTATGATGTGCAAAAAATCATGCGACCCATACTGCAACAGTTTGGCGTGGTGATTGTGTCCGAGGATATTGTTGATGTATCAGACGCGCGTGGAAAGGAATTGGTTGAGAAGTACACAATGACACGCGTCCCGGCTCTGCTCCTTTCGTCGCAAGCGAGTGCGTATAGCGCGCTGGAACAAGTATGGGGGCAGGTCGGGACGGTTGAACAAGACGGGGTCTTTGTCTTTCGGGATCCCGCCCGAGTTGGCGCTACCTATAAAGACCTGGAAATAGGTAAAACGGTTGCTCCTGACAGCGGGGCATAGAGCGCTTGGAAGTGCTTTGTCGGTGCTGTATACTACACTAAATAATTTGAATCATATGGATAAACAGGCGCGCATCTACATTGTCGCTCTTCGTATGGCATTGGGCTGGCTTTTTTTCTATGCAGGCATCACCAAATTGGTCAACCCCGCGTGGAGCGCCGCGCCGTACATATCAGCAGCCAAGACATTTGGTGGGTTGTATTCATGGTTCACCACGCCCGGCGTCATAGATGTGGTAAACGTACTCAACGAATGGGGGCTGACACTGATTGGTGTTTCGCTTATCGTCGGTGCGTTTGTCCGTGTCTCCAGCGTGCTTGGAGTCGTGCTCATGGTGCTGTACTATCTTCCTATTCTCGATTTCCCGACGGTCGGCGCGCATGGCTACATTGTTGACGAGCATGTTATTTATGCAGCCGCCCTGTTGGTTCTTTACGCGACCAAATCGGGTCATGTGTGTGGCGCGGATGTACGGCTTAAAAAAATAACATGGTTAAAAAAAGTAATATAACACCTGAGAAAGGGGGTGACATTATGAAAGAACATTGTAACATGTGGAAGTGTTCCAACCGGGTTGGACTCTTCCTTGTCGCATTGTACGTTATCTGTTTTGCCTGGTTTTTTGTTCATCCGGTTGAACCAGATTTGCATCTGCGATTGTTGCGGCTCTCGTACTTTGGATTTGACGGTATGAATATTGTCAGCTTTATTGCCGGCGCGATTCAGACGTACATTTGGGCATATATCGGAGTTGGGATTTGGCATGTGACCGGTTGCTGCCTTAAGAGCGGATCGTGCGAAAAAAAATAAGAACGCAGATCAGAGGCAAAATACGTTTTGCCTCTATCCGCGTTCTTATTGTGTGTAAAAGAAGTGAATTACTTTATATCAAAATTACTGTGTATGAAAAAAGAACTATATCCAATAGTCGGCATGCACTGCGCATCGTGCAAAAAAAATATAGAGCGCATGGTTGGGAAACTTGATGGTGTACAGAGTGTGAACGTGAATTACGGTACCGAAGTCATGACTGTGGAGTACGACGGATCGGTAGACACATTGGAGGGAATTGCCGCCGCGGTCAAAAAAGCCGGTGGATACACCATGGTGATGAGTGATGCCGGGTTGGTGGTAGCATCAATGCCGGAGGCAAAAAAAATGCAGACAGATCAGCATGATATGGCCGGCATGAAAGGCGGGATGAAAAAAGGACACCACGACCACGCATCCATGCTCAAAAAAGAACAATATCAAAAGTTGAAAAAGACGGTACTGTTTGTGGGGATTGGGGCGTTGCCTTTTTTGGCGCTCATGATACTGGATCTTGCGGGCAAAGATATATCGGATGCGTTTGGCACTGTACTTTTTTCCGGCGGTTTCGCACTCAGTACGTTGTTTTTGATGCAATTTTTGCTGACAACTCCGATTTTGTTTTGGGGCGGATCACAAATTTTCGTCAGCGCGTGGCGCGCGCTGAAGGTAAAGAGCGCGAACATGGACACCTTGATCGCACTTGGCACCTTTACCGCCTGGTTTTTTTCAAGCATTGTCACTTTTGCGCCGGGACTTTTGGGGGAACATGGCGGTGACACTTTTTTTGAAGCAGCCGTTTTTATTACGTTTTTCATTTTGCTTGGCCGTCTGCTTGAAGCCAGGGCAAAGGGACAGGCGGGCGAGGCTATAAAGAAACTGCTTGAGCTGCAGGCAAAAGAAGCAACAGTCATTCGTGATGGAAAAGAAATGAAGGTACCGATTGAAGACGTGGTGAAAGGCGACACTATATTGGTTCGTCCGGGTGAAAAGGTGCCGGTGGATGGTGTCATTATAGAGGGTGCCAGTACGATTGATGAATCCATGGTGACGGGCGAGTCTATTCCTTCGGAAAAAAAAGTCGGAGACGCGGTGGTTGGCGCGACTATCAATAAAACGAGCGCGTTTCGGTTTCGCGCAGAGCATGTGGGCAGTGAGACCATGCTTTCACAGATCATAAAAATGGTGCAGGAAGCGCAGGGGAGCACTGCGCCGATTCAAAAGCTTGCGGATCAAGTGTCCGGTGTGTTTGTCCCGATTGTGATTGCGATTGCCGCGCTTGCGTTTTTGTTTTGGTTGTATGCCGCCCCGTCGCTTGGTCTTGTCGCTGTAGATACCGGCATGCTCCAGTTGGCCGTGTACATAGCTACAACCGTGCTTATTATCGCTTGCCCATGCGCGTTGGGGTTGGCAACGCCCACGGCCGTCATGGTGGGAACCGGCAAGGCCGCGCGTCATGGTATTTTGATAAAGGACGCGGAAGCATTGGAGCGCGCGCATAAAATAAAAGCGATTGTGTTTGACAAAACCGGAACATTGACACAAGGCAAGCCGGAAGTGGTCGGCTCTGCGTACACAGATGAGAAGGAAGCGAACACGCTGCTTGGCATGGCATACGCGCTTGAGCATTTGTCCGAGCATCCACTCTCGGATGCGATTGAGAAGCATGCGGCATCTAAGGGAAGTGGTGACAAAGGCCTGCCTGTTAAGGATTTTTTGGCAGTGGAAGGCCGTGGTGTCTCCGGTGTGGCCGGCGGTAAAAAGGTATTGATCGGAAACGCTCGGCTCATGAGTGAACACGATATTTCTTTGAGCGAGGATCTGAAGAAACGAGCGGATGAATTCGTTCAAAAAGGGCAAACACCGATTTACATGAGTGTTGATGGAGCGCATGTAGCAGTCTTTGCGCTTGCTGACACAATAAAAAACGAGTCAAAAGAAGCCATTCAGGCACTGCGCGGGCTGGGGATTCGCGTGGTGATGATGACAGGGGATAACAGCGCAACGGCCAATGCCATTGCCAAACAATTGGGGATAGATGAAATCATGGCTGACGTGTTGCCGCAAGACAAGGCGCGAAACCTGGAAGAACTTCAGAAAAGAACAGATGGCATTGTGGCGATGGTGGGTGATGGCATCAATGACGCGCCGGCTTTGGCACAGGCCGATATCGGCATTGCCATGGGGACGGGAACCGACGTCGCCATAGAGGCCGGGGATATTGTTTTGGTAAAAGGGACACTGGATAAGGTTATTGAAACAGTCAAAATATCCAAGCGCACGCTGACTATTATCAAGCAAAATTTGTTTTGGGCCTTTGGATATAACATCATTGCTGTCCCTCTTGCCGCCGGACTGTTGTATCCGGCATTCGGGCTGCTACTCTCACCTATTGTCGCCAGCGCGGCCATGGCGCTCAGTTCTGTCTCGGTGGTGCTCAACAGTATTCGAATCAAATACCGATCATAGTATGAAACAAGTAACCTATTGTATCGATGGCATGCATTGCGCGTCGTGCGAGCTTTTGATTGAGCAGCGGATATTGGAAGAAAAAGGCGTGACGGCCGCGGATGCGTCCATAGGAAATAAGACGGTCACGATTATTGGCAAAAATTGGGTACCGTCGGTTGATCAACTGAATGCTTGGTTTAAAGAAGACGGGTATACCTTTGGCAGAACACCAATACGAAAAAAGCGAGAGCCATTATTGTATGTTGTCGAAGGCAAGCAAGGCATTCAGCTGGACAGGCGGGAGCTTTCGCGTCGATTTCATATGCTTGGTCGGGTGGCCATTGTTATTGCTGTGCTGTGGTTGGTGTCACGGCTGGGGTTGTCTCAATATGTCAATCTTGGAAACAGCTCCGCGCTTGGATTGTTTTTTGTGTTTGGCGTGGTGGCGGGGCTCTCAAGTTGTGCCGCTTTGGTGGGAGGGGTGCTGCTTTCCATGACAAAAGCGTGGAATGAGGCTTTACCAAAAGAGGCATCGCTCCCCGTAAAATTGGTTCCGCACCTGTATTTTCACGGTGGGCGTTTGTTTTCGTACGCAGTGTTTGGCGCGATATTGGGTGGTATTGGTCAGATATTCTCGTTTGATTCTGCTATATTTTATGCCATAGTAACCATGAGCGTGTCGCTTATAATGCTGTTGATTGGATTACAAATGGCAGGTGTCGAGTGGGCAGAACGATTTCAAATTCGACTGCCAAAAAGTATCACTCGTCGCATTAGTGTCTCCGACCATGCCCTCCATAGGCACATGCCCTTTGCTGTTGGTGCCGGCACCATATTGCTGCCATGCGGGTTTACGTTGGCGGCAGAAGCCATCGCCCTGTCAAGTGGTAGCGCGGCTCGTGGTGCAAGTATGATGATCCTGTTTGTGTTGGGGACAGCCATTCCATTATTTTTGATTGGATTGGCAAGCATTAAAGGAACAGAACAACCCAAACGAAAAAGGATGTTTTCTTTTTACGCCGGTGTGGTTCTTGTGTTGTTTGCACTGTATAACACAAACGCGCAGTTCAATGTGCTGGGGTGGCCAAGTGTCAGTGACGTGTTGGCTCGAGGGAACACCGAATCTCGCGCGGCAGTTTCGAAATCACCAGACTCCCCAAAGGGAACGCAGATTCTTAGCATTACCGCGAAAGGATTTGAATATACCCTGACAAGCGGGGCAAGCATTCAATCCGGGATCCCTACCACATTGCTTGTGGATAATCAGGGGATGGTGGGATGCGGCCTGTATATGGCATCACGTGGGCTTATTCCTGGGTCTGTTGCATTGACCCCGGGCATGAACACCATAGACTTGGGCAAACCAAAAAAAGGGACATATAAAATTTCTTGCACTATGGGTATGGTGGCACCGGTGGTTGTCCGTGTTATATAGTGGAATGTGCTGAATGAGTCCCTCTTGCCAATGAGCTGAAATATTGTAGAATACCACCATGAAAAAAAGGTGGTATTTTATTGTAGTCATGTGTTTGATCGTTGGGCTCTGCGCGGCCTATTTTTTACGTGCAAAAACAGTGGAGCCAACAGAAGATCAATTGCGTGAACAAGCCGAGCAGCAAGCTATTGATGATTTTTTGGAGCAGCGGCGTGCGTCGCAGCTCGAGGGAACGGATGTTGATCCGTTTGGAGATGATGATTTGGTACGTGTGTTGCTTGTGGGGCTTGACTCGCGCGCAGGTGACAGCGCGGGACACTGTGATGCCATTCAACTGTTTGAAATAAATAGAGAATCGCAGACAGTGAACATCACCGCGGTTCCGCGCGGGACGTATTCACCGCTGCCGCCGGGTACGGGCACTACATCGACGGATTATTATGTGTCCAATGCGTGCGGTCTTGGCGGTTTGAAATATGGTATCGGCCAAATAGAACGAATACTTGGGAAAAAAGCCGATCATTTGGTTATTGTCGGTTTTTCAGAAACCTTGGGAATATTACGGTATCTTAAATTGCCAACCACCGAAACACTGCAATGGCTTCGTCATAGGCAGGGGTATGCCATTGGTGAGCCGCAGCGAGCGCGCAATCATTCCACGTTTTTGAAAGAAATGTTGGTTCGGTATACACCGGATGAGACCTCGACGTTTGATACGGCCTTGCAATATATAGTATACAAAACAGTAAAGACAGATCTTTCTTTTTCAGGCGCAGAGCGGATTGTTGACGCGCTTTCGTCTATGCAACTTACCGACCATCCGGAGCGTATTGCGCTCTCTATGCGGCCGGCGTACAGTGTGCAAGACATTGCCTATGATCCGGAACAGGTGAGTGAATATGTAGCCGGCATGATTGAACCCATTAAAAAAAGGTTATCTCCCAACGACTATTCAGGAGCCGATGTGGAGACGGTTCAAGACGTGCTTCTTGCAACAGTGGCAGAGCATAAAAATGATTCAGAATTTGTTGTGTGGGCGTTTGACAATCATATTTGGCTCCAAGTTGAAGATGAACAAACACGTGATGAAATGCAGTACGATATCACGACGCGCTATCTGGCATCACTTGAAAATAAAGAAGAAAGAGATCGTATTTTGGGTGATTATATATTGGAAATGGAGTATCGGGGTCTTGTATCATGGCAGCAGCAAGCGCTCCTTCTTTTGCGTGATGAACTGACCGTTGAGGCGACGACGACTCCGTCGCCTTGACAGATCGCTATGTTTCGTCTATACTCTGGTGGCTCTCGATGTTGTCACTGTTTCACCGCTGGTGAGCAATGATACATGGGAGTCATTTTCTTTTATATGCAAATACGAAATATTGCGATTATCGCGCACGTGGACCATGGGAAAACACGGTTGACGGACGCGTTGATGCGTCAGACAGGCATGATTACGGATGATTCTGTGAGCATGGACTCCAACGATCTTGAAAAAGAGCGTGGCATTACGATTTATTCAAAAAATACATCAGTTTTTTATCCATCGGCAGGCTCCGGAAAAGAGCCTACCAAGATCAACATTGTGGACACGCCGGGCCATGCGGATTTTGGCTCAGAAGTGGAACGGGTACTGCGCTCCATTGATTCCGTATTGCTGGTCGTAGACGCGCAAGAAGGACCAATGCCGCAGACAAAATTTGTGCTTCGCAAGTCACTTGAGCTTGGGTTACAGCCTATTGTTGTGCTAAACAAAATCGACAAACCAGCTGCCAGACCCGAGTGGGCGCATGACAAAGTACTTGAATTGTTTATGGATTTGGGTGCGAACGATGAGCAGCTCAATTTTCCAACAATTTATGCCATTGCAAAAGAGGGTGTTGCCAAATATAAGCTGGAAGATGAGTCAAAAGATTTGACACCGCTTCTTGATATGATTTTGCAACATGTGCCACCGGCTCCATCTGATGTGGCAAAACCATTTGCGTTTCAGCCATTCAACTTGGCATACGATAATTATTTGGGACGCATGGGTATTGGGCGCGTGTATCAAGGCGTGTTAAATCAGGGCGATAAAGTGTTTGTAAAAAAACATTCCGGAGAGGTAATTCCGGGCACCATTACCAAGCTTTTTACCTTTGAAGGCATGAGCCGAAAAGAAACCACGGAAGCGGTGGCAGGAGATATTGTTATGATTGCCGGGCTGCCTGATATTTATATCGGTGACACAGTCTGCGTTGAACAAAATACAGAATTGCTGCCGGCGATTCGCATTGACGAGCCAACGATTTCGCTTCGTTTTTTGGTGAACAATTCTCCGTTTGCGGGGCGTGAAGGGAAATATGTGACAGGGCAACAGTTGAAGGAACGACTTGAAAAAGAGTTGGAAGTGAATGTTGGATTAAAAATTGATTTTGGCGCCGGTGAGTATAGTACGGTGTATGGCCGAGGCGAGCTGCATATTGCCGTGCTTTTGGAAAATATGCGCCGTGAGGGATTTGAAGTCCAAGTGTCTCAACCACAGGTTATTATCAAAGATATAGACGGTGTAAAGAATGAGCCGTTTGAAGCGGTTACGATTGATGTTCCGGAAGCGTATTCGGGCGTGGTTATAGAAAAAATGGCAAAGCGCAAAGGACAAATGACCAGCATGCTGCCGGAGCAGTCGCACACGCGCATGATTTTTGAAATTGCGACACGCGGACTTTTGGGATACAAAAGTGAGTTTGTGGTGGATACGCGTGGTGAAGGCATTTTGTGCAGTGAAGTGATTGGGTTTCGTCCACATGTTGGTGACATAGAAAAGCGCGATGTCGGTTCCATGATTTCGGGCGAGACCGGTAAAGTATTGGGATATTCATTGGCAAATTTGCAGCAACGCGGCACGCTGTATGTGGAACCGAATGTCGACGTCTATGAAGGACAGGTGATCGGCAATACCGCCAAAGGACTTGATATGACCGTGAATCCGATCAAGGGCAAGCAGCTGACCAACATGCGCGCGAGCGGCTCGGACGATGCGTTGAATCTGACACCGCCCAAAGAACTAACACTGGAATCGGGGCTTGAAATCATGTCGGAAGATGAATATTTGGAAGTAACGCCCAATAGTGTCCGGCTTCGGAAACAGCATCTTAAAGAAGTCGAGCGGGTTCGCGCGACGCGAAAAAAGTAAAAAAACGCCCATTGACATGATGGGCGTTTTTTGATACGATCCGATAATCTCTTTTTACGGGTTAACAAAATTATTATGCTAAATAGAGCCAAAAAATTGTTTCACAGAGATCGTCCAAGCATTCGTTTTATAAAAAAACATCCGTTATTGACGGCCATTGCCCTTATCTTTTTAATTTTTCTCGCCGGCCGGGTGCTTGCCGCCCTTCGTCCGGAAGCAGTTCCTGAGCGGGCAGAGCAAATAAAATCTGTTGAATTGATGCGCGTGAGTGATATAAACCAGGAATTATCCGCTGTACAGACCACGGGAGAGGTGGAAGCGTTGCAACAGGTGGAGTTAAAAAGTGAAGTATTCGCAAAAATAACGCGCGTGCATGTGACCTTGGGTCAACGAGTTTCAGCCGGTCAGTTGCTTATGAATTTTGACGCAGGAAATTTGGCTGCACAGCGTGATCAAGCGGCTGCCGAAGTAGATAGAGCCATTGCGGCGAAGGCACAATTGCAGGCGCAGGTTTCGGTTGCCGAGGCATCACTGGATAGAACAAAGAGTGCCACTGAAAATGCTGTGGCTGCAGCGAAAAGTGCGCTTGCGCTTGCTCAAAATAATTTGTTACTGAATCATGACACACTAAACAGTCGTATTGTTCAAGATGCGTTTGATAACGCGCGTGGTACGTTTGTGAGTGCGCAAAGCGCGATGACCACCGTATTGATGACGGCGGACTCAATTGTTGGAATTGATAATGAAGGTATCAATGATTCGTATGAAGCGAAGCTGGCCGGGTATGACCTCAATACGCTCAGCCGCGCAAAGCGAACGTATCGTCAAATACGTGCTCAAAAAAGATCCTTTGATGTGACATTCACCAATGGGATTGCTCCGGATCAAAATATTGAAGATGCATTGGGGCAAACAGCGGATCTTCTTTTGGAATATCAACGTCTGATGTCCGACGTCTCGGATGTATTGGCTAACACAGCTCCCTCGCCTGAAGGAGCAATGAGTCAGGCGGTGTATGATGGATTGGTTGGGAACATCCAAGGCGCTCGCGGTATCGTGACCGGTCAATATAGCGCGGTCATCGCGCAGCAGCAGGCCATTGCCAACGCAAAAAATGCAGCTGATAATACAGAAGTGACATACAATCAGGCAGTGCGAAATCTTCAGGCCGTGGAAGCACAGGCCAAAGCGGAGGTGGCCACTGCGGAAGCGCAGCTGGCGCAAGCACGGGCGGCTATCGCATCGCAAGATGCGCTGATTGCTGGCGCACGGGCGCAGGTTCGTAGTATAAACGCCTCACTTGGTAAAACAAGCATTCGGACGCCTATCAGCGGAACTATCGGAGTTTTGCCTGTTCGCGTCGGTGAGTTGGTGAATTCCGGTTCTGTTGTCGCATCGGTTGTAAATACCAAAGGATTGCAGATTCGTGCCTATTTAGGTGCTGACGAGATAAACGGGATTTCGGTGAACGGCAGTGTCCGCGTTGACAATCGATTTGATGCCGTTGTGTCACATGTTGCACCAAGTATTGATCCGGCAACGCGTAAAGTGGAAGTGATTGTTATTGTGACGGAGACCGATGCCCCAATCGTTGTTGGTGATTTTGTTGACGTGTCCATTGAACCGACAGTAGATCTTTCACCTCAAGAAAGTATATATATTCCGCTTGCCGCTGTTCAAATTGGCGCTGATCGAAAAGCTGTATTTATTGTAAATGAAAGTGGTGTTGTTGAAGCAAGATCAGTGGAGGTTGCCAGAATTTCAGGGGATAAAGTCGAAATTACCAGTGGGCTTGAGGATATTGAATTTATTGTTGCGTCAGTCCGTGGTATTGAAGAGGGGCAAACAGTGAATATTTTGTAACATGGACATGCAAGGCAAAACAATTTGGGATTTTTTTATTGACCATTATCGGTTTACGTTTATTTTGTCTACCGCAATTCTTTTATTTGGCTTGTTTGCCATTGTGCAGCTACCAAAAGAATCAGATCCGGAAGTGAATATCCCTATTGTGGTTGTGGCAACACCATTTCCCGGTGCCAGCCCAATTGACGTGGAAGAGCTTGTGACCAATCCGTTGGAAGATAAAATAAGCGGTCTTTCGGATATAAAAAGTATTGATTCAACTTCTCGTGGGGGTGTATCTTCCGTGGTGGTTGAATTTGAAGCAAAGGCAGACAGAGAGCAAGTTATCGCAGACCTCAAGGATGCTGTAGATGAAGCGGTTGTTGACTTACCAGAAGAGGCAAAAGATCCGATTATTCAAGAAATAACTGTAAGCGATTCTGCTTTTTTGCAAATGTCACTTGGTGGACCATTTCGGACAGCGGAATTGACTGAATTCGCCAATCAAATCAAGGATGAAATTGAGCGTGTGAGTGGCGTGTCAAAGGTGCAAGTCATTGGTGGGCACGAAAAGCAAATTCAAATTGTCGTAAATAAAGCGCAGCTTGATACATTTGGTATTTCAATTGCGCAAGTTACGCGCGCTGTATCTTCTGCAAACAGTGATATTCCGATTGGTGCGATTGAAACTGCCGGTGAAGCGTTTAATATCCGGTTGGCCGGACGCCTTGAAAATTTGCAAGATATTGAACGGGTGCCCGTTGCCAGCGTAAGCGGTGTGCCTGTCCGTATTTCAGATATTGCGACTGTTGTGCAAGGTGTGAGCGAGCAGACGAGCATCTCTCGCATGACCATAGATAATAAAACAGCAGAACCTGCTGTTACCCTTTTGATGTATAAACAATCAGGAGGAGACATTGTGAAGACATCGGCTGCAGTAAAAAAAACAATGCAGCAAATTGTTGATGAAGAATTGCCAGATGGTGTAAAGACCCTCGAAATCATCGATCTTGCGGAATATGTGAAAAGTGATTTGACGTCACTATCGAGAAACGGCATTGCGACGGTTGTCATTGTCTTTCTTATTTTGTTTGTAATTTTGGGCTTTCGTGAAGCCATTATGGCGGCTATTGCCATACCGTTTTCATTTTTAATGACGTTTGCGTACTTGTCATATATTGATTTAACGATCAATTTTATGACACTTTTTTCTCTCATTTTATCGCTCGGAATTTTGGTCGACAGTGCTATTGTGATTAATGAGGGGATGAATAGAGAACTCAAAAGCGGTCTCAATCCATTTGACGCGGCAAAAAAAGTGGTGCGCGAATACCAGTGGCCCCTTATTGCAGGTACATTAACCACGGTCTTTGCCTTTGTCCCAATGTTGTTAACCAGTGGTATTATTGGTCAATATATCAAAAGTATTCCACTCACTGTCAGTGGTGTTCTCATTTCGTCATTGTTTGTTGCTCTTGGCTTGGTAACGACTCTCTCGGCTGTGGTGGCTACCTATCAGCGTAAAAAAAGAGCTGTGGACTATGCACGGCCGGCTCGGCTCGCTCGCATTGATGTGTATGTGGAAGGGTTGCAAAAAAGATATCGCGTTTTTGTGGAAGGCATGCTTTTAGATAGAAAAATGCATAAACGAATTATCCGTTGGACTGTGTTGATGATGATTATCAGTTATTCGTTACCGGCCCTTGGCGCGCTCAAGGTCAACATGTTTCCAAATTCAAATGAGCCACAGTTTGCCATTGATTTTGAAATGCCGATTGGAACACCGGTTGAGCGCACAAGCGAATTGATTGAGCGTATTGAGCAGCAATTACAGCAAGATCCGCGTATTACATCGTATGTTGTTAATGTTGGACAGGCATCCGGAGCCGGAAGTACTGCCAGCACTGGAAACGGGCATCAAGGGTATATTACAGTGAAGCTGGTGGAAAAAGATCGTCCGACAAGCAGCGAGTTCGTTGATACCTATCAAAAAAAACTTGATCAGCTGCAGCCCGGTATTGTTCGAGTAAGCCAAGGGAATTTTGGTCCACCAAGTGAAGCCCCAGTTGTGGTAACAATATTGGGAGAGGATTTGGATACACTTGATCGGTTGGCGCGTGATTTTGAACAGTTGCTTAAAACAATTGATGGCACTCGAAATGTACAGAGTACGGTTGAACAAACAAATGGAGAGTTTGTGCTGCATGTTGATCGTGTCAGAGCTGCGCGGTATGGATTGTCTACAATTGATGTTGCTCTGTCACTTCGCAATGCCATTGCAGGTACTGTTGCCACATCGGTGAACCAGGGCGGCGATGATGTTGACATTGTGGTTCGAACAGCACTCAATAGTAAGCAGCAAAAAGCTGCCAAAACAGATATTGAAACAATCCGTGGGTTAACTATCACAACGCCAACGGGAGAAGTTCCACTATCAAGCATTGCGGACATTACACTGGACAATAGCCGAGCGCGTATTGAACATCAAGATAGTGAACGGATTGCAAAGGTGACCGGTTTTACCGAAGGAAAAGCAACCGCCATTGATATTTTTGCTGGCATAGATTCCAGAATGGATGAAATTGATATTCCTGACGGATACACTATTCAGCTTGGTGGAGAAAATGAAGATATTAATCAGTCATTTACAGACATGTTTCGTGCCATGATTTTGTCTGTCTTCTTGATTGCCGCACTGCTTGTGCTTCAATTCAATTCGTTTAAACAAAGTTTGATTATTTTGACCACCATTCCACTTGCTATGATTGGCGTGTTCCCGGGGCTTACGTTGTTGAATTTGCCGCTGAGTTTTCCGGGGATTATCGGTATTGTTGCGCTTGTGGGCATTGTGGTGAATAACGCCATTATTCTTATTGATAGAATTAATGCGGCCAAACAAGAAGGCATGAGCACTGATGCTGCGATTGCCGATGCCGGAGAATCGCGACTCAAACCGATTATCATGACGACTATTACCACAGTCTTGGGAATCCTTCCTTTGGCGCTGACAGAAGAAGTATGGCGATCTTTGGGATTTGCCATTATTTTCGGACTTATTTTTTCAACATTTTTGACACTCTTTTTTGTCCCCATGCTCTACAAACGGTGGATACAGGACTAGACAAAAACCCCGTTCACACGGGGTTTTTTGAGGGGAAATATGGTACCATATATATGTATGGATACCGCGCTCAAACACTCCCTAGACACTGCTCCTGGCACCCTGTGCATAACAGATCCCCATGGGGTCATTTTGTATGTAAACGGGGCCATAGAGAAGCGTACCGGCTTTATGCCAGCTCAGGCTATTGGTCTTAAACCGGGTAATGTGTGGGGAGGGCATATGCCAAGGCAGTACTACAGAGATTTGTGGGGCACTATCGAAAGGGAACGGCAGCCATTTGTGAGCGCCATAGAGAATAAAAAAAAGAATGGGACTATCATCTACGATACCGCTCATATTGCGCCCATTGTTCGGCCGGACAAAAGCATTGCCTATTTTATGGAGGTACATCCCGTAGAGCAGTCCGCGTCGTTTTCTGATAATTTTTATTGTCGGGTGAAAGCGGCTGTTGCGGGTGACCCTAAGGCTTTAACTCTGTCGGTTTTGGGCGGTTGGTTGGGGGCACAGCTGCCGCATGATATACCTGATACCCTCGATAGGGTGCTTCAGCATCTTTTAATTGCTCCTACCCGGGAAGATTTTTCAGATCGTCACGACGACGCTGTTCTTGTTGTAATGGCACAGCGAGATTCTGCGGATTTTGGTAAAATTTTTGAAAAATACCATGAGGACATACAGCGATTTTTCTTTCGACGGGTAAGCAGTGGTGAGGTGGCGTCTGATCTGGCGCAGGATGTCTTTATTCGGGCGTATGAGGCGCTTCAGACGTTTGTGGTGGGAAATGCCAGTTACAAGACGTATTTGTTACGAATAGCACACAATGTGTTGGTGAATTTTTATAGAAAAAAGGGGACAGTTCCTTTGGAGGACGATTGTCTCTTCGTTGATCCTACATCTGAATCCTATGGGCAGATATGCTTACTTTGGAATCAAATAGGGACGTTATCCGAGACCGAACAGACTGTTCTTGAGCTAAAATATAAAAAGGATTGGAGTGTCCAAGAAATTGCCGGCCACTTGAATAAAACAGAAAATGCCATAAAGTTACATTTATCACGTTCCAGGAAAAAACTCCGAGATTTGTTGCACGACTAGCGTGACACCTTTTACCGTGTTGGTGTGTTTACTCCTTATACAAGGAGTCTTTTTTTATTGATAACCCGTGCCTATGCCATTGTACAAGATACAAAAGAGAAACGGTGAAGTGGTTGACTTTGATAGCAGAAAGATAGAACGGGCATTGCATGCCGCGCTCAAGGCGACACATAGCGGAGACCACTCTGCTGCGTTTGTACTGACACAGGACGTGTTGGTTCAGGGAAATGACATGTTTCCGGATCGTATTCCCTCTGTAGAAGAAATTCAGGATTTAGTGGAGCAGGTTCTTATTCAGGCCGGCTATGCCACGACAGCCAAAGCATACATTTTGTACAGGGCAAAGCGAGAAGAAAGACGGCAGGATAGAAATGTCGTGGTTGACGTGGAAAAGACGATTGATGAGTATCTGCAAAAATTGGACTGGCGCGTAAACGCAAATTCCAACCAGGGATATTCCTTGGGCGGTATGATTTTGAATACGGCCGGCAAGGTCACCGCGAACTATTGGTTGTCGCATGTGTATCCGCAAGGGATTGGTGATGCGCATCGTAATGCTGATGTGCATATTCATGATTTGGATATGTTGTCCGGCTATTGTGCCGGCTGGAGTCTCCGCGCCCTTCTTGAAGAAGGGTTTAATGGCGTGAGCAACAAGATAGAATCAGGGCCACCGAAGCATTTGAGCTCAGCGGTTGCGCAGATGGTCAATTTTTTAGGAACGCTTCAAAATGAATGGGCCGGCGCACAAGCATTTTCCAGTTTTGACACCTACATGGCGCCTTTTGTGAAAAAGTTTGAAATGGAGCTGCGCAATAGTTTGGCGGATGATGGCATTCGGTTTGCTACGCCAGATGCCCTGGAGACGTATGTGCACAATCAGGTGTACGAATATGTTCACCAAAACATTCAGTCGTTCGTCTTTAACATGAACATCCCGTCTCGATGGGGGACACAGACGCCATTTACCAATATCACACTTGATTGGATATGTCCGGAAGATTTAAAAGCAAAACGTTTGATATTGGGCGGTAAAGAATTTGAGTATTCTTTTGGAGAATTGCAAAAAGAGATGGACATGGTCAATAAAGCGTTCATAGAGGTCATGACAAAAGGCGACGCGAAAGGTCGTACATTCACGTTCCCAATTCCAACATACAATATTACAAAAGATTTTGACTGGAACGATCCAAAAACAATACCGTTATTCGAGATGACCGCCAAATACGGGACGCCGTACTTTCAGAATTTCTTGAATTCAGACCTGAATCCCGGTGATGTGCGTTCTATGTGCTGTCGTTTACAGCTTGATCTTAAAGAGCTAAAAAAACGTGGAGGTGGTTTGTTTGGTTCGGCTGAAATGACCGGATCACTCGGTGTGGTTACCATCAACATGGCACGCATAGGGTATTTGTACAGGGGGGACAAAGAACAGTTTATTGAACGCGTGTCATATTTGATGGAATTGGCCAAAACATCACTTGAAATAAAACGAAAAGAAATTCAAAAATGGATCGATCGGGGACTCTTTCCATATACCAAACGATATTTGGGATATTTGAGAAATCACTTTTCAACTGTTGGGGTCAATGGGTTGAATGAAGCCATTCGCAATTTTACCGCTGACAAACACGATATTACGAGTGAGTGGGGGCATGCGTTCGCCGAAGAAATTTTGGACATGATGCGTGACAAATTGCAACAGTTTCAGGAAGAAACAGGGAATATGTACAATTTGGAGGCGACTCCCGCCGAGGGAACCACGTATCGTTTTGCCAAAGAAGATAAAAAACGATTTGCCGATATTTTGCAGGCGGGGACAGATGAGTCACCCTATTACACCAACTCATCTCAAATTCCTGTTGGTTACACCGATGATTTGTTTGAAGCGCTTGATCTGCAAGATAGTTTGCAAACAAAGTATACCGGAGGGACGGTTTTTCACTGCTATATGAGTGAGCGTATCAGCAGCCCGGAAATGTGTCGTGATTTGGTTCGAAAAGTATTAAGTCGCTATCGTCTGCCCTACATCACCATTACGCCAACATTTTCCATTTGTCCCAAGCACGGATATTTAGCCGGTGAATTTGATTATTGCCCTCGGTGTGATGAAGAAAATGGGACAAGCGGCGAGCGATTTGAAATGGCAATCCGAGTTCCACATATGGAGATAGTGAAACAGGCGTAAACAACACATAATATTTAATGCGTAAATATATCATATATGACAGCACCAAAAGAGCGGACGCGTTGTGAAGTGTGGACACGGGTTATGGGGTATCATCGGCCCGTATCGCACTTCAATATTGGAAAGAAAAGCGAACACTATTCAAGGAAGCACTTTACCGAATGTGCCGCGGCAAATAAGGCATTCGTGGCACAATATTCAGAAACATGCGCCTAAGTGCTGTTCAAAGATTTACTATTTTGGATTATCCCGAGCATGTTGCGTGCATAGCGTTTACACCGGGATGCCAGTTTCGGTGTGGATACTGTCACAATCCGGAATTTGTATTACCCGAAAAATTGAAAAATCTGAAATCCAGCTTTATTCCTGAGGAATCTTTTTTTTCTTTTTTGGATGAACGAAAAGGCAAACTCGACGGCGTGGTTGTCAGCGGAGGAGAACCAACCATTCACAAAGATCTTCCCCTGTTTTTGCAGACAATCAAAGATAAAGGATTTTTGGTAAAATTGGACACCAATGGGAATAATCCGGATGTGCTTTCAACTCTCATTGAGCAGGACGTGGTAGACTATGTGGCAATGGACTTGAAGACAGCACTTGCTGATTACCCACGGCTTGTGGGGCCACGCGTTGATACGGACAAGCTTCGGGAAAGCGTTATGATTCTTATGAATGGGACGCTGCCGTATGAATTTCGATCAACCCTTGTACGAGAATTTCATACACCGGATGTGATTGAGTCTATGGCACAGGACATTCGCGGAGCTACAAAATTGTTTTTGCAAACGTTTCGTCCGGGTATAACATTGAATCCTGCGTATGGGTTGTATCATCCCTTTACGAACGATGAGATGGTACAGTTACAAAAAAAATTTTCATTATTTGTAGATGATGTATCCATACGCACGTAGGCATATTTACCTGCGTGTAGGAAAGTATTTAGGTTCTTCCACAGAGTTTTAGCGCATACGGGTATCTCAATCCAAGATTTTTCTTTATACTAAATAGATACACTGTTTATTCTTAACACACACAGAGTATGTTCCACTTTGACGGAGACGGCGCGATGCCGTCAGATGACTCAACAATGGCAGCACCGGCTGGCGACGCACAAATGCCAGCAGGCGGCTCAGATATGCCAATGCCAGAGGCACCGGCAGCACCGGAGACACCAGCCGCGGACGAAGCAATGCCGGCTGGCGATGCACCGGCTGCCATGTAATTGTACTGTTAAAAAGAGACTGGGGTTCGCTCCGGTCTCTTTTTTGTTGTATACTATACAGCGATATGAAAATTAGACATCCATTCGCCCTTATTGGGGCACTCGCGTTGCCGCAGCTGGCAGGTATTATTGGATCCATAGCGACCGCACCGGCAATTGACTACTGGTATGCATCACTCAATAAGCCCGCATTGAATCCGCCCAACTGGATTTTTGGGCCGGCATGGTTTTTTCTTTTCATACTCATGGGGATCGCGTGGTATTTGATATTACAAAAAGGCTGGCACCGCGAAAGAGTTCGTAGCGCCAGCTTTTTATTTCTCATTCAGTTGGCAGTGAATTCCTTGTGGTCTATTGTTTTTTTTGGATTCAAGAGTCCCGGCTTTGCCCTTATTGTTATTATTTTTTTCCTTCCCCTCATTGGTTTTACCACCATAACGTTTGATAGAGTGGACAAACGTGCGGCCGCACTCTTGCTTCCATATATGGCCTGGGTTGCCTTTGCCACATATTTGAATGCCGTGATTTGGCTTATAAATTAATTAGTCACTAACCTATAACATATGGAACTTACCATATTGCTCGCGCAACTCTTTGGGATTTTCTTTTTGGTCGGGGGACTCGGGGTATTGCTCAATCGCAAGAAGTATCATGATGCAGACATAGATTTATTGAAAATGCCATCTATAATTTTGGTGGTTGCTTTATTTGTGATGGGAATAGGTTTGTTGATTATTTTGAAACACAATATTTGGACCGCCACCGGTGGCGCCTGGTTAGTGACGTTGCTGGGTTGGATTATGTTTGTCAAAGGCGCTTTGGTGATTCTTGTCCCGGATCTTTTGGACATGTTTAAGAATAAAAATTTCATGCTTCAGTGGTACACAATCGGCGGTCTTGTGTGGATTGTTGCAGGAGCATATCTAACCTATCAGGGTTTTTTTGCTTAAACTGATCAGGCGTTTTATTGGAAACAGTCCCGCCGTACCGGGATTGTTTTTTTATGGGAATAGCGTACTATAGGAATATATGAAGAAACGCATTCTTTTTTGTTTTGTGGCACTCATGGCCCTTCCCGGCATAACCTTTGCGCAAGCGGTGGAGCCGCAAGATCCTCATTTGGAAGAAGTTTTTTATAAAGGAAACGTGATTCAGGTGATAAAGGAAGATGCTGTGGAAGATTTTGGTATTGCAATATTTCGCCAGGTCCTTTCCATTGAAATTGCGGACAAGGATTTTAGTGGCGCGAACCCCGCTTCAATTGTGTACGAAGTGGATGCGGCTCAACGTGAGTCACAGGCATTGCAGGTGGGGGATCGGGTGATTGTATCGCAGAGCACCATTGTGCAGCCCGATGGCTCGGAATCAGACCGCGAATATGTCATAACCGATGTCAACCGTCTGCGTGGGCTGTGGTGGCTGCTTGCCGCGTTCGTGGGTGTGACATTGCTCTTTGCCGGCCGTTACGGGGCACGGGCGTTTCTGGGGTTAATCCTGAGTTTTGTCGTTATCATTTGGTATGTTGTTCCGGGCATAGTGGGGGGAGGCAGTCCATTGTGGGTGAGCTTTAGTGGCAGCGTCGTCATCGCGTCAACGGCATTATTTTTAGCGCATGGTTTCAAGCGTCGAACCGTTATTGCATTTGTCAGTACTATCGCATCGCTTTTGCTGGCGCTTATTTTTTCGTACGTATCAGTAAAAGGGCTTCACTTGTTTGGTGTTGGAAGTGAGGAGGCTTTTTTTCTTCAATTTTCAAATGATATTACAATAAACTTACAGGGATTACTTTTGGGGGGTATTATCATTGGAACACTGGGTGTATTGGATGACGTGACCACAGCGCAAGCGGCAACGGTCGAGGAAATCCATCGGGCAGATGCCGCCCTATCAATTAGGGATTTATACGAACGGGGAATATCAGTGGGGCGTGAGCATATTATTTCTCTTGTCAATACACTGGTATTGGCGTATACCGGAGCATCATTGCCGCTTCTTATTTTGTTTCAGCTATACGAAAAGCCTATTTGGGTCACACTCAATAGTGAGCTTATCATGGAAGAAGTAGTACGAATGATTGTTGGCAGCATGACGCTTATTGTTGCTGTTCCAATTACAACCCTTCTGGCCGCGTATTATTTTGGGAGGGCACAAAAAGGCGCAAATATTGCCAAAATAAGTCAAAAATGATAGGGTTTTGACGCATCATTTATTTTATTATATGCACCATATATCAAACATCGCATCAGAAGTTGGAAAAGAAATCACCATAGCCGGCTGGTTGTACAACAAGCGATCATCAGGCAAGATTGTTTTTTTGGAATTGAGAGATGGATCCGGATTCATGCAGGCCGTGGTGAGTGAAGATGTTGTAGATGAAGCCACGTGGAAGGCCGTCGGTGATATGACGCAAGAGTCGTCATTGAAAGTGACCGGAACTGTTACAGCGCATCCAAAAAAGGAAAACGTTTTTGAATTGCAGGTGACGCATATTGAAATTGTTCAGATTGCACAAGAATATCCTATCACGCCAAAAGAACATGGGCCGGATTTTTTGCTCGATCACAGACATCTGTGGCTCCGCAGCAAACGGCAGTGGGCTGTGCAACGTATTCGAGATGTTATTATTCGTTCTGTGTATGATTTTTATCATGAACACGGGTATGTGAAAGTGGACACACCTATTTTGACGCCAAATGCGTGTGAAGGGGCGACGGAATTATTTGATATAGAATATTTTGATGAGGGAATACTCCATTTGTCTCAATCTGGGCAGCTATATTTGGAAGCCGCTATTATGTCTGTTGGTCGTGGATTTGATTTTGGTCCTGTGTTTCGCGCGGAAAAAAGTAAAACACGCAAACATCTAACCGAGTTTTGGATGATGGATGCCGAAGCTGCGTTCGTGGAGCATGATGAAAATATGAACATGCAGGAGGCGCTTGTAAAATATGTTGTTTCACGATGCTTGGAAAATTGCAAAGTGGAACTTGATATTCTCGAGCGTGACACGACTAAGCTGCACGGTCTGCAAGACCTTCCGTTTGAACGATTGGAATATTCTGAGGCAATTCCAAAATTGCAGGCGCTTGGTTCAGATATTCAATTTGGCGATGACCTTGGTGCAGATGATGAAGAGCTGTTGACTAAAGATTCAGCGGTACCGGTATTTATTCACAAATGGCCAAAGAGCATTAAACCGTTTTACATGAAAGTGGATCCGGGAAATCCGGAACTTGTTTTGAATAATGATTTGATCGGCATTGAAAACGCAGGCGAAATAATCGGTGGATCGCAGCGCGAGGACGATTACGAAACTCTCAAAACGGCCATTGAATCACATGGTCTGGAGGGGCCTGAGTATGAGTGGTATTTGGATTTACGGCGATATGGTTCTGTTCCTCACTCGGGCTATGGGTTAGGGCTGGAGCGCATGGTACGTTGGGTGTCCGGTGTAGAACATATTCGTGAAACCATACCGTTTCCAAGGATGATCAATCGCGTGCGGCCGTGATCCGAAAATCCGAACCAATATGGCAAAAAAGAGAAAAGGGAAAAAGCTAAAAAAAGATCTCCCGGAGAAATTTTTAGAAAGACTCACGACTATTGTCGGTCCGTCTTTATTTACCGAAGTTCGCAAGACGTTTGTGGACAAGCCAACGACGTTTCGTGTGAATACTATCAAGGCCAGCAGGGACGATGTGAAACAAATATTGGTCCGTGACGGTTTCAAGATTCAGCAAGTCCCGTGGTATCTGGACGCCTTCATTTTGCAAAATAAGTCAAAGCGCGAACTGACTGATCATCCATTGTATGTGGAAGGAAAGTTGTATTGCCAAAGTTTGGCCAGCATGGTGCCGCCGCTTGTGCTAGATCCAAAACCCGGAGAAAAAGTGCTTGATTTAACAGCCGCACCTGGGAGCAAAACGTCTCAAATGGCAGCGCGTATGGAGCAAAAAGGAGAATTGGTTGCGAATGAATTAAACAAAGTCCGATTTTTTCGTCTTAAACATAACATGGAAGGCTTGGGAGTCATTGCCGAGAAGGATGATTGGATATTTACACTGCGAATGGAAGATGGGTCTGTTCTTTCATTGGAATACCCGGAATATTTTGACAAAATTTTGGTTGACGCGCCATGCAGTGGTGAATCTCGCTTCATTGAGGGATATCCTAAAACATATGGATATTGGAGCGAGCACAAAATTAAGCAGGTGAGTTACCGGCAGCATAAACTTATTATGGCGGCTCTATCAGCCTTGAAACCGGGTGGAACACTGGTATATTCTACCTGTACCATAGCTCCTGAAGAGAATGAAGCCAGAGTGAGCAAGATAAAAGAACGATTTGGTGATAGTCTTGAAGTTGTCCAGCCATCATTGTCAGGCCTGAAAACAATTTCTGCGGTAAAAGAGTGGAAGGGAAAGCTGTATCATCCGGATGTCAGCAAGACCCTACGTATATTGCCAACAAAGGAGATTGAAGGTTTTTTTGTAGCGCAGCTTAAAAAGAAATAGATTTACAATGGCTTGACACAATCTTCATTTTTTGATATAGTACGGCATTATTGAGCCATAAACCCTTGGGGTGTTCGATGCAGAGCGGAGGTACCCCCTCCTTTACCTCCTGTCTCGTGTCGAACACTTTGGGGGTTTTTTTGTTCATACTGTGTTTTTTTTCTTGCAAAGTTAGCAAAGAATTGATACTCTAGAGCTATTGTTTAAGTTTTGTATATGTATAGAACTCACACCTGTGGAGCGCTTCGAAAGGCCGATGTTGGACAGCCTGTAACCCTATCCGGCTGGGTTCACAGACGCCGCGATTTGGGGGGTCTTATTTTTATAGACCTTCGAGATCGCTATGGGCTTACGCAAGTCGTGTTTCATCCTGAAGAGGTTTCAAATTTTGGTATAGCCGAGCTTTTGAAGTACGAATATATTGTGAAAGTTACAGGCCATGTTGTGGCTCGGACAGCTGAAACAGTGAATGCTGATATTGAAACAGGTGAGGTTGAATTGTCAGCAACTGATATAGAAATATTGAGCCAGGCCAAACCAATGCCGTTTGAGATTTTTGAAACGACAAAAGGGCAGGAAGAGGAAGAATTGCGTTTAAAGTACCGCTTTTTGGAACTTCGTCGCGAGCGATTGAAAGACAATATGATCTTTCGGAATAAAATGATCAGTCATATTCGCACGTATATGGAGGATCGAGATTTTTTGGATATTGCAACCCCCATTTTAACGGTCAGTTCCCCCGAAGGGGCGCGAGATTTTTTAGTACCATCCCGTATTCATCCCGGAAAATTTTATGCGTTGCCGCAAGCACCGCAGCAGTATAAGCAGCTTTTAATGGTCGCCGGATTTGATCGGTATTATCAAATCGCACCGTGCATGCGCGATGAGGACCCTCGTGCAGACAGAAGTCCCGGGGAATTTTATCAACTGGATTGCGAAGTGAGTTTTATGGAGCCCGGGGAATTTTTTGACCTTATGGAGCCATTGTTCGTGGAGCTTACCGAACACGTGGCAGGGAAACGGGTTAAACAACGTCCATTTCCACGAATTCCATTTAAAGAATGTATGGAGCGATATGGTTCTGATAGGCCGGATTTACGTTTTGATTTGGAGATACAAGATGTGAGTGAATGGGGTACGGCAACGGATTTTAAGGTGTTCAACGCTGCCGAGCATGTTCAGGCGCTGGTTATCCCGGGTGGCGAGACATTTAGCCGAAAAGAAATTGATGATGAGTTTACGGCTGTTGCCGTACGCGCTCGTGCGAAGGGCTTAGCATGGCTCAAATTTGCAGGCGGTGCGTTTGATGGCACTATTAAAAAGTTTTTTACAGATGAGCAATTGAATTCATTACAACAGGTACTTGATGTGAAAGAGCCATGCATTATTTTCTTTGCGGCGGATACTTGGGAAATCTCTCTCAAGGCGCTTGGTGCTGTGCGAGACGTGGTGGGTGATAAGCAGGGGTTAAAAAATCCGGATATGATTGCGTGGGCGTGGATTGTGGATTTTCCCATGTATGAAAAAAATGAACAAACCGGCAAGATTGATTTCGGCCATAATCCGTTTTCTCTGCCGCAAGGCGGTATGGACGCCCTTGAAACAAAGAATCCGCTTGATATATTGGCGCACCAATATGACATTATTGCCAATGGGCTTGAACTGAGCTCCGGAGCTGTGAGAAATAAAGACCCAGAGGTTATGTATAAGGCTTTTGACTTGGCCGGATATGGCAAAAAGCAGGTTGATGAAAAATTTGGTCACATGATTGACGCGTTCGAGTTTGGCGCCCCGCCTCACTGCGGTTTTGCACCGGGTATAGAGCGTCTTGTCATGCTGTTGCGCAATGAGCCGAATATTCGCGCTGTGATGGCATTTCCAAAAAATCAAAAAGCCGAAGAGCCAATGATGGGAAGTCCGGGAGAGGTGGATGATGCTCAGCTGAAGGAGCTGGGGATTGAACTAAGAAAAGAAAAATAGTGTGGCATGAAAGTCCATCTGACACAATTCGACGGGCCGCTTGATTTGTTGCTGTCCTTACTTCAAGAAAAAAAATTAGCGATCAGTGAAATAGCTATTTCAGAAGTGACGGATCAATTTTTGAATTACGTCGAACAATTGGATGAAGGGGATCCTGAGGAAATGGCGGATTTTTTGGTTATTGCGACGCGATTGCTATTGATGAAATCAAGAGCCCTATTGCCACTGCTCATGCCGGACGAAGACGATGGACCGAGTCTGGAGGAACAGTTGAGGGTGTATAAGGCGTTTGTAGAAGTCAGCAAGCACGTGAATACTGCGTGGGAGTCCGGGCTGCACGCGTCTTTCCGTCATGAACCACCACGCCAGGCAGAGGGTTTCTCTCCGCCTGATAATTTTGTGAAAGGTACTCTCTACGAGAGTATGGTACACTTAATCAAGCGATTGGCGCCTGCTAAGGCATTACCGCAAATACGAATTGAAAAAACAGTGTCGGTGAAAGAGAGAATTCAGCAGTTGAGAGCGCTTCTTGCTTCAAAAAAATCATTCCGGCTCAGTGATGTTCTCGATAAAAAAAATAAGAGTGATCTTATTGTCGGTTTTCTGGCCTTGCTTGAATTGGTTAAACAGCGACATGTATTATTAAAGCAAACCTCGGCCTTTGCCGACATTACAGTCACAAAACAATAATATGTCTCTCACCGGCCGCATTGAATCAATTTTGTTTGTGGCATCAAAGCCACTGTCACAAAAAAAAATAGCTGCAGCGCTTGACGTGGCTGATACTGATGTCGCGCTCGCTCTTGATGAACTACAATTGAAATATAATGGAGAGGATTCAGGTATTCATATTTTGGACACAGGGAGTGAATACCAAATGGCAACCAATCCGCAGAATTCCGATGCGATAGATGGTTTCATTAAAGATGAAGTGGGGGGGGAGCTTACGCGCGCGCAGCTTGAGACGCTGACGGTGGTTGCGTACGCAGGACCCATGACGCGTCCTGAGTTGGAAAATATTCGTGGGGTCAATTGTGCTGTTATTTTGCGCAATTTGCTTATTCGCGGTTTGATTCAAGAGGAGTCTGAAACGGATAAATTGATGCCTGAGTATAGGCTTTCAGCGCAGGCGCTGTCTCATTTGGGTGTGTCACACGTTCAGGAATTATCGGGCTATGAAGACCTTCACAATCACGCTCACATAAGTGCGGAAACCTCAGACGATGAACTTTCTTGAAATAGAACAGTATAAAGCGACAAAAAAGCGGCAATATTTGTCTGGTTTTTTTGTTGTTATTATCGTTTTTTTTGGGTTGGCAATGTATGAAATAGGGAGGGTTGTCATTTTGAGGCAGGATTCGCCTTTGCAAACATTTTCACATGCATTGACAAAACTCGATACAATATATGGGGGTGATATACACGCCGCGGCACCCGTGCCGGAGCCGCCCAAATTGCCTGTGCAAATTGCTGACTTGCCTGGCGGAGAAATCTTTACAGCGCAAGCAATGCTTGTCAAAGATGTTTCAAGCGGGACTGTGCTATACAGTAAAAACGCATACGAGCAGCGACCTATTGCCAGTCTCACCAAGTTGATGAGCGCGCTTGTAGTGCTTGAGCGAAATCCGGACTGGGCCACAAGCACACAAGTTGTTGCGGATGACTTGATTGATACGCATATGTATGCGGGTGATACCTATACCTTGAGAGATTTGTGGAACGCGGCATTGATTGGTTCATCAAATAAAGCGATCATGACAGTATCCGATGCTGTCGGGTGGAGTAGAGAGGCATTTGTGAGTAGGATGAATACCAAAGCACAGGAATTGGGGATGGGTGATTCCATTTTTTTTGAGCCGACCGGATTGGATCAAGGGGATGTCTCCACAGCATCTGATTTGAGCCTTCTGTTGGATGAAGCGCTTCTGCATCCGTCTATTCGGCAAGGGCTTTTGACACATGAGTATAATTTGTACTCAGAGGAGCGCGATCAAGCCCACCACCTATGGAATACCAACTGGCTGTTGCTTGGCTGGGTGCCAAACCGTTTGTTTGATATTATTGGCGGGAAAACCGGATATATTGGCGCGTCAGGATATAACTTTATGATGCAAGCACAGGACGAAGCAGGTCATGTAGTATCCGTTGTCGTTTTGGGGGCAGATTCCCATGAGGCCAGGTTTACAGAGGCACGCGATATTGCGCAGACCGTGTTTGAAAATGTGGTCTGGCCCGATGATCCGGACTATGAATCAAAAATACTTGACTCACAATATACAGACAATAATGAAAAAGAAGACAGCTAAAAGGATACGGAATGCGGTCATGGTCGCCGGTTTCATTGGGCTTATTTTTTGGATCAATGGCCTGGAACTGCAAGGAGATGTGATCAGCATGTCAGCCCAAAGGTACGGGTATATTGGTATTTTTTTTGGGGCGGTATTGTCCGGATTTAACATCATCATCCCGGTTCCGATTGTCTCATTTTTTCCTTTTTTTGTTGAGCTAGGGCTCTCTGCTCCACTGACAGTCGTGATTATAGGAGTGGGGATGACGGTAGGAGATTTTTTTGGGTATATCATTGGGATGGGAACCAGCTCTGCGGTGATAGAAAACAGCAAAACGATTGAAAGAATGAAAAATTGGCAGGAGAAAAATCCGTATTATATTTCAATCTTTCTTTTTATCTATGCGGCTGTAATGCCGCTCCCAAATGAAATTGTGGTTATACCGGCTGCATTTGTTCAAACGTCCATGCGAAGAGTTATTTTGCCCGTGCTTGCGGGTAATATATTTTTTAATGCCAGCGTGGCATTTGGTTTATTTCATTTTTTTTAGTCTATGGGAAGCTTTTTGAATCCAATTGAATGGTTTGCCGGTGTCCCGCATCAGTGGGCTGTCTTTCTGTTGTCCATGCTCCCTATTACAGAATTGCGAGCGTCTATCCCGATTGGGATTGAAGTATATCGTTTGAGTGCTGCGCATACTTTCTTCTTCGCAGTGGCGGGGAATTTGTTTCCTACCATTTTTATACTCCTTTTGATGCCTCGGCTGCATGATTGGGTCATAAGGCAACCATTTTTTGGCTCCAAAGTGCGTCATCTTTTGGAGCGCGCTGAAAAAAAATTTTCCGGCCGATATGCCAAATACGGCGCCATTGCACTGGTAGTGTTTGTCGGGATTCCGCTCCCAATGACAGGAGCATGGACCGGCTCCCTGGCTTCATTCGTTTTTAAGATACCCTTTAAAAAAGCCTTTCCACTTATTGCCGCCGGCGTGTGCCTGGCCGCAACAATTGTGACGATCATTACACTATCTGCCGGCGGGGCCGTACGGTGGTTGTTGTAGTGTCTGATTTGAATCCCGCCACCGTTTCGGTTTGGCGGGCATTCTCTGTGTGCCCAAAGAGAGAATCGAACTCTCACGGTGTTGCCACCACTGGATTTTGAGTCCAGCGCGTCTACCAGTTCCGCCATCTGGGCCTGATTGCAATTGTTTGTTGCCTCAGTATAGGTAGAATTGAGCTTCCTGTCAATATGGGGTATACTACCCTCGTTCATAGCATCTCATGACGTGCAAACGATAGACCACGAGCGTTTTTATGTCACAAATAATAGCTGTAGTAAATCAAAAAGGCGGTGTCGGTAAAACGACCACTGCTGTAAATCTTGCTGCCGGGCTTGCCGAAATGGGCAAGTTTGTCTTGTTGGTGGATATGGATCCACAAGGGAATGCGTCGAGTGGTTTGGGACTGAGCCGTGCCGATGCCGGGCAGGGCGTGTATGAAGCACTTGCCAAGCAGAGGCGTCTGCACGATGTTATCTATAATACGGCACACGAGGGGCTTCGGCTGCTTCCGAGTACGCCCAACTTGGCCGGCGCCAATATAGAATTGGTTGACGTGGAACGCAGAGAATTCCAGCTGGCTGACTTATTGGCAGAGGCGGGTCACGCGTATGACTACATTATTATTGATTGTCCTCCTTCGTTGGGATTGTTAACCGTGAATAGTCTTACGGCATCTGATCATATATTGATTCCGGTTCAGGCGGAATATTACGCTCTAGAGGGGTTAGGGCAGCTGCTGGAGACAATCAATTTGATCCGTGAACACATTAAACCCGAGATTAACGTGCTGGGTGCTGTCATTACCATGTTTGATAAAAGAACGCGTCTCTCATCCGATGTGATGGAGGAGCTGTATAAGTATTTTCCCAACAACATCTTTCGATCGGTTATTCCGCGGACTGTTCGTCTGGCTGAGGCGCCAAGTTTTGGCAAATCGATTTTTCACTATGAACCGCGGGGCAAGGGTGCTCGGGCGTACGAACGTCTTGCCCAAGAGATATTGGAACAGGAGAGGTAATACGGCGTTCATATTTTTTTGTCATTTGTTATTCGAATTATGTTATTTCATATTCCCGTATGGCTTTAGGTAAAGGACTCAATTCACTTATTCCACAGCAGAAAACACGCAAGAAGATTCGTTTGGAAACAGGCCATGGGGACAGTGAGCGACTTTGGCACATTCCACTATCTGAAATAGCTCCAAACCCGGCTCAGCCCCGCAAGCAATTTAATCATGCTGATTTGGAGGATCTTGTCGTTTCTATCAAGAAGCATGGTATCATGCAGCCCATTACTGTGAGTGAACGGGATGACGGCGGATATGAAATTGTTGCCGGCGAACGTCGATTCAGGGCGTCGCAGATTGCGGAGATGCCCACTATTCCGGCGATTGTCAGGCAGGTGAATGAACAAGAAAAACTGGAGTTAGCGCTTATAGAAAATATTCAGCGGCAGCAACTTAATGCTATTGAAGAGGCCTTTGCCTTTCAGCGGTTGATGGAGGAATTTGGCCTGACACAACAAGAAGTTGCTGAACAGGTTGGCAAGAGTCGGTCTGTCATTGCCAATACCGTGCGTCTGCTGGGGCTTCCGGACGATATTCAGCGGGCTCTTATTGACGGGAAAATCAGTATGGGTAAAGCTCGGGCATTGCTCAGTTTAAATACTGAAAAGGAACAAATGGCCATGTTTCAACGCCTTACCGGAAGTGATATAACAGTTCGGGATGTGGAGCACGCGGTCCAACGTTCTCGTGCATCACGAAAAGGGTCTGTGAGGCGCGATCCAAATGTTATCGCGCAGGAGGAGATGCTTGAACAGCGGTTTGGAACAAAAGTTCGCATCACACAAAAAGGTGATAGGGGGACCATTACTATTGAATACCATTCAAGAGAGGAGCTCAAGCGTTTGCTCGGCGAACTTACCTGATGAGAAGCAAGCGAATAATATGATAAAAGAGGCCATAAGCCTCTTTTGTCGTCTTGGGACGATCCGCAGCAACACGCGGGTCACTTATCCGGCAGGACTGATTTGAGCCAACTGGGGATTTTTCTCTTTTTTTGAAAAGATTTGATGTGACTTTTGGCAGTGTGCGTTTTAACAAAGGTGATCCACGCCTCGTTCGGGCCTTTTCTATTTTTATCGGTTAGTACTTCCACCACATCACCATTTTTGAGTTCGGTATCAAGACTGACCATTTTATCGTTGACGATTGCGCCACTGCATTTGTTTCCAATTTCCGAGTGAATGTGGTACGCGAAATCAACAGATGTGGCGCCCTCCGGCAAGTCAATGACATCTCCTTTGGGAGTAAAGACAAAAATTCTCGCTTGAAGAAAATCAACCTTAATTTCCTCAAGATCAGAAAGTTTTGTAAGAACTTCTTTTTGAATTTCAGCCAATTCTTTTGCCCATGCGACTTCTCGTTTACTTTTTCTTTTTCCATTTTTTTCATCATAATGCCAGTGTGCCGCAATACCGTATTGTGCCTCTTCGTCCATTTTTGGAGTTCTGATTTGAAATTCAACCACCTGGCCGTCACCCGCAAAAACAGTCGTGTGCAGCGATCGATAATCATTTGGTTTGGGCTGAGAAATATAGTCCTTTATCCGGCCTTTCATGGGCTTCCACAGCTTGTGCAAAATTCCAAGCGTGGCATAGCAGTCGGCAACGGTTGGAACCAAAATACGAATGGCAATTAAGTCATATACTTTACTGACATCGTTGTCTTTGCGTTGCAGCTTGAGATAAAAGCTGTAGAGTCGTTTATTTCGTCCTTGGATACTTTGAATGGGAATGCCTGCTTTTTCCAGTTCTTCTTTTGCGGTAGACATGACCAATTGGTAAATTTTTTCTTTGCCTCGAATTCTGTCATCACGAATTTTTTTTATCCTCTGGTATTCTTTTGGATAAACGTATTTAAACGAAAGGTCTTCCAATTCTCCTTTGATTTCATCCATGCCAAGCCGTCCGGCAATAGGCGCGTAAATTTCGAGACTTTCAAGCGCGACCCGGTAGGCTTTTTGTGGGGGCAGGGCGTCAAGGGTTTGTAAATTGTGCATGCGGTCGGCAAATTTCATAATCATAACCCGAATGTCCTCGGCCATGGCCACAAACATTTTTCGAAGATTTTCAATATAGCGCTCGACGCCTCTATATTTTAATTTTCCCAGTTTTGTGATGCCCCGAACCAGTGATCCTATTTCAGGACCGAAATTTTTTTCCACTTCTTCCAGAGTGACATCTGTGTCCTCCGGCACATCATGCAGGAGGGTCGCGGTGATGATGACCGGGTCAATTCTCATATCCGCAAGCATATGCGCGGCAGCGAGGGGATGAACGATATATGGCTCGCCTGACTTTCGTACTTGGCCTTCATGAGCTTTTGCCGCGAATTCATAGGCCAGTCGCATCATATCAAAATTGGCGGCCGTGTCGTACAGGGCTACTTTTTCCAAAAGGCCATCGATTGTTTGCCGTTTTCTTGCCGCTGACATAGGGAGTATATCGTAGTATAGTTATACCACTGGCAGCCTCTTTTTTCAACGGGTTTATGTCTTGACGAGGGGGAGTGAGTTGTGCTACCATAGCAATGGTAATACAAGGTAGAAACCCAAACGCTAAAAGGAAAATCCCACGTTCACGTGGGATTTTTCTTATTTCTCAACTTGCTGAACCGCAAATATATGCTATAATTCTGGCGTAGCGGGTATGAGGGCCCTTGTATTACCTTTTGGCATTGGGGTAGATCCTCCCCGCTGCATAAGCGACTCAGCCTATTGGCTGGGTCTTTTATTTGGGGGCATGGCCTGTCCTCTGCGGCGCCGGGATGGCTTGGCTTTTTTTATCAATTCTTGACATTCTTCCAACGTAAGTGTTTGCGCGTCTTCTTTTCTTTCTTTTGGAATGCGGGCATTCTTTTTTCCATCCGTCACATATGGTCCATATGGGCCGTTCAAAATTTTGATGCCGTCCTCTTCAAATTCTTTAATTATTTTTTTTGCCTTTGCGTCACGCCCCAGTGCGATGACATCGCGTGCTTCTTGTAGCGAAATGGTATAGGGGTTATACGTGGTTCCCTTCAATGAAAAATATTCTTTTCCTACTTTGACATACGGACCAAAACGTCCAATGTCAACGCTAATATCATTTTCATTCTCTTCCTGTCCAAGTATTTTTGGCAATGACAGCAAAACCAGGGCTTCTTCGATCGTAATTGTTTGGATAAGCTGCCCTTCTTGAAGCGACGCGAAGCGCGGTTTATCTTCGTCCTCCTTTGAGCCAAGCTGTACAAACGGTCCATATCTTCCAATGCGCGCGCTGACGGGTTTTCCTGTTACAGGATCGGTTCCCAGTTCTCTTGCTTGGGATACTTCCTCGCGTGTAATTTCATCTGTTTTCTTTACGATGTTTTCGTGAAACGGGTGATAAAAAGTTGAAATAATCGGTTTCCAATCTTTTTCTCCCGCCGCTATCGCATCCAGATTATCCTCCATCTGTGCGGTAAAATTATAGTCCACAATGTCCGCAAAGTGCTCTGTCAGAAGGTCAGTAACAATCATCGCGACATCATTTGGTTGAAAGCGTTTGTCATCATCACGGATAACATAATTTCGTGCCTCAATCGTGGCAATGGTTGGGGAATAGGTGGATGGCCGTCCAATTCCATACTGCTCCAGCGCCTTAATAAGGGTAGCATCGGAATATCGTGCCGGCGGTTTGGTAAAGTGCTGCTCCGGTTTAAGTTCCACGCACTTGAGATCATCGTCTTTTTCCACGTCCGGGAGCATCTCCTCCTTTACCAATTCCGGATAGAGCCGCAGCCATCCATCAAAGGCAATACCTTGTCCGTTTGCCCGGAATTGATATTTTTTTGATGCATCATCAATATCAATTGTCGTTTTGTCCAAAAGCGCTTGTTCCATCTGTGTCGCGACAGCTCTTCGCCAGACGAGTTCATATAGTTTGTATTGTTGGCCGTCCAGATACTCTTTGATAGATTCCGGTGTACGAGACGGATCGGTTGGACGAATAGCTTCATGCGCCTCTTGCGCGCCTTTTGACTGTTTGGCATAGACGCGTGGTTTATCGAGCGCGTACTTTTCCCCGAAGGCAGTATTGATAAATGTTTTCGATTCTGCTGAAAATTTTTCTGACAAGTTGGTTGAGTCCGTACGCATGTAGGTAATAAGACCTACTTGGTCACTGCCAAGTTCTATTCCCTCATAGAGTTGCTGCGCCAGACGCATCGTTTGCTTGGAAGAATATCCAAAGCGCTGGTTGGCTTGCTGTTGGAGCGTTGATGTACGGAATGGTGGCGGCGGATTGCGTTTTGTTTGTTTTTTGTCTATGTCTGTGACACGATACGAAGCGTCCTTTAGTTCAGCAAGAATAGTGTCTATCTGCTCTTTTGATTTGAGGGCGAGCTTATCGATTTTTTTGCCATTGATGCTGTGGAGCGACGCTGAAATATGTTGCCCGTCATTGTCTTTTTTTGGCAAAAATATTCCGTCCAGAGTCCAGTATTCTTCGGTGATAAATGCGTTCCGCTCTCGTTCTCTCTCTACAATCATGCGGACTGCCACCGACTGTACGCGGCCGGCTGATAAACCACGCGCAACTTTTTTCCACAAAAAAGGAGATAATTCATATCCTACGAGCCGATCCAATACACGCCGCGCCTGCTGCGCGTCTACCAGCTTCATATCCAGACTCCGGGGGTGGGCAAGCGCCTCTTCTATGGCATGTTTTGTAATTTCATGAAATACCATCCTTTTTGCTTTGTCCGGGTCAATGCCAAGCAACTCCGCCAGGTGCCATGATATGGCTTCTCCTTCGCGATCCTCATCTGTCGCGAATATGATACTATCCGCTTTGGCCGCGAGGGATTTTAATTTTTTTACCTGAGCGGTTTTCTCTTTGGGGACGCGATATGTCGGTTCAAACGTACCACCTTCAATATCAACCCCCATTTTACTTTTGGGAAGGTCACGGACATGACCAAAAGAAGACTCGACAATAAATGACGGTCCTAAGAATTTTGAAATGGTTTTTGCTTTTGTTGGCGATTCAACAATAACAAGCTGTTTGCTCATACGCGGAGATGTCGGGGCACCTTAAGAGATTATTTTATTTTTGTCAAGTTTGACGTACTATAGCACGAATCTGCCCGCTCAAAAAGACTGACCCCGTCACCAGCAAAATATCGTTGTCAGAAAGGTCATTTTTTGCCCAGTCAAATGCGTCTGCCAGGTCAATAAAAATTTCAATGTGAGATTGCGGTAACCGCTTGCGCAGGCTCGCGGCCATCAGCGCAGGGTCGGCCACCTTTCTGAGCGCATGAACCGTGTTTCTCGTGCACGCGATCTTGACGGGCTGCAGACCTGACAGCTGTTCAAGCATTTCATCGACGTGTTTGTCCGCGCTAAATCCAAGAAGAAGGTGGACGCGAGCGTCTTTGGCGAGCGCCGTGAGGGCGGCTACAGTCGTTTTCATCTTATCCAAGTTATGCGCGGCGTCCAAAATAATCATTGGATTTTTCCCTACAATTTCCATGCGAAGCGGCTGCGTTGCCTGCTCCAATCCTGACCTGATAGCATTTTCAGAGATAGACAGCGCGCGGCACACGGCTATGCAAAGCCGAGCGTTCAACGCTTGATGAGCCCCCGGGGCGGGAATATGCCAGCGTTGATTGTCATACGTAAATGCGGTACCGCTGAGAGATACACGCACGTCGCTCGTATCATTTGACACCACCTCGAGTGAACTGTTTGTTTTGTCCGCTTCCGCTTGAAACACGCGGATGAGCGCCGGGTCTGACTCTGTGGTGAACGCCATGGTTTGCACAGAGATAATGCCTGCTTTTTCCCAGGCTATTTCCTCCTTTGTTTCTCCCAGTATTTCCGTGTGGTCAAGTCCTATATTTGTAATGACAGCCGCGTCCTTTCGCGGGACAATGTTTCCTGTATCAAATCGCCCGCCACAGCCCGTCTCCAGGACAAGCCATTCCACCCGCTGCTCGCTGAACCAAAGTAATCCGATGGCTTCCATGACTTCAAAATAAGATGGCATGTCAAAGGGGGATGTACGCGCGTACGTGTCTAATGCTTTTTTTATGATTGCAAAGAGTCGTATGAATGTTTTTTCATCCATGTGGGAAGTACCTACCTTCCATCGCTCCAACACAGTACTCGGAGCCGGTGACTGCGTCGATCCCACGCGTGCGCCGGACGCGTGCAAGATGGAGTGGAGAAAGGCCGTGACTGAGCCTTTGCCGCTGGTCCCCGCCACATGAATAATGTGGGGGATGTGTTGCTGCGGGTTGCCGAGTATATCAAGAAAAAACGCGAGCCTTTTCATATAGACATCGCATTTTTTTGGGTCTGCCATGTACTCTTTTCTGGGAAGATTCGAGAGCGTGAGCAGAAAATTGTGGGCGTCTTGGAATGTCATCCGTGCAGTGGAACAGGGTCGGACATTTTATCTTCTTTTCCCGGAGTTTTCAGCCATTTTACCAGTCCATAGACAAACGGAGTATCCAACACGGCAAACGCTATTTTGAACAGCCAGTACGAGAAGAACAAATGCATGATAAACCCGGCAGTGAATTTGTCACTGATTTTATAAAACGCCAAAAAAAGAAAAATAAGCGAGTCGATGCCTTGGCTCACGATAGTGGAGGCGTTATTTCTCAGCCACAGAAATTTTCCTTTTGTTTTTTGTTTCCAGAATTCAAAGGCCCAAATGTCATGTGTCTGACTTACAACAAATGCGACAAGGCTGGCAAAGACAATGCGTGCGCCGTTTGAGAATACTTTGCCGTATTCATCATTTAGTTCGTACCGTGGCGAGGCCGGGAGGCCGATTGAAATAAGTGTGAGCGCGAGAATGAAAATTTGGGCGATGAGCGCCGCCCATACAAGCTGCCGTGTTTTTTTTGCTCCGTATACTTCCGCAATAGCATCCGTGATCATGAAGGTGATTGGGTATGAGAAGATACCCACTGATACTGATACGCCAAAGAGGACGGTTACTTTGGACCCGAGCATATTCGCCGCGAGCAAACCGGCAACGAACAACGCCGAGAGAATGGTTAATTTAAAGTGCTGGGACATACAAAAATTATTTAGATAGAATGTATGATTTACCGCCGACGTCCTGTATACACCCTTTGAGCTCCAAAAAGGTAATAATTTGGCTCACTTGAAGTGCTTGGAAGGGGAGACTGGCAGTGAGAAGGTCAATATGCAGGGGAGTTTGACTCAAGCCGGTGAGGACTGTTTTTTCATCAGTAGTTAAATTGATTTGAGAGCGTCTGTCAAGTCCTGTATGTTTTGTCAGGCCGAGTACGCGCGTGAGATCCGATACGTCTGTCAGTATATGCGCGCCTTGTTTCATGAGTTCATTCACTCCCACGCTGGTTATGGAGGTAATATTTTGAGGAATGGCGAATACATCGCGCGCATTGTCAACAGCGCATTGCGCGGTTATTAGTGCCCCGGAAGAGGCGCCGGCTTCCACCACAACGGTTCCCGCGCACATTCCCGCGATGATCCTGTTTCGTTTTGGGAATGTGAATTTTGATCCCCGCACGTCCGGCGGGAATTCCGACACAATGGCTCCGGTGGAACGTATCTGTTCGCCAAGTCCGGGATAGTGCTCTTGTAATCCTGTCCCCAGAACGGCAACCGTCGGCAAAGAAACATCAAGCGCAGTCTGGTGCGCGGTCTCATCAATGCCTCTGGCCATTCCGGAAACGATGCAGACACTGGATGGGGCAATATTTTCAATGAGTCGGCGTGTCACTTGGCGCCCGTATATGCTGCACCTTCGTGGACCGACAATGGAAATGAAGACATCCGCTTTCGGCATTGTTCCTTGTACAAACAAAAAAGGCGGAGGATCATAGATTGTTTGCAGAAGTAGAGGGTATGATGTGTCCTCGCGGCAAATGATGTGTGCCTGTAATTGACGGAGTATCCCGTCCGCCCAATCCACGGAAAAATTTTTTTGCCAGGCAACAAAGGCATCAATGCTTTGCGCATTCCACTTTGCTTTTTTTAGTACTGTCGGCGAAATGGAAAAAATGTCGTGTATGTCCGGCATCGCCTGTTTCAATCGCGAGTACCTTTGCGCTGTCAGCTTTGAAAAAAAAGCCAAATAATGATGATGTGTCATATTCCCCCCTATAGAGATAAATTATAAGAGTGCAAGAATTTCTTGCATCGCGTGCTCCACCGATTGTTCAACGGTCTTTCTTTCCAGAATACCGAATTTTCCAAGAACGAATTTTTCCGTGTGCTTCATTTTTTTCATGTTGTCGGATGCAATCCCGACTCGAATTCTGGTTATTTCATCTTTGCCAACATGCTCAATAATGGATTTAACGCCATTGTGACCGGCATCTCCACGGCCGGTTTGCACGCGCAATTCTCCAAGAGGAAGATCTTTTTCATCATGCACCACGATAATATCCTTTGGCGCAAGTTTGTAATACTGACCGATGAGACCTACGGCTTCGCCTGATCGGTTCATGTACGTCATTGGTTTGGCCAGGATAATCTTTTGCCCGCCGAGCATCCCACCTGAGATTTGCGCATTAAATTTTTTTGAAATTTGCCAGGGAGTAAGGGTGGTGCCGTGTGCGGTCTGCAACGCGTCAACCACAAAAAAACCAATGTTGTGTCGGGTTTTTTCATACCGTTTTCCGGGGTTTCCCAGGCCAACAATAAGTTTCATAGTCGTGTTCGTGGTTCATCATCGCGAGCGCGAGGGCTGTCTAACGCGAACTGTTAGTCTCGTCTCGTCTTTGTCATTTTGATCACAATGGGTGTTCCAAAAAAATCAAATTGCTCGCGCAGACGGTTTTCCAAAAATTTAACGTACGAACGATGCAGGGATGTTTTGTATTTGATAAATAGCTCAAAAATGGGCGGAGCCGTATGCACTTGACGCATGCCAAGCAGCTTGGGATGCCGTGTCCCTTTGCCGCGCGCCGGGCGGTGCTCTTTGGTCACACGCTCCAAAAATTGCTCGAGCGCTCGATTCGCAACTTTTGTGTGGCGCGCGTTCCACACTTTAATGAGGACTGGGAAAATCTTATGAACACTATAGCCTGTTTTACCGCTGACAAGCAATATTTCAGCAAAATCAAGGTGAGGGAAATGGGCAAGGACGAGTTTTTTTGCGTCTATTTGAGCTGTTTCGGTATTTTCTTCTGCCAAGTCCCATTTATTAATTAAAATAATGACGCTTTTTGAATGGCGTTCTATCAGGCCGCCCAGCTGCATGTCCTGGGATGAAATGGTTTCGGATCCGTCAAGAACAAATAATATGATGTCAGAACGCTGGAGCGCGTCAATACTTTTTGAAATTCCTTCGCGTTCCAATTTTCCTGCAACCTTTGCTTTTCTTCGGATACCGGCCGTATCGACAAAGTTTATGAGCGTGTCGTCATATGAAACAAGGGTGTCGTGTGGTTCTCGTGTCGTGTGCGGCATGTCACTGACGATCACATCTTCCTCCCCGACAAGTTTATTGAAGAGAGACGATTTGCCAACGTTTGGCTTGCCGATCAAGCTGACAAGAATAGCAGGCGCTTCCGGCGCGATAAGTTGGGGAGTATGTCCATGCTCTGTCAAAACAGTAAATACATGATCCAAAAAATTGCCGATATTCCGGCCGCTGGACGCGGACAGGGGAAAGGGTTCGCCCAGTCCGAGTTTATACCACTCCGGCTCTGTGAGTGATTTCTCCAAGCGACCGGTGTCAGCCTTGTTTGCGACAAGAATGACGGGTTTCACTTTGACGCGACGGAGCCTTTTTGCCAACTCTTTTTCTTGCGGCAGGACGCCGTCTCTGGCATCCGTGACAAATATGATACAATCGGCCATTTTCATGGCTTTTTCGGATTGCGCAAGAATATCATTTTCAAGTGGAACATTGTCTTCAAACGTGAGTCCGCCCGTATCAATGACACGAACCTGTCGGCCGCGCCACAATAAAACGTCGATATTGCTGGTGCGGGTTGTGCCGGGAATATCGGAAACAATCGCGCGCTGTTTTTCAATACATTTATTAAACAGCGTTGATTTGCCAACATTAACACGACCGACCAGGGCAATGGTTGGAATCTTGGGAATGCTTGGAGTCACGAGGGGATTCATACTAGTTGGGTTCAATAAAGTCTTCGCCGAGAATAATGAGAATGTCAGTGCTCGTGGAAGCTGATTCTCCGCTGGGAGGGGTATTTCTTTGACTGATATGCAATTCTTCCTGAATTGCCGTCACCTTGTCATTATCCAGGCCATCTGTCAAGAGGTACATGCCGCCGGTCAAGTATGGACGCTCATTGGTATTTCCAACCGTATTAACGGTTAAACCTACATCTTCGAGTCTTTTTCTTGTCCGAGATCCAAGACCGGCTCGCCATGTTCCGTTCTGAATTTCAATCGTGAGTGTTTTTTCCTTTTGTTTTGTAATATCCGGTATTTGTGGAGCTGCCGTGATAGATATCTCGGGCGGCGTGTCAAAGATATGTTCAATGGCGTTGTTGATACCCTCAAAATTTCCGGCTACCGGTTCCAAAATATATGCGCCATCGGATGTGATGCCATTTTTCAAGTAGCCATCGCTACTGTTATCCAGCGATAGGGTGATAATATTGCTGGTGTCAAGTTCTTTTGCTAGTTTCATCATTGCCACCATGTCCGAAAATTGCATGTCTGTCGTGACATGATCCCCCAACGTGTCAATAATATTTTTTATCCGTATGGGATTGGCAAGTGTCTGAAAGGAAAGAATTTTTTCTTTGAGTGCCAGCAGCACTTTTTGTTGGCGTTTTGATCTGGCAAAATCAGATCCTTCGCCATTATTCCCGTGTCGTGACCGAACAAATTCCAGTGCGGTCTGACCATCCATTGTTTGCGGGCCTTTTTGAAACGAAACGGATGTATACGCGTCGTTTGCCGCAGGGTATTCAATATCAATAAATTTTTTTTCAACATTCACGCGCACGCCGTTTACTTCATCAATCAGTTCTTCAAATGCTTTAAAGTCAACGCGAAGATAGTAATCAATATCAAGGCTGAATGTTTCTTCAATAACCCGGGTGGCAAGTTCGGCTCCTTTTCCGGGATTATCGGCTTCGCCAAATGCGTTAGCATGATTGATTTTTCGTTTTCCGCGACCGGGAATATTGACATACAAATCCCGCGGAATGGACGTAAACGCCACTTCGCCGGTGCTTGGTCGTATGCTTGCAATAATAATGGTATCTGTTAAAAATGGGCCATCATGTCCCAAACCGCCCTGACCCAGAAGCAACAGGTTGATTCGATCCCGTCGTTCACCCTCAAGTTTTACTTCTTTGCTAAAAACAAAGTGTTTGATGCGTTCTAAAAATCCTTCCGGTTTTTTGGGCTCGAGCGTAATAGGATCGTACGATGTCGGATCCTGAGGAATCGCGGTTGTCATGGCGTAGCGGACGCACCCACCAAGTACCAGGAGAACCGCAATAACAATAAAAAAAATAAGGCCTCGCCGACGAGGGGTAACCTTTTCAGTCTCACGCTCCAAAAAGTTGATCGATTCGCGCCGCATATGGGCTCAGTATAGGGCAAAAATGGCGTTTTTGCAATCCACTCCCCATATTTTGGTTTTATGGAGAAAAAAGTGCTATACTATAAATCTCAGTTCTTAGTTTCATTCTGTGCCTCAGCAATTAGACGAGCACGTTGACGCAGGCAATACCATCCATCAGTGGACCATTCAAGAGTACGAGCAGCATGAACGCGGTACGCTTTGGTATGTAAGTATGGTGTTGGGAGGTTTGGGTTTAATAATTTTTGGTTTGGTAACCGGTAATTTTTTGTTTTCCTTAATCATTATCTTGTTTTCTATCATACTATACTTGCAATCGCATCAGCAGGCTCCGCAGCTTTTGTTTAGCATGACAGATTTAGGTATTGTGATTGGCTCGCGATTTTATACGTACAAGGAGTTAGATGGTTTTTATATTGTGTATGATCCGCCACGTGTGAAAACACTTTTTTTTGAAACGACCAGTCCTTTTCGTCCACTGCTGCGCATTCCATTGCTTGATGCAAACCCATTGGACGTGCGCGGTACACTTCTCAATTATTTGGAAGAAGACGTTGAAAAAGAAGAAGAGCCGCTTTCTGATCAATTTGGAAGAAATTGGAAGCTCCATTAATTTTCGGAAAGTACTGATTGTCTTCTGCGTCTGATTGACGTTTTTTTGTCTGTGGTGTATAGTCTTGGCACTTTACGCTCTCGTCGTTCAATGGATAGGACATTGGTTTGCGGAACCAAAAATCTAAGTTCGATTCTTAGCGAGAGCACACGATATTCATAATCATCATCCTATGGGGGGAAACACAAAGGGGGGTACAAAAAGGGGGACCATCAATGAAGTTCTGGAGATTGTAAAGCACATTCAAGACAATGCGGTTACACGTCAAGAATTTCACGAAGAGTTTCAAAAGGTCCGAGGTGAAATATCTGAAGTCCGGAACGAAATATTAGACGTCGTTCGCAGTGAAATATCCAGCGTTCGGAATGAAATGATTGAACATGTCGATGGTTTTATAGGACTCCATTCGAGACTTGAAACAGAAGTTGTCGCAACAAAGTCTGCTGTCCAGCGGCATGAAGAATACTTTGACAAGATATCGACGCATAGCGGTTTCAAATTTATTTAGTGAATAAAAGCCCCAGCTAGGGGGTTTTTTAATACGCAGAATAATGTGCTACACTCCCTATGATATGAATCTTGACACCCGTGTTACAGCGCTCAATCGTGTTGGACAAATGCTCGCGAATCGACTGAAAAAGATCGGTATTGTTTCTGTGCGCGATATATTATTTCATTTTCCCTTTCGCTACGAGGATTTTAGCGTTATTGTTCCGATTAAAGATTTGCAAGCTGATCAGGAGGTAACAGTGCAAGGAACGATTGAACTTATTGCATCGCGCCGCAGTCCGCGTAAACGAACAATATTAACCGAAGCCATTGTTGCAGATGAGACCGGTCAGTTGCAAGTTGTGTGGTTTGGTCAGGCATATTTGGCCAAAACATTGAAAATGGGCGACAAGGTAAGCCTGTCCGGCAAAGTAAAGCAGGACCGATTTGGCACGCAAATGGTGGGTCCAACCTATGAAAAAATTTCCGAGCACGGCGGTACTCATACCGGGCGAATTGTCCCTATGTATCCGTTAACGCAGGGGATTACGCAGAAGCAATTGCGTTTTTTGACAGCACAGTGCATGGATGTGGTATCCACTATAAAAGAATGGTTGCCCGCGGACATACGTGACAGAGCAGATATTATGATGCTGCCAGACGCTATTCGTGCAATACATTTTCCGGAATCATACAAAGAACAATTGTACGCGCAGCGGCGGCTGAAGTTTGACGAGCTATTTGTGCTGCAGCTGCGGGCCGAGCTTATTCGGCAGTCAGCCCGTGCGTTTGAGGCGCCCAAGATTCCATTTGACGAGCCGCGAATAAAAAATTTTGTCGCGTCGTTGCCGTTTGAGCTGACGCGTGATCAAAAAATAGCGGCCTGGGAAATTTTTCAGGATATGGAAAAGGCTGTGCCAATGAACAGACTCTTGGAAGGGGACGTGGGATCAGGCAAGACGGTGGTTGCCGCGCTCGCCGCGGTCGTCGGCATCAATGCAGGTTACCAGGTGACGGTCATGGCCCCCACAGAAATTTTGGCGAAACAGCATTTTGTCTCACTGCGGAAGATATTGCCGGAGGTTTCAATCGGCTTACTGACAAGTTCACAACATGAAATGAGTGGGACGGAGGCTGCGTCAAGAAAGTGTCTGATTGAAAATATAAATAATGGCGGTTTATCTCTGGTGGTTGGAACGCACGCCCTGCTGGTGGATGATGTTGTTTTCAAAAATCTTGGTCTGGTAGTGGTGGACGAGCAGCATCGATTTGGCGTGGAGCAAAGAAAAAAAATTCGTGCCAAGTCCGGTGACATAACCACTGCGCCGCATTTTTTGAGTATGACCGCGACACCGATTCCCCGGTCGTTTGCGCTGACGCTGTATGGCGATTTGGATGTGTCCATTATAAAAACGATGCCCGAAGGACGCAAAGCAATAAAGACGCGCGTGGTTGAATCAAGAAACAGGGGTAAAGCGTATCAGTTTATACGCGATCAGGTGAAAACAGGCAGACAGGTGTTTGTTATTTGCCCGATGATTGGGTTACAAACAACAGATGACGGACCACAGTCGGTAGATGCCTCATCTGAAAAAAAATCCGTGGTGAAAGAATATGAGAAATTATCAAAAGAAGTGTTTCCGGACTTGCGGGTTTCTTTTTTGCACGGGAAAATGCGGCCAAAAGAAAAGGACAGTGTTATGACCTCGTTTTCGAAAGGGGAGTCGGATATTATGGTATCGACATCCGTCGTGGAAGTGGGCGTTGACGTGCCAAATGCTTCTGTGATGATGATAGAGGACGGAGAGAAATTTGGGCTGGCTCAGTTGCATCAGTTCCGCGGCCGGGTGGGGCGGTCAGAGCATCAGTCCTATTGTTTTGTTTTTACGCAGAGCGATTCCCAAAGCGCCCTGGAACGCCTGAATATGTTTGAAAGTACGGTAGACGGATTTCGGCTCGCAGAATATGATTTGCAAACACGCGGTCCGGGGGAAGTGTATGGCACCAGCCAAAGCGGCATGCAGCAGCTGCGCTTGGCCACTATGCGCGATACTGAGATTATCAAATTGGCGAGAGAATTGGCACGAGATATTGATTTTGGATTGCATCCTGCGCTGAAAGAGGCTGTTCGTGAATGGGAGGAAAAAGTGCATTTGGAATAAGGAAGTACGCCTGCCTGCTCCGCAATAGACGGAGTTTGTCTGAATGGTGGATCGCCGGCCGAGCCGGGGAAAAAGCGTCTTGACAAGGATGCTTTTTTCATGTATCCTGTCCGCAACCGTCAAAAAAATTTGTCACTCTCGCGCACTGCAGTGGCGGTTCTGCTCGTGCGTATCTGGAAGGAGCACCGTGGCGAAGAACACGGACAAGGGGGAGCGGCTCTTCGAGCCCGGGTATTACGTCACCTCGCCCGTCCGAGACGGGGAGGTCGTTGGCGGGCACGGTAGCTGCCAGTTCGTCACGAGTCAGCGGCGGATGGCCGAGCTCAGGGCGAGCACCACGGTCACCACCGGTGGCGGTGTCGGCTACCAGTCCGGCATGCGCGCCTCGACCGGGCCGGCCAGTAGGCCGCTCGACCGCGGCGACATGCCGATCATCTAGCGCCAGTACGGGCGCATCTAGGAGGTGTCGACTCGACGTACCATTCCGATATTCATCGGAAGAGGAGTCGACACAAAAACAAAACCGACCAGTTGCTGGCCGGTTTTGTTTGTTATGTTTTTGCAATAAGCTCTGCGATATTTTTGACGTCTATTATTTTTATCGTGGCAGTGTGTTGTTTCACGGTTTGTGATAAACGTGTTACTGCGCGCTTCATTCCAAGAGCCTCACATTCTTTTATTCTTTTGTGGACATGACGAACCGACCTGATTTCTCCGCCCAATCCAATTTCCCCAAACACTGCCAAGTCATTACCAAGTTTTTTGTCTTTAAACGCACTGGCAATGGAAAGCGCAACCGCTAGGTCTGCTGCCGGCTCGTTGGCGCGAATACCACCCACAACATTAACATGAACATCATATTGACCCAGTTCCAGTCCTGCTCGTTTTTGTAAGACAGCAATCAAGACATGGAGACGGTTGAGATCAAAGCCGCTTGCTTTGCGAACCGGGTAGCCAAAGCTGGTTTTGTTCACCAGAGCTTGTACTTCCACCAAAAGCGGTCGAGATCCTTCTACTAGGCATGTGACAACAGATCCGGGCATGCTGTCACCACGTTCTTCCAAGAGCGCTGCAGATGGATTTTTCACCTCTTTTAGGCCTGTTTCATCCATTTCAAACATGCCTATTTCATCGGTAGAACCGAATCTGTTTTTTACTGCTCTTAAAATACGCAGATTGTGGTAGCGGTCGCCCTCCAGATACATAACCGTATCGACAAGGTGTTCCAGTGTTTTTGGACCTGCCACGGCACCATCTTTGGTAACATGGCCAATAAGAACAATAATGGTGTTTGTTTTTTTTGCAATGTCGAGTAGTTTGGTGGTACAGGCGCGTATTTGCGTGACATTGCCGGGTTCACCGGTAGCTTCATCTGAGTGAATTGTTTGAATGGAATCGACCACTACCAGCCGAGGTTTTTGTTCTCTGATTGTTGCAATTACTGATTCGACGGATGTTTCATTTGCGATTTTTATATCCTTAAATTGAAATCCAAGCGTGCGTAATCTAGCAGCTCTGGTTTGTATTTGATGTACGGATTCTTCCCCGGATATATATAATGCACTGTCAATAAGCCCTGCCAGTTGCAAAGATAATGTTGATTTTCCAATACCGGGTTCGCCTCCTAATAAAATAAAACTGCCGGCAACTATTCCGCCCCCCAAAACGCGATCCAGCTCTCCAATACCTGTGATGAGCCGGCTGTTTGCCTCTTGTGTTATAACAGCGGCCTGTGTTTTTGCTGCAAGATACTCAACACCTGTTGTTTTGGATTTGGTGTCGTTTTGAGCTGTCTGGGTTCTTTCAATACTTCCCCATTTGCCGCATTCCAAACAGCGGCCAGCCCATTTGGTGTATTGGGCATCACAGTGAGTGCAGGCAAATATGATAGAGACTTTTGACATACAATAAAAAATACTACGGTGAGCGTAGCATTTTTCTTTTTTCTTTGCAATTTGTTTTATAGGCTATAAATGCAGCGTACACCTTTGTGAGCCTTATTTGTTAAGCCGATTTTGCTCCAGTCAAAATTTCGCGGATCCACATGCCCTTTTTTTGGGTCATCACTTGCCTGGCAGTGACCAAGGATATGGTCATCGTCAAAGATGACGTTTGTTCGTGAAACAATGCTATTGATAAGTTGTTGCAAGGACGCGTATTGAGCCGCCGTGTAATCGCATTTTTTTGACGCCTCAGCGCTGCCATCGCTCGAACGGCATCCGGCATCCAAATCAACTCCAATTCCTTGTCGATTTTTATTCCCATGCCAGACGATGAACGTTTCGTCCGTCACTTGCGAAATGGTTCCATTTCTGCCGATAAAATAGTGCGTTCCATACGCTTTTTCCGGTCCTTGCTGCACATATTGTAACCACCACCACGCGATTGCCGGGTCTTTTTTCCCTTCATGAATCGCCACATATTCGATACTCTCAAGCGTTCTTCTGCCTTTTACGGCACTGCAGTCAATGTACCCAAGAGATGAAATATCCCGCGCTGCTCCGGACGGTTTACTTTTATCGTCTGGTACGAGTTTCGCGATGCAGTCTTTTCTGCATTGATCTATTCCTTTCCACCCCGAAGGATAGGACGAGCAGTCAGTCCTGGATCCGGGTTCAGATTCAACAGATTCGGTATCATCAATTTCACCATGATCACCAATAAGACTGGTATTTGCCTCAATATACCGTACCCGCAAATTTCTAAACTGCACGAGCTCCGGGTTGATGGTATACAAAATAGTGTAAGAACCAACAAGGAGCATCAGACCTATAATTGCGTTGCCTATGTTTTTCTTGGCCGCGGTGATGCTGGTTTCATTGCCGCCAGACATGGTCCACATGAGGCCCGCGCGAATGATGGCCACTACGGCCACCACGGCTGCGGCCGCGATAGCCCACTTGTAGAAGGCCGCGATATATTCACCCAGAAAAGGAACACTCAAAAAGACAGAGCCGTTTTCTTCCGTCACCTTTTGATCTGAAAAGTTGAGACCGGGAATGTTTATTTTTGTGACCGGTTTAATGGTAAGTTGGCGGATTTCATCAGCTGAAATTGATGGATCAATTATTTGGTCTACAAGTGATGCATCTGTTGGAGGAATTGGGTATCGAGGTGGGACAGTATTTATATTTTCATCGCTGACGCAGTAATTCAAATCATATGTAGCAGAGGCACCGTCGTTGCATTCCCAGCCACCCTGTATGGCTCCATAGGCCTCTTCGCAGTCTGTTGAGTCAACGAAAGTAGTTTCTGTGCATGTGCAATAGAATTTTCCTGTCGAGGCTTTTTCGCAGTTGCCTGTTTCGCACGTTGCATCGCCCACCAAGCTGTTATCAGGGCATTCACTCCCTATTTTGAGTAACCCCTGATTTTGCGCGTGTGTGGCAGCCGGAAGCAAAAATAATAGCAGTGCCATACAGAGCAGCGCTGCGCGAAACGCCTGACGTGAGGTGGGGGAGGAATTCATGGGTAATTACAGTTGAAGCAAAGATTCCCAGGCTTCTACAGTTGCTGGTGGTTGAATTTGCTTGTTGTCTATAAAAATTGCCGGCACAGATTGAATATCCAGCGCGCGCGCTACGGTTTCTATTTTTTGGATGTATGCGTCCGCGCGCCCGGAGTCGCGGCATTCATTGAACTGTTTTGAAGGTACGTCCATTGATTCGATCATCGCGTCTAATACGGAGGGGGAGAGGTTGTCTGAATTTGCAAAAGCGCGCGCGGCAAACGCGTCAAACGCGCCAACTTGATTCATACAGAACGCCACAGTATGCGCGGCGCGAGTATCAAATGGAAAGCGGGTGACAGGGAGTCCTTTCCAAATAGTTTTTATCTGTCCGGGGTGAGCGGCCATCAGCGCGGTGATGATTTCGTGTTGCTCTTTACATGCTTCGCATCCAAAATCCGCAAAGTTAACAAGGGTAATGGGTGACGTTTTGCTGCCAATCACCGGGTCCTCAGGAAATATAGGAATGGAAAACTGATCATTCTTTGCATTTTGTGCCAGCTGCTCAAAGTCGGGTTCCAAGGGTTCGTATTGGCTGATGCGGATAAACAGCGCAAGGCCGACAACAAGAATCGCCGGAGTAAAAACAAAGATAAGGTGGCGTATTTTTATCATATATTCACTTGAAACAAGCCGGGTTGATTCATATCGGTGAAAAAGAGGTTTCCCGTTGTTTGGTCAACGAACATGGACTGAATCGTGTGCTGTTCACCGCTGGTATTGATTTCCGTCTGCGCGCCTGTTTGCGTGTCAATGCGGAAAATTTTGTCATTGGTTACATTGGCGAGTCCCGGAGCAAAACCTGCGCCTGTCTGGAGCGCTTCCGGAACGCCACAATATACAAACCGGTCATCGGCAAAGGTGCACTTGTGTGCCCATGTATTGATTCGGAGGGATTCTCTATTTTGGCCAATGGTCGCGGGTGTGGAATTTACGATCCATAGTTCGGGTTTAAAATCAGATCGTGCACTATGCACGCTGTAGAGTAACTTATTTCCTGTGGTTGACCATTCACTCTCAAATCCTCTTCCTTCTACTGTCATTGATCGGAAATTTTCGCCATTTTGTCCGACGAACAATATTTCTTCTCGCTCCGCGCCCAGCGCGGCGCCCGTGCGCGAGAATCCAACGATTTGTTCATTGGGAGACCAGTCAATGGTTACTTTGTCCGCGTTCTCGCCAAGCGGCTCAATCAATTTTACATTTTTTCCATCCGGGTCCGTGGACACAAGCCAGCGGTTATCCGGTGACACACCAATACTTTTTGCCGCGATTCGGTCACCTTGGGATGAAAATGAAAATTCTTCCCAGTGGCGGGGGAGCGTTACCTGAGTTTTGCTGTCAAAGTTGTATAGAATATTTGATCCGTCAGGATATTCCAAAATAGCTTCGTTATTGGCGGGGGACCAGTTGATATTTTGAACATTGAAAAAAACTTCATCACTGAGCTGCCGTGTTTGGCCGGCTGCGTCGACCGTGTAAAATTGGCCATCGATGTTGTTGTAAAATGAAACAGCCCCGGGGCGGACATTTGCGCCTGCGATGGTGTCGGATACGAGTTGTCGTATTGGTGGGGCTATGACTGGCGGTGCTGTGGGTTGTTGGGTGATGCCCGACACGCCGGGCGTTTCGCCACTCACCGGCAATCCGCCACCGGGCTGTGTTGTTGGTCTTTCTCCCCCTATTCCCGCCTGCGGAAAGTCGGTCGGTCCCTGTGTCGTTGGCTGCTGCGTGGGTGGTGTTTGCGTGGCCGGTCCTTTGAAAAAGACGATATACAATAAAAAGCCAATACCCGCTGAGACCAGGATAAAGGCGGATATAAGACTGATTCGTTTTATGTCCATAGAGTTCGAGGTTACGTTTGTTCCGGTTGAGTTCCTTTTTTTGTTCTTTCGAGCAGACCTTGGTTGATCAGGCGCGTGCGTTCAGCAGAGAGTGCTCCCAATTGGTTGTTGATTTCTTTTGTTCGCTTGGCCAAATCTTTTCTTGCTTTTAGCAATGGTTCCAGTGCTTCCTTCAGTTGTTTTTGTTCCAATTTTGCCTTTGCTATCCGTGCTACCAGCGATGGGATCCATGCGAGCAACCCCTGCGCCACAGGTATGATGGCAAATATGATCGTCGCAAAGGCGATAATGGCCAGCAGAACCACAGCGCTCACCGCGAGCTGTAATGCTCTGATTCGTCCTATGAGCACTTTGTCTTTTAGCAGCAATGGCGTAATCTTGCTGTCATTTTTTTTTGACTCTTTGGCTAACCGTTTTTTTTCTTCACTTAACCGTTTTATATTCGTGTCTATTTCATTAATTCTTTTTCTGTGTCGTATTACGCGATTAAATGACTGTGTCGCCGCGCCGCGCTCTGTTGTTTGGTCGGTCGAGGTCTCCTCTTCCTCTTCGCCAGCATCTCCTCCGGTTGGCTCTCCTTCGGGCTGCGGCTGTCCCGGCGAGGAAGGCGCTTCATCTGAGCCTGCAAGCGGTCGAACCGGCTCTTGCCCCTGGACCTGGTCAAAGGCTGCCGGGCCTTGGCCGGGTGGCCGGTTTTCTTCCTCAGGAGCACCGGATGGTGCTTCAGTTTTTTTTTCAGATTCTCCACCGTGATCAGCGGGTTCTTCCTGCCCTCCGGGTTCTTTTTTCCCCTCAGGCTTGCTTTTTTCTAACTGGTCTTCTCCCGCGTCGGCAACGCCGGGCGTTGCTGGCGTGACGTCTTCCTTGCCAAAGGTTGGCTCTTGAGAGCCGGGGGCCGGTGGTGTCGACGGGCTTGTCTGATCCGGCTGTGCCACGTCTTCAATATTCTGTTCTTCATCTGGTTCTTCGCCAGCGGGCACTGGCGGCTGGCCAAATTCATCAATCGCTTGGTTTGGGTCTATGATTATCGGGGTACCGGCCCCGGCGTTTTTTTGTTTTTTTCGTTTTCGCGGTCTGACACTCTCGTCATAATCTTGGGAGGGGCCTGTTTCCTCGGCACTGTCATCTGCTATTCCATTTTCCTCGTCAGCTGCCGCTTGTTCAACAGCCTCTTCCTTGAGCGTCTCTCCAATCATGGCAGCCACTTTTTTGCTTGCTGCCGCAAGACTTGCCGGATCAACCACCTCTCCCAGCACCTCTGTTAGTGCCTCATCAATAAGAGACGCGAACTGCGCGTTTGCGTTACCGGATTGCAAAGAGATGTCAGCGTCTGGTTCAGCCATTGTCTGTTTTTAATTGCTCTACCGCGTGTATCAGCCGCGTGCATTCCTGATAATACTCATGCATCCATTCTGCCAGAGTATCCTGATCAATTCTCCCCAGGAGTTCTTTCTCATGGCGTACACGCAGGCCAAGCTGTTGGGCTCTCGCCCCTATCAATGTTTTCACCGACTGTTGTATGTGATCGGCATTATTTTTTTTCAGCGCTTCGCGTAGCTGTACTTTTGCGGTTCGGACCATCTGTGCCAAAGAGGCTTGCATCCTTTGCGGTGAAACGGTTTGGCGTCTTTGTTTTTGGTAGGCGACTTTTTTGAATTGTGCCGCCCATTGTTTTTGTTGCTGCGCGGCAGCCTCATCAGACAATTTCATATGATCCATTTGATTCTTGTAAGGTCACTGTCGTTTTTTTGGACAGTGGCCGCTTTTGAAGGAACTCAAGCACCAACGAATGCACAATATCTTCAATCACATGCTCCGCGTGGCGCGCGCCGGTGTCCTTATTATACGCTTTTTGTGCCAGCTTTGCGAGTATGGTTGGGTTGAACAAAATTCGTACATTATTCGTTTTTTCCAAATCATCACTTATTCGCTTCATTTTTTGTTTCATGAGCCGAATCATGGCGGCATCGTCCAGTGGCTCGTACATGCATATTTCATCCAGGCGTCCAAGCAAACTCGAGTCCAGTTGCTCCTTGAGCAGTTGCGTCAATGCCGTGTTGCGATCCGCGCAGAGAGCCGCGGTGGTTTTTTCTCCAAAGCCAATACCCGCGGAGCTATAGAGCTCCGCTCCGGCATTGCTCGTGAGTATGATAATGCTGTGCGCGAAAGAAATGCGTTTGCCGGCACTATCAGTGAGCGTTCCTTGTTCCAACATCTGAAGCAGCAGTCGCGTCACGTCCGGGTGGGCTTTGTCGATTTCATCAAATAAAATGATACTGTGAGGATTTTTTTTGAGCTGTTCTGTAAATCGGTTTCGCTCTTTGTGTCCAACATAGCCAGCAGGGGAGCCAAGCAGTTTTGAAACGCTATGTCCTTCACTGAATTCAGACATATCAAATTGGATCAGCGCATCACGGTCACGATACAGCGCGTGCGCGAGTTCTTTGGCCAGAGAGGTTTTTCCAACGCCGCTTGGTCCAACAAGGAGCATTGAAAGGTACGGTCCATGCTCGCGCGCGCGAAGTTGCCTGCTTTTGAGCGCGTTCACAATTTTTGCGATGACAGCATCCTGGCCAAAAATATTTTTTCGGAGGTGGAGTCCAACAGCATCCAACCGCTGCCATGAGTTGAGAAGGAGTTCCTTTTCATCTATGAGCAGCGTACGCGCCAGAACGCGAGCAATATCTCGCTTGGTCACGCGTGCGCGGATGCTCTTTTTTTCCAGGTGCGCTTTTTTTTGAAAGGCGGCAATTTTTTTTGCCATCTGCTCTTCTTGCTTTTTTATCTGCATTGCTTTGTCAAATGCTTCATCCATTATGGCGGCTTCCTTTTCTCCCTGCATCGTTCTTAGTTTTTGTGTCAGTTCCGCCACGTGCGTTTGAGCCTTTGATACGGGTGTTCGGACCCGCACGCTGGAAGCCGCTTCGTCCAGCAAATCCAAGGCCTTGTCCGGGAAAAAATTGGTATGTACATAGGTGCCACTCAGGTGCACGGCGTGCTCCAAAGCATCCGCATCAATTGTAACATTGTGGTATTGCTCGTACTGCTTTTTGAGTCCCTTTAATATATGTATAGTTTGATCTGCGGACGGCTCTTTGACAAAAATAGGCTGAAAACGCCGTTCGAGCGCCGGATCGCTTGCAATATACTTGTGATATTCGTCCATGGTTGTAGCGCCAATGCAACGGAGCTGTCCGCGTGCCAACGCCGGTTTGAGCATATTTGCCGCGTCCAAGCTTCCTTGGTTGGCACCCGCACCAATAATATTATGAAGTTCGTCGATAAACACAATGCAGTCCGGCATTGCGGCGACCTCATCAATCAGCTGTTTCAGTCTTGCTTCAAATTCTCCTCGATACACTGTGCCGGAAATTAAGAGGGCCATGTCAACGGAATATATTTTTTTGTGTTTTAACGCATCGGGAACTTTTTTTTCAACAACGCGTTTTGCGAATCCCTCTACGATTGCTGTTTTTCCAACCCCCGGCTCGCCAATCAACACGGGGTTGTTTTTTGTTCGCCGGCACAGAATGTGCATCAGTCTTTCTATCTCCATTTCTCGACCTATGACAGGATCGATATTTTTTTGAATTTGGAGGTCAGTAAGTTCCACGGCGAATACTTCAAGGGCGGTCTGTTGCCGACGAATTTTCTTTTTATTCTGCCCGCGAGGGACTGATGCTTGGTGCGAGTGACCGTCCGGATGTTGGCTTTCCAATTCATCAATAACGTCCATAACGTCTTCCATATCCGGGAATCGGCTTGTCGTGGAGATAATGCCATCAATGTGTTTCATGACCTTTTTTTTCGAGATATTGTCTTGCTTGAGAGTGGCGGATATCAGCGGATCTGATATCTGCATCAGGCCATACAAGAGATGCTCGGTACCAATGTACTTGTGCCCGTGCTCATAGGCCAATAGCATGGCTTTTTCCAGCGCGGTGCGAGCACGCTCATCCAGGTCTGGCAACAGAGTCGTTACCGGTTGCCCCTGCGTTTGTGCTATGTTCTTTTCATCCGGAATCCGTGGCATTTCAATAACTGTTTTTTCCAGCATATCCACATTACAGTGTAAGGTGGAAAGGATTTCAGCCGCCAAAGAGCCTTTTTCTTTGGACAAGGCAAACAGCAAATGCAACGGTTGAACATGTTTGTGCGTGAGGGATGTTGCCAAAGAAATGGCGTTGGCAATGCTGTTTTTAAGGTGGGAAGACAAATTGTCTAAAATGTGGTTGGCATTCATAGGTGGTGGCCGGTTTATTGCCATGGTTCATTGCTCAGGAATGTCGGAAACCGTGAACAATAAACAATGAACGCGTGAGATTGCGTTAAAATTAGCTCTATTATATACTCGTGTGACTGTATTCGTCAAAGTAACAATATGTTAGATCAAAGCATTTTTCGCAGTTACGATGTACGGGGTGAATTTGGCTCCGAGCTCACGGAAGAGGCAGCATATATCATTGCTCACGCGTATGCTGAATTTACCGGTGCAAAGCGCGTTGTGGTTGGTATGGATGTACGGACATCGTCTCCAGTCTTGATGGGGGCGGTTGTGCGAGGACTTTTGGAAAGAGGATGTGACGTCATTGACATTGGCATGGTGTCTACCGATGTGTCATATTTTTCCGCTTGGAAGTATGCGTTTGATGGATCGATCATGGTGACGGCATCGCACATGCCTAAGCAGTTTAACGGGCTGAAATTTTTGTATGTGAACGCGGAGGGTATTCTTGTTCCAATTGGAAAGGGATTGGGGATGGAGCAGTTGAGGGATTTGGCCAACCGGCCGGATATTGTCAGAGACGTAAAAAAACAGGGGACGTTGACGGGAAAAGATGTCTGGGACGATTACGTCGCTTTTGTTCGGTCATTCGTTGATATCGGCGCTATCAAGCCGTTACATGTGGTGATGGACGCTGGAAACGGAATGGGCGGGCTGGTCGCCGAAAAGGTATTTTCCGGGTTGCCACTCGTTCGGGCGGATATGAATTTTGAGCCGGATGGACGGTTTCCGCATCATTCGCCCAATCCGATTGTGCCGAAGAATCGCGCGGATATCATCGCAAAAGTAAAAGAAGTGGGGGCTGATCTGGGCATCGCTTGGGATGCTGATTGCGATCGCTGCTATTTTATTGATGAGAAGGGAACATTTATTAATGGAGATTTCATAACGGCGCTGCTCGGAAAATATTTTGTGCAGCGTAATCCTGGCGCATCCATTGTGTATGATGCCGTGTCAAATCGAGGAGTTCGACACGCGGTTGAGGCCGCGGGCGGAATTGCGTATATGGAACGTGTTGGGCATGTCTATATTAAACATAAAATGCGCGAGATACATGCTGTGTTCGGCGGTGAGACAAGTGGCCATTATTACTTTGCTGAAAATCATCACATGGACAATGGGTTTATCCCGGCGCTTATTGTGATGCAGATGATGTCCGTCACGGACAAGTCGCTATCTGCGCTCATCGGTGAGCTGGGAGAGTACCATGTATCAGGAGAGATAAATTACATTGTTGAAGATGTAGACGCCATATATGCGCGGTTGAAAGAATCATTCTCAGATGGGAAAGTGACCACTATAGATGGTCTGAGTATTGATTACCCGGAGTGGCATTTTAACGTCCGTCCTTCTGCCACCGACCCCGTGATCAGGCTGAACGTGGAAGCAACCTCTCCCACGATGGTCAGAGATAAAGTGGCACTGGTGAGCGAGATTATTGGGGCAGATCAGGTTGAAGATGACTGATCGTGCGTATCAAGCTCAGTATACTGTAATTGAAGGCCGCGACTGGTCATGGTATACCCATGGACTCGGATCTCTCCTCGGTGAATTTTATCGTGACAGGGCGTACAAATAGGCAAGAGATTTGCCTTGTGATTTTTGTGAAAATGCAGAATGTTTCCCTGCGGGTCAGCAAGCTCTTGCGGATGAATGTGGTGCGTTTCATCAACCGTATTTCCGCAAATGGAGCATGAACAAAGGAGTAATTTTTTATTATATTTGCTGGGTTGTTTTTTTGTGATGAGCGTGAGATCATTGTGTTCTCCCGCCAGCTCATTGCGGATATCCCGCGCCGTCCGCAAAAATGTTTCATCCATGTGAAGAGACTGGGCAAATTCCAGCCCATAAATGCTGCTGCCGCTTCCCGGTTGAAGCGTTCGGTCAAAGACAAGGCAATCTTGCGCGTGATCGTAGTGAACGGAAAGGTGGACGCTGGCGAGGGATGTGATTGTACGCAGCATCGGAAGGTCTTTCAGCTGATGCAGATGTGTGGTAAACAAAAACAGTGATTGTTTTTCGATAAGTCGAAGAACGGTCGCCGTGACGATGGATATGGCAGAGAGTGTTTCTGTGCCATGGCTGATTTCATCGCCCAATATCAAGCTTTTGGTGGAGCATCGGCTAAAAATATTTTTTAGCTCCATCATCTCCACGGCAAATGAGGATAACCCGCGTTCAAAGTTGTCTTTGGCAATAATTCTGGTAAAGAGCTCATGGAATACGGTGAGTCGCATGCCGCGTGCCGGCACATACATTCCGGCTTGCGCCAAGAGCACGGCAACGCCCAGGCTTTTCATGAGGGACGATTTGCCGCTTGAGTTAATGCCATACAAAAGGATACCCTGAACACGTTTTATGTTCATGTGCGAAAAAACAGTATCCGCGGTTGCATCTGATACCTGACCGAGCAGAACCGTATTTGGAACATACAGCTCAGCGTCCTCCCGTGTCTCAACAAGCGGGTGGCGCAGCTCGTCGGCTTCAAGAAATGACGTGTCCATTTCCAATAGCTGAGGTCGGCACAGGCGCAGTGCAGCTTGGGCTTTTGCATTGCTGAGAGCCACGTCTATCTGCGCGAGTGCACGTATTGTGTTGCGCAGCAGCGTACCAAATTCTTGATCAATGTGTTTAATCTCTCGCAGGAACAGTTCTTTTACCAGCGCAATGATTTTTGTTTGGGCAGCGACAGTTTCCTCTGATATCTGGTCAATCACAGGTGCCGTTATCTTTACATTTGACGTCTGAACTTTGAACGTAAAATCGGAGAAGGCGTGTACTGTTCCATCGACGGAGATATATTGTTTTTGCAACTCTTTTTCAATTTGAAAAAATCTGCTTTTTGACAGGTGAATATAATGTCCCTCTTTGTCAAGCTGTTTAATTGAGACGTAGTCTCGTTCATCCTTTCCTGTTTTTTGACTTAGCATGTCAGCAATACTCATGCGGATGGTTTCCATTTTTTGTTCAAGGGCGGTTCGCGAGTGTATCAGTGTATCCAGCGCCTGGTCATAGCCGTGCTCAAAGATGCTCGTGTGAATATCAGCAAAGAGGACTTTTGCGGATTCCTGCAAATCAAAAATGCGACGCAGTTTTACAATGAGTTGTTGCAGAGATTTTTCATCATCCACAAACCCTGACAAAATGCGATTTGCCGACGAGTTCTGAATTGCGCGTAGAATGGAAACCGCCGCCTCCAGTGAGTCGTGCAAAAAGTTAACCTCAAACGGATGCAGGCGAGCCAGCGTCATTCGACGTGCAATTCGTTCGAGATCGTATATGTTGCGAAGCTGCGCATCTATTTCTTTTTGAAGAGGCCCGAGCGTGTCTGAAAGATCATATCGTGTTTCAATCTCGGCTTTATTTGTAATGGGATTTCGTATCCGTTCTTTAAGTAGCCGTTTTCCAATACTGGTAACGGTATAGTCCATGATGCGTGTAACCGTTGTTTCCGTTGGATCACGAGAGACAATATTCAGCTGCTCAAGCGGGTGATTTCCCAGATAGAGATATGCAGTATCATTGAGCATCACCGGCCGTGTCAGATTCTCAATGACTTTTTTATCGTGGGTCACAATAAATTCAATCAGGATGCAAAGAGCTTCGCACGTGAGTGGCGCGCGCTCCAGCTCCAAGTATTCAATGGGCGAAAGAAATGACTCCACAGCGAACGCTTTCCCAAGCAGTTCATTTTGATACGTAATAGAAGGCCGCGATGCATGGATCTGAACGTTGTCCCATGATGATATTTCCAAATACTGCCGCACCGTGTCCTCTTTGATACCGGTTCCTATCAGCGTAAGAATGATTTCCGCGGTTCTGTGGGAATGAACAAGACTGAAGAGTTGATCAAGCGCGAACGTATTGTCTTCCTGTGTTCCATGCAGGTCAAGCGTGGTACTTTTGCCGGTTGTGATGTCTATCCCCGCGTATCCGGCAGAATAAATGCCATTGTTTTGATCAATGACCAATGAAACCAGAACCGTTTCTTCATGATCAAGCGCGTATTCAAAATTAACTCCGGGCGATAGAATTTGGTCCACAAACCGTTCTACATTTGGCGGAATACCGCGCTGTCTGACGATCACGATTGTGTATGTATTCTCCTGCACCAGCCGTGCCATATATCGGTCAAATGTCGCCACCGGAAATCCGCATAGCAGCGGATTCGCCATGGAATTTTCAAGGATTGCCTTACTCCGGCGTGTCATTTGCAAATTCAAAATTTCCGCGATTTCTTTTGTTTTTCCAATGACCATTATCTCATTGTCTACGCTATATATTTCCCAAAATGATCCAACTTCCATGATGACTACGGTATGTGCGCCGTATTCTTTTTCATACATGGCTTGAAGCTCAAAATACGCTTCAATGAGAGAGACGTCGGTTCGGTTCAGCAGGTTGGGGACATGTGAATCATCCATAAGCGAATTGTGCCAATATCATACCATACACGCCAATAGAAAAAAGCCTGCATGGTGACAGGCGCCTGTTTGTGAGAGCGAGTCTACGTTCTTGTTGATTCCAATTCCGTTATTCTCTTTTTCAACTCCATCATTTTTAATTCTCGGCCTATCATCAAGTTGGTTGTCTCCTCCAATTCGTGATTCCGTCGCTCCAGTTCTCTTGTCTTTTCTTGGAGTTCTTTTGTTTTTTCCGTTAATTCTGTGGATATGATTTCCAACACCTGCGTTTTTTCTTTTAGCTGTTTTTCATTTTTATCTTTAAGGGTCCACGCGACAGCCACGACACTTCCTGCGGTAATTGCAATAATGGAAATGATCAAAAGGGTCAGTGCCGCGCGGTTGACTTGCGCATGAAGACCGTTTTTTTCAGCGAAGAGGTCAAGTTGGCCTATCGGTATATCATTATAGAGTATCGGGGTCGTCACATAGTCGCACGTGTTGCATATGTTTCGTTTGGACAGCATGTTTTCTTTGGACACATTTGAGTTTTTTGTTTCCGCTGCGACGAGCGTTCCCTCGGCATTCGAGACAATAACCGTATGGGTGCCATTCTTTTCGTTTATGTTGAAAGACAGGATCTTTTGTATTTGCTCTGTATTGGATTCTGATAGCGGATGAGAAAGAGTGCTCGCGATATAGAGACTTTGGCTTTCAACCTGCTCTTCAAATGTTACTGTCAGGCGTTGTTTTTGAATAAAAAAAAGGGTGGCCGCCATAGTGGCGATCAGCGCAATAAAGATAACTTCTCCGGCGATGATGGTTCCTTTTTTCATTCTCTATAGTATAACATGAGCACTCGGTTTGTGCCATGCGAAAAAAACAGAGCGCGTGGCTCTGCTTTACATACTGCGAAGTTTTGCTATGCGTTCCGCAACAGGTGGGTGGGTTGAAAACATTCCCGCCGCCTTTCGTTTGAGCGGCTCTGAGATAAACAGGTGCGCGGTTGCCGCCCCGGCTCGATCAAAAGACTGTGGAGAACGTTCTATCTTTTCCAGTGCTCTGGCCAATCCTTCGGGATACCGTGTGAGAAGTACTCCGGATGCATCTGCCAAAAATTCTCTTTTGCGAGAAATGGCGAGTTTGATCAGTTCCGAAATAATGGGGGAGAGTATGAGGAGTGCCAGGCCGATAAGCATGAGTATTCCGGATCCGCCGTTTGATTTTCGGTTGCCCCCACTGCCAAACAAACGCGCTCGGAAAAAGAAGTCGGCAAGGAGTGAAACAGTTCCTACCAGCACAATCACGACTGTCATGAGTCTGATATCATAATTTTTAATATGAGACAGTTCATGAGCAATGACGCCTTCAAGTTCTTCATTTTCTAATGCCTGAATAATTCCTGTCGTAAAAGCAATGGATGCGTGTTCAGGATCTCGTCCTGTTGCAAAGGCGTTAAGCGCCGGAGATTCGATAATGTGTACTCTGGGCATGGGCACGCCCTGCGTAATGCAAAGATTTTCTACCATTCTGTAGACGTAGGGATTGTCTTCCTTTTTAATTTCTGTTGCGCCGGTTGAGTGGAGGGCAATCTTGTCCGAGTGGTAATAACTAAACCATGTCATGACCAAAGAAAAGATCGCCGCGCCAACCACTACCTCATACCCATACCCAAAAAATTGATTCATGATAACACCAATACCAATGATCAGCGAAAGGAAGATCACGATAAGAGCATTCGTTTTTCGCTTATTCGAATCAATTTGAGAGTACATATCTTTTAAAGTTCAACCTTCACGTTCTTTCGCTCAGATGCATCTTCTACCTCAAAAAATTCATATTTTTTGAAATTCAGCATGCCGGCAAAAACGTTATTTGGAAATGTTTCAATTTTGGTGTTGAAGTCACGCACTTGACCATTGTAAAAGCGTCGTGCGGCTTGGATTTTGTTTTCCGTATCAGACAGTTCGTCCATGAGCTGTGCAACATTTTGGTTTGCTTTCAAATCCGGATATGCTTCTACCGCAATTTGCAATTTCCCCAACATACCGCCCAGCATGCCTTCTGCCTTTGCCAGTTCGTGCGTGTTCCCCGCATCTTGCGCAGACATGGCGGCAGAACGAGCTTTGGTGATATTTTCCAAAAGATCTTTTTCATGCGTCATGTAGCCTTTAACACTGGCGATCAAATTTGGAATAAGATCGTGGCGGCGTTTGAGTTGTACGTCAATGTCGCTCCAGGCTTCTTTTGTCCTGTTATTGAGCTTAACCAGGCCATTGTACAGGGCAATCAGCCAAAATATCAGCACGACTACCACTGCGAGAACAACGTAGAGTGTTGTCATAGTATATATAGGGTTGGGCTGTATAGTTTAGTGTAAATAAACCATACGGCAATTGATAAAATGTACCAAACATGTTTTAATAGTACCGTAATTATAGGCATTTTTCTAGAATTTTGTCAATCCATATGGGTACTGTTATTCTTTTTATTTTGGTTTTGTCAGTCTTGGTGCTTGCCCATGAATGGGGGCATTTTTTTGTTGCGAGGAAATCCGGTATGAAGGTTCATGAGTTTGGTATTGGTTTTCCGCCTCGTGCATTTGGTATATACAAAGATCCAAAAACAAAAAAATGGGTTTTTGTGAAAGGGAAAGGAAAAAGCTCGCTCAGTGAAACAGTGGGTGGCGAGGATAGAAAAAATCCGGATGAGTTTCCGGCCACTCTTTATTCATTCAATTGGCTTCCCCTTGGTGGATTTGTAAAAATAAAAGGGGAAAACGGTGAAGAAGCACATGACACGGATAGTTTCATGTTTCAAAAGGCATGGAAAAAAGTGCTGGTATTGGTTGCCGGTGTAACCATGAATTTTTTGCTTGCCGCTGTTTTGCTCGGCATAGGACTTGGCATTGGTTTGCCAACAGATGTGAGCCAGGGCGTTGACGAGGGTGCCATATTTGTTCAAGAACCCGCTGTCCTCGTACAGCAAGTGGTTCCGGATTCTCCGGCACAGCATGCCGGTTTGGAAGTCGGCGATAAAATTTTGTCCGTCAATGGGCAGCCTTTGTTACAGAGTAGCGATGCGGTACAAGCGATTCGCGATAATAAAGATGCTGAAATGATTCTTTCTATCGAGAGGGGTGCAGAACTTCTTGATGTGCCTGTTACCGCTGCAATTTTAGAGAATGGCGAAGTATATCAATTGGGCGTCCTCCTGGCCGACGCAGCAATTATCCGCTACCCATGGCATATTGCTTTGCTAAAGGGATTTGGCGCGGCAGCCATATCTCTTATCAATATTTTTATTGCATTTTTTTATTTAATAAAAGGATTGATTACTGGTCAGGGGCTTGCCTTTGATGTTGCCGGACCGGTGGGTATTGCCAACATTATTGGGCAAAGCGCGCGGCTTGGTATAGAATATTTGATAAATGTAACTGCCATGATATCATTGAGCTTAGCTGCCATTAATATATTGCCTATTCCGGCGCTCGATGGAGGCAGGTTGCTTTTTGTCTTGATTGAACGGGGTACTGGTAGGCCTGTTCCTATGAAATATGAACAAGCTGCCCATACGATTGGCTTTATGGCGCTCCTTGCCCTCATCGCTGTTGTGACATTTAGAGATATTGTTGGGCTCATGTGATACTATGGATTTCAAAACACACATACAAGCCGTAAAAAAAGAATGTCTTTTAGCTTTAAAAAAAGTTGATTCTGTTGACTCTCTGAAAGAGGTAGAGCAACGTTTTTTTTCTCGAAAAAATGGTGAATTGAGTAAAGCCATGAAGTTACTGAAAGATGAATCTGGTCAAGCCAAACAGACTCTAGGCCAAATGGCAAATGACATAAAAAAAGAACTGGAAGACGCGTTTGCAAACAAACACGATGAATTGCGTCGCGAGCAGATGGCAGCCATTGGCGAGCGAGAGGCTATTGATGTCACGCAAACATTGGTCACGGCACAAATGCCGGGTCATATTCATCCGTTAACGCAAGGCCTTTGGGAATTGGAAGATGTTGCGCGTGGTATGGGTTTTATTGTTGAAGATGGCCCCGAATTAGATAGTGATTTTTATGTGTTTGAGTCGCTCAATATTCCGGCACATCATCCGGCGCGCGATTCGCAAGACACGTTTTACATAAAAGATCATCCAAATTGGTGCATGCGCTCGCATGTATCAAATATGCAGGTGCGATTAATGCGAAAGTACAGTGAGAAGGGCTCCAAACCGGTACGCGCGGCCTATCCCGGGCGTGTATTTCGCAATGAGGCAATTGATGCCACGCATGAGCATACATTTTATCAATTTGAGGCGCTCATGGTTGATCGAGAAATACATATTGGTCATTTGGTGGGCGTGATAAAAGAATTACTAAAAGGATTATTTGGCCGCGAGATAGAAGTGCGGTTGCGACCATCGTATTTTCCGTTTGTGGAGCCCGGGTTTGAGCTTGATATGAAAGTGGATTTTGGAAAAGGAGAGCAGTGGGTTGAAATGCTCGGCTGTGGTCTCATGCATCCACGGGTTTTGGAAGAAGGCGGATATGATCCACATGAATGGCAGGGATTGGCATTTGGCATGGGGCTCAATCGTCTGGTTATGGCAAAATACGGCATAGAAGATATTCGGCATTTTCATTCCGGTGATATGCGGTTTTTAGAGCAGTTTTAGTATGTTGATTTCAAAACATTGGTTGGAACAATTTGTCGATATTTCCGATATCGCGCCGGAAGATTTGGCAGAGCAGTTAACGCTTCATACGGTGGAGATAGAAGGCACTCTCAACCTTGCCACGTTGCTTGATCATATTGTTGTAGGAGAAGTTGTTTCCATAGAAAAGCATCCGGATGCCAATTTGCTGCACGTATGTCAGGTGAGCGTTGGAAAAGAGCGCCTGCAGGTTGTGTGTGGGGGTAGCAATGTTCGCCAAGGCATGAAAGTCGCTATGGGTATGCTTGGCGCAAAAGTACGTTGGCATGGGGAAGGCGATCCGATTGAACTTGCCAAAATAAAAATTCGTGGACAAGAATCATTTGGCATGATTTGCGCGGCTGACGAAATTGGGCTTGGCGATTTATTTCGGAAAAAAGATGAAAAAGAGATTTTGGATGTAACAGATGTGTCTGCTGATGCCGGAACGCCACTTTCAAAAGCACTTGGATTAGATGATATTGTTCTAGAAGTTGACAATAAATCAATGACACATCGGCCGGATTTGTGGGGTCATTATGGTATTGCTCGTGAAATAGCAGCCATATACGATCTTTCTCTGCGGGAATATATAACAAAAGAAATAGAAGAAGGTGATGATGCACAAATACAGGTTAGCATTAAAGATGGTGATATGTGCCGTCGATACATGGGTGTTGTTGTCCAGGGTATTTCCATTGGTCCGTCACCTGATTGGTTACAGCATCGTTTGGCCGCCGTTGGCATCAATCCAATCAATAACGTTGTTGATATTACGAACTATGTCATGGCAGAGTTGGGGCAACCTATGCACGCCTTTGACGCAGATACGCTCCATTCAAATGATATTGTGGTACGCAGAGCAAAAAAAGGTGAATCAATCGTAACCCTGGGCGGTGATGAACATCAGCTGACTTCGGATATGCTCGTTATTGCTGATAAGAAAAAACCGATTGCTATAGCAGGCATAAAGGGTGGTGACCAGACGGGTGTTACACAAGAAACAACAACAATCATTTTTGAAGCGGCTAACTTTGACGCAACCGGCATTCGTAAAGCTGCGTCAACGCTTGGTCTTCGAACTGACGCATCGAGTCGTTTTGAAAAAAGTTTGGATCCATCATTCGTGGAATTGGCCATGAAGCGCGCGGTGGAGCTTACCCTTGAGATTATTCCGGATGCTCGTGTTGCCAGCCCTGTTGCGGATGCTGGTGATTGGGAGGTTGAACCGTTACATATTCGATTACGTCTACCATATTTGCGTGAGCGTATTGGTGTAGATGTAGCGCGCACCGATGTGGTACATACGCTTGAGCAGCTGGGATTTTCTGTTGATGAGAAGGGCAATGAGTTAGAGCTTACTGTTCCATCATGGCGTGCAACCAAAGATGTGTCGATTGAAGAAGATGTGATTGAAGAAATTGCTCGCATGTATGGATATAATATGATTCCGGTATATTTGCCAAAGGCTAGCATACAGCCAGCGCCAGAGAATCAACTCAAAAAATTAACACGCAGTATTACAAAACGGCTGGCATACGAGGCAGGCTATATCGAAGTATATAATTATTCTTTTATTTCTCCGGAGTGGTTGGCAAAAATGAATATTGCGACGGATACGTTGCTTGAGTTGGATAATCCTATTGCAAAAGATCGACCATTTTTACGTCGTAATCTGTTTCCGAATATGCTCCTGAACGTGGAGCAGAATTTGCATAGGTACAATAGTGTACAATTGTTTGAAATAGGAAAAATATACGAGAAAGAAGAACCGGGAGACCCATCCGGTATAGGAAAAGAGCGTTTACCGCGACAGGATGTACATGTGGGTATGGTATATGCGGCAAAAGGGGATGAGACGCCATTTTTTGCGCTCGCCGATGCCGTACGTTTGGTGCTTGGTGAGGCGGGTGTTGCCTACGAGTTTGAAAAATCTGAGGCGGACGCAGATATGATTCATCCGGGTAGGAGTGCACGCGTGGTTGTAGAGGGCGTTGACGTCGGCAAAATTGCAGAACTGCATCCACTGACGCAAGAGAAGCTTGGTATTCCGTTTCGAACAGCCATTGCTCAAATTAATTTGAATGAAGTCCTCCGTTTTGCAGGTGAACATATTTCATATGTGCCGCTCGGCGAATACCCTTCTGTAGAGAGAGACATTGCATTCGTCGTTGACAGTAAGGTAGAGCATGCAGAGGTACTCAATGCGTTGCAGGAGTGTGATGCCTTGATTGCGGGAGTCTCATTATTCGATGTGTATGGCGGGCAGCACGTGCCGGAAGGCAAAAAAAGTATGGCCTATCACATAACATACCTGTCACGCGAGCGAACGCTGACGGCTGAGGAAGTAGATACGGTGCATGCGACCGTTGTCCAGATGCTGCGTGATACCTTTGGGGCTGAAGTTCGTGCATAACACGGCACAACAAAACACATAACACTGATAACAGAACACACGTGTCATGGTATCCGTGTTATGTGTTTTTTTATCGGTGTGGTATACTGTTATTGCCTGTTAATTTTTAAGGAGATACTATGCTTCTTTCATCAAGTCAAGATTTGCTCTACATTGTGTTGGCAATCTGTATTGTATGGTTTACCATTTTTTTGTGTTGGCTGTTGTACCAAGCCGCCCGCATGATGCGCAATGCCAATGAGGTTATTGAGACCGTGACACATAAATTGGAATTGATAAACGACGCGGTGCAGTTTATGAGAGAAAAGTTTGACGGCATGAGTAAACATATGGGAATAGTAAGTTCAATGGTAGGCGGTATGGCAGATAAACTGGTGTTTAGCAAGCTCAGCAGTAAGCTGGAAGAAAAGATTTCTGCAAATGACAAAAAGACAAAGAAAAAAAGGAAATAAAGAAATGAATGTGTCAGGACTCGCGATGACATGAAACAAATAAAAAACTCCGCAACATGCGGAGTTTTTTATTCTTAAATCTTACTTTACTATTAATGTTCCACTCATTCCACCGTGCCCGGATCCGCAAAAAACGCTGCAAAAAAAGCTGTGTGTTCCCACCGTGTCGGCATCAAACTCAACGATTGTCGTTTTTCCGGGCTGGAGTTGTTCATTAATGCCAAAGGCATTGAGAGAAAAGCCGTGTGTCACGTCTTCACTTGTGATGGACAGTGTTACATGGTCACCTTTGTTGACGGTAATGGTTGAGGGTGAAAATTCCCATTGTCGTGCCACCATTGAAAACTCCTTTGTTTGCGAAATCTGCTCGGGTGCGGTATCTTCCGGGCAGGGCGCGTAGCCGCAGCTGGTGGGGGTGGCGCCAACAACGCTCCCGTCAGCGCAATCACGCGCATCGCTTGTACAGGAAACAGGATTTTCATCATCGGCCGGAGCTATATTGGTAATGGTAATCGCAACAGCTTTTAGGTCACTCGCGGGCAAATCTGTTTGTGGAAACTCAAATTGACCCTGAATACCGGCGTCTTCGTGGATCAAAATAAAAAATGAATGTTCGCCAAGAGTGACCTGGCCGCTTTCCAGTGGTACCTTTTCATTTTTTCCTTTTTGTAATTTGGTTGACGTTATGACCGTTCCGGGGCGTTTTCCGGCGTCAGAATACAGCACAGCCCATGCCGGTCCGGATACATCCACTTCATCGATAACAACCGTACCGTTTTGTGTTTCATGATTGGCGGCTTTCACCGTGGCTTTGAGTGTCACTGCCGCCTGCGGATTTGTATCCGATACCGGGCGCGGTGGGGGCTCCGGTGTGGACGATCCACATCCCACCCCCAAGAGAAGGGAAGACGCAATGAAAAGCAGTATGGATATGTGTCTTTGTTTCATAAAAAAAATTACAAACAACAGGTTGATTGATTGTACACTATTTCGCGCAAAGATCAACGCCTCAGCAGCTGAAAGGGAAGGCGCAGAAGGATGAAGGTAACAACATAGTGGACTGTCGCAATAAGAAGCGCGTACACAAAAACAGCGACAATTATTGACAGCGAAGAGGCGATGCGCATCACGTATTCACGCGGATCAATGTTCATGAGCATAAGAATGAAGTTGAAGATAACAAGCAACCCGACAAGCCAGGCAAAACCGCGCCACATGCCTTTTACGTCTTGTTTGCTTGGCGCCATGTGCGCGCTGATGCAAAAAGAAATATAGACAAAAATCCAGAATATCGTATTGTTGAGATTATCCCGCTGAATGAGCGCAAAAAAAACATTTTTCAATGTGTCTATTGCGGACGGCACGGAATCATATTGAACATTGAGCATTGCAATGATGTCTTTTCCATTTGGCAGCACAAAATAAAGTATGCCTATAAGCGCTGCGCCACCAAAAAAAAGCGGAGCCGCACCAATAAAAAAATTTCCTATGCGCTGGTAAACACTGTTACTGTTGAAGCTGTGTTCAACATGGCCCAAGCCACCGGTTGATTTGTTCGGCTGAAACAGGGTGATGTTGGAAATTTTATGATGAAACAGCTTGGCAAAAAAAGCATGTCCCAGTTCGTGAATAGGTGTGCCAATCCACGCGGTAAGCAATATCCCTTTCCAACCAATGGTCCGTGTATAATTTTCATGTGTTGCTTTTTGGACTTTGGAAAGTAAAAATCCGAGTGCAAAAAAAATTCCCAGAACAGCGATCAGTTCCATTGCCACTGTTTGAAGAAGTGTGAGGGCGAATTGCTGCATAAAAAGGAAAATGACAAATGATCAAGCACAAATGTCAAATGAAATTTTATAGTTTGTCATTCTGCACCCCAGTATAGCATTTTTGCATGTAAAAACGAACCAAATGGTTCGCATAAAAATTTTGAGGAGTGGGCAGGCAGCACAAGTCCTTTGGCTCGGCTGCCCGGTCATCGTCGTGGCAGGAAGGGTGAGAAAAGAGAGTAGGTGAAGATGGTGCCTGCAATTATGCACCAGACTCCCACAGCTATTTGTGCCTCTGTCACACTGCCGGCAATCTGCAAAGATGAAACCATCACCAGTCCATCTCGGCACATCATCATACCGTAGATGCAGAGAATGGCGTCAACCATGCTGATGCGCGGTCGCACGCGCCTCATCGGTAGGCTCTATTGTGGTGATGCTCATCACGCATCATACGGCACGCCTCCCAAGGGGATCGGCAGCAGCGCGATCAGGGTCAGGCAGGTCCACAGTAGGATCTTTCCCGCCGTGTCGACGCTGTCCATGCAGCTGACGAGCAGGATGCCTACCATCAGTACCACGCAGACGAGCATGGTCGACGGTCCACTCAGGCGGCGGTCCGAGTCTTTAACCTTGTTAGAACTCATAGTTCCCCTCATGGAAGTGACAAAATAAAGATACAGATGATATAGTTGAAAGTCAATAATAAAAAAATCCGCCATGGCGGATTTTTTTATTTGGCGGGTTCAATATTCACGAATTTCGCCGGTTTGAGCTTCCCGTCAAAACGCATGCGTTTTCTTTGGGTAAACTTTACAATTCCGGCGATCATGGCGTACAGCGTATCATCCTTGCCTTTTTCAACATGCTTGCCCGGATGAATGCGCGTACCACGCTGTCGGACCAGTACCATACCGGCTTTCACGGTTTGTCCGTCGCCAACCTTCGTGCCAAGATATTGTGGCTGCGAATCGCGCCCCAGTCTTGTAGAACCACCGGCCTTTTTATGTGCCATACGGTCCGCATTTTAAGAGTAATTGACCAGAGGGAGCATTCCAGGTTAAGGAAAGCCATCTATAGTCAGTGGCGCCAGTATAATAGAAGTATATTGCGTTGTCAAGAGGACCTGTGTAGAGTATACTTTGATCGTTATCAATGCCTATGCCTCTCGATACCTACCCGATGAAGCTCTACCTCCGGCATTTGCCAAATAGAATCATGCTTCTTTCCAGCGTGACGGCAAATTTGTTGATTTGGGGGTGGCTTGCCTGGAATATCAGACCCCAAGAAGCGGCCATTTTTTTGCATTACAATGTCTTGTTTGGCGTGGATTTGATCGGGCCGTGGCAGAGAGTTTTTTATGTTCCACTGGCGGGTTTGTCCATCATCCTGGTCAATGCGTTTATTGGCTGGTTTTTATTCCCCAAAGATAAATTTGCCGCTCATGTATTAAATGGCGCCGCCTTACTGAGTCAGATTTTTTTGATTGTGGTTGCCGCGCTTTTGGTTTTTCTCAACGTATAGCACCTATGCAGCATCTGGCGCACCAAAGACAAAAAGGCGAGGCCGATTATGTGCTGCTTTCTTATTTTATCATTTTGATCATTTTTGGACTTATCATGCTGACGTCCGCCAGTTCCGTGATTGGTTTTGATAAGTTTCAAGATACATATTTTTTTGTAAAACGGCAGCTGGTCTATGGCATTGCTCCTGGTTTTTTTGCTTTTTTATTTTTCGCGAAACTTCCATACGAAACACTCAAGCCGATTGGAACCTGGATATTTTATATTTCAGTCGCATTGCTTGTAACCCTGTTAATCCCGGGCGTGGGCGCAAATTTGGGAACCGGCGCCAGCAGTTGGATCAGCATAGGGGCGGTATCATTTCAGCCGGCCGAGTTGGCGAAATTGGGGACTATTTTTTTCCTTGCAGCGTATCTCGTCAAATTGGGACGCGGCGTGCATGATTTTAGGCATGGGTTTCTTGTCGCGCTTGGTTTGGGCATGATACCGATCGTGCTCACCATCCTTCAGCCGGATGTTGGGACTGCGTCTATTTTGTTTGTCATCGTATTCGGGATGCTGTTTGCGGCCGGCGCGAAAATGTCTCATTTATCCGGTCTTATGGCTTGCGCGGTCATTGCTTTTTTTATCCTCATTTTTATTGCCCCATATCGTGCGGCTCGTTTTACCACTTTTTTGCATCCGGAGCTGGATCCACAGGGGATAGGGTATCATATTAACCAAGCATTTTTAGCTGTTGGTTCCGGTGGGTGGCTGGGGCAGGGTCTGGGTGGTTCAAAGCAAAAATTTCAGTATTTGCCGGAAGTGCATGCCGATAGTGTCTTCGCAATTATTGCCGAAGAGATGGGATTTATCGTGACAGCGGGATTGATTTTTCTCTTGCTTTTGATCGCGCGTCGGGTGCTTCATGTTGCCGGTCATGCTCCAGATGATTTTGGAAGACTGTTGGTTGTGGGTATTATTATTTGGCTTATGGCTCAGTCTTTTTTTAATATTGGCGCGATGCTTGGCCTGATGCCTATCACCGGGGTGCCACTGCCATTCATCAGTCATGGTGGAACCGCGCTTGCGCTGGCCATGGCCTCGGTGGGTGTGCTGGTTAATGTGTCAAAGCACGCAAGCGATATATAGTGCGTTATACAATACTATGAAAATTGTTTTTTCCGGGGGTGGAACTCTTGGCCCCGTCACGCCTCTGCTGGCACTAAAAGATGTTATTCAAAAAGCGCATCCGGACGCTGCCTTTGTTTGGGTTGGAACAACAAAAGGACCGGAAAAAAAATTGGTGGCCGAGCATGATATACCATTTTTTGCTTTGCCATCCGGTAAATTTCGTCGGTACATTTCGTTTTGGAATATTATTGATATTACAAAAATATTCATTGGTTTTTTTCATTCTATTGTTTTTTTGTGGCACGAAGATCCGGATATCTGTATTTCAGCCGGTGGCTTTGTGTCTGTGCCGCTTCATTGGGCTGCGTGGTTTTTGGGAATTCCCACATGGATTCATCAGCAGGACGTGCAGGTGGGGCTGGCCAATAAACTCATGACGCCCATGGCATGGGTGGTAACAACGGCATTGCAGGAGTCTGTTCCCTTTTTTCCAAAGAAAAAAACGCATTGGCTTGGCAATCCGATTCGCGCCGAGATGACCAAAGGTCGGGTAAGCCGCGCCAGGAAAATATTTAAGTTGTCGAGCAGCTTGCCGGTTGTGTTCGCGACCGGCGGCGGGACAGGATCATTAAAAGTAAATCAGATGATCGCGCAGGCCGCGCAACATTTGGACGGTGTTTGCCAGATCATTCACCTGACAGGAAAAGAGCGTCCGCAGGATATGGTTGAGCCAATGAAGCGGCAGTTCCCGATGTATAAGGCCTACCCGTTTTTTACCCATGAAATGAAGGACGCGTACGCGGTTGCCAGTCTCGTCATCTCGCGTGGTGGCTTTGGCACGATTACAGAGCTTGCTGCGTTGCGCAAGCCGGCTATTTTGATTCCAAAACCCGGACACCAGGAAGAGAATGTCGCTTTTTTGGAAGGGGCAGAAGCAGTAGTGCTCCTGGATGAAAGGACGACCGATGGCAATCACTTGGCGCAATCTATCAAGGAATTGCTCTCCAATAGAAAAAAAATGAAGGATATGGGTAATCGACTGCATGATGTGGTACCGCCCGCTGACCAGAGGAAAGCACTTGAGTTGTTTAATAGTTTAACAAATAGTTCATGAGATACTCGTTGGAGTACGTTTCCGTGGGAGCAGATTGTGCTATAATCTAGTTGTCAGATACCACGCCGTTTGCCCTCGGTAGTATTAATCATTCATTGCCATCTTGTGCCAGCTCCATATTTGCGCCCAGCGGGCGCGGAAAAACCAGAAGATCAGGACATTTGTCTGTTCGCCCAAACATCGTTCCGCAATCAGCCGCGGCGTTTTGGCATAAAGCTCGATGACAGGCGTAGGCACATGTACATTATTGGGAAGACCGGCATGGGAAAATCGACGATGATGGAAAACATGATGCTTCATGATATCTATGCGGGGCATGGCGTTGGGTTGGTAGATCCGCATGGTGACTTTGCAGAAAAGATTATTAACTTTATTCCAACCTGGCGAATGAATGATGTGGTATACATCAATCCGTCGGATACGGATTATCCGATTGGGTTTAATATTTTGGAAGTTCAAAATGATGAACAAAAGCATTTGGTCGCGGCAGGACTTATGGCCACCTTCAAAAAGATATGGCCGGATGTGTGGAGCAGCCGCATGGAATATATTTTGAATAATACTCTTTTGGCCTTATTGGAATATCCCGGGTCAACATTGTTGGGTATAAACCGTTTGCTTTCCGACAAGCCATTTAGAAAAAAAGTTGTTCGGGCGGTCAAAGATCCGGTTATTAAGGGATTTTGGCATAATGAATTTGAAAATTATGAACCGCGGTATCAAAAGGAAGCTGTCGCGCCGATTCAAAACAAGATTGGTCAGTTTTTGTCCGCGAATGTTATTCGAAATATGGTCGCGCAGGTGAAATCAACCGTGGATGTTCGAGAAGCCATGGACAGCCGGAAAATTATTATTATGAACTTGTCCAAAGGCCGTATTGGCGAGGATAATAGTCGGCTGTTGGGAGGAATGCTTATTACCAAAATCCAGCTTTCCGCCATGGAACGCGTGGACACGCCGGAGGCGGAGCGGAAAGATTTCTTTTTGTACGTTGATGAATTTCAAAATTTTGCGACACCAAGTTTTGCAAATATCCTATCGGAGGCCAGGAAATACCGTTTGAGTTTGGTCATGGCCCATCAATATGTCGCGCAGTTGGATGAAGTGGTCGCGGACGCGGTATTTGGAAACGTTGGCACCATCGTGGCTTTTCGAGTCGGAGCCGGGGACGCGGAAATGCTTGCGAAGGAATTTGCGCCAACCTTTATTGAAGAAGATATTGTGAACTTATCGAAATTTCAAATACTTTTGAAATTGATGATTGATGGTGTGGCATCATTGCCGTTTAGTTCGCTGACGTTGCCGCCGTTGGGCTCGCCTACGGAATCAATGGAAAAGGTCATCCGCGTATCCAGAGAACGCTACGCGCTACGTCGATCTGATATCGAGGATAAAATCATGCGATGGAGTGGCCTTGCCCCTGCCGAAGAATCCGGTGATGACGAGGATGGCGAGGACGAACGTCCGGTGAAAGAAAAAAACCCTATTGGATCGCGCACATCAATTGCGCCTAAAAAAGTGGAAAGAGTGGAGCAAAAAACTGTGTCATTGGTGGCCTTGAAGCCGGCAGCTCGTGAACCTGAAACAGAAAGCACGCCCGGTTCTCCGGAATCATCCGGACAGCCCAAAAAGAGAAAGAGAAAAAGGCGGCGTGGCGGGAAAACGAATAATTCAAACGCAGAAGCCCCGCCGCAGAATTTTCAAAAATCTGTCGATACGTCGGATAATATCGATTTTACTGATCCGTTCGACAAATAGTCGCGTATGAAGCAACCCTGGTATACGTTTTATATTCAAAAATTGCCGTTCACACTTTTATTGGTGGCAACAACAGGGTTGCCACTGATTTATTTGACAGGCCTGCGCGCGCCGGTGGTCGACGCAAAAATGCTTTGGGTGATCATCGCCAGCGCGGCGCTGATGTTTTTTTGGCTTGCTCGCATCGTGCTTGATCGGAGCGTATGTATTCGGAGTAGCTTGCTTGATATTGCTTTTATTTGCGTGGTAGCTGCCACACTGGTATCAGGATTTCTTTCTTTATTGCCCTATCAGAGCTTTGTTGGCCGTCCCAGTACCGGTGGTCTGTCTGTTTTTTTTGTTTTGGCTCTCATTGTTTTTGCGTGGATAACAATTCAGGAAACAGTATCAGTACGACAATGGCACATGCTGTGGACAGTGGTGTTCGCGGCCACTGGGTTGAGTGCCCTTGTTTTTTTGTTTGGGCAGTTTGACGTGACACAGGGGTTTCTTGCTTCGCTTCCTTTTGGTTTGCCCCCATCGAATTTGATTGGATTACGCGCAAGTGAACTGGCCATGTTCACAGCATTGGTTGGACTCGTTGGCGCGGGCATGCTCATGCACAAAGAAAAGCATTGGTGGATGCAGCTGCTGCCGGCCCTAGCGTTTCTTTTATCGGCCGCTGTGCTGGTACGCGTTGGATTTGCGTTTGCGATTGCCTTATTTGCGGGGGGGTTGGTGCTGTTGGTATTGGTTGGGTGGTTTCAGGCGCCTCGGATGCGTTTGTGGGTTATTGCCATCTTGAGCCTTTTTGCCGTTGCATCCATATTTTTTGCGGTTCAGGGTATTCCCGCCGGCGTGAAAGTGAAACTGGCTCCCGAGATTACACTTTCTCCAAACGCGAGCTGGTTTATTGCGAAAAGTACACTTGGTTCTGGGACGGAATCGTTTCTTTTGGGCGTGGGGCCGGGAACATTTGACGCGGCATTTGCGTTGTATCGGCCGGTGCAATTTGCCGGTCCAATAGATACACAAGCGCCTGCGTTTATTCGACCATATAACACATTTTTTTCATTTGCTGCGGAGTTTGGATTTTTGTTTTCATTGTCTTTTTTGCTGTGCATTGTTCTTGTGTTTATCATCGCCACGCATGCATTTTTGGAATTGTCGTCAGAAACAAAGCTATATAATGCGTTTTCCCGTGAAAAATTGTACCGTGACACATCTCGCAGAAATCATTTTCAGGTTGATGGCATTGTGGTTGGGGTGGCATGGGTGGTGGCCACACTCGGCATGGCGGTCTATACGTATGGTCCGGCGCTTTGGTGGTTATGGTGGTTTCTTACGGCCATGACAGTCGTTGGACTTGCTAGTCTTGCACCAAAGCAGCTGCGGTCTGTTGTCAAAGATATTCGTATTACCTCGTACTCAGCCGTTATCATTACCGTGATTCTTGTATTGCTTACGATTGGTATTGGCATGGGCGGTCTGGCTGTGTCAAACATGGTGCGGGCGGAACGCGCGTACGCGCAGGCAGCAGCAGTGTCGCCGGCAGCGGCGCAGGAAAAAATAGAAGAGGCTCTTTTATTTGCGCCAAAAAATTTGGAATATCGGCTGTCTTTGGCGCAGGGGTATTTGGAACAGGCGCGACTGCAATCGCTCAATCCTTCAGATCCGGAAAGATTGGGTTCTGCCCTGGCCGCGGCCACGGATCACGCGCTGAAGGCGGCAAAGGAATACCCGGGAAGCAAGGATGCGTGGCAGACTTTGGCAATCCTGTATATGAATGCGCGCGGATTGGTGGATGATGAAAACGCAAAGCAGGCAAACGCACGCGCGGCAGAAGCGCTGGAACATGCCGTGACGCTTGATCCGTATAATCCACGCCTTCACTGGCAGATGGGGTTGGTGAAAGACTATTCCGATGATGTCATCCAAGCCGCAGAATCGTACAATGGCGCTATCGCGCTTCGGGCGGATTTTATTGCGGCTTATCAGAGTTTGGCCGCTCTGTATGAACGCCATAACCAAATTGATAAAGCAGTGGCCGTGTATCAGCAAATGGTGGACAAAAATATTGAGCCGGCACGCGCTCTCTACGAGCAGGGGCGGCTGGTCTTTAACAGAAATAAGGGAGATGATATTACTCGCGCCGAGCAGTTGTGGCTGTCTGCCATTGAAAAAGACCCCACCTATGCAAATGCCTTATATAGTTTGGGGCTGCTATACGAGCGTTTGGGCAACAGAGCCGAAGCGCTTACATACTTTCGACGCGTGCAGTCCCTCAATCCGTTTAACGAGGATGTAAAGGATAAAATACAGTCGCTGCAGTAGGTTGACAAAACGGCCAAAATGTGCAAAGCTGAGCGAACAGCTTTTGTTATGCAACCAAAACACCTTCACGACAACGACCCCTGGATGCTGGCGGAACATATTCCGAACTGCGATCTTTTTTTCTCCACAATTTGGATGAAAGGTTTTGTCGACACGTTTGATACGCATGTTGGCAAGGCCTACAAGAAAATTCTTTGTCGGTATCAGGATTACAATCTCTGGTTTTATTTTGGGAAAGATGATTCATATGACGTGGGTGAATTTTTAGCGAACAAGTTTATTGGCGAGCCCGAATTTGCCTCAGAAACGAACGATCAAATTGTGGCGCATGCGGATAAACTCCGGGAGTACAGTGACTCTATTCCTCAGACAGATCTGCACACGCTTTCTGACCGGCAGCTTTGGGAGATTTACGATACGCATTACCGCATTCATCAGGAATACTACACATGGGGCTGGATGCCGGTCTGTTGCGATATGTTTCATGGGAATCTGACAAAGAAGGTGAAAGACTATCTGACCGGCATTGGCGTTCCCAAGGAGACTTTGAATCAAACCTTTGTCACATTGACACAGCCAACAAAAAAATCTCTGATTTTGATTGAACAAGAAGACTTGCTTCGCATTGCGCAGAAAATGGAACAGGGCGAAGATATTGAAGAAGATCTCAAAGCGCATTGGCAAAAATATTATTACACCAAGCATTTGTGGGTCAGCGGTGAGTACACAGTAGACGACTACAAAAGACAAATTCAAGAGGCGTTATCTTCACAAAAGACGGCCGGGGAACTTCTTCGGAAATTGAATGACGATTTTGAGCGTGGCAAACAAGAAAAGGACGCGCTCATGGGTGAGCTTGGGATTGCCGGCGAATGGCGAACCATTTTGCAGGCCTATGGCGATTTTATGGTGACCAAGATATATCGGCGGTACGCGCAGCTGTTGGCAGTGCATCACATGTCTCCAATCTTGCGTGAAATCGCAAAGCGAAAGTTTTTGACAGAGAAGCAAATACGTTTTGTGATGTATTCAGAAATGGAGCATCTGATTATGCATGACCGGTTTGATGAGAACATACTGCGTGAGCGGGCAAAGGAATGCGTGTATTACAGTGAACGGGATCATGAGCATGTGTTCACTGGAGAAAGCGCACGCGATCTGATCGCCAGCCTGGAAGAAGATATTGATACTGATACACAGGAATTACAGGGTGAGACCGGTTGCGTAGGACAGGCGACCGGCAAGGTGAAGATTATCATCCGCGCCGACGATATGGATAAAATGGAGACGGGCGATGTGCTGGTCTCCATTGCCACTGATCCTGATATTGTCCCGGCCATGAAAAAAGCAAGTGCCATTGTCACCAACCAAGGCGGTGTCACGTCTCATGCGGCAATAGTGTCGCGTGAGCTTGGCATCCCCTGCGTCATCGGCACAAAGATCGCGACCAAGGTATTGAAAGACGGCGATATGGTGGAGGTGGACGCGGACGCTGGGATCGTGAAAAAAATATAATCAGATCGTTATGCATCTGAATACTGCAGATTATTCGTTTTTGAGTCAGCGACAGCGCATGAGTCCTTTTCCGAACTATTTGTCGCTTGAGAGTGTGTGTAAAGAAATGAAGGAATATGTTGGCGTATCTCTAAAGGATACACTCATGATTATTAAGTAAATATCGTTATGAAGCCACTACAAATGCAAAACCCATTCATGTTTGGAGAATGGTTTGATGTTGCCTGGTTCCAAAGCTGCTATATGACTGGGGTGGCGCGTACTATCCATGAGCGTCTCGGCTATGGACTGTCACAGGTGGTCGGTGAATTGGAAGGCAATGTCCAGCGTATCTACATGTCTCGTTCTGAGTGGACCGAGCTTGGTGAGCGCTATCTGAATGATGTCCTTGCTGATCCGGAGAAGCTCACCAGTGTGAATAGAGATTTGCGCAAGGCTGCAGATGACCTGGCTGCCTACTCGCAGGAGTTGAAAAAGGTTGATTTTTCTCAGTGTGATGCCGAAGAGTTAATTTCATATTTAGATGCATATCATAAAAAACATCATCCGGTTTTTTCCCTGGGGCAAGTCCCAAACCTTTTGGAGTTGGAAAATACCTTTCTTAAAGATTACCTTGAAAACTGGCTCAAGCAGCAAGGCCTTCCGGATGAACGGGTGACGGAGGCGTTTCAGACACTCGCCACACCGCGTGAACTTTCAATGGCGCAGCGAGAGGAGCGTGACATGTTGCGTTTAGCGCAAGAAAAGGATCCAGGAGAGAAGCTCACACAGCACTGGGAAACATATTCGTGGCTGCATTTCGGATGGACCGGGCCATCTCTCTCTCGTGAGTATTTTGAACAAATCCATGCCGGTTTATATAACGAAGGGAACGCGAAGCAACTTTTTGAGAATTTCATTGCGCAAGATGAAGCGTTGACGAGTGAAAAAAAGCGGTGGATCAGTGAAACGAAGATGCCTGCCGATATTGTCCGATTGTTCCGAAAATTAGAAGAGCTCTTATATATCAAAGCACATCGAATGGACGCGTTGTTTTTGAGTTATGAAGCAAGTCAACCCATATTGCAAAAAATCGCGCGCGATCATTTCCTTTCATTGGGCCAGTTGTATGCGCTCTATCCTGACTGGATCATTGAAATGCTGCGAAAAGGGGAATTTGATATTGAGCGAATAAATGAAATTAGAAAATACTCGATCCAATATTTTGATGGAGAAGATTTTTATCTGCTGATTGGTGACCAGGCTCGCTCTTTTGCTGCGCCTATGGTTCAGCAGCTACCCGCCGTTGAACAGACAAATGAGCTGAAAGGAGAAGTGGCATATCCAGGAAAGGTGACAGGTCCGGCAAAGATTGTGAATATGGCAAAGGAAATGGAGAAATTCAAAGATGGGGACGTATTGATCTCAAATGTGACAGATCCGACTTTATTGCCCATTATGAAAAAAGCCGCTGCCTTTGTGACGAACCAAGGTGGGCTAACCTGCCACGCGGCTATCGTTGCGCGTGAATTGCGTACGCCCTGCGTCATCGGCACAAAGATCGCGACCAAGGTTTTGAAAGACGGCGACCTTGTGGAAGTTGACGCGGATAATGGTATAGTGAGGAAACTATGATAGATACACACTGGCTAGACAAGCATGCCTGGGCCTTGTTTGAAGACGTGCCTGATTGCGCGCCATGGTTTGTATGGTCGCCAATTATTGCCTTTGCCGAAAAATTAGAGCCTGAAGTCGGTGAAATTGTGCGGAATGTGCTTTTTTTGTTTGTAGACGGTGAGCTGCATATGTATTTTGAAAGCAATGAATTTATGCAGGCAGGACGTCGATTGCTTGAAAGGATCAAAGAAGATCCCTCGATAATGAGAAACATTTTGCAAAGAATTGATACATACGCGGATGAGTTGCTTCAGGCAAGTTCGCGTATGCGCGAGCAGACGGTTGCGGCACTAACGGATAGGGGACTGTTTGAGTGGTATAAAAAAACGTACGCTATTCATGAGCCACTGTGGGTTCTGGGTCAAGCCGTGAATTATTTGGAACATGAAAATTCGCTGCTCATGCCATTGCTAAAAAATTCGTTGCTGGAAGATGGTGTTCCACAAAGCCGTGTTCAGTCTGTGTTAATGGTGCTGACAACATCACCGCGATACAGTTTTATGCAAGCGGAAGAACAGGATCTTTTGAAGATCGCGACTGGGGACTCGTCAGCGTCTGTTGAAGATCATTGGAAAAAATACCAATGGATGGGCTATGGTTGGGCAGGTCCGCCGTACGATATATCGTATTATCAAGATCGTTTGGAATTGTTGGAGGGCGATAGAGAGAGATCGCGTTCGTTCGTGAAATCTGAAGACGCGTACGCGCTGGATGTCGAGGCAAAGAAACGGGAAGTGAAGAAAGAGTATTCTTTTTCAGAAAAAACATTGGCATTTGCCGGTTTTGTTGAAGATATCATTCGCCTGAAAGCATATCGCGTGGATGTATCACATCAATATTATTGGTCAATGGAGCCGTATTTTAGAGAAATCGGTCGGCGTAAACATTTAAGTGTAAGACAGTTGCAGGCGGTCCTGCCACCAGAGATGGAAGATTTGTTACTCCATGGCCGGTTTGATGAAAACCAATTGAACGCGAGATGGACACAGGATGTAATTTTTATTAAAGAGGGTACAATGCAGGAGGAACCTGGGCCTATCGCAAGAGAGTATCTTGCCGCCCTGGAAGATATTACCGGCTTTGATACGCTGCCGGATGAATTGTCCGGCGATTGTGGGTCACCCGGGAGTGCACGCGGAGAAGTTTGTATCATCGTCGATCCAAAAGATATTGGAACAATGGAGCAGGACGCCATCTTGGTATCACATATGACAGACCCGCGTTTTGTCCCGGCCATGAAAAAAGCCCGTGCCATTGTCGCGGAGATAGGTGGTATCACATGCCACGCGGCTATTGTCGCGCGTGAGCTTGGCATACCCTGTGTTATTGGCGTAAAAAAAGCGACCAAGTTTTTGAAGGATGGGGACAGGATTGAAGTGGACGCGGATAATGGAGTTGTAAAGAAAATAATATAAAAAAATATGTCTATAGAAGAATTACGCGCAGATGATTGGATGGTGTACTGGGCAGGCCGATGGAGTTTGCTGAGTGACTCCTATGCTGGACAGTCGTATATGCGTCGCCCATATGCTCAGATGATAGAGCGATTTGTGTCGCGAGCCGTGTTTCTTTTTAGAGATGGATTAACAACGACATGTATAAGAGAAACAGATAGGCGGAAGTTTGCCAATGACGTAAAAGAACATATTCAAAGTGGAGATTTTTCAATAACAGAAATTTGTAGCGCATTAAAAGATGAAACCGACGCCTTTTTATCCCTTATTGACAGAGATGAAGGGAAAGATATTACAGTGGATCAGTTTCAAAATTTTGTAGATAGGTTTTATTCATATTATCCGATGCATGTATTTGTCAAGAATTTGCCGGACGTTATGACGGAATCAGAATTAACCAAATATATGGAGCCGTTGGAAGATGCACGATTGTATGCCGAGCCTGTATACAGAAGATATGAGGACTATTTAGAGACATTGGCAAAGATCGTTGGTGAAAAAGAAGGATACATGCCTGCGTCTATACTGGCGACAATATCTGAAGAATTTGTAGCTTATTTAAAGGGTGGCAAGCTTCCGGATGAAGAAATATTGCAGAATAGATATGGGCTGAGTGCGTTGGTTTTTGACGAAAAGAGCACGGAGGTGTTTTTGAATGAGGATGCAAAAAATGTGGAACAAATAATTTTGGGAAAGGATGATCCGGAACAGCTGAAAGGTCAGGTAGCGTACAAGGGCGTTGTGCGCGGAAAGGTACGTGTCGTATTTGATCCGACTCCGGATACCGCGTTTGGAGAGGGCGATATTTTGGTATCCGGCATGACTCGCCCGGAATTTTTACCGTTGATGAAAAAAGCATCCGCCTTTGTGACAGATGGCGGTGGCATTTTGTGTCACGCCGCCATTGTTGCCAGGGAGATGCAGAAGCCGTGTGTCATTGGCACCAAAATTGCTACTAGGGTGTTCAAGGACGGGGATATGGTGGAAGTTGACGCGGATAATGGCATAGTAAAAAAAGTGAAATAAAAAGATCCCCCGACGCTCGCGAGCAATGGGGGATCTTTTTTGAGATAATGCTACAACCGAGTTATAACTTTATCAGTTGGGGCCGCGAGCAAGGTGCTCACGGCCGCAATGGTTGTGGTTCGCCGGTCAGCGCGTGAAGCGCGGACCGACAGTGTCGGTGTCGTTGGGGTTGTCTTCTGTCCCGACGGTCGCCGGGACAGGTGCGCGCGCTCTAGAGGGGCTTGCCCTCGAGCGGCGCGCGGATGAGCTCGCTGGACGCGATGTACCATCCGTCGGCGTCGGCCTCGAGCGTGTAGGCGACGGCGTCGGCCTCGCCGAGGCCGAACGGCGTCTCCTCCGGGTGGAGGGAGGCGAGCTCGGTCCACGGCGAGTGCGAGACCACCAGGCCGGTGTCGCACTTCTCCTGGTCGAGGATGTCCGCGACCTCGGCGAGGGCCGTGGTCACGGCTTCGCGCCCCATGCGCGCGTACACGCCCAGCTCGTTCTTGAGCGCCAGCGCGTGGCTGAGCTTGGGGGCGTCGTGGTGCTCGCTCTTCAGCGCATCGAGCTGCTCGAAGAAGTAGGAGCGCCCGGCCTCGCCGGGGAAGCACTGGTCGAACACGACATCGAAGTGGAAGCCGCGCATCGTGATCGGCGGCTCCGCGTTGAGCAGGAGCGCCGCCTCGATGATCTGGGCCGTCTGCAGCGTGCGCTTCGCCCCGCTGAAGAACAGCATGCCGATGTTGTCGAAGCGCTCGGCCAGGGCCTGGGCCGCCGCGAACGCCTGCTGGGCGCCGAAGGCGGTGATGGCGTCGGCCGAACGTCCCGTCTTCTGCGGGTGGCGCATCACGACGACGGTCACGGTCTTGTCGGTCCCCACGTTCACCTCCTGTTGGGTGGGGTCTCTGCCGCATTCAGTTCGCGGCATTAGAGAAGACTCTTGTGGAATATTCTCTGATACGGTGAACCGAAAAGTGGCTTGTTTTAGCAGAATTATTACACTGAATTGACTGCATACAATAGCACAAAACCTTGCTTTTGTCAAGCCCTTGTGGCTATACTGGTATATGGATTTAGGCTTAAATTAGCGTAGTTTTACCTATGTGGAAAAAGTACATTACCCGCAGACTGGCAGTCCAGGTAGCCCAAGCCTGGAATGTTGGGTTTGGAAAGGCCATGCAAGAGGTATATGGTCTGTCTGTGATGAATACTCTTGTATATAAAGACGACAAGAAAACAGAGTATTGGGTGGATAGGGAACAACATGAAGCATATGTCGCAGGTTTATTTCAGAAGTTGGAAGACAATACGTTTCTCAATAATTTTCATGTTAATGCTCAAGCGGTCATGGAATCCATTCTTGAAAAAATGACAGGAGCATTTTCAGACGTGCAATTTGGTTCACTGACAAATGAAGAATTGCTGAATTTGTATGAAGACATAGTCCATCCAAACGTGGAACAATTTTATGTTCGCATGTGGACGGTATTTAACATTGGTGCGCCGTTGGCGGAAGTGGTAGACAACGAATTGACACAGGTAATTAACGATGTGGATCAGCGGCGCGATGCGTTGCTGCAACTTTCATCGCCACTTGAACCAAATGATGTGACACAGGAACGCATTGACTTGCTTACCGTTGCAGTAGATTGGGATTCATTGGATGACACGCAAAAGCGGCAGCGAATTGTGGCGCATACAGACAAATATAAACACATTCCGTTGTTCGATTTTGATCACGCGCCGTACTCGGTGCAGCATTTTTTGGATGAAATGGAACAGATAGACGATCCGCAAACAGAATTGGACAAAATTAAGGCGGGTTTTGCACAATCGAAACAACACTACCGGACTTTTATAGACCAAACGAATTTAAATGAACGTCTGGAAGCACTCCTCGCATTCCTCAAAGAAAACGTATGTTTGCGAGATTACAGAGATATGATTCGGCAGAAGTTGAATCTGCAACTCCGTACGTTTTATACAGAGGTTGGTAAACGAATCGGGCTATCCGTTGAACAGATCGCTTTGCTGACAAACGCAGAAATCGCATCCTGCTTGCAAATCGGTAAAGCATTTGATGCAGAAGAAATAAAAATGCGAGAAGAAGCATACCTGTTGATTCAAAAAGAAGATGAATATCATATTTTTTCGGGTGAGCAAGCAACAGAAAAAGCAAAGCAGGAAATCAGCGCAGTGCAAACCGGATCGCATGATGTAAAAGGCAAAACAGGATCAAAAGGAACGGCAACTGGGCAAGTAAAAATTATCTTCACAAACAAAGATCTTGGTAAAGTAGAAAAAGGCGATGTGTTAGTGACTGCAATGACACGGCAGGATTTTGTGCCATATTTAAGAAAGGTTTCGGCCATTGTGACTGATGAAGGAAGCGTGACCTGTCATGCCGCTATTATTTCTCGCGAGCTGGGGATTCCCTGTATAGTCGCGACTGGGAATGGGACGACAGCACTGAAAGACGGCGACACCGTAGAAGTCGATGCGAATAGGGGTATAGTGAGAAAACTATGAAACAGAAATGGACCCGACTTTGGGCACGAACATATGCACCATTTATCGCGCAGTCATACTTGCGCGCGTTTACGTTGGGGTCGCCATTTAACATTGTGACAGACAAGCTGTATGTGCCGGAAGGGCGCTTGCAGGCGGTCTATTTTTTGCGCGATCAATTTGAAGAGTTGTTGAAGATATTTACCGCAGATGTATTGGCGCAAGACAGAAAAACGTACGCCGCCGGCTATGAACGCGCTCTTGATAATCACTTGCAGTGGGCGCTGAAAGTAACCGCGCAAGATTGGAAGGAAAAAACTGATAGTGAATTGATTGATTTTGTGAATGTTTTTTCAGATAAGCTTGCGGATTTTGGGCAACTCCAGTTTTTGGCATTTTTGGCGCTGGAAGGACCTACAAAAATGGTTGAGCAGAGAATTGAAAAAGAATATAGCGGTGCACAAGCGATTTTGCAATCTATATCAACCCCATACAGACAGACAAAATTAACCCAGGCGCGGCTTGAGCTGCTTCACATGGTTGTGGACGGACACGTTTCAGACGAGGACCTTCTAGTCTATATACATAAATACGCATGGCTGCCAATGTATGAGTTTGTGGACACGCCGCTTACAATCGATGAAGTAAAACACGAAATGGAGCATATTGAAGATGCGCGCGGTGAACGAGCGGCCATAGAACAGGCGCAGGGGGATCAACTCAGAGTATATGATCAATTTTTGTCATCAATTGAAGATCCGTCCTTCCGCGATCTTGTTGAGGTCACTCACATGTTTGCGTATCTAAAGGAAACGCGTGACGGATATCGCCGTCCATATTATTTTGCATTTCGGCCTTTTTGGCACGAGATGGCGTCGAGAACAAAATTAACGGCAAGACAGCTCAATTATTTGATCGATAGAGAATTGGTCGAACTTCTTGAGACAAAAGACCATCAGAAGTGGACAGATGTGGCAAATAGTCGGCAAAAGATGTTTTCCTTTGTGATGAAAGGTGGGCATGTGGATGTGTATGATAGAGATATTTCCGATGAATTTGGATTACCCAAACCAAAAGAAGGAAATGTGATTGTGGGGAAAGGAGCAAGCGCAGGAAGTGCAATAGGTCCGGTTTCGATTGTTTACCATAGGGGTGAATTTAGTCGTTTCAAGGAAGGCGATGTGTTGGTGACAACCATGACTCATCCTGAATTCTTGACTGTCATGAAAAAAGCATGTGCAATTGTCACAGACGAGGGCGGCATTACCTGCCACGCGGCTATTATAGCGCGTGAACTTGGGAAGCCGTGTATAATTGGTGCAGGGAATGCTACATCACTTTTGAAAGACGGCGACCTTGTGGAAGTTGACGGTGAAAGTGGTATAGTAAGAAAAATATGAGTATGTACATCCGACCCTTTGAACAAATTAATAAATCCGATGTGGCCATTGCCGGTGGCAAGGGCGCGTCATTGGGAGAAATGACGCAAGCCGGTATTCAGGTTCCGCCCGGCTTTGTGTTACTTGCGGACGCGTTTGATCGATTTATTGAAGAAACCAATCTTAAGCAAGAAATCGAATCACAGATTGCGCGGGTGAATCAGGATGACATGAAATCCGTGGAAAACGCGAGCAGCATTTTGCGGGACGTCATCCACGACACCAAAATGCCTGAGGATCTCGCCATTGATCTTATGGCAGCCTTTGATCAGCTTGGCGCGGAATATGTCGCGGTTCGTTCCAGCGCCACGGCAGAGGACAGCGAAATTGCCAGCTGGGCAGGGGAGTTGGACACCTTCTTAAATACCACTAAAGAAAGTTTGCTTGAGAATGTAAAAAAATGCTGGAGTTCGTTGTTTACGCCGCGCGCTATTTTTTACCGATTTGAAAAGAATTTGCATGATAGCTATGTGTCTGTGGCGGTGGTGGTACAAAAAATGGTTCAGTCAGATGTTTCCGGCGTGGCGTTCACTGTGCATCCGGTCACAGAAGATTACAATCAAATGATTATTGAAGCCGCGCTTGGACTGGGCGAAGCAATTGTCAGTGGCCAGGTCACGCCCGATAATTACATTATTGATAAAAAGGAAATGATGCTCTTGGATGTGAATGTCTCTGAGCAACACAAACGGCTGGTAAAAAAAGGAGAATCAAATGAATGGGAAGCGCTTCATGAACGTGGTGCCGCGCAAAAGCTCTCAGGCAGAAAGATTATCGAGCTCTCAGAGCTGTGCAAAAAAATAGAAGACCACTATGGATTTCCCTGCGATATTGAATGGGCCATGGAAGGGGACACATTCTATATTACCCAAAGTAGGCCGATTACCACCTTGGGTAAATAGATTTTTTTGGCCGATTTGACATGCTAAAGAAGCGATGTTACGATCGAAATATTATTTATGATTGCCCGCCTGTGTCTCACGGACTTTGGCGAGGTAAAGGAGGGATATATGCTTGGGAAGCAAACGACACTGGACGACATCTATGAGGTCGTTCTTTTTATTAAGGATAATGCTGCCATGCAGCAGGACATGGACGCGCGTTTCGCGCAGGTGGACGAGCGGTTCGACAAAGTGGACGCGCGCTTTGCGCAGGTGGACGAACGGTTCGACAAAATTGACGTGCGATTTGACTGCGTAGATAGAGAAATTGTCGGATTAACAGAGACTGTTTCTTTTATCAAAGATAATGCCGCTATGCAGGCGGATATGAAAAAAGGTTTTGAAGAGATAACAGAGATGACGCAGTTCATCATTGATACTGGCGCGACAAAAGAAGATGTCCACGCGCTTTCAGATCGGGTGGATCACGCGGATGCGCGCATTCAGGATGTAAGCAATGAACTGAAACAGCACAGAAAAACAACAGAAGAAGATATTACCGCGCTTGCCAAAGATGTTGTGGGGTTTAGAGTTAAACAATTTGGTAATTCGTAGCCCTTGGGTTCACTTCCAACGCTTGACACAGCATCAGTCAGTACTGATTTGTGCCGAAGAGGCGGTTGTGATGGTTATAGGCGCTATTGGAAAATAAAAAAATACCGTATCAGGTATCCTTTGCCTCCCGCGCAGCCGTAGCCACGCGGGAGGTGTTATGTTCCCTCTTGCTCGCTCAGGAGCCGCCGCCCATCGCCTCGGTGCACACCTCCTCCAGCCACAGGGGCCAGCGGAGCTCCGTCACGCGGCCGACCCGCCACTCCTTGTCGGCCGGCAGGTCCGGGTGGAGGTCGAGGGCCTCGAGCATGAAGCCCTCTCCCTTGCGGAAGATCTTCGTGGTCCTGCGCTGGGGCTGGCCTTGGAAGATCTCCGCGGTGAAGTGGTGGTGCAGGAAGTCCAGCTGGCCACCGTGCAGGCCGGCCACCAGTGTGTCCGTGCCACGGTACTCGTCCAGCATCATCTGCTCAACGATGCTGTTGACCGCCACGGTCATCTCGCTGGCCTTGACCGTGAGGAACTCGGCTAGCCGCGAGTCCGGGTAGGTCTCGGGGTTGGTGAACATGGCGAGCATCAGGTGCTCGCCCCCATGGCCCAGGATCCCAAGCTCGTGGATCTCCTTCTGAACCGCCTCATCGACCCGCGGGTCTTCCTTGAGATCACGGAACTTCTGCAGAGTCTGCGCACCGGCCTGGCCGCGGCTAGCCACCAGTGGCAGCGAGGCGCGGTGCAGCAGTTCGTTGGTGTGCAACGAGCGCCCGGCCGGCGACGCCATCCGCCGCATGAAGTGCGCCCGGAACTGCCGGCGTAGCATCGATCCCATGGTGAACGCCTGGATCTCGCCCAGCTCGGTGGGCAGCTCGCGGACCTCCGGATCCACATTCAGCTTGTCCCTGTCGACGTGACGGAGCAGGAATATCCTACCCACGAAGTTCTCGACTCGCATCCTCTCCTCCTCGTTGGTGCACCAACGCTAGCGCATTTTTGATCAAATGTCAACCAGCTACAGCAAATGCATTTGCTGTGGTATACTGTTTACATCCTTTCTCATTTCCCTTTGCTTTGAATAATTTATAATTCATCCGTCACTATGCTGCTCAATCGCGACTACCGCAACCCGTTCTGGCATGGATTTCTTCATGCTGTGCTCGTTGTTATTTATTTACTGTTTCTTTCCCTGATCATCCTTAACATTGAATTCATGTTTCAGGATCAAATTGGTCAGGTAATACGGTATACATTTAATTTTTTCCTTATCTTTTTGTCCGTTGCGGTGTGTGGTTGGCTGATTTTCTTTGAGCCGCTCAAAAAGTTGCTTCATCATCATTTTAAGGCCGCGACAGTTATGATGTGGTCAACCATTGGCTGGCTGTTCGTTTTTCTTATTCTCTTTATATTGGGTTTGGTGTTAACACTCGTATAATATGAACTATAAAAGAGCTATTTGGATGAGCATATTACTGTATGTTTCATCATTTCTTTTGTACGCGTTAACCCGTGCTGTTCCATATTTTGAAGATCAAAATAGTTTGAAGAGCTATATATTTTTTTGGGTTTGTATCATTCCGCTCGTTTTGATTTTTTCAAAGTGGTTTTTTAAAAAACTTCAGCCAAGCACAGCGCGTGGGTTTCAATTTGGCGTTATCATTGTGGCTGTATCCTTGATCTTGGATGGGCTTTCCGCATTGGGCGCGTACATAGCAAAGCAGCCATTGGATCAGTTCGCCGCGCTCTATACGGATTGGAAATTGTACGCGACCCTGGTTTTGATTGTAGCCGTCGCGAGTGTTGCCGGAGGTGAGTTTGACGGTACCGGCAGCAAGGATACATAGGGCGTACTGAGAGTCTATTGACATGCTCCTTTGGCTTCCAGTATACTTTGGCCACGCGTAACAAATTGAGTTATTCATCAAGTTGTCGCGGTAATCCCGTACACACCAGCCATTGGCAGGATGACGGGACAGGAAAGGTCGATTATTAAAAGCAAACATCCAAACACGTATGGATAGCGACAAACAGATGTATGACGTGGATCTGGACTGCGCGGAATGCGGCAAGCATATTTCACAGCTGCCGTTTCAACCAAGCGGTGACAGACCGGTCTTCTGTTCTGACTGTCTGCGCGCAAAGCGCCAGACCCGCGCACCGCGCGAACGACGCATGTATGACGTTGATCTGAACTGTGCTGAATGTGGCAAGCATATTACACAGCTGCCATTCCAGCCTACAGGTGATAGACCAATTTATTGCATGGACTGTAACAGAGCACGAAGAGGCGACGCGTAAATCACGCATTCAAAACGTTCCGACTCAGTCGGGACGTTTTTTTTACTCGAACATTGATTTTTTTGTGGGGGTAAGGTACTCTGATGGGGTTTTATGCATACACAGAGTAAAAAAATTCTTGTGGCACTATCTGGGGGCGTTGATTCGTCAGTTGCCGCCGCTCTTTTGGTACGGCAGGGGCACTACGTTTCAGGCGCGTATATGAAGCAGTGGAGCGATACAAAGGAGGTATCTGGTGTTTGCACGTGGAAGGAAGATAGGCGAGATGCCATGCGAGTGGCCGCAAAGCTTGGCATTGATTTTTTGACGCTGGATTTTGAAAAGGAATATAAAGAATGGGTCATGGGATATATGTTTGATGCGTACCAGGCTGGACGCACGCCCAATCCCGATGTCATGTGCAATAAATTTATTAAATTTGGCGCGTGGCTGGATAAAGCGCATGAGCTGGGTTTTGACTATCTGGCGACCGGGCACTATGCTCGCCTTCGGCGGGAAACTCAAAACAACACAAAACTCAAAATTCAAAACAATGATCAATTACCAATCACCAATTATCAACTCCTCCAGGCCAAGGATGAGAACAAAGATCAAACATATTTTCTCCACCAGCTGTCCCAGGAGCAGCTGGCACACACCATGTTTCCGCTTGGAGAATATACAAAAGCGGATGTTCGGAAGATGGCACACGAGTTTGACCTCCCCACAGCCAATAGGCCGGAGAGCATGGGGATTTGCTTTGTCGGTGAAGTGCCAATGAAGGATTTTTTGCAGCAAAAAATACACAAAACACCGGGAAAGATTGTCATGAGCTCCGGTGAAGGAGTCGGTGAACACGAAGGGCTGGCCTTTTATACGATTGGTCAGCGGCATTTGGGAGTTCATAGTTCGAAGCCAATAGTTCATAGTGATGGTAGAAAGCCGCTCTACGTTGTAGAAAAAGATTTTGAGAAGAATGAATTGGTGGTCGGGTATGAAGATGATCCGCTCTTGTACAAAAAACAAATTGGCGTGCAGAATATGCACTGGATCGGTGGATCCGCCGACGCTTCACTTTGTTCAGCTCTGGCGGACAAGCAGATAGGAGCAAGTGGACATTCAAGGTTTTTCCAGTTAGAATGTGAAGTAAGGCTTAGACATCGGCAACCGCTTCAAAAAGTAATGGTTCGTTATCCCAAGGAGCGTAGCGACGAAGAATCGCTCCATGTTATGGTTTTTGACAGTCCGCAGCGCGCTGTCACTCCCGGACAGTTTGCTGTCATGTATAAAGATGGTGTTTGTTTAGGTGGAGGAATTATTGAGTACGTATATGACACCAGTTGCAAACAATAAAAAGAAAGAGCGCCTCATCTACATTGCATTCGCGTTCATCATGGCCATATCCTATGATTTCCTTGTTTGGGATCATGAGTTGGGTTTGGGTTTTTTCTTATTCTCTGTGGCGTACTTGGTCGGATTTGTACTAATCAACGCAATATTTGACCATGTTCGACAGCGTACGTTTTTGTTGCTCACTATTCCTTTTTTGATCATGAGCGGCGAAGTGTTGTTCTTTGGGAACAGACTGGTTACCGAGTTGGTTCCATTTTTGATTATCATGCAGGGGATTTTTTTGTCGGTGGTGCTGACTTTGCGCAATCCTCATGGCACAACCTTTACACTGCGAGGAATTCCCATATTTCAGTTATTTTTGTTCCCCGCAGTGATGATAGAAATCGGCGATGTCATTAAGGATGTATTCTATATTGACTTTGGCGGCCGAAAACAGGCCGTGAGAAAAGTCATTGTCGGAATTGGTTTGGCCATACCCTTATTGGTCGTGTTTGCGGCGCTTTTTTATGCTGCAGATGATATCTTTGCGACGTACTTTCAGAAAATTTTTGATGTGCACATAAGTGCTGAAATTGTGTGGAGAATTTTCAGAATAGGGCTTATGGCATTGCTGGCGGCTGGATTTTTTTATGTATTGATCAAGGATAGCCATACACTGGAAAAGATTGAACTAAAGGCGGCAAAATATGATCAGATAGTAACAAGCGTGGTTCTCTCTCTTGTAAACGCGTTGTTTTTGATATTTGTTGCTATCCAGATAAAATATTTTTTTGGAAACGCGAGCTTTGTGTTTGATAATGATATTACATTTGCTGAGTACGCGAGAAATGGTTTTTTTGAACTTGTCTGGATCATGGTGATTGCTGCGCTGTTTATTTCATTTATTTATAGGTCATTTACCTATCATAGACATTCACGTTTTGTAAATTTTCTTTTAATTTTGTTGATTGCGCAGGTAGGTGTTGTCGCTGTTTCAGCGTTAAGAAGAATGGAACTCTATCAAGATGTATTTGGTTTTACCGTGCTGCGTTTGTACGTCGAGTGGTTTATTTACTTTACTATTGCAGTGTTATTGTTTTCAGTAATAAGTATATTGAAAAACACGTCGTTTCGTATTTTTTTCTTTACTTCCGCGGGTCTTGGTTTGGTCGCGCTGACCATCGTGAGTGTGGTAAATGTTGACGCTGTCATCGCGCAAGAAAATATCAGACGTTTTGTTGAAGAAGAAAAAAGTCTTGATACAAAGTATCTACGATGGAATATGTCGGCAATAGACGTGGCACCATCCATAGCACAAGTGATCGCGAGCGAGTCGTTTCATTCTCTTGATGAAAGTCAAAAAAAGAATTTGTACATAACACTTGCAAAAGTGACAAATGAAGATGCTCGCAGAGAAAGCATCCTTGAGTTTCATTTTGGTGTGCAGCGTGCCGTGAGGGCGTTTGATTCGCTTAGAAGTGGTAGTCCCGATGTTGTAAAAAAAATAAATTATTATACTCTCTTAGAGGCAATGGCAGAAGAAAATAGAGCTTCCTGTCCAGCTGCATTTAATAAAAATGGGATTTTTTCTGACTGTGTGAAGCAATACCGGGATAATAATCTCTATGTTATGGAGCTGGTTAGTCCGGTCAACGGCATGCCTCAATATCGTATATATGAAGATAACAGACGACCCGGAACATTTGATGAGCAGTATACACTTTTGTTTGAGCATTTTTTTCCAAATGAACAAGGGGTATCGCTCTTGAAAGATGGAAGCGTTATTGTTTCAGATCCGGCCCTGTTTGAACAGTATCATTACCCTGTTGTGTTTTCCGGTGGCGATACCGGACCGGTTCTGGGCGTCAAACGCGTGATTACCTCCTATCCACCTGAAAAATAGTATGACCACGAACCAACTTCGAGAAACATATTTGGATTATTTTAAGAAGCAAGGCCACGAGGTCATGCCGTCCGCTTCATTGTTACCGGAAAATGATCCGACAACATTGTTTACCGGATCGGGTATGCAACCCATGGTACCGTATCTTTTGGGTGAGCAACATCCAAAAGGATCACGTTTAACTGACTCTCAAAAATGTTTTCGTGCGCAAGACGTCGAAGAAGTGGGTGACAATCGTCATACCACGTTTTTTGAAATGCTTGGGAATTGGAGTTTAGGTGATTATTTTAAAAAAGAACAAATTCCATGGATGTTTGCATTTTTGACCCAAGAGCTTGGTTTGGACGCGAACCGAATATACATAACCTGTTTTAGAGGAAACAGTGAGCTTGATATTCCAAAGGACGTGGAGTCCGCCCAGCTGTGGCAGGGATTATTTTTACAAAAAGGAATTGATGCTGAAATCGTAGATCAGCCGGAAGAAAAGGGTATGCAAGGCGGACGCATTTTTTATTACGATGAAACTAAAAATTGGTGGAGCCGCGCAGGTGTCCCATCAAAGATGCCGGATGGTGAGCCGGGTGGCCCTGATTCAGAAATGTTTTGGGATTTTGGTGAATCGCTTGGTTTGCACGCCGGCTCTGTATGGAAAGATGAACTGTGCCATGTAAACTGCGATTGTGGTCGATTTTTGGAAATTGGCAACAATGTGTTCATGGAATATAAGAAGACTGCAGCAGGATTTGAAAAATTGGCACAACAAAATGTGGATTTTGGAGGCGGGCTGGAACGCATGGCTGCCGCGTTAAACGATGATCCGGACATTTTTAAGATTGATCTGTTTGATGATGCGCGTATGGTGCTGCAAGATGTAAGCGCAAAGCAGTATGGAGATGATGAAACTGAAACCTATGCGTTTCGCGTCATATTGGATCATATTCGTGCCGCTACATTTTTGATTGCAGATGGGGCATTTCCATCAAATAAAGATCAAGGCTATTTTACGCGTCGACTTATGCGTCGATCTGTTCGGTTTGCCAAACAGCTTGGTGTTGAGCGAAATTTTTGCGCCGGAGTTGCTCAGGCATTTGTGAATGTGTATCAGCATGCCTATCCGGAGCTCAAAGAAAAGGAAGAAGAAATTCGTTCACAAATGGAAAAAGAAGAAAAGAAGTTTCGCAATACACTCAGTCAAGGGCTAAAACGATTCGAGGACTTGGTAAAAGATTTGGACGCAGGGTCTGTGCTCAGTGGAACTGATGCATTTGATTTGTATCAAAGCTATGGATTTCCTATTGAACTGACAGAAGAGTTGGCAAAAGAGAGATCATTGCAGGTAGATATGGACGCGTTTGAAGCGGATAAAGCGAAACATCAAAACACTTCTCGTGAGGGCGCTGAAAAGAAGTTCAAAGGTGGACTTTCTGATCACTCGGAGATGAGTGTCAAGTACCATACAGCAACACATTTGCTGCATATCGCCCTGCGGAGAGTGTTGGGAGATCATGTAGGTCAAAAGGGAAGTAATATAACACCGGAACGCCTGCGATTCGATTTTTCACATTCAGAAAAAATGACACCGGAGCAAATTCAGTCGGTAGAGGACTTGGTAAACGCGGCTATTGCCCGTGATTATGCAGTCACCTGGCAAGAGATGCCGGTAGAGGCAGCCTACAATCAGCACGTGATTGGTGTCTTTCCCGATCGGTATGATGATGTGATAAAAGTATACACAGTCGGAGATCCCGGCCATAGTGGCAATGCAAATCCGGAAGATCCCACATTTAGCCGGGAGATATGCGGTGGCCCGCATGTTGAACATACTGGAATCCTTGGGCATTTTAAGATAACCAAAGAAGAAGCATGCAGTGCGGGCGTCAGACGCATCAAGGGAATACTGGAATAGAAAGCCAAGACTCTCAAAACAACACTAAAGTCTAGACTGTCGTTTCGTTTTGGATGTATTAGCTGTCTTTTTTCATCTTGTGCAGTGGACCAAATAGATTTTCAAATTTTTTCTTGTAGATCCCGGCGCGTTTGGGATCTTTTTTTAATGTCATTTTTACAGCAGCCTTGTGTTCGTAAAAAGGAAAGATGTCGGACGAGTCTATATCGTGGGGAGCGACAGTATTGGCAAACAAATTTTCAATAAGCGCTGTTGTTTTTTCATCCATCTTCACTTCCAACACATAATCCCCAATGACGTCAATGTGTGTACTTCTACTTTTTTCAATGTGTTCGTCCGGTGGCGCCAGGTAGAACTTTTTATTTGGATAAATGTCTTGTGTCACACTCGTGGACATCTTATCCAGATAACTTTTACTCCCAACAACAGTCAGTGACGCAGGGACTTGTCGCAAAAGAGCTTTGGAAAATTGCATGGATTGGTCACGGTGCAGGATAAGGTACCAGGCATGCGGAGAGTAGTGAAGCGCAACAGCGTCATTGCTGTCCTTTGCCATAACAAGAAGGAGGTGTGACCAAAAGCTGTTCATCTTGAGCAGGTTGGAAAAGGTCCACACGTGACGGCTTTCTGTCTTTGGCAGCAACTGGCTCAAGTATGTATGGCGCAAGTACGTTTCCTCCATTTCATCAGTTAAACGAGAAATACCCATCAGCCAGGGAATAGCGAGGCAATACTGTTTTTTTTGCTTTACAACAACCTCCTTTGACTGAAGCTGCCGTAAAACGCGGTAGAGTCCCTGAATTGTGCAAGGACCATAGGTGGACTGAATCGCTTGATAGAGAGATTTCGCAGAGCATGCCCCGTGCTCAGTGAGAAAGTCAATCACATGATTTTCCAGGCGAGTTTTGCCGTTTATCAGCATAATTTTTAAACAGTTTGTTTAAAAAGGATCATTTTTTGGCACCTTACTTGTTAATTCACCGTTTGTCAACATACAGTGCATTTCAGGAAGGGGTATCTCCGCATGGAGCAAAAGACGGCCGATAGCGGCCGTCTTTCCTGTTTACATATCTGTTCACAGGCAATTTCTTGACAGAAAATCCATGCTTCAGTATAATGCGCACAGTTACAACGTCCACCTTCATGGGAAAAAACACAGACGCTATTATTGTCGAAGGGTTGATTGACGAGGTGCTTCCCGGAGCAAAATTTCGGGTTCAGCTTGAAAACGACCATGAAATCATTGCCTACCTTGGCGGGAAAATGCGTATGCATAGGATCCGGCTTGGAGTGGGTGATAGGGTAAAGATAGAAATGACTCCCTACGACTTGACAAAAGGGCGCATTACATATAGGCTCTAAGGGCATTTGAACAATATCAACCAGTGCGGTGGAGTCCGTCTTCACCTCGCTTCGCTCGGCTACGCCGAGACAAGCTTGTTAGCTTGGGGATGCGAGGAAAGTAGAGACAGACCTTGATATCGCGGCAGTGGTTGATATTTTTTAGTTCAGAGATATCAGTATGCATGTACAGTCATCAATAAAAAAAAGATGTAAAGATTGTAAAATGGTTCGCCGCCAAGGCGCATTTTATATATTTTGTAAAAACCCTCGTCATAAACAGCGACAGGGGAGCAAGCAGCGAAAGAAATCAGCTTAATCGTTCATAGTTCATCGTTCATAGTTTCCGCGATCCGGAGAAGTGTGAACGCTGAATCATGAACTATGAATCAAGAAATATGCGTGTATCAGGAGTAACAATTCCAAAGCAAAAATGTGTTGGCACCGCACTCACATATATTTACGGCATTGGGCAAACTTCTGCCGCCGCCATCCTAAAAACGGCAAATATCGACGAATCGGTGCGAGTGAAGGACTTAACACAAGAGCAAGAGGATGCCATCCGTGCTATTATTGAGCAAAACCACAATACGGAGGGTGACCTGCGTCGCGAAGTTGGCGCCAATATAAAGCGCTTAAAGGATATTAAATCATATCGCGGTCTTCGTCATATGAAAAAGTTGCCGGTTCGCGGGCAGCGTACGAAGACGAATTCCAGAACAATGCGGGGAAACAAGCGAAATGTCGCGACAAGCGGCAAAAAACCGGCTGCACAAAAGACATAGTTGATTGATTATGGCTAAAACGAAAACAATTCGTAAAAAAAAGAAAGTAATTAAGCAGGTCAGCACGGGGCATGCCTATATTCAGGCCACATTTAATAACACCCTGGTGACTCTTACTGACCAAAATGGTGATGTCCTTGGCTGGGCAAGCGCCGGCATGGTTGGGTTTAAGGGGCCAAAAAAAGCAACGCCATATGCCGCGTCACAAGTGGTAAAACGGGCGGTTGAAAGTGTCGCAGCAACCGGTTTGAAAGAAGTGAATGTATTTGTTCGAGGAATCGGCGGCGGTCGCGAGTCGGCTATCCGGTCATTGAACGGAAACGGACTGCAAGTACTTTCAGTGAAAGACGTCACACCTATTCCACATAACGGATGTCGTCCGCCAAAGAGACGACGCGTATAATCTCATGGTTCATAGTTCATTGTTCCTCGGGTTATGGAATCCGGTGGACGAAGGACTATGAACGATCAAGCATAAACTATGGGACGAAATATTGGACCAAAAAATAAGATTGCACGCCGATTTGGTGTGAATTTGGGTTTGAAAACAAATGCGGCAAAAGTCGCGCGACGCTTAAGTCAACCACCTGGTGCGCATGGTCAGAAGAAACGTCGCGGTTCACAATCAACATTTGGAAAGCAGTTAACTGAAAAACAAAAAGCCAAGTATATTTATGGCATGCGTGAAGCGCAATTTGTCCGTTTTGTAACAGAAGCGGAACGGCTGACAGGTGATTCAGGATACAATTTGAAGCAGCTGTTAGAGCGTCGCTTGGATAATGTTGTATACCGCCTTGGTTTTGCCACGACAAGAGCCCAGGCACGACAAATGGTAAGCCATAACATGTTTGCGGTAAATGGTAAGAAGTTGAACATCCCATCACATTTGGTGAAAACAAATGATGTGATATCTCTAAAAGATAGTAAAAAGAAAAAAATTCTTTTTGAAGGAATCAGCGAGCGGCTTGCAAGCGCGAATCTTCCGTCGTGGTTGTCTTTGGACACCGGAAAGATCGAGGGAAAAGTATTGCATCTTCCAAAAGAAGAAGATTTTGATAATATTTTCGATGTCAAATTGATTATTGAGTACTACGCGACCCGGTAATCGAGCCTGTCATTTATTAAACCATATTTATGGAACACATTTTGCTCCCCGATGCCATCACCTTTGAGACCACAGACAAACCCAATGTTGGGAGGTTAATTTTGTCACCGTGTCAGCAGGGGTATGGAACAACGTTGGGGAACGCATTGCGTCGAGTACTGTTGTCTTCATTGCCCGGGGCTGCGGTTGAATCGGTCCGTATTAACGGCGTGCAGCATGAATTTAGCGCGGTGGAGGGTGTGAGCGAAGATATGGTACAAATTATTTTGAATTTGAAACAGTTGGCTGTTATTTCGCACGTTGATGCTCCTGTTACACTGCATATTAAAAAGAAGGGGAAGGGCCTTATAACAGCAGCGGATTTTGAAAAAAATTCCGATGTTGAGATAGTCAACCCGGATTTAACGCTGTGCACCGTCACGGATGCTGGTACGAATATTGAGATGGATGTGATGATCGGAAAGGGACGTGGATATGTTTCCGTATCAGAAAAAGAAACAAAAGATTTGGATTTGGGAACAATCATGATCGACTCTCTGTATACCCCTATTCGCGATGTTGGTTACAAAGTAGAGAACACGCGCGTTGGAGACGTAACAGACTATGAAAAATTGGTCATGACAATTGAGACAAATGGTACTATGACGCCAAAAGAGTCAGTAGAGCAGGCGACGAGAATTTTGATGGATCATTTTGCTGTTATTTTGGACATGCATGAACAAAACGATATGTCCGAGGACAAAGCAGATGAGACAAATGATGAAGTGGCAGAGGAAGAAGAGATGACCGACGTTGCTTCATAAAACGTGGCGGAAAAAACAAACATATGCGACATAAAAAAAGAAAATTTACATTTGGTAGGGAAACGGCGCAGAAGAAGGCATTGCTGCGTGGACTGGCGACGAATTTGGTGCTGCACGGTTCAATTAAAACCACGACAGCAAAAGCAAAGGCGCTTCGCACCGTGGTAGAGCCGTTGGTAACACGTGCCCGCAAGGGAGGCATGTTTAACCGACAGCGAATTGCCAGCGTGTTGTATACCAGAGAAGCCGTAAAAAAAATGTTGGATGAAATTGGACCAAAATATACACAAAGAAACGGGGGATACACTCGTATCACAAAAATAGGGACACGTCCGAATGACGGGGCGGATATGGCACGCATTGAATTTGTATAATATGACAACTATTCAGCGTTCAACAATTGAAATCGATGCGACGGATAGAGCCCCCGGGCGCGTTGCCGCGGAAGTGGCCATGATTTTGCGTGGGAAAAACAAGCCATCATTTACTCCGCACATTGACGGCGGCGACTGTGTTCGAGTCGTAAATGCGTCAAAAGTCAAATTTACCGGAAAGAAATTGGTGCAAAAGGATTATTATCACCATACAATGTATCCGGGTGGTATTAGACGGACACCAATGAAGAAAGTATTTGAAAAAGATCCTGCTGAAGTGATAAAGCGTGCTGTGTACGGCATGCTGCCAAAGAATAAACTGCGGGATACCATGTTTAAGAGACTAGACGTAACAGCGTAAGACATGTATGGCTACATCTGATAACAATTCAGCGCGAGCTGTTGGTCGAAGAAAAACAGCAGCAGCACGCGTCCGCATTCAGCCGGGGTCCGGCACTATTACCATCAATGGAAAGGAACTGACACAGTATTTTCCGATCGTTTTCTGGTCTGAAAAGGTTCTTGCTCCACTCCAGAAAGTGTCACGTGAAAAAGATATGGACGTGTCTGTCAAAGTGCTTGGTGGTGGACCAAACGCACAAGCGGAAGCGGTTCGACATGGTATTGCCCGTGCGTTAGTCGCGTGGGATGAAGCCCTCAAGCCTATATTAAAAGCTGAAGGATTTTTAACTCGTGACTCTCGCGCGCGAGAAAGAAAAAAATTCGGTCTGCACAGAGCTCGCAGAGCGCACCAGTGGAGAAAACGATAACTATCAAAAATCCGCCGTTGGCGGATTTTTTTTCCTTGAATTGTCTCGCCGATATAGGGTATAGTATGTAAAGATATGAAAATAACCACTGACTTTGTTCAGAAACATCCTGATTTGTTTCGCTTTCAGCGTGCGGAGCATGTATTTCCGCACGATAAGTTTTTGGATAAATTTTTTATTCAATATATTTCAAAACGTGTCACGCCCAATCAAGTAACCGGCCTCCGGTTTTTTTTAACCCCGTTTGTGGTATACATCATTTCTGTTGGTGCCTATATTCCGGGGATCGTATTGTTCTTGTTTGCCGCCTTTACCGATGCTCTGGATGGATCATTGGCACGGACTCGTAATAAGATCACAAAATTCGGGATGATCATTGACCCCCTCGCGGATAAATTGTTGGTCGGGAGTGTTGTCCTTCTTGTCGTTTTGCAAAATTTTCACATCTTACTTGGTATTGCTGTCCTGGGGATTGAGATCATATTTATTTTGACTGCGATGATCGCAAAAATACGGTTCAACACGATTCGCGCGGCAAACCGTTGGGGCAAAATAAAAATGATTCTGCAGGTGTTGGCTGTGTTCATTACCCTTTTGGCTCTTGTTATTCAGTCGCCGGCGTTGATGACATACGCGGCTTGGGCATTCGGTTTGGCCATAGGATTTGCCATCATGAGTTTGTTTTCACACGGATTATAGTATGCGGCTTTCAGTTCAGACGCGGCTTGCTTCACATGTATGTTTTGCTCTGCTTATTGTGGCAGGGCTTTTTTGGCAGTTGACCGCGGCGCAGGTTTCTGCGGTCGGGTGGGCTCTCTTTGGCGCGTATGTGTTGGTTGTGGGAAGGTTTTGGCAGCACATATTGCATCGCGGTTTTGGCTTAAAAAGACAATCGTTAGTTGCCACAGTACTGGCATGGGTGAGCGTTTTTTTATTTTTGTCGCTTGCAGAGGGCGTGATGGCCGTATGGTACATAACCCCACCACACGTGACAGCGGCAGTATATGGAGTGATTGCGGTTTTTAGTGCAACGTTGTCATGTGTCATCAGCAAAAAGGTATCCATAAAAAAGACGGACGATCGTATTCATTTGAGCCGAAAAACGTGCATTTCACTGCCAAAGGTTGTTCTTCTCGCGTATGGCGGGCTCTGGCTTGGGGGAATACTTATGCTCGTCTCGTCATCGTCATCAGCCGTGCTGCTAACTCCATGGTCAGCCATTCCCGTGGAGTATTTATTCATATACTTCGCGACGCTGGTCCTTGTTGGCCTGATGCTGGTATCCAAGTACACCACGACAACATTGCTCGTCATTATCATCATGCAGTCACTGCTGCAGCACGCGTACCTGCCATTGTCGCATCATCAGCCCTGGGGTGGAGATGTATGGAGAACGATGGCTGTCGAACAGACGCTCGTGCAGGGTGATCCGGTGCTGCCTGTGTTGTTTGGGCCTGCCGTTGTCCGCAGAGAGATCTTTGGGTGGTCCGTTCCGGAGGCATTCCTTATTTCCAACAAGTATGTTTATGGGCAACTGTGGGGTGGAAGTGTTTTGCTTGCCCAAACGCTCCGGGTTACCATACCATCTATCAATAGTTGGCTTATTCCCATCCTTTGGTCCTTGATGCTGCCACTGGTATTGTATCGCATTGGCAGACTTCTTTTTGGACATGGGCGCTATAGCGTTTGGTTTAGCGCTTTGTCATTGCTCCCTTTTACCTTTCAGGCGCTTGGGGGATTGACGTTGGGTGTGAGTCTGGGGACTTTGATGTTTTTATATGCCTTCATGCTGCTATTGTACTATATGAGAGATAGATCTCGGCAGCAGCTTTGGCTACTTGTCACTATTGCCGTCTTAATGATTTTTTCTTACACACTTCATGCTATTTTTTTATTTGTGGCCATGGCCACTGCATTTTTTCTTATCAAAACAAAAAAAATATTTCGGTCAGTGGCGCAAAGGAAAGAAGTGACAGCCTGGAAATGGATTTTTGGAAGTATTGCGGTTATTCTGGCCACCGGTTTTTTTCCGCTGTTGGAAATTGTCACGCGTATGAGCAGATTACCGCAGTCTGTGGCGTGGTATGAACAGGGCAAGCATCTTGTGGGAGCTTCGACCGGGTGGTTTTTTGCTCGTTCGGTTCTGCCGCAGGATAGCATTATTTTTAATGTATTTTTCAATCATACCCCCGGTTACGCGTTTGTTTCATCCGTATTTACAAATTTTCGTTGGCATGTATTTTTTCTTACGGTTCTGGCACTGTTGTGCATTTGTATCGGTCTCATGTACGTTACATGTAGGGAAAAAAGAGTTGAATGGCAGCTCATGGGTTTGTTAGCGGTATCTGTGTTCAGCGGTTATGTTATTGGCTGGTTTGTTTTGGTGGGTGACAGATCCTTTATCAGACGCTTAGATAGCTTGATGGCGTTTTTCATGATGAGCTTTGTATTGTACGCCATTGCTCGAATGCCAATTGTGGAGCGGATTGGAGAAATGAAAATACAGCAGAAACGTGGGATAGCGCTTTTGGTTGTGCTGCTGCTCAGTTGGTTCGGAACCAGCGTGTACGCGTCTGGCCCTGACATGCGCGTTATTTCTGACGCGGAAGTTTCAGCGGCAGCGTATTTGTGGGAGCAAGGAGATGCGCAATGTGTTCTTGCCGATACATGGGTGCTGTTGGCTCTGGAAACTGCGTCCAGCGGCAGCATTGTTGGCGGGGGATTTCCCATTGATTATCAATTTGGGCAGCCTGAACGGGTGCAGATATACCGGTCTTTTTTAGAAAAACCTTCAGAGGATGCGCTCAACCGGGCATTTAAACTGACAGGGATTGATCAGTGTTATGTTGTCCTTTCATCGGATTTGGAAGAGGAAAAAAGGCTAAACATAGCACAATTATCCGGATCAGGATATGTGGAGAGAGATGGCCTGAGTATAGTCCACTTTGGGTTGAAAAATTCAGATGAATAAGGTACTCTACCGCTATGAAAGACTGCATTTTTTGCCGCATCGTATCCAAAGAAATCCCCAACTATACGGTGTTCGAGGATACCCATGGTTTGGCTTTTTTGGATATCCACCCCCGCGCAAAGGGGCATACGGTTGTGATTCCCAAGGTACACGCCGAAACAGTATTGGATTTTGATGACGAACTTCTTGGTGATTTCTTTCGTGTCGTAAAAAGAACGCAGGAGCGCCTGGATCGCGTGCTTCATCCGGATGGGTATACTGTGGGGTGGAACCATGGGAGCGCGGGCGGCCAGCTTGTCCCACATATCCATGTGCATATTCTGCCTCGATGGGAAAATGATGGCGGCGGTAATATTCATTCCATTATTGATAACCCCGGGGCCATGATACCGGAGCAGATTGCAAAGATGTTTGGCGATCATGCCGTATGAAATTGAAGCGATTAAAAAAATTGTCTGAACAGACGATTCATGAAAATCCATGGACCTGCTACAAACAAGACAGATATGAGCGTCCGGATGGGGCAGAGGGCGATTATTACTATTTGGAAACGCCCGGCGCCGTTGTCATTATCCCGGTTTTGCCGGATGGTCGCATTGCGCTCACGCTACAATACAGATATTTGGATGATAAACAAAGCATCGCGCTTCCGTGCGGAGGCATTCAAAAAGGTCTTGAAACATTGGACGCAGCACGCGTGGAACTCCTAGAGGAGACCGGTTGCGTGGGAGATAATTGGATCCACATCGGTTCGTTTGAACCATCAGCAGGATGCATAAAGGATAAAACGTATGTTTTTTTGTGTGACGTGGTAGAACAGCGAGCGCAGCAGTTGGATGATACGGAAGAAATTGACGTGCTCTATCGATTGCCGGAAGAAATAGATACAATGATTGAACACAATGATCTCTGGTGTGGTCAAACCCTGGCGGCATGGGCACTTGCGGGGCAGCATATAAGAAAAATAATGGGAGGGTGAATAACCCTAATATGAGCCAGCGGATTCATGGCCAAGGACAATTCATTGATATATTTGACTTTAAGCCGGATAAAAGCAAGCCGGGTCGGACGCTTGAAACGGCAAAAATCGGCGACGTGTATATGTCGCGGCTCGTTATTGATCCCGGCATCACCACAGGAAATTATTTTCACAAAAAAACACGAAAAATGTTTTATGCCGGTGGCGGAGAAATTCTTGCGGCATTTGAGCATGTGAAGACAAAGCAACGAAAGGAGATGAAATTGGAATACGCAAAGCAGGCGATTCATGTGCCGCCACATGTGGCTATTGCTACAAAAAATATTGGATACAATCAGGCTATACTTATATTTTTTAGCGATAGGCCGATTAGAGATGAGGAAGATACATTTCCATACCATGTACTATGAAGATACTTGTAACGGGCGGGGCCGGGTTTATTGGCTCCAATTTCATTCATTATTGGCTACAGACGCATCCTCAGGATGACGTCGTTTGTTTTGATGCCCTTACATATGCCGGCAATTTGGAAAATTTGAAAGATATTGAAAATAATCCGAAGTATTTGTTTGTAAAAGGGGATATTACAGATCGTGATGCTGTATTTGATGCCGTAAAACAAGTTGATGTGGTGGTTCATTTTGCCGCTGAAACTCATGTGGATCGATCTATTATGGACCCGGGAATATTCATTCGCACCAATATTATGGGGACACAGCATATATTGGATGCTGTGAAGGAATATGGCAAAAGACTGCATCATATTTCCACGGATGAAGTATTTGGTTCACTAAAGCCTGAGGATCCGCCATTTACTGAAAAAACAGCGTACGATCCGCAAAGTCCGTATTCTGCATCAAAGGCCGCTTCAGATCATTTGGTACGTGCATATGTGAATACATATGGTATTCAAGCAACAATTTCAAATTGTTCGAACAATTACGGCCCGTACATGTTTCCGGAAAAAATTATTCCACTGTTTATATCAAATTTGATGGAGGGGAAAAAAGTGCCGGTGTATGGTGACGGTCATCAGGTGCGGGACTGGATATTTGTTGATGACCACAGTCGTGGGGTGGATCTTATTCTTCAGAAGGGGACAATGGGCGAAACGTATTGTTTGGGTGGTGGAAATGAAGTAAAAAATATTGACCTTACCAAAAAGCTTGTTGATCTCCTAGGAAAAGATGACGCATCTATTGAGTTTGTAAAGGATCGTCCCGGACATGACCGGCGCTATGCGATTGATTATGCAAAAGCGAAAGAAACGTTAGGTTGGGAGCCGCTAGTGACCTTTGAAGACGGGTTGCTTCAGACTGTGGAATGGTACAAGGCAAATCAGGAATGGGTTGCCCGGTGTAAGAGCGGAGACTATCAGACGTATTATGATGAATGGTATGAAAATCAATTAGCAATGAAACATTAATTTTATGAAAATTCTCATTATTGGAAAAGGATACATCGGTGAGCGCTGTGCCAATGCATGGGATGATGCAGTCATGGCAGAGGGAATGATTGACTCAAAAGAAGATGTTCTTGCGTTACTCGATACGCATCAACCTGACGCGGTTTTTAACGCCGCGGGTGTGCGTGGAAAGCCAAATGTTGACTGGTGCGAAGATCATCAGATGGAAACCATTGTTGGTAATACGAAACTTCCTATTGTGATCGCTGAAGCGTGTCAGGAAAGAGGCGTGTATCTGCTTCATATCGGTTCCGGCTGCATATTTTATGGTGATTCACCACATCCGGATAAAAAGTGGCGCGAATATGACATGGGAAATCCCACAGAAGTGACATACTCGCGAACAAAGTGGGCCGCAGATTTGGTGCTCTCAACATTGCCCAATGTGGGTATAGGGCGTATTCGCATGCCGATTGATTTTGTCCCGTCGCCTCAAAACATGATCGACAAATTGGCAAGCTTTCCAAAAGTGATTGATGTTGAAAACAGCGTGACTATTGTAGACGATATGATATCTGTCTTTCATCAGTTGATGGAAAAAAAGGCAGGGGGAATTTTTCATGTGACCAATCCGGGTATTTTGAAGCATAAAGAAATTGTCGCATTGTACGAGGAGATGGTTGATCCGTCGCATACCAACGAATGGATTAGCAATGATGATTTGGTGAAACAAGGATTAGCAAAAAAAGGACGATCAAATAATTTTTTGGCGTCTGAGCGGCTCGGTGAGATCGGTATTGAAATGCGCGAGGTGCATGAGGCTATGCGAGATACGATGAAAAAATACGCTGAGCTCAAGAAACAAGGCGTGCAAGGTGATGGCGCGCCAAGGAAACACTAATCTATTGTATGCCGGATAAATTTGCAGCAACATGGGTATCGCATAGCTCGATGAGCGACTATTTACATTGTCCTCGTGCGTATTATCTAAAAAATGTATATAAAGATCCAAAAACAAACAGTAAGATTCAAATTATGAGTCCGGCCTTGGCGCTTGGTCAGGCAGTGCACGAAACACTCGAAGCATTGTCCGTACTACGTGTTGAGGAACGTTTTTCAACACCGCTTCCTGAGCGGTTTGCCAAAAATTGGGAAAAAATTTCAGGTAAAAAGGGAGGTTTTTTTGATGAACAAACAGAACGTAAGTATAGAAGACGTGGTGAAGAAATGATTGCGCGCGTGTTTAATCATCCGGGGCCTATCAAGCGCAAGGCAGTAAAAATTACAGATGACCTTCCTCATTTTTGGCTTTCAGAGCAAGATGAGATCATTTTGTGCGGAAAGATTGATTGGCTTGAATATTTGCCGGATGAAGATGCTGTCCATATTATTGATTTTAAAACAGGGAAAAGTAGAGAAAGTGATGATTCAATGCAGTTGCCAATATATCACTTGCTCGTAAGTCGATGTCAGGGCCGAGAAGTGGTAAAGGCGAGTTACTGGTATTTGGAAACAGATAATGATTTGACTGAAAAAGAATTACCAGATTTGCAAAAGGCTGAAAAAGACATTATGGATGTGGCGCGAAAAATAAAGCTGGCGCGGCAGCTAAAAAAATTCGACTGTCCAGAGGGTTCAGGGGGCTGCCGGGATTGTCTTCCGTTTGAGCGCGTGCTAAAAGGCGATGCGGAGTTTGTTGGAAAAGATACGTTTGGCCGTGATACCTATATTTTGCCATTTACAAAGGTAGAACAGGGTACAACAGAGGGGGCACAGAGCATTATTTTGTAAAGACTGTGTCAGAGAAAGCAAGGCAGTGTGCCTTGCTTTTTTATCCATTTTTGGCTAAACTAAGCTGTACTATGGATTTATCAGTGATCACTGTTACATGGAACTCCAAGGATCGGATTGGCGAGCAAATACGGTCTGTAAAGGCCGGATGCGCCAGCATTTCCTGTGAGGAAATTGTGATTGATAATGCTTCAACAGACGGAACTGTTGATTTTGTGAAAGGTACATTTCCTGAGGTTTATGTTATTGAAAATACAGAAAATAAGGGTTTTGGTGCTGCCAATATGCAGGGTGTAGACATTGCAACTGGCAGGTATTTGCTTTTTCTTAATCCTGATATGCGTGTTGAACCGGGCAGTCTGGATCGCATTGTTGCATGGATGAATGATCACCCGGAGACAGGGATCGCGAGCGTGAAACTGACAGATGTTAATGGGACGTTGAATTGGGATGCTGCGCCACGCCGGTTTCCAAAACTGTGGGAGCAGCTTGCATTGATTATCAAACTACCGCATATATTTCCCGCCATGCTGTCTCGGTATGAAATGCGAGATTTTGATGCAGATAAAGAGCAAGAAGTGGATAGTGTCCGCGGTTCATTTATGCTGATGCGACGCGATATTGTTGAGAAACTTGGCTGGGCATGGGATCCACGGTATTTTTTTTGGTATGAAGACGTGGATATTTGCCGAGAGGTAAAAAAATTGGGCTACAAAGTGATGTATACGCCGGTTATTACCTGCGTCGATTATGTTGGCCAAAGTTTTAAAAAACGAACAACGCTGTGGAGACAAAAACAGTTTACCAAATCAATGCTGGTCTATTGGCAAAAATGGGAACCGTGGTATACATGGATGTGGATTTGGCTGCTCCGACCGGTGGGTGTAGGACTTGCATGGATATCTGATACACTTGAAAGGGAAAAGATATAAATAATGAATCGTCATCCCCGCGAAAGCGGGGATCCAGTCGTCCGTCACTGATAAATTTTTTACTAGATTCCCGCTTTCGCGGGAATGACAATACTACTCTTCTACATGAAACTAACTGTACATCTTGTGACCTGGAACGGAGCAAAGTATATTCCGTATCTTTTTGATTCTCTCAAAAAACAAGACTGTACCAATTGGAAGTTGCTTATATGGGACAATGGGTCAGAAGATGAGACAGTAGATAGAATGAAGCATGA
>Ga0210057_1000181_pt1 | contig 111724 bp, 98 predicted proteins | sample CryGeyCG2114_010_2_FD_183968 | JGI IMG/M metagenome (GOLD analysis project Ga0210057, IMG submission 183968) | Groundwater microbial communities from aquifer - Crystal Geyser CG10_big_fil_rev_8/21/14_0.10 (SPAdes) (version 2) | ecosystem: Environmental > Aquatic > Deep subsurface > Groundwater ...
AAAGAATGGGTTTTACAGAAATAATAAGCCCAGAAAAATATAAATATATTGGAGAGATAATAAAAAATTTATAATAAAATACATAAATAAAAAAACCGTGTAAGTTATACACAATTTTTTTATTCGGAGAGGGAGGGATTCGAACCCTCGAGCCGCGTTAACAGCTAACACCTTAGCAGGGTGCCCCTTTCAACCACTCAGGCACCTCTCCATTTTTATAAGAATTCGCACCAAAACGGAGAGAGTGGGATTCGAACCCACGGTCCGCGTTAACGGACAACGGTTTTCAAGACCGTCGCCTTCAACCGCTCAGCCATCTCTCCATTTTGATGCGAAACACTTTATAATATTTATTTATATCATATTTACAATAAATAATCAAGTTTTATATTGTATTTACCCTTATCTCAATAATGTGGTATAATTATATTAAGCACAAGAATATATGAAAGAAGAATTTAAATGGGAGGTGCCAGAATATCCACAATACGAAAGAAGCTTTCGTTGGTATGTGGTTGCGGCACTTCTAGGTATCATATTATTAATATATGCCGTAGTTACAGGTAATTTTTTGTTTTCTGTTATTATAATTTTAGGTGTATCAATAAGTATATTAACATCGTCAAAAACTCCTAAAATGGTTACTTTTAAACTAGAAGAAGATGGTGCAAGAATTAATGATATTTTCTATTCTTGGGATCGTTTCAAATCATATTGGGTAGTAGAACATAGCGATGGAGTATATTTAGGACTAGACCTTAAAAATATAATGAGAATAGACATATATGTACCTGTAAAAAATTACTCTTTAAAAGAAGTTGAGATTTTTTTAAATAAATATTTAAAAATAAACCCTGACAGAAAAGAAGAACCTCTATCTTATACTCTAGCTAGAAAATTAAAGATATAAATCATTGACATTTTACCATTTTTATGCTATATTGGGGCTATCCCCTTTTTTATTTATTTGCTCTCGTAGTTCAACGGATAGAACGCAAGATTGCGGATCTTGTAATATAGGTTCGATTCCTATCGAGAGCACCATAAAAAATACAGCTTTAGTTGTATTTTTTATTTGAAAAAAAACTATATTTAAGATAATATCTTAAATATAGAAAATATTTTTTATTATGCTTAACCAACCTATATCAGCAATTAATAAATACTGCAAACAATTACATAAAAAATTAGAGAAACTAAATCTTTTTACAATAGAAGATCTATTATTTTATTGTCCAACAAGATATGAAGATTACTCTAATATTAAAAAAATTAATGAATTAAAAATAAATGACATAGCAACAATTAAAGTTAAGGTAAAATCATTACGTAATTACAATACTCCAAAACAAAATAAAAAGATTACAGATGTAGTATTTTATGATGAGACAGACACGATTTGTGCAACCTGGTTTAATCAATGGTTTTTAAATAAGATAATGATGCCTGAAACAGAGTTTTTTTTAATAGCAAAAGTTGGCTACAATAAAAAAGAGTTGATTAATCCAGAATATGAAAAAATCAATACCAACCCTACTCATACCGCTCGTATTATACCTATATACCCTTTAACTTACGGTATCAGTCAAAAACAAATAAGGACTGTTATAAAGGCTGCCCTTAATTATGTAGAATATTTAAAAGAAAGACTCCCAGAAGAAATAATAAAAAATAATAAACTAATTGAGATAAAAAAAGCAGTACAAAATATACACTTCCCTTCTTCAGAAGAAATACGACTAAAGTCACTACAAAGATTAGCTTTTGATGAATTATTTTTAATAAATTTAAAAAATTTTTGGTTAAAAAAAGGTAGAGAAAATAGTAAAGCAACTAAGATTATATTTAAAGAAAAAGAAACAAAAATTTTTGTAGATTCTCTACCATTTAAATTAACAGATGCTCAAAGAAAAGCTTCTTGGGAAATATTACAAGATATTAAAAATCCCTACCCAATGAATAGAATGTTAAATGGAGATGTTGGTAGTGGTAAAACCCTGGTATCAGCTATAGCAATTTATAATACTTTTTTGTCTAATTTACAATCTGCATTATTATCCCCTACAGAAATACTAGCAACTCAACATTATAATAGTTTTTATAATTGGTTTAATAAGTATGAGATTAATATTGCACTATTAACAAGAAATTTTTCTTTATTTAATAATGAAAAAATTACTAAAACAGCATTATTAGAAAAAATAAAAAATGGAGAAGCAAATATCATAATAGGAACACATGCTATAATTCAAGAAAAGATAAAATTTAAAAAATTAAGTCTTGTTATTATAGATGAACAACATCGATTTGGAGTAGAACAAAGAGGAAGGCTATCATCTCTAACTAATAAAATATCTCCGCACCTACTCTCTATGACAGCGACTCCAATACCAAGAACCCTAGCTTTGATTATGTATGGAGATCTAAATATATCTATATTAGATGAGATGCCTAAAGGTAGAACGTTAATTAAAACTTCTGTTGTAAATGCAGAAAAACGTTTAACATTTTATAATTTTATAAAAAAAGAGATAGAAGCTGGTCGTCAAGCTTTTGTGATTTGTCCATTAATTGATGAGTCTGATAAATTAGGTGTAAAATCTGTAACAAATGAATATAAAAAACTGAATGAAATAATATTTCCAAATTTTAAAATAGCCATGCTTCATGGTAAGTTAAAAGCTAAAGAAAAAGAAGAAATAATGCAAAAATTTAAGAATAATAAAATTAATATACTCGTCTCAACTTCTGTTATAGAGGTTGGTATCGATATCCCAAATGCTACTATAATGATGATAGAGGGTGCTGAACGCTTTGGATTGGCACAACTACATCAATTTAGAGGACGTGTTGGCAGAGGGGCTCATCAATCTTATTGCTTTATTTTTCCAACAGAACATAGCACAGAAAGGTTAAATGCAATGGAGAGGATTTTAGATGGCTTTAAATTAGCAGAAATAGACCTAAAGCTACGTGGACCAGGCAATATGTATGGAAAGGAGCAGTCTGGTAAATTAAATTTTAAATTAGCTGATATAAATGATACTTTTTTAATAAAAAATACTAGAGATTGTGCTAATAATATAATAAAAAAAGATCCCGAATTAACAGGCTATCCATATTTAAAAAAATATCTATCAAGAGAGTTGCAAAATATTCATTTAGAATAACTATCCTCTAGCTAATGTAATAACTTGAATATTTTTTGTACCATTTAAAGTAAGTAGATTAGCTACCTCCTTAATTGTTGACCCTGTGGTAAAAACATCATCAATCAATATAATATTTTTTGGTACATCTTTATTTAATTTAAATACTCCACTTAAATTATCAAACCTATGCTTATAGTCAATGTCAGCTTGATTTTTAGTTTTTTTAAATTTAATAATTAATTGATTATCAACTTTTAATTTTAATATTTCTCCAATAATTTTTGCTATCTCATAAGCCTGATTAAACCCCCTTTCTCTTTCTCTATAATAATGTAAGGGCACAGGTACTATCACAGCATCTTCATTAAAAAAATGTCTATATTTAAATAAAAATCTTTTAAAAATAACTTCCAAATCTTCTGGTATATCTTTTAAATAACGGTATTTAAAACCTTTAATTATTTTTTGTATAAAATAATCACTATAATTAAATAAAGAAAAAACTTCTGATATATTTATATTTTTTTGGCAATTAAAACAAACGCTAAACTTTTGATAACGTTTTTTACAAAAAGGACAAAAATTATTATTTATAAAAAATAAGCTGTCTTTACAGCTTTCACATATCCACAAACCTTCTTCATCACAATTTAAGCAATTTTTTGGAAATATGTAATTTTTATAACAAAATATTCTATCTAAAATTAAAGAAAAATCCATAAACTATTACAACCACTCTGCATTATCAACTAACCAATTATTATTAAATTTAATTAAGGTTATTCTTATGTCTTGATATTTTAAAGTATAATTACTTCTATCACCTTCTGACTCTTGTCGTTGAGTTTTAACAACTACCACACCAGTGCCAGCATTAACATCTAAAGAATCAACTTTTACATTTAATACAGATGTTGTGACGCCTTGATAAACCTCTCCTTGTATATAAGTAGCTCTGGATTTATTTAAAAAATTTTGCATTTCTGATCTATATTTTGCAGATAATAATGGTAGGACAGACTCTATATTTAAAAAATTACTTTGATTAGAGTATGTTCCATATAGTTCTGTAAAAGTTCTTGCAGTAGTAGATATGTCTGCGCTTTGCTTCTCCCTATCTGTTAAATTAGAAGCTTTTACAGTGCCTTTAGAAATTAAATCCTCCCCTGGAGTTAACTTTTCCTGTACTACAGGTTCTGTTGAAACATTTGGAGTTTTTCTACTAAAAAATATCATAAATATTATTAATAATAAAGCTAATATTATTAATAATATTTTTTTATGTCTTTTAATAAAGTCTTTTATTCTTTCCAACATAATTTTATTTATTTTCTGAATCTTTTTTAAATTCTTTTTTCTCTGATTCTATTTTTAATAACTGCTTTGGATCTGTGGTTATCAACTGATCTTCTGTATAGGATGCTACTACTTTAATAGCCGCATGCTTATTTCCAGCAAAAAATATCCCCTCTCCAACGCCACCTTCTAATAATAGATATTTTTCTCCTTGTGTTAATAAAAATGTTTTTTGTATTAAATCAATTGCAGCCGGAGACTGTCGTAATAAAAACTGCATAGCAGAGTTTGTAACAATAGCTTGTCCATAAGGAGATAATAAAAAGTCATTAACATCTTGAGAGATAGTAGTAATACCTAAATAATATTTTCTACATCTTTTAACTAGAGCGAAAATAAATTTTGCACTATCTTCGTGTTGCATCAGCCACCAAGCTTCATCTATAATCATAATTCTCTTTTTAGTAACAGACCTTACCGTATTCCAAATAAAGTTTACAATGGTATAAATAGCTATTGGACGAAGTTCATCTTCTAAGTCTCTTACAGAAAATACAACTAACTGATTATCAATATCTACTGTTGTTGGAGAGTTTAATAAACCAGAAAATGTACCATCTGTATATTTTTTAAGTCTTAAAACAAGATCACTAGCACCCTCCATACCTTCTAAAACATCTAACAAGTCTTGCATTATAGGTGGCTCTAGCTTACTAATATCAGCATCAGCAACTATGTCTTTTTTTGCATAAGTTTCTAATAGTGCCCTATCTAACATAGAGTCTTCTTCTGATGTAATAGCACTTTTACCATCTTCACCAGCCTTACCCAACATAATACGCAATAAGCCTTTAAGAGTGATGACTGCACTTCTTATGATATCCTCTGTTGTAGATTCTACACCTACAGCTTTAGGTAAATCAAAAGGATTTATTTTACTTTCAGAAGCTAAAGAAACATTTATATAGGTGCCGCCAACAGCATCTGATAAATATTTATACTCCATTTCTGGATCTATAATTAAAACGTTAATACCTAGCATTAAACTACGCAAAACTTCTAACTTTACAGCATAACTCTTTCCGGCACCTGATGTGGCAAAAACAATAGCATTTGCATTTTGTAATGAAAATCTATCAAAAATAATCAAACTATTATTATGTCTATTAATACCATATAAAACACCATCGTCTGATGTAAGCTCAGAAGAGATAAATGGAAAAGACGAAGCTATTGGAGAAGAATTCATGTTAAAAGCTATAGCTAGCTCATCATTACCAAGTGGCATAGTAGAATTAAAGCCTTGTTCTGCTTGATAAAAAACACGTTTAGAATAAATGAGCTTAGAACCAAACAATGTTTCTATTTGTGTAGACAATCTTTCAATTTTATCTTCAGAATCTGTATATAGTGTTACATAAAATGCGAATTGGAAAAAATGCTCTGTTCCTTGTGTTAAGTCGTCTCTTAAGCCCTCTATATCCCTTAGAGCAGTTTCTGCAATAGGATCTCTTGGCATACCTTTATCAGCATCAGCACTAATCTGTGCTTGCAAGGCACCAACTTTTTTTTGTAATTGTTTTAAAATAATAGGAGATTTAATAGGGTAAAAGAACATTGCAATATCCAATGTAACATTTAAATTGATTATTGGAGCTGACCAACCAACAGAAACATATCTAGGATATGTTACAACAAATATAGTACTAACAAAAACATTACCCAGCCTCAAATGATTAGGTTTCACAGCAAACGCCGCTGGTGCTATCAAATCTAAAACCGTTACAACACCTTTTCTATAAGCCCTCTCTTCTTCTATAGCTATTTTTTCTTTTGTAACCGAAGCTTCTTCTTGTTGCTCTTTAACTTGTGCGTCTGTTAGCTTTTTATCACTAGGTTCTAAAGCAACTTCTTTTGATGGTTTAAAAGCCATATTACTCTACTTTTAAATTATTAATCGGTACTAATTTTTCTGTTTCTGCAACATCTGGATTATAAATATTATAATACAATTCTATTAAGCTTTGTGTATCTAATTGAACATTTTGTATACCCATGCTCTGCAATCCAGTAGCTACAGTATCCAATCTTAGCAGTAATTCACCCTTTCTTTTTATAAATTTTTCTTGTTCTAACTTTGAAGTTGCAGAAGCTTTAAATATCTCTTTAAATCTAGAAAAAAATCCTTTTCTAGTATTTGTCACGGGGTTAAATGGAACAACAACAAAAAACTTTTTACTCATTATATCCCCTAATTCTATTAATTCTGATACAAACTGTCTATAATCAGCAATTTGAATACGTAATAATTCGTTTGTTTGTTCTTTTTCATGTTGTTTTAATTTATCTAAATATCTTTCTATTTTTAAACGTCTGGACTGTACCACTATTTGTATTGGGAAATCTAAACTATTTAAAAAACCTACATATCCAGATATAATAGCATTTTGTTCATCTTCTGATTTTAGAGAAAAATTAATACTGGACGCTAAAATCACAGCAAGCATTGTGCCGTCTTTCATCATCACTACATCCTCTCTAATTTCTGCTATATCTAGATATTGCTTTGTTGAAGGCGCTGGCCTATTAACTTTTTTAACCATAAAATTATATTTCTGGTTTATATATACCACCTGTATTAATAAGTAAGGATAATTCTGATAGCTTTGACTGTGTTGGCCTCTCTTTATTAATTACTACAGATATTACTTTTGGTGATTCTCCCTTTGCTGATAATTTTAAATCGTCTGAACTAATGTATGGTTGCCAAATTCTTAAAGTTGGTTTTTTAAAAGTATTAGCTACATTTAATAAAAAATAATGAAAGCTCTGTCCATTTATTTTTGTAAAAGCAACTACAACCCAAAAACCAGTCCAAATCAAAAATACTATAATAAAATAAACAAAAAGTAAGAGCTTATAAAATAAAAAGTCGGCAAGTATAGCAAATAAAATTATAATAAACTGTCTAATTGTTATAGGTCCAATTATTTTATCCTCTACATCTATATATTGTGGAACTACATATTGTTGCATATTAGTTAACTAACTTCCTAATCCTGCTTCCATTATAGCATTAAATTCTGATTGTGTTAAAGTATTTCTACTTTTTAAAACTTCTTCTATGGATAGATTAGCATTTAAACTTTGGTCTAGTATATCTAAATATTCTGAATATAATGGAGATTTTTGCCATGCCGATTTAGCATCCTGAAATTTAGCAAAAGACTCATCTCTTAATAAAGATATTTTATCCTTTATTTTTAATAAAGCCTCTTTTGGATCACGAGAAAGCTTACGCATATCATCTAGCCCAAACCTCTCTATTTCTTCAACTGGTCCATAAAGCTTAGTTTTAAATTTAATATCTTCTAAAATTGGTCTGCCAGAATCAGATTTTGGTATATTAAAATACGGAACCTCCTCTTCTTGTATGGTTATTTTACCTGTTTTAGCTTTAGGCTTAGCATTAGACTTATATTTGACTTCTTTTATTTCTGGTTTTACCTTATTAACTTTTTTATTTTTAGAAACTAACTTGTGATATCTATCATCAAGCTCTTGTTGTTGATTTTTTTGTTTTTTTACTCTATTTTCTAATTCTAACTCTCTTGTTTTTTTATCAACTTTTTTAATTTCATCTAATTTTTTAAAATATAAATTACCGGTTTCTAGCTTAACTGCATTATTTATTTTATCGAGTAGTTTATCAGCTTCTGTACTACCCATGCCCAAACCTCCTTTTTTTATATCTAGGGTCAACCTTTCTAAAACTTGCTCTGGAGTTCTCACCTCTCTCAAAATAGATTCTATTAGCTTTTTAAATCTATCATTTAATTCTGTACTAGGGAAATCTAACTTTATATCTATTAAAATCTTATCAATTATTTTATTTGTATTATGATTTGTATTGAGCGCTGTTACCACATCAGTAGACTTGTCAGTATTTAATACTATAGCATCTTCATTATCTTTATTTTTTTTATTTTGAAGAAATGGTTTAGCTAATTTTTTATTTATATCCTGTTCTGTTAATTTTATTGTCTTTTTTAATTCTTGTTTTTCTTTTTCTACCTCCTGCTCTTCTTTTTTAAAACTAACCTCATCTTTTTTGATAGTAGGAGCTTTTATTAATTTATCTCTCTGCTCTTCTGGTTTCTGTATTTTTATATCCACCTCGTCACCTTTTTTTATATTATCTTTTGATAATTTTTCATTATTAAGTTTTTTTTCTTCTTTTTTACCCAAATAAGATGCAATAGCCTCTACTATAATGTCAGCAGCATCTTTATCTATACCCATTCCCCCACTTTCTATTTTTTTTACTAAAGTATTATAAAACTGCTCTTTCGTTCTTGCTTCTGATAAAAAGCTTTCTATAATTTCATAAAAACGATTTTTTATTTTTTTATCATTAAAGGTTAAATTATTTTTTTCTATAACATTATCCATTAATATCTTCCATTGGTAATTTATTATTTTATGATCTCCACTAAAATAATTAGAAACTGGTGATAAAATTATTTTTTCTATATCTTCTACTAAACTTTTTATTTTTTTATCATCTTTAATATTTAATGTTTTTATTAAAACTCCTGATAAAGTAAAGGGTGTTATTTCTTTTAAAAATAATTTTAAAATTATACCAAAATATATCTTTTTTTGTGACAAAAGATTATATTTTGTAATTATTTGATTATTACGTTCAATAATATCTGGACTTGTTAAATAATCTTTTACCTCTTTAGGTAAATTTGATTGTAAATCAATATTGCTCATGAAACTTATAATAAATTAAATATTATTTTAATCCTGAATCTTTTAATGAAGACATCCAATCATCATCAGCCTCAACATCTTCAACCCCTTCATCACTTACATCAAAAGATGGGCTCTTAGGAGCTGTTGGAGGTGTTTTTGGAGCTGGTGGTGGAGGTGGAGTTTTAGGAGGTGTAGATGGTGTTTTTGGAGCATTAGGTGTAATTGGCGGAACACTACCAGAACTAGATGGAGCCGTTGGAGGTGTTTTTGGAGCTGGTGGTGGAGGTGGAGTTTTAGGAGTATTAGGTGTAATTGGCGGAGTAATATTAATATCTATATCTGGCCCACTTTCTAAATCTATATTTCTCGTTCCACTATTTTTTACAGTTTGATCTGATGTATTTTTTATTTCTTTAAACTTATTTTCTAAATCTAAGTCTTTAAATGTTTTAGGACTATTTGCAGCCACAGAAGCAAAAGCATTTTTTACTTTTTCTTGTATAACAGGTGAAAATTTTTCAAAATCAGATTTTTGTAAAATAGATAATCTTTCTGGAACAAAATCAGCCTGTTCAATATCTGAATACATTTTCTGTTTAGCCTGTGGGGTTGTATAAGTGATATCATAAAGCTTTTGCAAATCTGCTTTAGGATCTGCCGGTTTAGATAGATCCTGCTGAAAACCGACTTTAGCTTCTTTATTACCAGCCCTAAAAGAAGCTTCTCTTAATGAATTTTCTAAATTTCTATTACCCTCAGAATACTGTTTAAAATCAGTATTTTTAGTAATCATACCTCTACTGGCTATTTCTCTAGCATAAGCTTCCCTTTCTGGTGATCCTTTAGCTGCTTGTTTATAATTATCTTTTAATTTATCAAAAGGTAAAGACTCTTCACTGATCTCTCTTTGTCTTGCAATTGCTAATTTAGATATTAACTTGTTCGCCTTAGTGGTTTGCCCTAAACTTCTTAATACCTGTGAATCTTTCATTATTTTTGTATTTTCTTTATCTGCTTTCGTTCCCAATCCTACAGCTTTACCAAACTTACTCGATTGAATATTTGAAACAATTGCATCTTTATATGCTCTACCGCCACTCTTTTCCCAAGCGGCACCAGCTGCTGCTCCAGCTGCTAGTTTAGCACCTCTAACTGGTAACATAGCTCCTTTATTAACAGTATTTTTTGCAAATCCCTGTATCTTACCCAATGCACTGCCAGCTATACCACTACCAGCACTTCTCATACTTTGTGCCATATACAATGAACCTAATAACATACCTATACCCATAAGATATGAGATCATACTTTGAGGGTCACCTGCGGCAGAAACCCCAACAGAAGCTACATTACCCCATACTACGGGAACACCATTAGCTTTTAGTGTACTACCAAAATCTCCCTGACCTAAAACCAAAAGAGATAACCATAAAAAGAAAGCTAGAATAGGTCCAACCATAATATTGTCTAAAAACATATCCCACCATTGAGAATATTTTTGTTTTATCCTTCCAGATGGCCAAACAGATGCTAAAAATGCCAAAGGTGATAAAACCACCAAAAACCAAAGAGTAACTATACGCATTATCAATATAAATAACATAACAACTATTACAACTAAGGTAACCGATATCATAATAGCCGCTAATATATATCCCACAAAAACATATCCTATATTAATATCTTTTTTACCTTCTATTATTGCGTTTTGATTAAACTTTAAAAGATCATTAATTTTTAAGGCATTTAAAAAGTTACCTCCTGCCGCCGCTTGAAAACCATTAACAAATGTAAGCATTATTACTTGCCCAAGATCAATAAATATACCTGCTATAGTTCTACTAAAATTAATTACTATTGCCATTATTAAAAGTCGTGGTAAAAGTTTTTGATACTTATACTCTTCTATATTAAATATGGTAGCAAAAGCAATAACTAATAAAATCACTATAAAAAACATGTTAACTACGTCTCTGACAATAACCCAACCTTCTGTAATAGCACGGGAGGTAACAAAATCATTATATTGTGCAATTAAAATCAACAAACTAATTAATTGAGCCACTATCCATCCTATTGCTGTAACATAATACTGTACTAACTTACCAACAATATAAACAGCAGTATTTGCTAAAATACCATCATCCGCAGATGCAAAATGTGGCCAAAATCCAACAAGGCACAGTACTATAATTGGCAAAAATATTCTTGGCTGTTTTAATTTTTGTAAAAATTTACGCATGGGAGTTGAGTTTATTATGGTCTTAAGATAATGGTGCTATCATAAGTAGCTGGAACACTTTGATTGCCCCAGTTATCTGTTATCGTCACCGTTGGATTAAATATACATTCAGGATCATTACAAGTATAGATATGTGTTATATCAAAATAACTTTCTTCACAAGCTCCTGGAGAATTGCCAAAAGTTGTTGAATTAACAATACAAGAGCCTGGAAATGGACAAGTCATAGAAGTGCCTCCTGCATCACAAGCGATATTTATATCAGTACTACAAACTTTAGCAACTTCTGTATCAGTATCTGTACAAACTGGTTTATTATTTTTATATTTAGCTCCAATAGTACCTACAGGAGTACTGTCGTCCCCCCAATCTATATTCATTCCTGTTATAGGCATGTAATCAGTATCTGCCCAGAAATAAAATCTCATTCTAGCTTCAAATTGTTTTTTATTAACTACTATAGGAGTGTTAAAATTATCATTAATAGTAAATCTATTAGCTTTTACTAAACTATATTGACCATTAGTAAGCTTAATACTTGGATCAAAAGAGTATATAGCAGGTTTTTTATTAACCTCTGGAGCATAATCTAAACATGCCTGAGATGTTGAATTATTACAATCTATTTCGTCATACTTATTATTAACAGGACTCCAGCTATAAACATTATAAACTTTACCAAATATATTAGCTAAGTTATTAGTAGCAAATAATAAATCTTTTTGCATTATATTAACAAAGCTAGCCTTCTTATCAAAGTCTATAGTATTACTATTGCCATCACTTCTTTGTGGTGTGCCTATCGCTTCATCAATAGTGCTGGCAGCTGACCATGGTACTCCACCATAAATAAGATCCTTATATAATGCTTGGTCCCAATTAGCATACCACATTGTTTTACTTGGCTTAATAACAGAAGCACTACTACCAAATGGGCTTATTTCATAATTATAGTGATAAGGTATAGTGTTTCCTGTAATGCTAGGTTTTACTTCTAACCCTTCTTTATTATTAGGATTATACTTCCAAACAATATTTGTTCTTGCTTTATTTTTTGATGAAGCAACATCAGCTATCACACTACACATCTCTCTCAATTTAAATGTTATATTTACAGAACCATCTCCAATTGTTTGTGAATGATTACAATTAACTATTTTTACATTTTCAAAATATCCTGAATCATTAAAATCAAACTCTAAAACCATTGCATGCAGACTAGTATTAGAAGCTTGCTCACAAATAGATCTAGCTTGAGTAGAATCTTCTTTTGCTAAATTTATACTAGTAAAATCAGATGTTGAACCCCCATTAGAATATAGAAAATACCATTTATTTCCCTCTATTATAGATGAAGCTTTTCTTAATCCAGTTAATCCTGGACCCTTCTCTCCTGAGCATAATTTTCTATTTTCTGATGTACAAATTTGTCCAGGTAAATAAAGATGTGGCTCTGTATCTTTCTGTGTTATATAAAAAGATGTTCCACTAGGATAATCACCCCCCTGATTAAATGTTATATTAATAAAGTCTATTTCATCTTTATGTATTGTGGTATCAACTGGTGAACTATAAGGAGTGCCAGCTGATATTAGAAAATCTTCTGGCAAAACAGTGGCGGATTTAAATGTTTTATAATCAAAAGTATTAGCATTACTACCCCAAAGTAAACTTAGTGGCGTAAAAGATGCACTCCAAGACCAATATGATAGCGTTGACCAAATTCGTTGTTCTCCTGTTTCTCCTGTAAGAGTTGCAGGAAATGATAAATCATGAGTATATAAAAAATATTCATAAGGATCAGGGGTGGATAAAGTATTTTCCGGTACCCTTAAACCAAACGGAAAACCATCACCTTTTCTTCCAGGTGCTTCTAGACAATAATATCTACCACCATCTGCTGGTGGGACATAACCAGCAGTTTTAACTTGATTATAAATATCTACTCCACCTGGCACTAAATCTTGTGGCAACCATGTGATACATGGCGCTTCTTCTTCATTAGCATTTTTAATAGTAGAGTAATCTCTTTCTAAACAATATCCCTGCCAACCTAAAACATCATCTTGACGATTTAATTTAACACATACCCCGCCAAGTTCTGGTTTACCACATGATTCACCTTCGCTATCTGCATATGTAAGTCCAGGTGTGCAATCTAGTCCATCCTTAGGTCCACCCTGACATATTCCTTCACCAGTACTTACATCACCGTAGGTTATAAATTTTTTAATACTATTATTACCGTAAGTTAGTTTTGTATAATTACACTCACACTGTTCTCCATTAGCACAGAAAAAGGCATTTTGAAATTCTTGAGCACTTTGTTTTGGTCCTTTTAATATATTATTTGCATCAAACTCTCCTAAATAAGATGGAAATGGTGAAGATTGTTCTGGATATGCACGACAAGTAACTGCTTCTGCTTTTTTTGGATTAAATACACCTCCATCTAAATCCTTTCCACCATAAACACAACGTGCTACACCTGCTTCACAATCAGAGTCTGTAGTACAGGTACAATCTCCATCAATACATCCTCCTAAAAGATTATTATCATTTCTAAAACATAATGCAACATTAGGACCTTCAAAATAATTAAAATTAGCTATCAACCTCATATCTGGTTGACTGCTATCAGAAACATTAATAGCTGTTATGTCTGGAATTTGATATTTATTACCCAAAGAATAGCCTGAGTATTCTAAGCCATCCCAAGCAGTATTTCTTTTACTATAATATTCTGCATCTAATACCTTACCCTGATCAACATTGTTAGTAATAAAATTAGAACAAATAGTATTATCAGAATCAGATAGGGATACCTGTTGATTACATAAACCAAGATCTAAACAGACTGGTTTTGTTTTACCTGTAATAGGATCTTTTGCTTCTGTATAAGTCTTGCAAGCAAGCCATTCTGCGCAATATCTATCTTTAGTAACCTTAAGTATTGTATTAGAATCATTAGCACATTTTCCTGTTCCACCAATAGCATACTTTATTAATTGACCTGTATTTGGATCTATCCAATCATTACTTAATATAAACAGTGGCGCGGTTGATGATAAATAGCTGACCGTACCCTCTATATAGCCTCCTTGATTTGTACAGTCATTATTACTTTGGCAACTTCCTTGATAAGATACAACTGGTTTTCCGTTGTCTAAAGTTACACTTAAACACTGAGACCTACTAATAGGTGTGATAGCAGTCTTTTTAGTATCAGATTCTCTATATGTTTCTAAACTACTCCAACCAGTATTTATTTCTGTTCTATTATTAAATAAAATGCACTGCTCATCTTTAGACACAATACCATCACATTCAGACTCTAATCCTTGTAATTTTTCGTTATTAATTAAGTAATATGGCTTGCCATCAGGATGCACACCTGACAAATCTTGAGGATCTATAAATTCTGTACAACCATTTTGTGTTTGAGGACAAAGACCAACAGAGCCATTATAGCTACTATCAGCATTAAACCATAGCTCTTGAGTATTATTTTTTACATAGGCTGGGTAACATGGCTCACTAGTATTATCTTTTTTAAACCAACCACCTAATTTACCTATTGAAGCTTCTTGATAAACACACTCTGTTCTTGGAATCTTAAAATAATCTATAGAGTCTGTATTACTCCAACTTTCACAGCCCTGTGCTTCAGCTCCACATAATAGCTGTGAATATTGATCTGGCATATTCTTATAATAAACTTCTAACTGATTATTACCCGTATATAAATCACCTTGACCAAACTCATAACATCCTGCTTCTATAGGCTGACAGGTTTTAGAGCCATCATCTACTATATATATCTGTTTATCAGCTGGTACTTCAATAGTTGATTCATCTTTAACAATGATTATGCCACCTCTAGAACCAGCAAGGCCACGAAGTATGCTTTCAAAAGCGTCTAAAGATGAGTAATCTGATTGTTTAAATCCTGAAATAGCGTTAAATATATTTTTATCTTCTGTTTTAAATCTGCAGAAAGATCTGCCAACTTCTACTTCACAAACATTTTCTCCGTCATACTGACATAATCCTCCATTAGTATCATCAAGTACACATAATAAATTATAAATTTCATTAGACTGACTACTACTATTATATGTGTCTATAAAAGATTTACAGCCAACAGACTCTTCTCTACATAAACTACTAAATGATTTTAGATGTCTTGTGTCGTTATCTTGATCTGTATATTCTTTACATCCAAGCATGGCTTGAGGTAAAAATTGTCCAATTATTGTTTGGTCACATGTAGCCGGAGTATTCCAAGAGTCTTCTACTAAATAGAGCTTATCATTAACTTCTTCAAATACTATATTATCAATAAAAAATACTGATCCGCCCTGAAGCCTCAATCTTATCTCTGGATTAACTCCTACAGCAGTTACTGTGATAGGACCTATCTCATATTTTTCCCAAACACCACTTGGCGTTATTATATCACTACCAGGCTTAATATCTGCAATAAAATTAGTAGTATCCAAAATTAATTCCTGATTACCTCCAGTAGAAGCTTTTAACCAGAAAGATAATAAATAAGTATTATTAGTTGATATATTACCGTCTACGCTTTTTCCAATAATACTACTTCCCGCAATAGAAGCCGGGGATCTCAAAGAATGTCCAGAACGACCAAGAGACTCTGTGCTATTTATACCTGCATTCCACCCTTCTGTAGTAGTAGATTCAAAATCATTTTGGAAAATTATCTTTAAGTTAGAAGATCCTCCACCACTATACGCACGACACCCATTATCTTGTGCTGAACAGCTATTACTTTCTGCTTTATATCCTAAGTAAACGCATAATTGATCTGTATTATTCCAGGTACCACCCGTAGCCTGACAATCATTTTGTGTAGAATTAGTTTTTCTATATTGAGAACACTCCTCGGTTACTATGATAGTTTTTGATAATAATCTATAAGAGCTATTACCCGTTTCATTAATAAACTCTGTACAGTCAGGATTATAATTTGGATCAGTAATAGGTAGATCAAAAATCTGTTTAGTACAAGCACTATAATTTGTAAATCCAGCAATATAATCTGGAACATTACCAACCTCTCCTGCTTGTCTAGTACCATTTTTTAAAGTATAACTTCTTAATTGAGGTCCGGATTCAAAACTTTCCCAAACATAAAATACTGCCTGTCCTGTACCTGGCTTTTCGCACTGTCTAATAAAATTAAAATATTCTTTTGATTCTGTATCTAAATTTGTAAATTCACTACAACCAACAGAAACAGCATTACAAGTTTGAGCAGTATCTGGTATGAGATATTCAAATGGTAATATTGATGCACTAGAAGGATCGTCAAATAATGCCTTGTCTGGTTTATAGCTATCATAGCCAACACATTCTTGTGGACATAAGTCCGTTATACTTGCTATACCAGAAACACTAGGAGTGCCATTAGTAGGTGCAAACGAACTACAGCCAACCTCTTCTTCTTTACAGACTGATGCATAATTAGCACATGAAGGGTCTGTAGAGCCAATAGGACATTCTACTCCCTCAGGTGCTACCTTTATATATGTAGGTATAGCATCAACATAAGCATTAGTATTTAAATAATCTGTAACATTTCCCTCTTCTAATTGTATTGCATCAAACCAAAAATCCAATCCAGATAAAATAACTGCTGCATATAAAGGCTGTGTTGCTGGTGTTAAGAAAGAACAGGAAATCCTTTCAAATTGACCAGAATTATTAGGACCGGTATTTACTTGAACGGAAAGTGTATCGGTAATATCTGAAATAAAACAGTCTGTTAGAATTCCAGCTGTTCCCAAGTCAAGAACGCTATTATTTTGACTGGGATTTGTATACAATCTGATAGCTATCTCAGCATCAGCTAAAGGAGGTTTGATTTGTTTTACATATCCTGAAACAGTGTATGTTGTATTTAAATTAAGCTTAACCAATTTATCTCTATTTAAAAATATAGGAGATGGTGATGGAGAAATGGCTACAGAACCTTCATAAGAATCTTGTGGTGAACTAACTACAATAGTAGATGACTGATCCCAATCTATAATATTATTAGTAGACCCTATATCTTCAAAAGAAGAGTTTGGTAAAAAATTTTGTCTTAAACCTGCTTTTGGTATTAAAGCGGTACATCCTGCATTTTCTGCTTGACAAGTTTCTAAGTCTTTATTAAAGTATATGCTTTTACCGATATCTAAACTCCAATTATTATTTAAATCTTTACCTGTAGAATAAGCTCTACAGCCAACATTCCCAGCAGTACAACTATCATACTCAACCGTATTTTTTAAATAACTTACAGGTTCATTAGCTCTACTATTATATGTTGTACAACTATTATATTGTGCATCACAAGTATCTGCAGATATCTTCCAAGTATTCTTTTCTTTTGTACAATATCCATAACCTCCTGTACAAACACCATTTTCATCTTCAGAAAGACATGTTTGATCATCTACACAAACCTCTGAACGTAAAGAGGTATCTCTTGATAAAAGAGTCTCTCCATACCCCTTAACGTCACACCTTGTTGCTGGTAATTTTAATACCCAATCAGGATCAATTAAGTGACAGAAGGGATGATTAGCATCATTTGCACCAGCCTCATTACAATTATTAAAATTTGTAACTGCATCTTTTAATGTATAAGAACCGCCAATAGTATTAGAGACTTCTGCAGCTAATTCAAAACCAACAGGTATTATACGAGCTCTACGTAATTTTACTAAATTACTATAGCAATAACCCTTAGTATAACAATCAGACTGTTTATTTCTATTATCAGTTGAAGATATTAAAGGCTTATTAGATAAATAGCCTTGGTCCATTGCTTCAGCAATTGTAATTGGTGCTCCACGATCAGCTAATCGTATTCCATTTGCAAAAGCATTATCTAATACACAGTTATTGATATTTTTAATACTATTTGCAGAATTTGGACAACTGATAAAATCTGCCAATGGGTCATAATCTGTAATTTGTGTTGTTTGAGGTATAATAAGGTCACTAAATATTTGCTGTGCAGCTCTTCTACCAGCTGTAAAAGCACCAAAACCAGCACCTGTAGTTAATTGGTTACCTCCACTAGAACCATCCGGCAAAAGATCTCCCAAAGTAAATAATCCTTTTGTTAATTTTTCTGTTACCTTACTTAATAAAGTATTAGAAAATGTTGCTACTGCAGAACCTAAAATTTGTAACCCCCCAGAAGCTAACGCATTACCAAAGGCACTAAAAGAAGCTGTTTGCTGTAAACTTGGTTGGGTAAAATAACTATTACCAAAACTTTCTCTTACTACATCTGCTGGAGTCGCTATCTTACCTGTAACAATACTAGAAACTCCCTTCCAACCCTTATTAGTTAATCGATCAATAGCTGCTTGATCTGCTGCTGTTTTTTTTGCAGCAATGGTACGCCCATTAACCTCTAGTGCAACACCTAAAGATGATTGGTTAGGCTCGAACATTACACCAACTTGCTTTAAAAATGCACCTGACTCTATAGATCTAGAAAAAGTATCCCAGTTGTCTGATAATTTGTTCCAGGTACAATCTGGTGGCTTAATTGTTTCACTAACACCGACCAACAAACCTAATTGTAATTTAATCAATAATGAAGGTAGCTGAGGAGCACAAAGATCAACGCTTAAATAACCTCCGGAAGCTGTTTTAAACATATCTTGCACGGTATCACGTACTCCAGTAATAGCACTGTCTCTTACATAATTAGCTAAAGTCCTACCGTCAAAAAGAGGCTTTTGCCCTTTACCACCAGAAGAAACCCAGACAGCAGCATCACGCGCCAAAGACTGCACAACCCCATTTACAGTTTGCACAAGCATTAAAGTCAAGGATTGCATAATAGAAGCTCCAACTGTTTTTTCTACCCTTGACTGAATTTCAAGAGCAAATGTTGACGGATCGTGAACCAGTACCTGAGCTTTTGCAGGATTAGCAGAAAAAACAAATACATTAAAACTTGTAAAAATTATAAGTAGTAAGGTTAAAATTATTTTTTTGCTTTTATTTAACATAATTTAAAGTTGCGTGGTAGATAAAGTATCTTTATATAATTTAGTTATATCACTGTCACTTAACTGGCTTAATTCATCATCACTAATACCCATCACCTTCAATATCTCTCTAATGTCTTGTACTGATAAGTCTTTTCTAATAGTGCCATCTGGATTTATTAAAGGATTTTCTGTAGTTATAGTGTCAGTGGATAAATCAGAGCTAGAGGTTGTTGGTAAAGTAAGACCGGATCCGGAAGTATCTATAGAAGTAGAAGTACATTCCTTACCTTCTGGACAATTAGGATCTGTACCATTAGCAATCTCCTTAAAATCAGAAATGTCATCAGAGTCAGTATCTTCTAAATAAGGACTTGTATGATAAAAGTTAGTTTCATCAAAATCTGTTAAACCATCTGAATCAGTGTCTTTACTTATATCGTTATTTTGGCTATCTGATAAACTAGCAATATTTACTTCCTTTAAGAAAAATGGGCTTTTAATTTTATAACTTATGCTCCATATTCCAAAAAACAGCACAAAAATACCAGCTATGGCTAAAACAATAACGCCCTTTCTTTCGCGGTTCTCCATAGGATATTTAATTTATATTTCTACAATATATATTATACCATTTTATTAAGTATAAAAAAATAAGAAATAAATAAACAAAAAATCGCATCTATAAATACGATTTTTTAGATAAAAATTATTAAAAAAATGCTATTTTTTAACCATACCCTCTGCTAATTTTAGCCAATCTACTAACAATAGCTGCTCTGCTCTTATATCAGCTTTTAAACCCATACTTTTAAATAGCTTTTCCATACTATTTTTATCCACCTCTTCTCCTGTGGATATATCTTTAACTTTTTTAAATAAATTAGAAATTAATTTTTTTCGTCTTTGACTGAATCCAATTTTTATTAACTCTAATATCTGTAATTCATTTTTATATTTTTGTCCTTTGGTTAATTTTATAACAGCACTATCTACTTTTGGTATAGGAAAAAAAGAACCAGCGCTCACCTTACAAACCCTTTCTACACTACCATAAAGCTCTACCATCAAAGACAATATACTCTTATTTTTTCCTAACAATCTCTCCCCGACTTCATGTTGAACCATAACAATTATCATACTTGGACTTTCCTCAGATAATAAAAACTTACGAAAAATTTTACCCGTAATATTGTATGGGATATTAGCTATCAATTTATAATTTTTAACTTTAATATATTTTTTAACATCTAATTTTAAAATATCTTGATTTAATAATTCTAGATTTTTTATATTTGCAAATCTATCTAACAAAAAATTATAAAGCTCTTTATCTTTTTCAACTGCAATAACTTTTCCTACATTACCAATCAATACCTCTGTTAACGCTCCTTTACCTGGGCCGATCTCTAAAATAATATCCTTATTTGATAATTCTCCCGCATCTATAATTTTTTGAATGATGCCCTTATTAATTAAGAAATTTTGACTATGGCTTTTTTTTGGATGTAAATTCATAATAAATTTTAGGTGGGGTTATTAATTATGGTATTGTCCCCTCCTTTGGAAAAGGAGGGCTAGGGTGGATTTAATTATTTAATATCTTAATAATGACGATTTTTGTCTTACTTTTTCTAAAAAAGTAAGGAAAGAAAAAAGTAATTATTTTCCGAAGGAAAGAAACTATCATCAAATTATTCCTGAAATTCATGAGATCCCCGCCTTCGCGGGGATGACGGAGATGGGTGGGAGGGTGCGGTGCTGGTCACTTTATCTGAGAGAGAATAATTATGGTATTGTCCCCTCCTTTGGAAAAGAAGGGTTAGGGTGGATTTAATTATTATTTATTTTATTATTAAATCCCTCTGTATCTCCCTTTTCCAAAGGGAGAGGGTGCGGAGAATAATTATGGTATTGTCCCCTCCTTTGGAAAAGAAGGGTTAGGGTGGATTTAATTATTATTTATTTTATTATTAAATCCCTCTGTATCTCCCTTTTCCAAAGGGAGAGGGTGCGGAGAATAATTATGGTATTGTCCCTCCCCTTAGTTAAGGGGAGGTTAGGTGGGGTTGTTAATTATAGTTTTATTTCTCCCCGCCTAATTACAAATATATTATCATCTTTTAATTCTACGATAGTAGATGGTTTATTTTTTTTAAGCCTTCCACTATCTAAAATTAAATCTGGTTGATATTTTCTATTTTTAAAATTATCATAAACGTCTTTTGCATTATAAAATGGTCCATCACCAGAAATATTAGCGGAAGTTGCTGTAATGGGTTTTTTTAAACCAAATGACAATAAATACACTATTTTATCAGAAGAAACCCGAACTGGCGTACCAATCACGAGATTGCCACGTCGCGAGTACGCTCCTCGCAATGACAGCACGATAGACAATGGTCCTGGCCAATATTTTTTTGCTAATTCTTGCTCTTTTTTTGATATTTTAAAAAAATCTTTTACCATTTTTTTTGTGGCACAAATAATAGGTAAATTATTAGCTTTTGAACGTTTTTTTATTTTAAATATTCTTAATACTGCTTTTTTGTTTGTAGCATCACAGCCAATACCATATGTAGTTTCTGTAGGATATACAATAACACCACCATTATGTAAAATTTTAATAGCTTGTTTAATACTCTTTTTATTTGTAGGTAAAATTTTCATAATTATTTTTTCTTCCACTTTAAATATTCTTCTACAAATGGCATAATATCACCATCTAACACTCTACTGGTATTAGAAGTTTCATATTTTGACCTATGATCTTTAACCATCTGATAAGGATGTAGAACATAACTTCTGATTTGATTTCCCCATTCTGCACTTGTATATTCTCCACGTAATTTTTGTTTTTCCTGCTTCTGCTTTGCCTCTTCTAATAAGTGTAGACGACTACGTAATATCTTCATTGCCTGTTCCTTATTTTGTGTTTGACTTCTTTCATTTTGACAAGTGGCTACAATACCTGTAGGTAGGTGTGTTATACGTACTGCAGAATACGTAGTTTGCACACCTTGTCCACCATGACCACCAGCTAAAAAAGTATCAATGCGTAAATCTTTTGGATCTATTTTTATCTCTACCAACTCTCCGATATCAGGAATAACTTCAACTAAAGCAAAAGAAGTGTGACGCATTTTTTCTGCATCAAATGGAGATATTCTTACCAATCTATGAACACCATTTTCAGAACGCATATATCCGTATGCATAACGACCCTCTACGTGTAGTAATATACTTTTAAAACCCACTTCATTACCCTTACTTTCATTTAAAATCTTAACTTTAAAACCTTGTTTTTCAAAAAATCTTAAATACATTCGCAAGAGCATTGCTACCCAATCCTGAGCCTCTGTTCCACCAGTTCCCGCATGAATTGCCACAATAGCATTATTGCCATCATACTTACCATTAAATAGTAAAAAAAACTCAAGTTGATTGAATTTTTTAATCAATTTTTTATATTCTTTTTTTAAATCCTCTTCAATAGAATTATCACTTGCAGCTTCTGCTTCCTCTGCTAAAAATAAGGAACTTTCCACGTCCTCTTCTATCTCATTCCAACGAGCTATCTCTTCTCTTATTTCTGCAGAACGTTGACTAACAACCTTGGCATGATTTACATCATCCCAAAATCCTGGTTGCTCCATCTTATACTCTAGAGCTTTAGCTTCATTTCTTAATTTAGCAGTGTCAAAGTAACCCCCTTGTGGAGGCAACTTTGTTTTTAAGTTCTTGTAGTTGCTTTGTTATCTCCATAGACCTTTTTTCTAGCGTTTAGCGTATAGGCATAATTATCGCTCTGCGAGAAAATAATAACCTAATCGCTAACCGCTAATTGCTAAGTGCTATAATTTAATTTTCTTAGCATAATAACCTAAGAATGGCATCTCCCATTTTTCACCTGACAAGGCATTTAATATTCCTAAAAGTGCTAATATACCAATAACCAATCCTAAAATCATACCCAAAAACCAACCTAAAAACGGAATCCAACTTAAGAAAGTAACAAATAAACTAGCTATAAAAAGCACCATCCCTTGCTTTGCATGATACATAACAAAATCACTGTTCTTTTTTAACATCATAGGAATTAAAAATAAAATCCATAAATAGGAAATTGCTGCATAAATCTTATTTTCATCCATATTTTTTGTTGTCATATTTTTTAATTTAATTGTTTTAACAATACCATTGTTTTATAAAAAAATCAAATAAAAAATCCCAGGAAAAAATCTTAGGAAGTATCACAAATTTATTTCTATTTACAAATACAACTAAAACTTTACTGGCTTTGTAGATGCTATATGAACTATCAAATAATTTTAACTTTAGCCTCCCCTCCCAATAGAATGTATTCGGAGAATATTCTCCTCCCACATTCAGTAAACCACTTTTATTATCTGAACAAATAAACCCAGAACCCAATACTATAACATTTCTTGCATGTATTCTCACTTTTTCTGGATATAAAAACATCTCAATTTCTCAAGATGTTTTTAATAATAAGTTGAATGTCAACCGTCAAATGTTAACTAGTACATTCCCATTCCACCTGGCATCTGTGGCATAGCTGGTTTATCATCATCTTTTTTAGGTAAGTCCGTAACAGCACTCTCTGTTGTTAAAATCATAACAGCAATAGAAGCTGCATTTTGCAGGGCAGTTCTAGTAACCTTTGTTGGATCTATAATACCTGCCAAAACAAGATCTTCATAATTATCAGCACCAGCATTGTAACCAAAATTAACAGAATTATTAGCTTTTACTTTTTCTATAACAACATCACCATTTTGACCAGCATTTTTTGCAATCTGTTTTAATGGAGCCTCAAGTGCAATTCGCAACATATTAACGCCAGTTAAAACATCTTTTGTGCCGTCTGTAATACTGTCTAATACTTTTAATACACGTATTAGGGCTACACCACCACCAGGAACAATACCTTCTTCAATTGCAGCCTTGGTTGCTTCAACAGCATCTTTAACTCTATCTGTAATTTCTTTTGCTTCTGTTTCTGTAGCAGCACCCACCTTAATAACTCCAACACCACCTGATAATTTTGCTAAACGCTCTTGTAATTTTTCTTTATCAAAATCACTAGTTGATAATTCCATTTCTTTTTTCAAAGAAGATACACGAGCATCGATATTTTCTTTCTTTCCTGCACCATCAACTATAGTTGTTGTTTCTTTTGAAGATATAACACGTCTTGCACGTCCCAAGTCTTCTAACTCTATATTTTCAAGTTTTAAACCTAAGTCCTCTGTAATAACCTTACCACCTGTTAAAACTGCAATATCTTCTAACATAGCCTTTCTTCTATCACCAAATCCAGGAGCTTTAACTGCAAGAGTATTAAATACACCCTTTAAACGATTTACAACTAGAGTTGCAAGCGCTTCTCCATCTAAATCATCTGCAATTAAAACTAATTCTTTTTTACCAGACTGAGCTACTTTTTCTAATATAGGGACAATCTCCTGAACAGTAGAAATCTTTTTATCTGTAATTAAAATATATGGATCTTCATATTCTGCTTCCATTTTTTCTGTATTAGTAATCATATAAGCAGAAACATATCCTTTATCAAAACGCATACCTTTTACAACTTCATTTTCTATACCAAAGCTTTGTGACTCTTCTACGGTAACTACTCCACTTTTACCAACTTCTGCCATTGTTTTTGCAATCATTTTTCCTATTTCTTTATCATTTGCACTAATAGATGCTACTTGCTCTATTTCTTCATTAGAATCTACTGTTTTAGAAATATTTTTTAATTCTGCTACAATAGCATTTACACCCTTTTCTATTCCTTGACGAATAAGGACAGGATTTGCACCAGCTGCAACATTTTTAACTCCTTCAGCTACTATTGCTTGAGCTAAAACTGTAGCAGTAGTTGTACCATCACCCGCAACATCATTAGTTTTACTAGCAACCTCTTTAACAAGTTCTGCACCAATATTTTCAAACTTATCTTCCAATTCTATTTCTTTTGCAACAGTAACACCATCTTTAGTAATCATTGGACTACCAAAACCACGATCTAGGGCAACATTACGACCTTTTGGGCCAAGTGTTACCTTTACTGCATCAGCAAGTTTATCTACACCTCTTTTTAAGGCCTGTCTTGCTTCTTCACCAAATATAATTTGTTTTGCCATATTCATATAATAAATAATCTATAAAAATAATATTAAATTATTTTTATAATTATGTTTATTATTAATTATTCTATAATTGCTAAAATGTCATTTTCATCAACTATCAAATATTCTTCATTATTCATTTTTACTTCCTCTGGAGAATATTTTTTAAATAAAACCTTATTGCCTGGTGCTACAGACATTGCTGTGCGTTCTCCATTATCCTGCATTTTACCAGGACCTACAGCAATAACTAAAGCTTTTTCACTGCGTTCACGTTCGACTGTATCAGGTAAAATAATACCTGACTTTGTAACCTCTTCCTCTTTTAGAGGTTTTAGAATAACTCTATTTCCCAATGGTTTTAAAGTCATATAATCAATTAATCATACGATTTTGCTTTGCAAAATCTAATCAAGTAATCATTTAATCAATATTGATTAGGCGTGAAAGCGCCATATGATTTTATGATTAGAGCAAAGTCCGTATGTTTATATGTTATTTAATTTATACTATATTTTGCCACAAAAAATCAAAAAAGTCAATATTTCTTAAATATTTTTATAAAATAGCTAATTTTAGATAAATTTTAAGTATTTATTCAGATAATGATAGAGAGACCCAAAAAAGTAATACACCTGGGTAAAGAGTCCATAAATAATGATCAAATAAGCCAACAATGATAAATAATATTAGTAAGGGTTTATAATGAGATTCCTTGTATACCCTCCTTAAAAGTAATAAAAAAAGTAAGAATCCGAATATACCAAGCTCTGTCAAAATTAATAAAAAGATATTATGAACTGGTTGATATTGATATTCAAATTTATATAAATACTGCTTTTCTAAAGCTACTATATAATTACCAATACCAACACCTAACAAAGGATTATTTTTCCATAATACCAAAGCCTCTTTAGTAAATATCTGCCTTTCTGATATTGATCTATTTTCTATTAAAGAGCTGGTAGTTCTAGATTTTATTAATGGATAAAAAATATAAACCAATAAACTACTTAATATTATTATAAAGAAAAAAAACTTTCTAACATTTTTATTGGATAAATTTTTAAAAATAAAGTACAAAAAAGCAACAATAAAAGCAAGCCATGCAGAACGACTAAAAGTTAGTAAAAGTCCAAAGGTAAATACTCCTGCTAAAAAATAATTAAAAAAATATCTAAAATTATTTTTATTTTCTTTTTTAATTAAATATCCTATAAATAAAATTGCTACAGCCAAATAACCTCCAAAAATATTTGGATGAGGTAGGCTACCATAAATTCTTAACCACCTACCTACCCCATCATCTAATACTATATCCCCAAGATTCCAAGCACCACGACTAGCTAAACCAAGCCACTTAAACTCTACGGAGCCTAAATTAATAAACTGACTTAAACCTAATAAGAATGCAAAAAAGAGAGAAGATAAAAAAATATAAATAGAGCTTGTGATTATTTTTTTATTATTTTTAATATATTCATAAATAAGCATACCTTCAAACATATATAACACCAGCCTAAATCCAGAAATTTTATTATCTGCCCACATCAAACTTATAAAAGTAAAAATATAAAAAAATAAAAAAATCTTATTAAAACGTATTTTTTTATAACTTTCTAATAACCAAAATCCTAATGCTAACCATAAAAATATCTCTGATAAATAAATACTAAATCCCAGATATTCAATTTTTTGTGGAAACAAAATTAACCTAGTTTGCCAAGGTAATAAAAATATAAATATATAAAAAAATATCTTACTCAAATTTTGATTATTAAAAATTTTATTTATCATATATATTAAGTTTTTTTCTATACTCAGCCCTTCTATCTATTAAGTGTAATTTTAACATCTTATCATTCATTACAACACTGTTATCACGTCTTTCTCTAGCTTTTAAAAGATTGCTTGGCATTATTTTTAATTGTATTTTTTCTAAAATCTGCTCTAATCCATCAAAAATATTTTCAAAAAAAGTTTTTAAATAACTCTTATCATTAACTAAATAATTATTTTGCCAAATAAAATTTGGTAAAAACTTTTTTATCCAAATATTTTTATTTATAAAATCTTGATAAATACCATCATCATAAACTGGCATAATCCAACTTAACCAGCGATATAAATAAGGATCCTCGCCAGACAATGAAACATCTGATATATCTAAATTTTTATCAGAAATAAAAAAACTAAGACAGATTTTATCTTTAAGATTATTTTTTTCTGGTCTCATTTTAAAAAGTTTTAATAAAAACACTCCGAAAAATCTAGCAGTCCATAAATAACCAGATTTTGTAATTATAAAAAAATCTATATCACTATCCTCTCTTGCATTTAAAAATCCTAAAGAATTACAGATTCCTATAAATCTAATAAATGGTAGTTTAGAAATTATATAAGCTACCAATCTTGCACGTTTTATTTTTTTAATAGATATTAAAAAACGAGCACTTCTAATATCACGAAGTGACTCACTTCCTGATAAATAAAAGTACCCGCTATATTCTATAACCTCACCAATATTACAAAGCTCCTCCAAAGCACTGACAACCTCTATAAATTTACACTTAACTCCCAGATTCTTATAAACCTCTAAAGGTGTTAAAGAAAAAGAAAATATACTGTAAAACTTAAGAGTCTTTTTTACTTCACCCAGAAGAAACTCCATAGTTTCAATATTTTATTACTCAATAGTTGATGCTGAAATTACTGACCCCTCTACTACAAATTTATTTTTATAACCTTCATTTTTTTCTTTATTTTCTTTAGATAAATCATCCACAACCATTTTTATATTATCTAAAGAAACTATCTGTGTTTTAGTAATTTTTAACTCTTGACTCACTAATCCTTTTACAATTCCACTAGGACGAATATAAAAATTAACTGCAATATTATTTTCACTATCTACTTCAAATTCTTTAATATGCCCCAAAAAATCTCCGCTTACAGTTTCTACTCTTAAACCAATAAGTTTTTTTGATGGTATAAACATATTATATTTAAATTATTCTTTTTTATCTTCTACAATTTCTGCCTCTACTTCAACTGGTTTCTTTACTTCTTCTAATTTTAACTCTGGTTTATTAATTTTAACTTTACTAGTTTTATTAAAAAGCCAAGCTTGTTGACCTATGGTAAATAAGGTTGTAAAAAACCAATAAAGAGTAAGTCCTGCCGGAATACTAGCACCAATAAAAACAGTTAGAGCAGGCATCATATATTGCATTTGCTTATTAACCATTGCCATTTGACTCTCATCTTTAGCTCCACTCCCGGCACCTTTTGGAGGTTGTTTAGCTGGCAACATTTTTGTCTGAGCAAATTGCGCAAGACCAGCTAAAACAGCTAAAACTATATTTGGTTTAGATAGATCTAGAAAACCAAAAGAGATAGTATTTATCGTTCCTGGATTAGCAACGAAAGGATACAATACCTCAAAACCTTTTGACACAACAACCTTTCCCATAGCTTGATATAAAGCTATTAAAAATGGAAATTGTATTAAAAGCGGTAAACAAGATGAAAAAGGAGAAACTTTTTCTGTTTTATAAAGCTCCATTGTTGCACGAGCCAATTCTTGTTTATCATCTTTATACTTTTCACGTAACGCATTCATCTTTGGCTCCAACTCTTGCATTGCTTTTTGAGACTTTAACGCTTTAGCAGAAAATGGATGTAAAATTACCTTTAACAATATTGTTAAAATAATTATAGATATACCCATATCATGCAATGGTAATACATTATAAAAATATACCAAAGCATTATAAATAGGGTTATGTAAAAAAGTATTATATAAATAAATCATAAAAAATATTAATTGCTTTCTATTCCTTTATCCCTTCTTCTACACCTTCTTCTTTTTTGTCTTCAACCTTTACCTCCTCTGCTTCTTTTCCTTCCTTTTTCTTCTTATTTTTAACACCTTCTACTTTTACCTCTTTTTCTGGGACTTCTACAGTATCATCTTCTGGAGTTACGGTTACTTCTGCAGGTTCTACATCATCGGTTCTTTCTTCTTTTACATTAATCTTCCATCCTGTTAATTTTGCTGCCAATCTAACGTTTTGACCAGCCTTACCTATAGCTAAGGAAAATTGATCAGGTGCAACATTTGCAACAGCTGTCTTTTCCTCTTCATTAGTCTCTAAGTCAGTAACTTTTGCAGGCGATAAAGCATTTGCAAGATACACTTTTGGATCTTCATCAAATAAAACTATATCAATTTTTTCACCACCTAATTCATTAATAATAGTTTGTATTCTTGCACCGCGTTGGCCAATACAAGAACCTATTGGATCGATACTTTCATCATTAGATTTTACAGCAACCTTTGCTCTTGAGCCTGCTTCACGAGCAACTCCCTTAATATCTACAACACCTGATGCAATTTCTGGAATTTCTGATTCAAAAAGTTGAGCAACTATATTTGGGTGAGTCCTAGAAACTAAAATTTCTGGACCTCTTGAAGTTTGATCTACTGACCTTACATAAACCTTAATTCTCTCACCTGGTTTATAAAATTCACGCTGTATCTGATCTTCTGGAATCATAATTGCTGTTGCTTTACCAATATCTAAAATAAATACTCTACCCTCTTTACGCTGAACTGTAGCAATAACAACCTTGCCTTGTTTATCTTTAAATTCTTCAAATACCATTTCACGCTCTGTTTCACGTAAACGTTGAGTTATAACCTGTTTTGCTGTTTGAGCTGCCATACGTCCATATGCTTCAGGTAAAGCTAATTCTTTTCTTAATATTTCTCCGACCTCTGCATCTTTTTTAATTTTTACTGCTTCACTTAATGGCATATGCATTTTAGGATATGTTGCTATTTCTTTTTCTCTTATTTTTTCTTCATCGGTCAATTCTCTTTTCTCAAGCTTACCTTCTGCACGAAGCTTTATCTTTTCTTCAGCTAACTCTAAAGCCTCTTTATACATTTCATCTGGCACAACTGTTTTTTCATCATAAACACGTGATCCTGCAGTAGCAACATCAAACTCAACTTTAATATTTTGGTCTTTTTCACCAAAATCTTTTCTATAAGCTGCAGCTAAAGCAGCTTCTATTGTAGCTATTACGGTTTCGTAAGGAATATTTTTTTCTTCACAAATTGCACGTATTGCTTTTTCTATCTCTGACATATTATTTAGTTTATTGTGTAATTAGACAAGATTAATTATAGGTTAATCAAGTAATTAAATTTAACTTATTAAAATGGCCAGTTCCATTGAACTAGCCTGAATATACATTAAATATAACATAATTTTGATAAATAGTCAAATATCATAATATTTATGACTATTTACCACCTAAAACAACATCCAAGGCTATATCTTCACCATTTCTTAATATTTTTAGTTTCAATGTCTCTCCTGGCATAAATTCTGAAATAATTTCTCCCAAATTTCTATATTCATTTAAAGGCTCTCCATCTATTTCTAAAATTATATCACCTGTTTTTATACCTACCTTGTATGCAGGTGAATTCACTTCAACAGAGCGTAATATGCCACCGCCATAAATATAAGCGCCCTTTTCATATTGTGGACTTTCTAATAAAGCATTATCTAGATCAATATAATTAACACCTAAGTACGGTCTAGTTATTTTTTGATTTTTTAATACATCATTAATTAAAGACTTGAATTGATTAATTGGTATTACATGATTATCTACATTATCTATATATGCCAAACCTACGATTTCACCATTACGATTTGATATCATAGCACCATTTAATTCTTTTGGTAAATTATCTTGTAGTTTAATTACTTTAGCAAACTCTTCTGATGAAATTATTAAATTATTTTTATTTTCTATATCCTGATAGCTACTTAAAGAATTAATATAACTAAACCAAAAATTATTTTTTTTACTACCAGTAAAAACTATATCCCCCAATGAAAGAGTATCGCTATTACCTAATACCACAACTGGAAGATCTTTCGCTTCTACCTTTAAAAATATAATATCAGTCCAATTATCCTTAACCATTGATTGAACTGGGTATATTTGATTACCAATAGAAATACTTATTTTTGCCGTAGAATATCCATTCAATACACTTGCATTAGAAACTATCCAACCATCAGAAGTTAATACAAATCCATATCCTAATCTATCTTTATCTATATAAACGTTATCTATCAATGCTCCTGACTCTATCTTTTTTTTATAAATTCCAGCTATAGCTGGCAAGCTTTTATCTAAAAATTCGAAAACCTCTAATCTACCATAAGCCTTTATACCAAGACTTGTTTTTAAAAATTCTTGATTTTGACTATCTATATTTAATCTTTCTGTAAAAAATTCTGTTGGAGCAAAAAAGCTAAAAATAAAAAATATACCTACAAATGCTGATAGAAGGCCGAATGTTACACTAATCAATAATGTTTTAGTAATTTTTTCTGAAATTTGCTTTGACATAATATTTTAATAATATCTTTGATATTTAAGATTATATTTGATTATACCCATCTAGCAGTCAACAGTACCATAAAAAGCAAAATAAATCCAGTAATCACATATCTCTTATAATTAACCTCTTTATGCTTCATTTTATTAATTAACACACCTGCAAACATATAAAAAATAATTGCTAAAATAGCTCCAGCAGTATAAAAGCCAACTGGCAAGAAATGAATAGCTATGAAAAATTCTGTCATCAATAATGACAAAATTAATATTTCCCAAAATATTTCTTTTAATTTTATCTTTAAAATTGAAAAAGAATTATATATTAATCCAGCAGAAAAAATAAAAAATATTGAAGATAGCATCCAAATTGGTAATTGTATAAAAATTTTTATTGCAAAAAGACCAGCTGATAAAAAGAAAATGGAAACCACATTCATTAAATTAGTCATCCTTAAAAAATTATTTCTTCCGTCCTTATCAGTAGTGATAAAATAATGAAATAAATTTTCAAAATAAAGAAAAAGATAAATCGTGGTACCTAAAATAAAAAAATGTTTTAAATAAATATTTTCTAAAAAAATAAATAATAAAACAGCTGACCAAATAAAAATTAGTGGAGTTGAAAGATAGTGCCAAAACTCTCTTCCACTTAAAAATCTTTTTCTAGGAATTAACATTCCTAGAATTATAAAGATGGAGAGCGCTATAACTATATACACTAATAATGTGGGCTTAAATAAAAAAAGTTCTAACGTTAAAAAAGCTAGACCTCCTTCTAGAAGTGGTATTATATGACCCATATAACTTATTAATTAGCTTCTTTTTTACGTTTTAATTCTATAAAATCTAGAACAAAAACACTAGAAGCTGTTGCTATTGGTATTGCTAATAATGCTCCTAGCATTCCTGCAACCTTAAAACCAATACCCATCGAAATAATACTAATAATAGGATTTAATCCTACTGCTTTTTGCATTACCTTTGGCACTAAAAGATTATTTTCTAATTGTTGAATCACTATATATAAAATTAAAGTGAAAAAACCTTTAATTGGAGCTTGAGAAAATGCTAAAAATATAGCAGGTATAGCCGCTGTTGGTGGACCAATATATGGTATAAGTTCTAGCACAGCAGCTAGTAATGCTAATACTAACGCGTACTTCACTCCCAAAATAGTAAGACCTATATAAACTGCTAGACCAATAATTAAACCTAAAGTTAAAGCACCTCTTAACCACATACCTATTTTATGCTGTGCTCTAGTCATAAGACCTACTAAGTGAGGCCTATATTTTAATGGAGCAATTTCTTTTAAAAACTTTTTTAATGCACTGTCTTCTACAACCATGTAAAAAGTTAAAACTAATATAAGTAAAAAAGTAATTATTCCTCCAAAAAATCCTGTGATAGTTGAAAATACCCCGCTTAATGCTGGTAAACCTGCCTGCAATGGTTTAAAAGAATTAGTAGAAGATGAATCAACAAATACATCAAAATCAAGTCCAGGAAACTTATCTTTAAAGCTATCCCAATATACTGAAAGATTTTTTCCAAGTTGACCAGACTGTTCTACTAAAATAGGCACCAATGTTGTTAAAATAGAAGCTAATAAACCTATTAAAATAACATATATTAATAAAACTGCTAAAGCTCTAGGTATTCTACGTTTAGCAAACCAATCAGCTAAAGGATTAATTAGAGTGGCTAAAATTAAAGCAACTATAAATATTATTATTACATCTCTGATAAGATATGCAAAAAAAACACCCAACAAAACGCCTACAACTTTTAAAGTTGTAGTTATGCTTATATCTACTTTCATTTTTTCTATTTTTTCTGACATATATTCTTATAATTATTATAGCAGATAATAAAAAACTATAAAATAGCAAGAATAATAATATAAAAAATCTACTCATATGAGTAGATTTTTTATTTAAAATATACTTTATTTTTTTACAGTTTCTACAATCTTCTTAAAAGTTTCTGGTTCTTTTTGTGCTAATTCTGACAAAACTTTTCTATCTAATTCACTATTAGCTTTTTTCAAAGCTCCAATAAATCTGGAATAACTCCAGCCAAGCTCTTTTAATGCAGCGCCTAAACGTACCTGCCATAATGCTCTTGCTGTTCTTTTTTTAACCCTTCTATCACGAAATGCATGTGCTCCAGCTTTAGTAGATGCTGTTTTAGCTAGTTTGATTAGATTTTTTCTTCCACCTCTAAAACCTTTTACCTTTTTTAAGATATTTTTTCTATGTTTTACATGTGACGTACCTCTTTTTACTCTAGGCATAATTATTAGTTTGAATAATTAATTAGTTTACAATCCTCTACTTTCATACGAGAATATCTTGATCTAATTAACCTTTCGGCATTAATTGTTTAATATTTTTATGTAATGTTTTAGACATGGATATGTCTCTTCTTTTTTTACGTGTTATAGTACCAGTTTCTCTTGAATTAAAATGACCTTGTCCAGCCTTTCTTTTCAGGACCTTTCCTGTTTTTGTAATTTTAAATCTAGATGATACTGATTTTTGTGTTTTTAATGTCATATATTATTTATAAACTATTATATTATTTATTTTCTTTATCAATATTTTTTTCTTCCGGGGCTTCTATTTTTTGCGATGGGGCTACTACCACAAAAATTTTACCACCCTGTCTTGTCATTTGTTGATCTATCTTAATTGGATGCGCTATACCCAAATTATTTACAAAATTATTTAAAGCTTCTCTTCCTAATTCTCCCTTACCTTTCTCACGTCCTTTTAAAACAAGCTCTACCCTAACCTTATCGTTAGCCTCTAAAAATTTTACCGCCTGTCTAGTTCTTAAATCCATATCATGCTGACCAATTCTAAGTGACAGCCTGATACCCTTTGTTTCTGTTTTCTTCTGTGCACTTTTTTGTTTTTTTAATTCTTTTTCTTTTTGATATTTAAATCTACCATAATCTGTAATTTTTGCAACTGGCGTTTCTCCTTTTGGTACAATTTCTACAAGATCCATTTCTTTTTCTTTTGCAAGATTAAGTGCTTCTTCTAAACTCATGATACCTAAAAAACCACCTTCATCATCAACAACTCTAAGACGAGGAGCTCTAATCCTCTCGTTCATTCTAAAGTTAATTTGTTGTTTTTCTGGTCTTTTTTTACGTGAAATTCTCATTATATTTTTTAAATTATTTTTGGTGGAGATGGCGGGAGTCGAACCCGCGTCTGGTTAATATAAAATAGCACAGTCTACATATTTAGCCTATTTGTTTTCTTGCACAAAATTATGAAATAGACAAAAAATTTTATGCACAGTTCTATTAAAGTTCGGTAATCAAGATAGAACAGCTCTTTTACACCTATTCTGAAAATATGACACCTGACTCCAATTTATCAGAAATCAATTGGGCAGATGGGTTATTGCTATTAAGCGACAACCGGTGAGAACTGAGGTGCGAAAGCGTTAGCTAACACAGCCTTAGCTCTTTGAACTAAGTTTGCACTTGTTCTTTTCTAGTTGTTTACGGAAGACTAGCCTTCCGACATGCATATACTATTAATACTCCCATCGATGCCTAGCATCCCCGGAATATTACCTTTTGCTTTTCAAAGTTCTCATAACTTCGCGGTCTATATCTTTCTTTTTTATTTTTTCCTTCTTCTCATATTCTTTCTTACCACGAGCTATAGCTATTTCTACCTTAATCTTACTTCCCTTAGTATACACTGAAATAGGCACAATTGTCAAGCCTTTTTCGCTACTTTTACCTAAAATACGCTTAATTTCACGTTTTTTTAACAGTAATTTTCTAGATCTATCTGGATCATAGTCTAAAATAGAGCCAGCGCCCTTATACTTTGTTATATGAGCATTGGTTAAAAAAGGCTCACCTTTATAAAAAGTAACAAAAGCACTTTTTAGCTTAATATTGCCATTTTTTACAGATTTTACCTCGTGCCCAATCAAAACAATTCCGGCTTCATATTTTTCCAGAATATCATAATCATGTAATACTTTTTTATTTTCAATTATAATATTTTCTTTCATATTTATATATTATATGCATTTCTACTAAAAAAGCAATAAAAAAAATAAATCCCGCTATTGGGGATTTATGTATATCCACTATTTTTTCTTCTTTCTGACATAGTGTCAATAACTGTTTGATAATGAGCTCCCAAGATATTTTTTATAAATTCTATCCATACTTCTTTAGAAATACCTTTATTTTTAGATACTTCAAAAACTAATGCTAAAAATTTAAACCTACTTGGCTTTCCTATAAGAGCGGTGTCAATAAATATACTATTATATACATCCTCTAATAACTCTATAAAATAAATACCATACTCTACATCCCAATGAAAATTATGAGTCTGCATAACTAAATTAAAAAGATCTTCAGTGCTAAATAGGTGTCTTTGCATTAGCCCACCTTTCATGAACTGCAAGTATCATATCATTTGATTCTACACCAGTATCTTTAAAATCTTTTATTAAATCAGTAATCATGGCACAGTTTTTAAAAACAATATCTCTGTTAAAAAATTGAAATATTTTTTTTAATTTCAAAAGATCTGTTATATAATCTCTGTGATGCAAAGTATCAGAAAAAACATCATCAATAATTTTTAGTAGAATTTGTATTTTTTCTTCATCAGAAAAACATACTGGCTTAGTTAGTAAATGAAAAGAATCTACAGCCATTAATGCACCCGCTACATTACTATCAAGACATGTTCTTCTGTAAGGCACTTTTCACCACCTTTCTTGTTAAAGAACGATTATATATTTCTAGTATACGACTAACATGGCTAGCCCAACTATACCTATCTATTTTGACATCTTTACTATTTTTTTCCAAGTTTTCTATAATTACATGTTTTATATTATCAATATCATGAGGATTAAAGTAGCCAACTTTATCACCTAAAACTTCATGAAAAACTGGAATATTAGAGCATACTACTGGAAGTCCAAATGACAATGCTTCTAGAGGAGGTAGGCCAAAACCTTCCATAAGCGAAGGAAAGACATAAATCTTAGCATTCTTATAAAGCGTTACCAATTCCTCATCTGTTGCATAACCATAAAATACTATATCTTCTGGATATTTTTTTGCAAAAATAGAATATTTATCTTTTGCCCAAGACTCTATTCTTTTGCTGAAAAAATCTCTCTTACCTACCAATACTAATTGTAAGTTTTTTTCTTTTTTTAATTCTACAAAAGCCTCTATCAACTTTTCTATATTTTTATGAGGATAACTATTACCAATATACAAAATAAAATCATTCTTTATCCCCTTTCTTAAAAGATAATCTTTTCCTAAATTAATGTTTCTTGGCAAATTAGTTATGCCTTCATAAACAACAGATATCTTATCTGGATCAATATGAAAAGTTTTAATAACATCATTTCTAACAAAAAAACTTGGGACAACTATTTTTAAAGAACGATGCAGTGCACTTTTTAAAATAAAATTATAAAACAAATATTTTAAATAAAACTTAATAGGACTCAAGGTACTAGCTCTGGTAGTTCTAAAATGTCGCAAGATTAAATCATGCAAGGTAATAATAAATGGTGTTTTACAAAAAAATGGAACATTAAAATGTGGAAAGTGAATTAAGTCAGCACCTTCCTTATCTATTAATCTACCTAAAAATAACTGCTCTTTTAAGGAATACCACTTTATATCAACTTGTTTTTTAAAAAAATTTGGGTTGATTGAATTAAATAAATTATAATTTTCTTTTCTTAAATAAATAATGTACTGATTATCATAATCTATTTTTTCTAATCCTTCTACAACCTCTTTTACATATCTACCAATACCGGTCTCTGTCCCAAAAAATCTAGCATCTATTATTATTTTCATATTATCTACTTATTAATTCATCAATAACTTCTATGGTTTGCTTTGCAGTATTTTTCCAAGAAAATCTTCTTACGTTATCCCAACCTCTTTTTATTAGCTCATCTCTTAAATCATCATTTATCAAAATCTCATCTATTGCTTTAGAAATCTCCAAAGAGTTATATGGATTAATCAATATAGCACTACTACCTAAAACTTCACTCATTGAAGATGTTAAGCTAGCCACAACTGGAATACCTAAAATCTGCGCTTCTAGTGGTGGGAAGCCAAAACCTTCATAAAAACTTGGGTAAACAAATAATTGTGCTTCACTAATTAATTTTGCCTTCTCTCCCTCTTTAACATAACCAATTAATTTTATTCTATCTTTTTTTGAGCTTTGTTTAATCCTTTTTTTTATTTGTTTTTTATAATGACCACCTCCTGCAATTACCAAATCAATATCAGTTAAAATTCTTTCGTATGCATCTATTAATCCTAAAATATTTTTTCTTGGTTCAAGATTTGCTAAATATAAAATATAATTTTCTTTTTTATTTTGTAACTCTGTTGCATCTACATTTACCCCTGGATAAATAACTTTAATTTTTTCTTCTGGAATATTAAAAAAATTAATTAAATCTTTTTTAGTATTATGAGATACCGCAATCACAATATCTGCTTCAGTATATAGTCTTTTTGGATTTATAATCTTATGCCACACCCTATCTCTAAAACAAAAAAACTTTGGATTAACTACATAAGAAAGGTCATGTGCTACAACAATTTTTTTTGCATCCTTATCACGCCAAAAATTTATATTTGGTAAAAAATATAAATCTATTTTTTTACTAATCTTTCTTTCTATCATTTTATTAATTTTAGGCCATCCAAATAAAAGCAAGGAAAAATTAAATATCTTATTTGGTATTCTTGTAAAAACTTTTAAAAATCTAAATTTATATTGCTCAATTTTACGCAAAGAATTACAAAATAAATAGAGAGTCTTTCCTTCCGTTTCTAAATTTTTTATTAAATGTTCTGTATATTGAGGTATACCTCCACTGCCTAATAGGGCACGAGAATCTATACAAATATTAATATCTTTTTTTTCCATATTAATTAATTTATTGTGCTTTTTGCTCAGCAATAAATCCTTTAATTTTTTCTTTAAATATCTGAAGTGAAAAATTTTCAGCATGAGCACGTATTACTTTGCTATCATAATTTTCTGCCTTAAACCTTATTATCTCACCAACAATATCTTCCCATCCTTGTTCTTCAATAAACTCTCCAGTAACTCCTGGGACTACAGTTTCTAATGCTCCACCTTTTGGATACGCTATAACAGGACGTCCTGATGCCATAGCTTCTACAGCAGTAATGCCAAAATCCTCTTCTTGTGGATGTAAAAAAGCTAAACATGTACTAAATAATTCTCGTTTTTCATATTCATTTATTTTACCTAAAAATTTTATATTTGGCTTAGCTATTGATTGTAAATATTCTAACGCTGGACCTTCTCCAAAAACATATAACGGTATACCTAATTTAGAAAAAGCACGCACAACAATATCATACCTTTTATAATTAACCAATCTACCACCAATAAGATAAAAATCTTCTGGCTTACTAATATAAAATTTTTCTGTATCTACTGGTGGATATATAGTTGTACTTCTTCTATGATAATATTTTTTTATTCTATCTGCTACGGCATTAGAATTTGCTATGAAATGATCAACTCTATCAGATGCCATCCTATCCCAAATACGAAGTCTTGAAAGCATTGGTGGTAAAAACATTTTAATTGCCTTTGGAATATTTAACTCACTTACATAGCTATGTGTATCACTCCATAAATATCTAGTTGGTGTGTGACAATAAGAAAAATGCAAAGTATTTGGACGAGTTATAATACCCTTGGCAAATGCACTAGTGCTAGATAATACAACGTCATAATCTTCTAAATTATAACTTTCAGTAACTAAAGGCATCAAGGGTAAATACCATTGATAATGATTTTGTATTCCAGGTGCTTTTTGTAAAGGAGAAGTAAAAATTTTCTTATCCTTAAAAGGTGGCCAAATCTTATCTTTATCATAAAATAATGTAAAAATAGGTGCATCTGGCCAAATATCACAAAAAGCTTCTAATACTTTTTCTGCTCCCCCTTGTTGTGATAAATAATCATGTACTAATGCAATCTTCATATTAATATGCTCCCCTCTTATGCAATACAACTCCTGGCGTTTTTAATAAAATATATAAATCCATCCAAATTGACCAATTATCAATATAATATTTATTAAGCCTTACCTCTTCTTCAAAAGCTAAATCAGCTCGTCCCGATATTTGTGCTAATCCTGTAATCCCAGGCTTTATTGATAATGTTTTTTTATGATGTGGGCTATATTTTTGAACTTCTTCTGGAAGATGGGGTCTTGGCCCAACAAGACTCATATCACCCTTTAATACTAAAAAAAATTCTGGCAGTTCATCAATACTATATTTTCTTAAAAATCTACCAATAGAAGTAATTCTTGGATCTTCTTTTATTTTAACCATTGGACCACCCGCTCTTTCATTTAAATCAGATAATTCATTATATCTCATGTTATGAGTATTATTCTTCATTGTTCTAAATTTAAAATAATTAAATAACTTGCCATCTTCTCCAACTCTTTTAGCTCTTCTGCCATCATCAAATCTAGACCAAAAAATTGGACCAGGATACCTTCTATCCAATTTTATTAAAATAGCCACCAATAGCATTATTGGCATTGTTAATATTATCAAACACAACGAAATACAAATATCAAAAATTCTTTTATAGACCCTATCCCAAACATCTAGACCAGTTTGCTTAATATCTACCAATGGAATACCAGCAACAGTTGAAAGTGATATATTAGGTAAGCTGGTTGCAAAAAAATCTGCACTATATTTAAAGTTAATATTATTTTCTTCACAAAATAATAAAATATTATTATGCAATTCTCTGTCTGGATCTCCTGCATAAATTAATTCATCTAAAAATCCTGCGCCACGAAGTTCCATTAGCTTTATTTTTGTATCTTCATTAAAATAAGAAAAGTTAACTATAGTATTTCTACCTAAAAGATAATTATTTTGATATTCGTTTTTTATAACATCAGATGTGCGTCCCTCCCCCACTATTGCAACACGTAACATTCCATATCCTTTTTTTCTTAAAAAATAATAAATTGTATTTAAAAATATTCTACCAAAAGAAACAAATAAAATTGCCAGAAACCATGCTGCTAAAATTACAAAACGAGATGCGAAAAATTCTCTATTAAAAAAGATTAGTGCAATAACCAACATGATGCCTGTTGAACAAGCAAAAACAATACGAGGAATATCATCAAAAAACTTATGCTCTTCAGTTCTATATAATCCTATAATTGCAAAAATTGCTATCCAGGCAATTGGTATTATAAATGATAGAAAAAAATACCAAGTATAGGGTATGGTGGATATTGCAGGACGCAATTCTACAAATCCAGACTCAAATCTAATAAAATACGCACCAAAAGCAGCTATAACCAACATGGCATAGTCAACTGGTAATTGAATTGTAGTAAAAAATAGCCTTAACCTCATAAACTCTATTAATAACTTTCTATAGGGACATCTTTTAAATATATCGCTACTGCAATTTCCAGATTTAGGTCAAAATCATTTCAAAATTTTTTAGCTTTACTCAAGTAAAACTGCAAAATTTATTCAATAATTTTCCCTCGAAATCTAAAAATTTCGTTATAGCATTCTGCTTAAAAGATATCCCTATAATTAAAATTACCATTATTAAGGTTTTATTTCAAGCTTGTAAGCAAGATAAAATTATATAGATAAAACTTGACAAATTGCTTATTTTAAGTATCATAGTATGTAAAGGAGAAACAAATGATGTCTCAAGTAATAGGTAGAAAAGCTTTTATAGAGCTTTTACAACATAAGATGTCACCAACAAATATTAAAAGTGTTATGCGTGCATACACACTTGCTAAATATGGACACAGAGAACAATCAAGAGATGATGGAACTAGATATTTTGAGCATCCAAAAAGAGTTGCTATTCTATTGATTAAAGCTGGTATATATGACCATGAAATGATCATAGCAGCATTATTGCATGATATTATTGAAGATTCTTTTATATTAGATGTGCAAATAATTAAAGATACTTTTGGAGAAAGAGTTTTAAAACTTATAAAAGCATTAACAAAAAATAATGGAGAAAATTTTATTGACTATATACAAAGACTGAAAAATTCTGGAACGTCAGCACAGTTAATTAAGCTCGCTGATCGTGCTGATAATATTGGTGATCTTGAAGGTTGTACGATAAAAAAAGCAAAAAAACAACTTGAAGAAACTAAGCAGATATTTCTACCATGGGCAAAAAAATTAGGAAATAAAAGTATGATGAATATAAGTGTTCATGGGTGGACACCACAATATTATTTATACAGTGCATTAAGAGTTAGATGTATTCAAGGTTATAAAAAAATATATAACCCTGATAATACAGTATAGGAGCGACTATTAGTCGCTTTTTTTTATACATGACAACACTTGACAAAAGGCAAAAAATATGCTATAGTTAAGCTGTTCAGGTTAATAAGACGATTGCCATCGATTTATCGATGGAGGAAAGTCCGAACACCGTATGTTTTTTACATTCATGGGCAGTCGTTAACGACGACCAATATAATTAAACTGGAAGTTGCCTCTCGCGAGAAACTTTCAATTATGAAATTTAGGGAAAGTGCCACAGAGACTATACTACTCCGTTTACGGAGGAAGCGTGAAAAGTAGGATGGTGTGGTTTATACTGCTACATCCTTTCTCAGCTGGTAACAGCTGATGATGGTAAACCCTGCCCGGTGCAAAGCCAAATTTGGTAGGCTGCTTGAGCTATGGAGCAATTCATGGCCTAGATAGATAATCGTCCTTTTATTTTTGCAATAGCAAAATAATAAAAGAACAGAATTCGGCTTATTTACTAGCCTGAACAATAAAAAATCCGAAGTTTTATACTTCGGTTTTTTTATCTATAATCTTTTCAATACTTTATCTAATACCAACTTTTTTTCTTACATCTGCCATGGTAGCTTGTGCTTGTTTACTTGCATGCTTAGCTCCAGCTAATAATATTTTTTTTACTTTTATAGGATCTTTTTCTAACAATGCTTTCTTTCTTCTAAATAAATGAAAGTGCTCTATAATCTCATCTGCAACGGTTTCTTTTAATTCTTTATATTTTATTTTATTTTGATTATTAAACTTATTAAATGCACGCTTATTACCAAAAAGGTTTAACATTTCAAGTAGATTGTATGCACCTCTCATTCCCGCATTTGTTTTAGCTTTTTCTATATTTATAACTCCAGTAGGTTCTGTTACAGCTTTTGCTAATTTAGCTTTTATAACATCAGGACCATCATTTAAAGCTATGTATGACTTAGCCCCCAAACTCTTACTCATCTTTTTTAATGGTTCTGTAAGACTCATGATTCTTGGAGCTTCTGTTAAAAGTGCTTCTGGTAATTTAAAAGTTTCTCCAAATTTTGTATTAAACTTTTTAGCAATAGTACGAGTAAGCTCTACGTGCTGGACTTGATCAAGGCCAACCGGAACAATATCTGCTTTAAAAAGCAAAATGTCAGCAGCCTGTAATATTGGATAATCAAATAAACCAATATTAACATTCTGTTTTTGTACCAAAGCCTTATCTTTAAACTGTGTCATTCTTTCTAATTCTGATATTGGAGTAATTGTATTAAAAATCCATGCTAATTCTGTTACTTCTGGTACATGAGACTGTACAAAAATGGTACATTTTTTTGGATCTAATCCCATAGCTAAATAATCCATTGCTAAATTTAGAACCTGCTTTTGTTTTTCTTTAGGGTCATAATCAGTAGCTAATGAATGTAAATCTACAATTGTAAAATAAGACTTATACTTACTTTGTAAAGATACAAAATTACGTAATGCACCAAAATAATTACCAAGATGTAATTCTCCAGTTGGTTGCATTCCAGAATAAATAATTTTATTTTCTTTCTTCATATATTTTATATATTACCAAATAAATAAGAACCTCGCAATACGAGGTTCTTATACTTTTTACACTTCTATTAAAACAGGTAATATCATTGGTCTCTTCTTTGTTTTATGAAACAAGAACTGTCCAATGTCATTACGTATTTTATTTTTGATATAATCTTCAAAAGTTGGCGCATTAGGATCGGTATCCTTTAACAATCTTTTTACTCTCGTTCTAGCTTGTTCTAACAATTGTTTATTTTCTTTGAGATAAATAAATCCACGAGAAATAATATCTGGATTACCAACAAGCGCACCAGACTTAGTATCTATTGTTACAATAACAACAAACATTCCGTCTTCTGCTAAATGTCTTCTATCTCTCAATACTACATCATTAGAATCTCCAACACCTAAACCATCAACCATAACATAATCAGTAGTTACCTTTTCGTTAGTCATTTTACCAACTACATTACCTCTTGCATCTTTGCTAAATTCTATAACTTGACCGTTTTCTGCTACGATTGTTTTTTCTGCAGGAATACCAATTTGTACCGCCAAGTCTGCATGAGCTCTTAACATAAAGTGATTACCTTCTATTGGCATTAAGTATTCTGGTTTTAGGAGACGCATCATAAGCTTTAAATCTTCTTGTTTTGCGTGTCCACCTGCATGAACATCCATCATCTTGTAATGAATAACTTTTGCTCCTTTTTTTACAAGCATATCCTTTAATCCTTGGATTGCTCTTTCATTACCAGGTATAACAGATGAGGAAAATATTACAGTGTCATTTTTTTGAGCATGCACAGTTCTATGTTCTCCATTAACAACACGAATTAAAAATGCATTACTCTCTCCTTGAGCTCCAGTACCTATAATCATCATTTTTTCATCTGGCGTACGCTTAAATTCTGCATCGTTAACTAATGTTTTTGGATTAAATTTTAAATAACCTATTTTATGAGCAATCTCTACATTATTATTCATACTTCTACCTTGTAAATAAACTTTTCTACCAAATTTTTCTGCCAAAGTAATAAGTTGTTGAACACGAGAAAGTTGTGAAGCAAATGTTCCTATAATTATCCTACCTTCAATTTTTTCCATTAATCTACCGATTTCATCTCCAATAGTTGATTCTGATATCTGATAACCTGGACTTGATGCATCAGTTGAATCTGCCATCAACATTAAAACTCCCTCTCCACCAATTTGAGCAATTCTATTTAAGTCAGCTGGTTTATCATTAATTGGTGAAAAATCTATTTTAAAATCTCCCGTATGAATAATTGTGCCTACCGGAGTATGTATAATCATTGCAAAACAATCTGGTATAGAGTGATTAACTCTTAAAAATTCTATATTAAAAGCATTACCAAGTTTAATTTTGTTATTTTCATTAATCTCTTGGATTTGTAACTTATTACTACTAGGAAAATCTTCTTCTCTTTTTCTAACTAATCCCGCTGTCATTCTTCCCATAAACATTGGTGGATTACCAATTCTTCCCATAATATGAGGTATACCACCTATATGGTCATAATGTCCGTGAGTAATCAAAACACCTCTAATATTTTTTTCCTTACCTTTAACATAATCAAAATTAGGAATTATATAATCAATTCCTGGCATATCTTCTTCTGGAAATTGTAAGCCTATATCAACAACGATGATATCATCACCATATTCAAACAAGGTGCAGTTTCTACCCACTTCTTCTAAACCACCTAAAACCATGACTCTTAATTTATTAGCAGAGTTTTTATTTGTTTTTAGAACTGGTTTTTGTCCTGCAACATATCTTCTATTATTAGGTCTTCTTCTATTATTAAAAGAAGAGGGATGTTTACTTTTAGATGCTGTTACTTTATCTTTTTGTACAGATGCTGTTTTATGCATTCTGGACTCATCTTTTCTTTCTACTTTTCTTATCATATTTCGATTAAATAAATTTTATAATTAATATTATTCATAATAATAAAAATTATAAAATATATTTTTATTGAGTTGTGTTATTAAAACACATTTAATTCAGTTTAAAATAAAAATTATTTTAAAACTCTTTTTGTATTAATAAATGAGGAGGTTATATAAGTAAATCTATCTGAGGGAGTTACAATAGAGCTTGCTTGTACCCCTTTTATTTTTTTATCAATAAGATAAACATACTTAGGTTGCCATAAAAATATAGTTGGGAAATCCTCTTTAAGTAAAGAATCGAATTCTTTATATTTTTCTTGCTTAACCAACATACTACTAGCTCTTCTTGCTTGTTCTAATAAAGCATCGGTCTGCCTATTAGAATATTGAGCTAAATTTAAACCTGGATATTTTAATGCACTACTATGCCAATATGGATACAAATCTAATTCTGGACTTAACATTTCACCAAAAAATAGAACCTCATAATTTCTTTTATTTATAACTTCGTTTGTAATTTCTTCTAAAGATACTATTTTCAGCTCTACCCCCACTCCTACATTTTCTAAATTTTCTTTAATAATATTTATAGCTTTTATATTTTGAGCTTTATCTAAAGTTGTTATTGCTATCTTTAATTGCTTATTATCTTTTTCTCTTATTTTATTACCATCTTTTAACACCCATCCAGCATCAACTAATAACTTAATAGATCCATCTACATCATGTCTCAAATCTTCCTTTTTAACTTCATAATTTAAAAAATTATTCAGTACTGGTGAATTAACAGTATATCCATCTCCACCCAAAGCATCGTCTATAATTTTTTGCCTGTCAATTGCCATCGCCATCGCTAGTCTAACGGATTTATCTTTTAATAATCCGTTATTAGCTTGATTTAGGAATAAAGCATCATACTGAGGAAGAAAAATTTCATAAGAATCAAATCTATTTTTTAATTTTAACAAACTTCTTGCCTCTTTTGGTACAAATGCTAAAGCATCAATCTGTCTATTATCCAATGCATTAACTGCTGATACATAATCTGGATAAAATTTTAAAGTAATAGTATCTATAGTTGGCTTTGTGTCATAATATTTGTCATTTTTTTCTAATTTATATGAACGTATTACACCAACCTTATCTTTTGTAAAAGATTTAAACTTATAAGAACCAGAGCCAATAGGCTTGGTATTTGCTTCAGCTAAATTAATACTTGCAACAGGAACTTTTTCCCAAATATGTTTTGGTAATATTTTTACAGAAGCTAAAGATAAAAATGAAGAATAAACTTCTTCTAGCTTAAATTTAACAGTATAATCATCAATTTTTTCTATCTGTATACCAGCCCAACTTTCTCTTAAATTACTATTATAATTCTTATCTTTAATAGTATTTATAGTAAAAACAATATCATCAGCAATTAAAGGTTCTCCGTCATGCCAAAGAACATCTTTTTTTAATGTAAATGTATAAACTTTTTCATCATCACTCATTTCATATTTTTCTGCTAAATCTAATGTAGCCAATCCTCTAACATTATGCTTTGTAAGTCCAGAATAAATTAATTCTACCAAATCCTTATCTACTTCATTGTTTTGACTATACAAAGGATTAATAAAACGAGGATAACCAACTATACCTTCTATATACTCTCCACCCTTAGCCGGAACAAGTGCAGTATTATTAAAGTACCAGGAACTACTAATACCAAAAACAGAAACTATTAAAAGAAATGTAAAAAAAACCAAAGTTCTTTTTTCATTTTTATTTAGAAAATGTTGTAAATATTTTATTTGAGCAAAACTAGGAAGAATTTTTTTCTTGAAAACTCCTCTAACAATTTTCTTTTCTATAGCAATTCTTTTTCTTCGTATAGCATCCGCTTTCCACTTATCTATGCTATATTTGAAATTGTTATAATATTTTGAAAAAAATTTTAAAATTTTTTGAGGCACTGTTTGAGACACAAAATAATAGTGGCAAAAGCCGCTTAATTACTATTTATAGTATATGAGATTTTTAAATAAAAACATTGGCCAAAGATAGAGCCAAAAAGAGAATTACTAAAACTATAGATGCGTTATGTAGAATTTTTTCTAAACCACGCTTAGTTCTAAACACAGTACCTTCTCCTCCAAAAGCGCTACCAAGACCAGTCCCCCTAGCTTGTAAAAGTATAGCAACAACTAAAACTATAGAAACAAGTATCTGAGCTATATTTATAATAAATTTAAGAGTCATATCTAGCATTTATGCACTAGGGACTATCCTATAACACGCTTTCGTAACGAAATTTTATAATTTTGAGATAAAAGCACTGAATAAGTTTTGCAGTTTATCTGTAAGTTAAACTAAAAAACCTTGAAGTGATTTTAGCCAAAATTATAAAATTACAGTAGAAATGGTGTTATAGGATAATCCCTTAGGTGCTTAGTTCTTTTATAAAGATATTATACCAGATAATCACATTTATGTCAATATTAGCCTTAAATAATAAATCTATTAGAATTAATTATTTTTTTTCTCTATAAGTTTTGCTAGTTTTTTTACACTGGCACCGGAGACCTTATGGCTCTTTGCCTTATTACGTTTATTTTCTCTTTTCTCTGCTTTTATTTTTAAGCTCATATATTTTATATTATACCATATAATGATATACTATTAATATATGAGAAGTAGTATAAAATTTATTTTAAAAATTTTTACAGGTCTATTAATATTAACAATTATTATATTTTTAATATTGTTTTTAAAAAATCTTTATGATATAAAAACCGGTAAATTAAATATAGAAGATTATCAAAATGATTTTTCAAAAATAGATTCTACCGAAACATTATCAATTGAAGAGTTGACTATTAATTATAAAACACTAATAACTGGTAACTTTCCTTCTTATGGAGCAGAAGATCCAGAATTAACCATTATAGAATTTGGTAGTTTTTCTTGTCCTTACTCAAAACAAGTTTCAAATACAATAAGAAAAATGATGTTAAAATATAAAGATAATGTTAAATTTATATATAGAGACTTCCCTATTGACGAACTATATCCAGACTCCAGTGCCTTAGCATTAGCTGGAAAATGCGCTAATGAACAAAATAAGTTTTGGGCATTTCATGATAAAATGTTTTCTAATCAAGATATTAATTATTATGAAAGTGCGATACAGTCTGGTTTAAATGGAGATAAGTTTGTACAATGTATAAAAGCACAAACTTACAAAAACCAGATAATAAAAGATTTAGAAGATGGCTTAAATAGTGGAGTAAGAGGTACGCCAACATTTTTCTTTATTAAGAAAGGATCTGAAACAGAACCAGCGATGCAAGAAGGTGTTATACCGGAAGATGTTTTTGATAACATAATAAACAAATTATTAAACCTATGAAATCTTGGTTAAAAAAAATTTTTATATTATCTAGTATTATATTTATAGTAGGTATTTATGCTACACCTGTTTTTGCTGTAGAAGATCCTGATGATTTTAGATGTTGGGGTAAATCATTATGTGAACAAAAAAAAGGTGTTTGGACACAAACAGTAGAATCAAAAAAAATTTGCGATCCAATATATAAATATCATTCCGCAAAATATGGTGATGCTTTTAAAAAATTAGTTGGGGATAGTTTAGCATTTTGCGTGCCACAACAAGCGGAAGTAAAATTACAAGTACCTATCGGTGGGCTTACAAAGACATCTACATTACTTAATTATATACCAAACCTGTATACCTATGCAGTATCTATAGTTAGTATTATAGCCGTGATTATGATTATGGTTGGTGGCTTAAGGTATCTAACAGCTGGTGGAGCACAGGACAAGGTAACTTCTGCAAAAAATACTATCTTAGGTGCAGTGGTTGGATTATTTTTAGTATTTGGAGCAAATTTATTATTAAGAACAGTTAATCCCGATTTAACAACATTAAAGCTACCACAAATAACAATGATTAGAACAATAGACTTATTAGAAGGTGCTAATAATTGTCAAGGCGTAACCCCTTCTGTTGACGGCCTTGGTAAATGTACCTCTACATGTGAATGTAAAGGAGGTGCAACATGTCTAAGTTTTGAAGAAAGTGGCTTTGTAACAGCTATAAAAGCCGCTGCAGATACTGGCATAGCCATAGCAACAATGGGTACGGGTGGATCAGGAACTGCCACTGTTTTAAGAGGTTCTAAAGATGTACTGCTATCAGTATCTAAAAAAATTCTTACTTTTGCTAATAAGCACAAAGTTATAACAACAGCTATAGTAGGCGGGTCTTTAGTGATTAACGGTCTATCATCATCTGATAAAGTAGAAAATGGCATCTGTATTCCTGAAGCCAAAGGTAACCTTGGTCCAGGTGAATTATGTGCCTTTGATCGTAACTGCGCTAATAATAAATGTGTTATATTTGCAACCGGCAGTGGTAATTTTAAAAATTCTGGTGGTATGGGGGCATGTTTTACAGATCCAAAAATTTTTGAAGGTACGAAACAATGTAAATCTAATGCTGATTGTGCTACAGGAGATGGTGGCGCATATGAATATACCTGTGTAGGTGATAAAACTACTGGTGGCATATGCTCTAACGGTGGACAAGATACTCGCTGTTGCCTAGATACTAAATTTAAAAATGAAAAAGGAGAAGAAATAACAATCAGCTGTGCAGCTCAAAATAATTTTAATGCTATAAATGGAGAAAGACAGTGTAAATCTAATTTAACATGTGCCTTTAATTATGATAATAAGCTGTATCCGATTGGGGTTGACTATACAGAAGTCCCATATCTTCAAAATGCAAACTTTTTTACAGCATTATTTAATAGCTATAAAAATTATTCAAATATATGTGTTTCTGCAACAGATAGTAGACTTCAGCAACCCAATCAATAAACCCTTGCCAATTTAGAAAATTTAATATATACTGAATGGAAGTAATAATAATGCTTCCATTTTTAATTATTTTTATTAAAATTATACACTTTTTCATTTATAACAAGATTCCCGCCTACGCGGGAATGACGAAAAGAAACTTATGCAAAATCACTCACATATAAATATTCGTGGAGCCAGAGTTAATAACTTAAAAAATATTAACATTAGCCTGCCAAAAAATAAGTTTATAGTAATTACAGGATTATCTGGTTCAGGTAAATCCTCTCTAGCTTTTGATACAATCTATGCTGAAGGTCAAAGAAGATACATGGAATCTTTATCTTCTTATGCTAGACAATTTTTAGACACACAAGACAAGCCTGATGTAGATGAAATTACAGGATTATCCCCTACAATCGCAATTGACCAAAGAACGGGATCGACAAATCCAAGGTCCACAGTTGGTACAGTAACTGAGATTTATGATATCTTACGTCTTTTATTTGCAAGAATAGGTATTCCACATTGTCCAAATGACAACTCCCCTCTTGGTAAAATGAGTATTAATGAAATATCTAGTCAAATAAAAAAAGTTGCTAAAAAAGAAGAAATAAAAATTTTAGTTCCACTGTCCCACAAAGACAAAGCTGAACACAAAAGAACTATAAAGGAAATGATAAGAAATAAGGTTAATGAAATTCGTTTTAATGAAAAATTTTATCCTATAGAAGAATTTGTTAATCAAACAACTGCAGAAGGTAGTATTCATAATTTTGAAGCAGTAGTCTCTACACTTAATCCAAACACTAAATATAATGATGAAGAATTTTTAAAACTTTTTAAAACTTATGTTGATTGGGGTAATGGAATAATTACGATTTACAAAACTACCAACAAAGAAGAGATATCTTTTTCAGAAAATATGGCATGTCACAAATGTCATTTTGTTTTAGGAGAAATAGAACCGAGAATGTTTTCTTTTAATAGTCCTCATGGAGCTTGTCCAGAATGTACTGGTCTTGGAATTAAATTAGTTGTAGACCCAGAACTTGTAATACCAAATAAAAAATTAACATTAGCACAGGGCGCTATAAAACCATGGACAAGAATATCTGGCAATAGCGCATTTTATCAAAAATTATTAACCAAAGTTGCTGAAGTAAATAAATTTAATGCTAATGCTCCCATACTAGAATTATCTAAAAAAAATATAGATATAATAATGTATGGAACTGGAGATAAAGAATATTTTGTAGGCGATAAAACTGTAAAATTTGAAGGAGTAATATCTAATCTAGATAAAAGATATAGAGATGCTACTTCCGATTACATGAGAAAAGAGATAGAAGGATATATGAGAACAATGACATGTCCAACATGTGAAGGTAAAAGATTAAATAAGGTATCATTATCAATTACAATTGATGATAAAAATATATCAGATATCGTAAATCTATCTTTAGAAAATGCACAAAAAGTTGTTAAAAAAATGTTTGAAGGCTTAGATGCTAATCATAAAAAAATAGCAGAACTAGCTATTAAAGAAATCAATCTTAGATTAGGAAGTCTTTGTGGTGTTGGCTTATCATATCTAACACTTGATAGATCTGTAACTACATTATCAGGTGGCGAATCTCAAAGAGTAAGACTATCAACACAATTAAATTCTGCACTTTCTGGTGTTATTTATATATTAGACGAACCAACTGTTGGACTTCATGAAAGAGATACAACAAAATTATTAGATACATTAAAAAAATTACGTGACAACTATAATACAGTTATTACTGTGGAGCATGATGCAGCTACAATCAAAGAAGCTGACTGGGTTGTAGATATAGGACCTGGAGCTGGAGAATATGGTGGAGAAATAATAGCAGAAGGAACTGTAGCAGAAATTAAAAAAAATAAAAATTCTATAACTGGAGTATACTTATCAGGAAAAAAGAAAATTGCTACACCAAAAACACATAGAAAGGGAACTAATAAAAATATAACCGTTATGGGTGCTACTGGAAATAACCTTAAGAATATAGACTTAAAAATTCCTTTAGGTAAGTTAGTTTGCGTAGCTGGTGTTTCTGGTTCTGGTAAATCCACTCTTATAACAGACACTTTAGCTAGCGCCTTATCATCACATTTTTACAGAAGTAAGGATACTCCGGCACCACATAAAGTAATTAAAGGCTTAGAAAATATAGATAAAGTTATATCTATTGACCAATCACCTATTGGTAAAACACCTAGATCTAATCCTGCAACCTATACAGGAGTATTTACTTCAATTAGAGATTTATTTGCAAATGTCGCAGAAGCAAAAATGCGTGGTTATGATGCAGGAAAATTTTCTTTCAATGTTAAAGGTGGTGGTAGATGTGAAACCTGTGCAGGTGAAGGCTATATGCAAATACAAATGCAATTTTTACCAGATGTATTTATAGAATGTAAAGATTGTAATGGTAAAAGATACAATAGAGAAGCTTTAGAAATACATTATAATGGAAAAACAATATCTGATATCTTAGAAATGACAGTGCAAGAAGCTAAAGACTTTTTTAAACATGAAGGGTTGATTCATGAAAAACTATCAGTACTTTATGATGTAGGCTTAGGATACTTAAGACTTGGTCAACCAGCAAACAAATTATCTGGTGGAGAAGCTCAACGTGTAAAACTTGCTACAGAATTATCTCGTAGAGAAACAGGGAAAACACTATATATATTAGACGAACCAACAACTGGCTTACACTTTGAAGATATTAGTAGACTTTTAGGAGTACTGAACTTATTAGTTGATAAAGGTAATACAGTTTTAATTATAGAACATAACATAGATGTTATTAAAAATGCTGATTGGGTAATTGACATGGGTCCAGATGGAGGAGATAAGGGTGGAGAAATAATAGCAGAAGGTACTCCAGAAGATATTGCAAAAGATAAAAAATCAGTTACAGGAAAATATTTATAAAGTAAAATATCAATAAAAAAACTCCTAATTATAGGAGTTTTTAGTTTTTTTAATAAGTATTAAAATCTATATACACCTTCTAAAATAGAACCTATAATTATTAATAAAATACCAATAATACCTACAATTTGCTCTATTCTCATAGCACGAAATACCATATCATCAACCCTATGCTCCTTCCAAAATCTGTGATGGACGCTAATTGCAGTAAAAGCTACCAAAACCTTACCTAAGGAGCCCATACAAAACCCTAAAAACTCTAAATTCATAAAAATAGGCTTAATTATTAAAAAATCAATATACTAATATTATACCTGATGGCTAAGCTCTTGACAAAATATCAAATATATGGCAAAATAGGAACATACTATTAGCTTAAGCTTCTCTTTAAGAGAGCGCCTATCATTGAGCTAAATGATATTAATATTAATTAAATAATATGACTGAAGAAAAGAACACCTCTTCCTCTGCTACAGATCCAGAAAAAGATGCACAGCATGAAGAAACAAAAGAAGAGATCAAACAAGAAGATTCTACAACCACCGAAGTAAAAGCTGAAGAAGTGAAAGCTCCTGAAGTTAAAACTGAGGAAACTAAACCAGAAGAAGCTCCTGTTACCCCAGAAGAAGTAGTAAAAGAAGAACCTACTGATACTCTAGAAGTAACAGAACCTGGATTAAAAGATTATTCTTATCTTAAACCAGGAATGACTGTAAAGGTTCATCAAAAAATTCAAGAAGCTGGAAAAAAGAAAGATGAAACCAAAACTAGAATACAGATATTTGAAGGTATGATATTAGCAATAAAAAATACTGGTATCAGCAAAACAATAACTGTAAGAAAAGTTTCTGGTGGTGTAGCGGTAGAAAAAATATTTCCAATTCAACTTCCAACAATTACAGAAATAGAACCAGTCAAACAAGCTAAAGTTAGAAGATCAAAACTTTACTACTTACGTGACCACAAAAAACGTCTTAAAGAAAGAAAGGTTACAAAATAAATATAATACAACAAAAAATACGCGACTAGTCGCGTATTTTTTGTTGTATTATATTTTTAGCTACGTTCATCTTCTGCATAAACCCACTCCCAATCACCCTTTGTATAAGTAAATAACTCTGTTTCATTAAAAAATCTTTTAATCTCAGCAACTGCATTTTCTGGAGAATCAGAAGCGTGAACAAGATTCGCTTGTTGACTCATAGAAAGATCGCCTCTGATACTTCCAGCATCAGCATCCCTGCCTTTTGTAGGACCAACAATTAAACGAACAGCATTAATAACTTCTAAACCCTCTAATACTAATAAAACTACTGGGGAACTTTTCATGTATTTTTTTAATCCATCAAAGAATGGTTTATCCTTGTGATGTGAATAATGCTCATCTAAAAGCATATCTTCTAGTTTAATCATCTTCATTCCTACGATTTTTAAACCCTTCTTTTCAAATCGAGAAAGTATATCCCCCATTAAGTTGCGCTGTAAAGCATCTGGCTTTACAATAATCAATGTTCTTTCCATAATAAATATTTTAATTATTATTTTTAATTATTATTAGGATAACAAAAACATGTAAAAAATGCAAGGAAATAATATATAAATAAAATAATCCCTTAAAGGGATTATTTATGCAAAAAAATATACTAGGAATGGCCAACTAACAAGTACGAGCCATGAAAACAAATAACTAATTTGATAACCTACAGATAATGGTTTAGTTAATAAGATATTATTAGTTTTTTCAAATGTCTTATAAATAAGCCACTCATCTTTTATTTCCTTATAGCCAAAATATCCTATGGCGATTGCTATAATATAAGCCTTTAAAACAACTACTACTGCTACAGAAGCACTGGCCAATAATACCCAAATAACAAAACCTATAATTTTAGAACTGGGCTTTATGCTCATTAATACAGACTTTATAACTCTACCACCATCTAATGGACTTACAGGTAATAAATTAAAAAGATTTATAACTGCAATAGGAATCATAGAATAAAAAAATACCTGATCACCTGTAATTTTATATAATAAATATACTGGCAAGATAGTTAAATAACCCATTAAAGGACCAGCTAAAGCTATGAAACACTCTTGCTTTCTAGTCCATGCCTTTTCTGCACTGCCAATTGCAACTGCTCCAAGCAAAGGAATAAACAATACTGCTTTCACTGGAATCTTTACTATTTTCATTGCAGCAACATGACTATATTCATGTACTGCAATAGATAAACAGATTATCAAACCCAACATTGGTGATATATGTAAAAAATAAACTATTACGAAATAAAATAGTATAAAACTGATTAATGATGCTATGGTTGGATATTTAAAAAGATATTCTTTAAACCTCATCTCTCCTCCTTATCAAAAGAACATATAAAACAGTATAGGTTAAAAATATAAAAAAAGCAATTATCAATAATATTATAATTTTATCTCTATATCACCTAATTCATCTGTTCGTAAATATTTTATATTTAAACCTTCTAATCTTTTAATGATTTTATATGAAGGATGTCCGTACTTATTATCTATACCAACACTTATAACAGCTAAATCTGGTGCAACTTGTTTTAAAAACTCTAAACTAGAAGAGGTTTTACTACCATGATGTCCTAATTTTAAAATATTAGATTCTAAATCTTTATCTAGTAACTTAGTTTCTATTTCTATTGGAGCATCACCTGTAAATAAAATACTTTTATTATTATATATAAATTTGAATACTAAAGAATTTTGATTAGCATCATCACTATTTCCACCAGCTTGTAAAAACTTTAAAAAATTATTATCTTTTGCTTCAATTATTTTATCTTTTGCTAAAGTTAAAAATTCTTGATACTCAGGAATTTCTGATGTATCACCATTTACAATAACATTCTCTACTTTATATCTTTTTAAAATTTCTATAACTCCAACAAAATGATCTTTATCTGGATGACTAATTATTACATATTCAATAACCTTATCAAAATAAGGCATATTACTCCCTACACATCCTATCAATTTATTATCTGGTCCACCATCAATAATAATTTGTTTGTTATTATCAAAATTTATAAAAATACCATCCCCTTGCCCAACATCACAAAAAATAACTCTATTATTTTGTTTAATAAAAAAATCATATATTAAAAAGCTAATTAAAAAAATAGTTATAAATAAAAATAAAATAATTTTTTCTTTATTCTTTTTCAGATTGTAATTTATTAATTGTAAAAATGATTAATATTAAATATAAAAATAACATTAATAAAAAATTGATTTTTAATTTTAAATAACCAAAATCAAAACTTCCAAAAAAATTAATTATAGAAATAATAAATGATAATAAGGATGCTGTTGGTAAAAATAAAATAGCTACCATTAATGTATTTGTAATAAAAATAGATAAAATTAAAGATATTAAAGATATTACTATCACAATCGCCATAAACGGCAAAACTATCATATTAACAGGTAGTGCCCATAAAGATATGTAACCAAAAATATATGCTGAAATTGGTAATGTAAATATTATTGCAGAAATCGTTGTTTCTAAACTTTCTCTTAAAACTTCATTCTTTATCTTATATAAATAAAAAGTTTTTCTAGCTATTGCAGAAAAATATATTAATCCAAAAGTAGCGGATACAGATAGCCAAAAACCAACATCATAAATTATATAAGTATTAATTAATAACATTATAACAATACTATACAACAAAGCTCTTCCCGCATGATTATATCTACTAGATTTTTGTGCCCAAAGAGCAATAATACCCATAATAGCAGCTCTTACAACAGGAGCTCCGAATCCTACTAATAAACAGTACAAAAAAATTACTACAATCATTACATAAAAAGCTCTACCTCTTTTTAAACCTAGTAAAAATAAAATTGGTAAAAAAATTCTTCCCAAAAAAGTTATATTCCATCCTGATATAGCAATAATATGTGTTGTTCCAGTTCTGTTAAAATTTTGTAATAAATTTTCTGGAATTGCATTTCTTGCTCCTAAAATTAAACCGGATAAAAAAGAGGCTAAGGGTTCATTCAAGATTATATTTATCTTATTAATTAAATAATTTTTAAATTTTAAAATATTACTAATGATTAATATTTTTATTTTTACATATTTTGATAACTTAACTTGATCATTGGTTATAAAAATTTTAGGATAATAGCATACAGCATAGATATTTTGTATAGATAAATATTTTGCATAATCAAAATCTGGAAATATAATTGGTTTTTGTAATTTACAATTAAAACTGATACTATCACCAAAATTATACTTTGGATATAAATTAGTGGCTAATAGTATTTTTTCTTTTTTTATATTATTAGGAGCAATTATTAACTGCTGTTTATCTATCTTATTAATCGGCTCACTAATAATAACTCCGCTAATTTCACTTTCCTTATCCCAAAAACTACTTAACTCTATATTACTTTTTACATCAATATTAAATCTACTAAAACCTAAAATAATAAAAAATATGCCTAATAAAATTAAGCGTATTTTTTTATCTTGCCAAAATATAAATATTAAAAATCCAAATAATAACAATAAATTATAAATCCAGAAAAAATTTAACTTATAATTTAAAAAAGAATGTATTATTATGCCAACTATAAACCCAAAAGAAGCTAACAATACTATGTAAGACTTTCTTGTCTCAAATCTCCTTAATAACTCTATTAATATATCTGGCATAATAAATATATTTTAATAAATAAAATATAAATTGTCTATAAATATAAAAACGGGGATATCCCGTTTTTATACTAAATACTTTATACTAAATACTAAACTACTATATTCACTAATTTACCTGTAAATATAATCTTTTTTGGTTCTCTATTGTCTAGATGTTTTTTTACATTTTCACTTTCTAGCGCTAAACGCTTTGCTTCTTCTTCATCAATACTAGTATTTACAACTACCCTATCTCTAACCTTGCCATTAACCTGAAATACTAACTCAAACTCATCATCTTGAATTAAATTTTTATCATATATTGGCCAAGATTGTTTTGTAATTAATTCTGTATTTCCTAACTGCTCCCACAGCTCCTCTGTTATATGTGGCGCGAATGGAGAAAGCAATAATAAAAATATTTGAAAGTCTTTTTTATTTAAACCTGTCTTAGTTGACTCATTGACAAAAATCATCATCTTAGATACTGCTGTATTAAATTTAAAATTCTCTATATCTTCTGTAACACCTTTGATAGTTTTATGTAATAATTTAGAATCTTCTATATCTTTTATTTTTTCTTTCAATGTCCACACCTTATCTAAAAATCTATATACGCCAACTATACTTTTAGCGTCCCATGATATAGCATCAGAAAATGGACCCATAAACATTTCATAAAGTCTTAAAGTATCAGCACCATATTCTTTAATTACTTCATCAGGATTAACAACATTGCCACGAGACTTAGACATTTTTTGACCATCCCCTGCTAAAACCATGCCATGAGAAGTACGTTTTTTATATGGCTCACTAAATGGAACCAGACCTTGATCAAATAAAAATAAATTCCAAAATCTAGAATATAAAAGATGCAGTGTTGTATGCTCCATACCACCATTATAAATATCTACTGGCATCCAATACTCTATGTTCTTTTTATCAGCAAATACTTTATTATTATTGGGATCCATATATCTTAAAAAATACCAAGAAGAACCTGCCCAATTTGGCATAGTATCGGTTTCACGTCGAGCCCTACCGCCACACTTAAAGCATTTAATATTTACCCATTCATCAATTATAGCTAAAGGAGATTCTCCTGTATCAGTTGGCTCATAACTATCTACTTGTGGTAACTCTATTGGTAAGTCAATTTCTGGCACTGGCAACTCTCCGCACTTATCACAATAAATTATGGGTATAGGCTCACCCCAATAATGTTGACGAGAAAAAAGCCAATCTCTTAAATGATAATTAACTTGTCTTCTGCCAAAATTTTTAGATTCCGCATTATCAGCCATTTTTACACGAGCATCTTTACTTGTAAGTCCATTAAATTCCTCTGAGTTTATAACTATGCCCTCATCCGTATAAGCTGATGTTAAAGTTTTAATTCCTTTATCTAATTCTCCGGGTGCTATTACTTCTTTTATATTTAAATCAAATTTAGTCGCAAAAGCAAAATCTCGCTCATCATGAGCTGGTACAACCATAACAGCTCCTGTTCCATAACCAAGCATAACATAGTCAGATATCCAAACCGAAACTTTTTCTTTTGTAAAAGGATTAATCACCCAAGCATCTAATGGTACACCTGTTTTTTCTGTTTGGCTTTCCTTCCTTTCTAAATCTGTTTTCTTAGCAGTTTTTTCTATATACTCCTCTACTTCTTTTTTATGATTATCACTTACCAGCTTCATCACTAAAGGATGCTCTGGTGCAAGTACAACAGCTGATACGCCATAGATAGTGTCAATACGAGTTGTAAAAATCGGAATACAATATTCTTCATTTTCTTTCATACCATAAAAATCAACCTCTACACCCTCGCTTCTTCCTATCCAATTTTTTTGTTGTGCTTTTACACGCTCTGGATAATCTACGTCATCTAATCCCTTTATCAACCTATCTGCATAAGCGGTAATGCGAAGCATCCATTGTTCCATATCTTTTTTTATTACCTCAGAACTGCATCTTTCACATTTTCCGTCAATAACCTCTTCATTAGCTAAGCCTATCTTACAAGATGGACACCAATTGATTGGAGCTTTCTGTTTATATGCCAGACCTGCTTTATAAAATTGCAAAAATATCCACTGTGTCCACTTATAATAACTTGGATCAGTAGTATTGATTTCCCTAGACCAGTCAAAAGAAAAAGCCAATGCTTTCATCTGTCTACGAAAATTATCTGTATTTTCTTTGGTTACTTCTTTAGGTTGACGTCCAGTTTTAATGGCATAATTTTCTGTTGGCAAACCAAATGCGTCCCATCCCATGGGATACAAAGTATTAAAACCATTCATTCTTGATTTACGAGCAATAATATCCAAAGCAGTATAACTTCTACAATGACCTACATGAAGACCATCTCCAGATGGATATGGGAACTCTGCTAAAATATATTTTTTTGGTTTTTTATCAAAATCTTCTGATTTATATAAATCTAAAACATTCCATTTATCTTGCCATTTTTTCTCTATTTTTATTGGTTCGTACATAATATTTTGCTAATTTAAAATAATTTAGTGATTATTAATATATTATAGCTTTTTTAAATAAATATCAACTAAAAAGGTCTAAAACTAAAATAGTATCATTTTTACTAGGCAACCTTTGATTTTTATAGTTTATTATGTTAAGGTGGTTATGTTAGTTTAGGCTCATTGACAATACAAGGAGAAGCAAAAATGTATAAAATAACAAGGTTTATTTTATCTATTTTTATTAGTCTTATATTATTTTACGGATCTCATGCTAATGCAGAAAATAAAAAAAGTGATAAAAAGCAAGTTAAAAAAACTTTGGTAAAAAAAAGCATACAAAAGGCTAAAAATATTCAACCAAAAAAAGTAGAAAAAAAGAAAGAAAGTCTTTCTAGCTTCTTAGGATTTTTTAAGTTTAAAGACACTCAATCTCCAAAAATTCAACTTGAGATCGGTATGCTTGCATATGCAACAAGTACGCCTGATTGGGACCTGATACGACTAGAACCTTTTGTAAAAATGCATTGGGCTATTCTAGATAAATATTTACAACCCTATATACTATTTTCAATTGACTCTAGTAATCTAAATTATAAAATTAGTGATTGGGATTTAGGATTTTCTAAACTATCAATGAATCTTAAACTAAAATCTTCAGGCAATCCTTCTTTAGGTGGAGGGTTAAAAATATTTCTATTAGGTTGGAGAGGATTAAATATCTATGCATATATGCAAATGCAAATGTCTTCTTTAAATGATGCTGCTACAAATGAAGCAAATCTAAAACTCAATGGAACTAACTTTGATATATATGACCTAGTTAATGAACATATAGATATTAGCTATAGTATTAAAAGATATGATGCTGGTATGACATTTAGTTATCAGCTTTTTAGATGGCTCCAGCTTTACACAAGTATGGGCTATATCCTTTTTGATGTCACTATTAAAATTAATATGGATGATTATCTTATTAAAACGTTAAATAGCTTAACCCACATAGATCCTAGCGCACTCATTCCAAAAAGATTAACAATGAAGGCTAGTGGCTTTCTTGGTGTTTTAGGAGTAAAATTTAGAATCTATAAAAGGCTCTATCTCAATCTTGAAGGAACAATAGCTCCTGGAGATAATCCAATTTATTTTGGGCAATTTTCTCTTATTGTACAAGGTGCACGCTAGTTGACAGCTAGAATAAAATATGATAAAAAAATAACAAGGAGGTGCCATAATGAGTACATTAAATAAAGCAAGAGGTCTATTAAATTGGGCCGGTAAACATAAAACTGGCCTTACTACTGGTGTTGCATTTATTTTACTAGCACCTTTTTCTGGTATAGCTGCAGGCATTGCTGTTGGTATTGGAGCAACTGTAGCTGTTGGTAAACATGTAGCCTTAAAAAGACGTGCAAAACAACTCAATTGCAGATCTGTTGCAGAATATAAACAAAAATATTTAAAATAAAGTATCAAAAAACACTCCAATAAAGGAGTGTCTTTTTATATCTAATTATTTTTTATTATATTCAGATTCTAATCTTTTTAAAGCTAGTGCAAATGCAGAAGTTCTCAACATTACATTTTTTTCTTTTGCCATATTCCATATATCTTCAAAGCTTGGTAAAATCAGTTTTCCTAATTCATTAAATACTCTATCCTTCTCCCATTTTTCTTGATGCATATTTTGATACCATTCAAAATATGAAACTGTTACACCTCCGGAGTTTGCTAAAACATCAGGAACAACTATTACACCATTATTATATAATATTTCATCGGCTTCAGGTGTTGTCGGACCATTTGCTAATTCTAAAACAACTTTTGCCTTAATATTTTTAGCATTTTCTTCTGTTATTTGATTTTCTAATGCACTTGGGATTAATACATCGCATTCCAGTTCTAATAACTCATTATTACTAATTTTTTTAGAACCTGGAAAACCAACTACACTACCATTATCTGCTTTATATGTTAACACTTCTTCTGTATTTAATCCTGCTTCATTAAAAATTGCCCCTTTAGAATCAGAAATTGCTAAAACTAAATAACCCATTTCATTACATAATTTTGCCATATTATTTCCTGCATTACCAAATCCCTGAATAACTACCTTTGGTTTTTCTAAATTTATTTTTTTCAATAACTCAACTAAAATCATAAATCCACCTTTTGCAGTAGCAACATCACGGCCAAGAGAACCGCCATTTTCTACAGGCTTGCCAGTAATAACTGCTGGACTATCTTTACCAACCAACTTATTATATTCATCAGAAATCCAACTCATTATCTCTGGAGTAGTATTAACATCAGGAGCTGGCACATCAACCTCTGGACCTATATCTAAATAAATTGCACGAGTAAATCCTCTTGATAATCTTTCTAATTCTTTTTTGCTTAAATTTTTTGGATTAACAGTTACCCCTCCCTTACCACCTCCCATAGGGATATTTGCAACAGCACATTTAACTGTCATCCAAAAAGCTAATGCTTTAACTTCATCTAAATCTGTATCTTGATGATACCTAATACCACCCTTGTAAGGTCCACACCAATTATTATATTGCACTCTATAACCTTCAAATATCTTTAATTCATCATTATCCATTTGTACAGGAATATTGACATTAATAGTTTTTTGAGGTTGTTGTAATAAAGCGATGACAGAGTCACTCACACCTGCTATGTCCTGACTTTTTTTAAGTTGTGCTAAGGCATTATTAAATGCTGACATAAAATTAATTACTAATTATTAATTACTAATTATTAATAAATTATTAATAATTAGTTTATTAGATTTTACCATAAAATAAAAATACCATGCAATAAGCAGAGTATTTTTTATATGTTTATAATTGAATTCTTATTTTGATTAATAGCCTGACGATCTAGTTCCACCTCTTAAGTATCGTTCTGCCTCTAATGCAGCCTTACAGCCCATTCCAGCAGCTGTAACTGCCTGTCTATACTCCCGATCACTTACATCCCCTGCTATAAATACTCCTTCTATTTCTGTTTTCACTTCTGTTCCCTCTTTAGGCACGATATACCCCTTATCTAGAGTTAACATTCCTTCAAATAATTTTGTACCTGGTATTCTACCTACTGCAATAAAAGCACCTTGTATTTTAAGTTCAGATTCCTTATTTGTTTTATTATTAAATAATTTAACACCTTGTAAAAAATTATCTCCAAAAAATTCTTTAATCTCAGTATTTTCCATCCATTTTATTTTTGGATCTTCTTTTGCTTCTTTTAACATTATTTTGGAAGCCTTATATTCTGCTGTTCTATTAATAATAGTAACACTGTTAGCAAATCTAGTTAAAAAAGTTGCTTCTTCCATTGCGCTATCACCGCCACCAACAACAATCAAATCTTTATTTTTAAATAATGGGCCATCACAAGTTGCACAATAAGAAACGCCCTTAGCTCCAAAAAGAACTTCTGACTCTAAACCTAATTTTCTTGGAGCAGTACCTGTTGCTATAATAACACTTTCTGCTTGATATTCTTCTTCTCCAGACCAAAGTTTAAATGGTTTAGAACTAAAATCAACCCTATCTATATTTTTTGTAATAATTTTTGTGCCAAAACGTTCTGCTTGTTTGCGCATTTTTGATATCAATTCTGGACCATCAACACTTTCTGGAAAACCTGGATAATTCTCTATCTCTGTTGTAGTCATTAAGGGACCACCTGGAGCAGAACCTTCAAATAAAATAGGACTTAGGTTAGCCCTTGATGTATATATAGCAGAAGTTAAGCCTGCAGGGCCAGAACCTATAATAATAACTTTATGAGTCATAAAAAATTAATCTACTAATTTTTCTAAAGCCTTAGATAACTTATCTTTATCTATAACACCAACCATTTGCTCTACAATCTTTCCATCCTTAAATAACAAAAAAGTTGGTATAGACATTATGCCATATTTAGAAGCTAGAGCTTCTTCTTCCTCAATATTTACTTTTAATACTTTTGCCCCTTTTACTTCTTTTGATAACTCATCTATAATTGGTCCCATCATCTTACAAGGACCGCACCACTCTGCCCAAAAATCAACCAATACCGGTTCTTTAGATTTTAATACCTCTTTCTCGAAATTTTTTTCTGTTAAATTTTCTGCCATAAAATTTATTTTAATTCTATTTTTTGTTCTAAATGTTGTTCTTGATATGTATGCAGTATATCATCCACTTCAACATCCTGTCCAACATTAACTTTTAATCCACATTCATTGGGTGAAACTACCTCTGTAACATTTTGCTTACCTGACTGTAATTCTAAAACGCTACCAATATCTATTTTAACACTATCTCTTAAAAGGTCAAACTTAGAATCTTTTGTCACCTTACCTTCTGCAACTCTACAGCCTATTACCTTACCATTTTTATCTGCTTTAAATATTGCCAACACCTTTAATCTACCTAATTCATTTTTTATTATTTCTGGTTTTAATATTTTTTCTAATTCTTTTTTAACATCTCCCAATAAATCATATATTATTTCAAACATTCTTATATCTACTTTTTTTTCTCTAGCATTTTCTGCTATCTTAGTATCTAGTTTAACATGAAAACCATAAATAATAGTATTAGCAGATGATGCCCTATCTAAATCGGTATCTGTAATATTACCCAGTCCCTTATGAATTACTTTGATGCCAATCTTAGGATGACTAAACTGTTCTACTGATCCTAAAATAGCCTCTATAGAACCCAGCACATCTGCTCTTAAAATAATATTTAAAATTTCTTTATCAACAGAATCTTCTTTAGAAACCTTAGATACAGAACTTTCATTATTTCTAACAAAAATTCTTTTAACCTCTCTATTTAATCCTTTTATGTCTTTAGTAACACTTAACACATCACCAACCTCTGGCGCTATTTTTAATCCTAAAATTTTAACCGGTGTTGAAGGTCCCGCTTCTTTTAAATCTTCACCTTTCCAATTTTTCATTGCTTTAATTCTACCATATAATACATCACCTAATCTTAAATAATTATTGATACGTAATGTTCCATTCTGTATCAATAAAGTAGCAACAATACCCTCTCCCTTATCTACATGTGACTCTATAACACTAGCAACCGTTTGACCATCCTTATCAGCCCTAATATTTTTTGCTTCCATGTCAGCTACTAATAAAATTGTATCCAGTAAACCATCTATACCCTCTCCTGTTTTTGCAGAAACTGGAGCAATAATTGTTTTACCCCCCCAATCCTCTGGAATTAAATTAGCTTCTGCTAACTCTCTTTTTATTTTTTCTGGATCTGCTTCTGGTTTATCCATTTTATTCATAGCAACAACAAATGGTAGTCTTGCAGCGGTCACTATATCTATTACCTCTCTTGTTTGAGGCTGTACACCATCATCGGCAGCAACCACAATGATAGCTATATCAGCTACCTTAGCACCACGAGATCTCATAGCTGTAAAAGCTTCATGACCTGGAGTATCTATAAAAGTTATATCTTTATTATTTTTCTTCACCGTATATGCACCAATATGCTGAGTAATACCTCCAGACTCACCTTCTACAACATTGGTTTCACGAATTGCGTCTAAAATTTTTGTTTTACCATGATCAACATGACCCATAACAACCACAACAGGAGGGCGAGTACCCACATTAGCACTTGAATCTATAGCTTCTTTAATTTTTTCTTTAGAATTACTTTCTATTTCTACAACATCTTCTTGTAATAAGACTTCCCAGCCCAAATCATCACCAACAATAGATGCAGATTCAAAGTCAATATTATCATTTAAAGATGCTAAAATGCCATTCTTCATTAAAACCTTAATTAGAGAATTGACTGGAGTATCTGTTTTACTAGCAAAATCTTTAACTGTTATTAATTTTGGTATATAAACTTGTTTTATTTCATTACTCTCTGTATCAGTAGCTACCACCTCTTCTTCTGCTGTTCTTTGTGATAATTCCCATTTTTTATAAAAGTCTCTCCACATTAACATTACTTTTTGAGCTGTCTTATCATCAATTTTAATAGCTTTTGCACCAATATGAAAACCCATCTGCGGAAGCAGTTCTCTTAATAAATTTGGGTTTACCTTTAATTTTCTGGCTAATTCTGATATATTCATGTTAGTTCTATTTGTTGCTATTTAGTATAATTATAGTATGTTTTATATACTACCCCATTTTGTCTAAAATGTAAAGCATTGAAAATAAAAAAACGCCAAGTTATAAACTTGACGATGATTATATATAGATTATTCAAATACCTTATTTATTTAGAATACTTCTCTTCTAAACCCCATAAGAAATAAAGTAAAGTGGGAACAATTGCAATAATAGCAAAAAATGAAAATATACCAGTAAAAATAAGAAAGGCGATAGAAGATCCATTAACATATGCATACAGCATAAATATCACCACCATACCAATAACATACAAACTACCTATTACTGTACGAATACCAATTTTACCATTTTTTACAAAGAACCATTTCCAGCTATTCCACAAGAAAAATAAAATTAGATAAAAAATATTTATTTTTTTAGAATCTTGCATAAACTTCCCCTTTCTTAATATATTTAATATCAGAAAATAAACAATATGTCAATACAATCAGGATTTTTATTAGTAAATAAACCAATTGGACCAACTTCTCATGATATTGTTGATACTTTAAGAAGAATTACAGGAATAAGGAAAATTGGCCATGCTGGAACGCTAGATCCATTTGCAAGTGGTCTTTTGATTATGGCCATTGGACGCGAAGCAACCCGAGAAATATCTAAATTTGTTAAATTAGAAAAAGTTTATACTGCAAAATTGTATCTCGGGGCAACATCAAATACATATGATAATACTGGCACAATCATCAGTTCATCAAATCATAAAATTATCAAATCACAACAAGTAATCTCAACAGTTCTAAAAGAATTTGAAGGAAAACAAAATCAAATACCTCCTATGTTTTCTGCTAAAAAAATTAAAGGTAAAAAATTATACGAATTAGCACGAGAAGGTAAAGAAATAAAAAGAGAACCAGTAAAAATAAATATTGAATATATAAAAATGATTGACTATGATTATCCTAATTTAACCATAGAAGTAAAAGTATCTTCTGGCACATATATCAGATCTCTCGCTAATGACATTGGTCAAAAATTACAAGTTGGAGCATATTTAGACGCGTTGGAAAGAATAGAGATCGGAGAATATAAGTTAAGTAATGCCGTCAATCTAAAAGATATCACACAAGACAATTGGCAAAAATATTTAATATAAATTAGAAAATCCGAGAAATGTTCTCGGATTTATTTTTATTATGCGTAAGGACCTCTATAGATCCTCATACAAGAGTTGTTATTTAGCTCTTTCCACATATTAATCAATATGCCTAGCTTCCAAAGAGTTGAATTTTTCATAGCAATTTCCATTGACTATTCAATGCTTTGCTCTGGGTGAAGTCTCAACCTGCCAAAAATCTGCCTCAATTCTTCTTTCTTTTGAAACCTATTTTTAGCAATTAGATAAAAAGGGGTCATTAAAGCATATGTACTTAGCAAGGGAACTAAAAAAATCAAGAAGATAGGCATTATAATAGCAAAGATCAGGGAAAAAGGGCTAAAAATGAGACTAATAGACGTAAGATGATATGATACAAATATGGTTGCTGAAATAATATAAACCAGATATGCACATTTTTCTTCCATCCAGTCACTTAAAGATGGAAATTCTTTCCTATTCATCTGCACCCTCCAACTAAGCTAGAATATACCAAAAATTAGCAAAAAAGTCAATAGCTAAGATTATTACCGCATATTGCCAAAAAATAGATATTATGATATAGTATTATTATATTTAATTAATAAAAAATAACTAGAAATTAAATAAGAATTCAATATTTACATAAAATTTACCTATGTTAAGCCAAAAAAATAAGCAAAAATTTGTAAATTCAGAAATAATAACAAGTTCGGAATCAATCGAGAATTCTTTTTTAGATTCAGAAAAATATTATGTTAACTCAATTATATATCATAATACCAGTCTCATTGGGGCTACTATTAGGTATAGTGATAGGTTACGCTCTTCGTAAACTCCTAGCTCGTGGAGAGGTTAATTCTGCAGAAGCTAAAGCAGAAAAAATTCTCACAGAAGCAAAAAATAAAGGACAAGACTACTTAGTTAAAGTCAAAGAAAAAGCTATAAGCATCATAGACGAAGCTAAGCGTGAAGAAGAAAAACGTAGACATGAAATATCTTCACTACAAAAACGTATAGAAAAAAGAGAGGAGGTCTTTGACCAAAAGCTTTTAGAGTTTCAGGATAAGCAACAAAAGCTTTATGAAAAAGAAGGTAAATTAGAAGAAACAAAAAAAGATCTTCAGAAGGTAAAAGAAGGTCTAAAAACTAAATTAGAAGAAATAGCTTCTCTTAGTAAAGAAGAGGCTAAAGAAGAATTATTGAAAAAAGTAGCAAAAGATTCTGCTGATGAATTAACTTCTAGAAAAATGAAGTTAGAACAAGAAAATCAAGAAGAGCTTGAAAAGAAGTCTAGAGAAATATTAATGCCAGTTATAGAAAGAATGGCAGGAAGCGTTGTAGCAGAAAGTGCTACTTATAGTATTTCTATTCCTAATGAAGAAATGAAAGGTAGAATTATTGGTAAAGAAGGAAGAAATATCAAAGTCATAGAACAATTAACTGGGGCAGAAATCGTTATTGACGATACACCAGACTCTATTATGGTTTCTTGTTTTAGCCCCATAAGACGTCAATTAGCAAAACGTACATTAGATAAATTGATAAGTGACGGTAGAATACAGCCGGCAAGAATAGAAGAGACTGTAGAAAATGCAAAAAAAGAATTAGCATTAGAAATAAGAAAAGCTGGAGAAGAAGCTTTATATAAATTAGGTATTACTGGTTTTGATCCAAAATTTGTACAAGTTATAGGAAGATTAAAATTTAGAACAAGCTATGGTCAGAATATCCTAGCTCACTCTATAGAAGTAGCTCAAATAGCAACAATGCTTGCAGAAGAGTTGGGTGCTGATGTTACAATGTCTAAAAAAGGTGGCTTATTACATGACCTTGGAAAAGCTATGGATCAAGACATTCAAGGAACTCATACAGAGATTGGCTACAATATAATGAAGAAATTTGGACTTCCAGAAGACTTGGCATATATGTCAATTGGTCACCATGAAGATAGACCAAGAACATTAGAAGCTCTTATTGTTAAAGTAGCAGATGCTATTTCTGGTGCTAGACCTGGAGCAAGAAGAGATAGTTTCGAGCAATATGTAAAAAGACTAGAAGAGCTTGAGGGCATTGCAACATCCTTTAAAGGAGTGGAAAAATCATATGCTATACAAGCTGGACGTGAAGTTCGTGTCTTTGTTAAACCAGAAGAAATGGATGACTTTGCTTGTCACGAATTAGCAAAAAGTATTGCAAATCAAATTGAATCAGAATTACAATATCCTGGAGAAATAAAGGTTAATGTAATTAGAGAAAAGCGTGTCATAGAATACGCAAAATAATAATTACAGACCTGATATTTACGAAAGTAAAACTTAGATAATATTATATAGTCCTTGTTTTGTTATGAAGCAAGGACTATAATAATTATATAGGAAAAATATATGATAAAAGTATTAGTATTAGGTGACATAATGGGTAAAATAGGAAGAAAAGCTTTAGCTAAAAAGCTTCCTCTTTTGCGTAAAAAATATAATCCAGACCTTGTAGTTGTAAATTGTGAAAACGCGGCACATGGCAGTGGAGTTAGTTTAAAAACTTTTAATGAGATTATTAATGCTGGTGCTGACTTTTGTACTTCTGGAAATCATATATGGGATAAATATGAACAGTTTGCAGAAATACTAAAAAATAAAAAATTAAAAGATAAAATTATTAGACCCGCCAATTATAAAAAAGTTGCGAAAAGAAAAATTGGAGAAGGTTATAAAATATTAATAGTCAAAAAGCAAAAAGTTGCTATTATTAATTTAATGGGTAGAGTGTTTATGAAAAAAGAAGAAGAATTTTTAAACCCCCCTTTAAAAGTATTAAATAAAATATTAAAAGAATTAAAAACAAAAAAGGTTTCTAATATACTAATAGACATGCATGCTGAAGCAACCTCAGAAAAACAAGCTCTCGGATGGTATACTGATGGTAGAGTTAGTTTAGTTTGGGGTACTCATACTCACGTTCCTACCGCTGACGTTAAGATACTACCTAAAAAAACTGGGTATATAACAGATCTTGGCTTTATTGGTGCTAAAGAATCAGTACTTGGAGAATCAATAGACGGGGCCATAGAATCACAAATAAAGGAAAAAGGTATAAAACACAATCCTCCAGAAAAAGGTATCGCTCTTGTACAAGGAATTTATGCAGAAATAGATAAAGGTAAAACAACAAAAATAAAACAGATACTAGAAGAAGTAGAAGTTGCCTAAAATTACAATATATATTACAATATAAAGAGTAATTAATATATCTAAATAATTACTAAATCATTTAATAATTTAAAAAGTCTAAAAATCAATCTATGAACAAAATACAATTAGCACAAGAATTATCAGATCGCATTGGAGGCATGTCCCGTGCACAAGCAGAAAAATTATTAGAAGAATTTACTAAACTGGTTACAGAAAAATTAATCTCTGGTGATGAAGTTGTACTAGCTGGCTTTGGAGCATTCTCTGCTAGAAAAAGAAAAGGTAGAGTAGGTGTAAATCCAAGAAATATAAAAGAACAAATAAATATACCGTCAGTTGTAGTTGCTAAATTTAAACCTGGTAAAAACTTAAAGGATGCATTAAAAAAGAGCGGTCAAGAACCAGCTGTTGAAACTCCGGAAGTAACAGAAAATTCAGAAGGAATGAGTCAATCAGAAACACTGTAACTTAAAATGTAATATATATAAAAACTCTGTTATAACAGAGTTTTTATATACTTATTTTAATATATATTAAAGATTTACTGAAAAAATAGTCATAATAAAAGATAGATACAATAAAAGAAAAAGTACTCCTTCATACTTAGTAACTTTTTTATCCATAATAGAAAATATATAAACTACTGTAGTTATACCTAAAAATGGCAAACCTATATATAAAATATCTTTAGAAACATTAAGGGGTTGTATAAAAGAAGGTACTGAAGTTATAAATAACAAATTAAATACATTAGAACCTAATACATTACCAACAGCAACTGCATGTTGCTGTTTTTTAATTGCAACTATGGACACCACCAGTTCTGGTAAACTTGTTCCTATTGCCACAATAAATACTACTAATCTAGATAATCCTATATTTAAAATTTTAGATAGCTCGACAACAGAATTAACAGTATACTTTGAAGAAAAATAAATAGCTGTAACACTTAAAAATAAAGTTATTACTATTTTATAATTTAAGCTACCTTTTTTTACCTCTTGCTTCACCTCTTGTTTTAATTCTTTTATATCAATGTCTTCATCATTACGTGGTTTATGTGTCAATGCATACCAAAGGTACACTATGAAAGCTAAAAATAACATAATTCCCTCATATAAACTAAGTACTCCATCCCAAATAACAAAAACAGAAAAAAGTGCAGTTGCTAATACTAATATAGGTAGATCGACACTTAATAAATTACGTCTTACAAAAATAGATCCACCTAGGAATGATGTTAGTCCAACCACAAGTAATATATTAGCAATGTTAGAGCCTACCACATTAGCTATAACAAACTCTGTATTGCCTCCAGAAATAACAGCAGTTAAAGATGTAGCAAGCTCTGGAATACTAGTTCCAATAGCGACTATAGTAACCCCAACAATAAAAGGAGAGAGTCTAAAAAATAATCCTATTTTTTCTGCAGAATCTGTAAAATAATCAGCAGATTTAATTAAAACTGCTATACTAATAACAAAAATTATAATCCAAAATAACATATAACAAAAGTACTACATTAGAGATTAATTTATTTTAACCACTTATCTAACTTTTCTATTTTAAAGTCTTTATCCCCTCTTAATTTTACTTCGACACCATCTTTAGCTAAAGTTTTTTCTGATATAACGATGCGGGTAGGAACCCCTAATAAATCAGCAATAGCAAATTTTTCTCCAGCACTAATATTTACACGGTTATCAAATAAAACCTTATTATCTCCTTTTTTCTTTAAAAATAAACTGCATGTATTATTAATTTTTTTATTTAATTTTTCATCTTTACTAAATAAACCCACTAGATGAATATCATATGGAGCAACTTCTTTTGGCCACAAAATACCTCTTTCATCATGATTAGCCTCAACAATAGATCCAACTAAACGAGTCGTACCTATTCCATAACACCCCATAAAAATCTGTTTGGATTTACCATCTTTATCTAAATATTTTGCATCAAACGCATCTGTATATTTACATTTTAATTTAAAAATATTACCAACCTCAATAGACTTTTCTGGCTTTTCTAATTTATGTTTACACTCTGGACATTTACCAGCTTTAACTAACTCATTATTATAATATGCCTTACACTTTTTACAATAATAAATAGTATCTTCACCAGAAGAAGTTCTGACTTGATACTCATCAGAAAATTTAGAAAAAGTACCACCAGCAGCCCTAACTCTAACAGCATCTAAACCACATCTTTTAAATATTTTTAAATAAGAGTCAGCTACTTTTTCATAATAATTTTCTAAATCTTCTTCTGTAGTATGAAAACTGTATAAATCTTTCATGCCAAATTCCCTGCCTCGTAATACTCCTGCCTTCGCTCTTAACTCATCACGAAATTTATTCTGAATTTGATATAAAGCCACAGGAAAATCATTATAAGAATTAGTAAAATCTTTAACCAATGGTGTAACAATTTCTTCTGCTGTTGGCCCAAGTGCTACCTCCCCGCCTATTTTTGATTTTAATTTGAATAAAACATCTAGAGACTTCCATCTTCCCGTGCTCTCCCAATTTTTCTTTGGTTGTAAGGCTGGCATTAATAATTCTTGTGCACCTAATGTATTCATCTCTTCTCTAATAATATCTTCCACTTTACGTAAAACACGCAATCCTAAAGGAAGCCAAGTATAAACTCCTGCCATTTCTTGATGAATAAAACCACCTTGTATTAAAAATTTTGCGTTAGCACTATCAGCATCTTTTGGTGCTGATTTACTTGCTTTTGGAAATAAATTGGAATATAACATAATTTTTACTATTCTAAATATTTAGTCTTGTAATATATACAATATAACAATAAAGCCATATAAATTCAAGATATTTAATAAAAATACATATTAAAAAAGCCCCGATAATTATAATCGGGGCATATATAAAGAACTAGTATTTACAACAGAGAACTCCACCGAGTTCTGATTGTAGCTTTGCTACCAACTCGAGTTCATTCTGAGTATCACCTGGAGCGTCACAGTCCCATACAAGGGTTCCGGTACCAGGAATATTAGCAATAGCACTACAATCTTCAGAACTAAAGACATTTAGTGTCCCACAGGAACCAACCTGTGGAGGATCACCAAAATTACCACAGCCATAAATGTCATTCATACCCGTGGTATTACAATAACCATTACCTAGACTGTACTGCCTAGTTGCAAAGAATCTCTTTTCGCTACCATTCCATGCATCCTGACAGGTATAACCCGAGGGTAGATGTGTTTGCACATCACCTGAGTTAATACAGATTCTCCATCCGCTTGCACAGAGATTAGCAGCATTACAACTATAACCATAAATGTTAGAGCTATCATTACCAGCTCCACTACAATTAGGAGCTGGTACACCAGACAAAGCATTGGTTAAACCTGGCAAACGCCAAGCACCAGAACATCCTGCAATATTAGGAAATACAGATGAATTGATAAATCCTTCACGAGTACCATCTGCACATCCAGTACCAGTATTTGTACCAATACAAGAGTCTTGTGACTCATCACAATATCCTGGACTACAATTTCTTTGTCCACCAGATATACAATATCCATTACTACAATAATCCCCAATAGTACACCACTGACCATCATCACAACTATTACCAGACAAATTACTATGCTGACATGTGTAAGTTGATGTATTACAGGTGTCTTGTGTACAGGAATTATTATCATCACAATCACTATTAGTTTGACACTGTCCATACACGCATTGATCTACGCTTTCGTTACACACAGAACTGTTTCCACAGTAACGTGCTCCACCACTAATACAAGTACCATTGGAACAAAAATCATTAATTGTACACCACTGACCATCATCACAAGAGCTACCATATGGCTTTGTGGTAGTAGTACAATTTTTTAGACTTTCATTACAAATTCCAATATTACATTGATTAGTAGAATAAGAACAGTCACGTGCAGCACCATTGCAGACACCGTTTTGACAAGTGTCATTTACAGTACACCACTGACCATCATCACAACTATTGCCAGACATATTACTATGCTGACAAGTATAAGTAACAGTGTTACAAGTATCTTGAGTACAAGAATTATTATCATTGCAATCACTATTAGTTTGACACTGTCTACAATCTGGATCGGCCATATCCTTCAAACCATCACAATCATTATCCTGACCATCACTACAACTTCCACTAATCGTCCAGCTTTCTGCGCCAGAGTTTTGTACATTAGTAAATGTACATTGCTTTGTTGCTTCATTACAAGTATCTTGAGTACAAGAATTATTATCATTGCAAACTACAGCAGTGCCAGACTGACAAATTCCAGACTGACAATACTCATTACCATTACAGTAAAGACCGTCGGAACAACTTGTTCCATTAGCCTTAGGAACTTGTTTACAAGTATCATTTGCTTCATCACATACTGCATTATTACAGACATCTGCAAAGCTTGAACAATCACGCATACTACCCAAACATTGACCATTTTGACACTTGTCATAAATGGAGCAAAATGCACCATCGTCACAAGCAGAATTATTTGGTAAATTAGTGTAGTTACATTTATTGTTAACGCATTTATCTTGAGTACAGGTATTAATGTCATCACAATCACTATCAAATTGACAGCTCTTACATCCACCAATTGCAATATTTACACATTGCTTTTGTGACTCATTACAAGTATCAGTAGTACAATCATTACCATCATCACAAGAAATCAAAGTACCAGCGCTACATGTTCCATTTTGGCAAGTTTCTACACCATTGCAGTAAACACCATCAGAACAAATAGAGCCGTTCACCTTTACTGTATTAATACAAATTTTACTTGAGTTACATACATCATCGGTACAAGGATTATTATCGTCACAGTCTAGATCGTTTTTACAACCCTGACAATCAGGGTCATTCAAATCTTTTAGACCATCACAATCATTATCCTGCCCATCAATACATTCTGGGCTACCTGGCAAACCTTCTTTACCGTTTATTAGTACTGCAGTAAAAACACATGTTTTAGCTTGTTCATTACAACTATCAGTTGTACAGCTATTACCATCATCACAAAAAACTTTTGCACCAGATGTACAAGTACCAGACTGGCAAGTTTCTAGACCATTACAATAAATACCATCAGAACAACTAGTATTGTCCGCCAAAGCTTTATGCTGACAAACTCCACCAACACAAGTATCCAACGTACAAAGATTGGTATCATCACAATCAGAATTTTTGGTGCAAGTAATACAACTTGGATCATCTTGCCAGTCATAAAGATTATTACAATCATTATCTAGGCCATCATAACAAGTAGAATCTCCGGGAGGTCCTTCAACCTTTGGTGCGATTACAGTGGCATTACAGTGAAGCTTAGTAGCAGAACCATTACATACGTAATATCCTGTACTAGCGCACTCACCTACACCAAGCTGACAAATCTTACCAAGGTCAGGCCAATCCTCGTCAATCTTACCATCACAATCATTATCCTTACCATCACACAACTCATTCTGTGGACCAACAGAACCAATACATTCTAATTTAGCGTTGATACAACTAATGGTTCCCTTTTTACATTCGCCAACATCACTTCCACAAGAATTGCCAGTATCAACAAGATTGTTATCGACAATACCATCACAATCATTATCCTTACCATCGCAATATTCTTTTGCGCCTGGATGGATATTTTTATCATTATCATCACAATCTACGTCAACAGTATAACCATCGCCATCTTTATCAATTTTATTAACCTTAGGATATTGATCGATTGATTGAAGTACGATAGAGTCATAAAGACCGGCATCTTTTTTTACCTTAGTCAAGTCAATACCGCTGTCTATGCAAGAGTCACAGGTACTATAATTTGCATCAACCATTTTACAACCACTAAACAAAATAATTAGTAATGCAAAAATCAGTCGCTTTTTCATTGGCACCTCCTTTGGTTTTTTTCTATTGCTAATTAAAGACTAAAGTAAAAGCTAGCTTTCAACATAATACCTAGCATAAAATTATTTTCTTGATCATCACATGATGGCGGAACAAAACTTTTCAAACCGAACAATGTCTCCAAAGAAATATTAATTCTTTTTTTGAACAAGTATTCCGCACCAATACTACCAAAATAAAATCTTCTTCTAATACGACTACCATCAAAATCTCCAAAAAAAGCATGAAGACCAGCATTAAGAGTTAACTGTTTGTAAACTCTTGCTCCCAACTTGCTAGAGATATAAAGATTTGTATCTTGCCATACAGAGCCACCCAAAAATCCAGCAAGACTAACTCTATCCCATAGTCTAAAAACTACAGTACCATAGAAACCAGTCAAAAACTGTTTTTCTTGAGTATTAAAAACTCCTAAAGCAAAAGTACCAACCCCCATATCCCAATCAAAAAAATCTTTATCTTTAACAATATTAACCTTTGGTAATACTGGCTGAATCAAGGCAATAGGAACCGTTTTTTTCGGCTCTCTTTCCTTATTACAGCTCATAATAATTACTTTAGGCTTACAGCTATTAATGATATTTACATATCTACGAACGATCTTCTTACATCTACGCTTACGAACAACTCTAAAGTGTCGACGTCTTTTTACTATGCGTCGTCTCTTTTTGTATACACACTTACCATTTTTCCACTTACCACCCCTATACTTACAGATAATCTTTTTCTTATTAACTGGTTTACATGCACTATTATCAGCAAAAGATGTAAATGGATAAATAGCTAAAATTAGACAAAAAATAAATTTCTGAGCCATTCCTAACTCCTCTCTTGGTTGTCAAAGGACATTGACATAGTTTACACGATTTTTAAGAAAAAGTCAAGTATAAAGCTATTATGCTTATTTTACTTGATTTTTTTATAAAAATATAGTATAAATAACCCATACAAGGAGGTATTATCTTGGAATCATTACTTGGTGCGTTAGGATTTGTAATCATTATAACCGCTATATTTGGTGGTGGCCATATTATTGAAATGGCACAAAAAACATTAGAAAACAGAGCTCAAATAAAACTACTAAAAGCTCAGCAAGAAGTAGAAAAACAAAGATTTGGTCAAATTAGAGAAATTTTGACTGATGCAGTTTTAACTGGAGAACCTGTAAGTATTGAGGCTATAAAGCCAATTACAGAGGCCTTAGCAAGACAAATCGATCATTCAAATATTCCAAAGCAATTAAAAGAATAAATTATACCGAGCAAAAGCTCGGTATTTTTATTAAAATCCAGTTGACTTTTTTAAATAAAAATGATATAAATATATTAATAACCCTTGCTCCTGTAGCTCAATTGGATAGAGCACTGGTCTTCGGAACCAGGTGTTGGGGGTTCAAGTCCCTCCGGGAGCACCATACCCGCCCATAGCTCAGTTGGTAGAGCAGTTGCCTCTTAAGCAAATGGTCCCAGGTTCAAGTCCTGGTGGGCGGACCAATTAAAAAATCCTAGCTTTAGCTGGGATTTTTTAATTTGACAAAAACACAGGACTTGAACAGGGAGATGGTAAGAGGGAGTATCCCTCTTACTTTATGAGGAAAGTTATTCGGAAACCCGAAGGTTTCCGAAAGAGGAGTAAAACGACGATGTGAAATTCCTGGTGGGCGGACCAATTAAAAAAATCCCGACAAAGCGGGATTTTTTTAAATATATTTTAAAGTTTTATTTTATCAAATAATGATCTGCAACTTTTTTATCAATTATCTTTTCTTTTACCAATCTATTTAGATCCTGTTCTAGTGTAACCATTCCTGCTTTACTACTTGTTTGTAATACTGTTGTTATTTGCTGAAATTTCCCTTCTCTAATTAAATTAGCAACTGCACTATTATTTACTAATATTTCTCTTACAGCTACCCTACCATTCTTTTTAGTCGGCACTAATTGTTGAGATAATACTCCACGTAAAGTTAAAGCTAATTGCATTTTTATCTGTGCCTGTTGATGTGGTGGAAAAACATCAACAATACGATCTACTGTTTGAGCAGCACTGTATGTATGTAGAGTTGCAAAAACCAAATGTCCTGTTTCTGCTAATGTTAAAGTTGTTTCTATTGTTTCTAAATCTCGCATTTCCCCAATCATTATTACATTAGGGTCTTGACGCAAGGCATGTTTCAAACCTTCTGCAAAACTTAACATATCCGTTCCTAACTGTCTTTGACTAATAATAGATTTTGCTGATTTAAAATTAAACTCAACCGGATCTTCTAATGTAATTATATTTTCTGCTCTAGTCTTATTAATTTCATTTATCATAGAAGCTAGAGTTGTAGACTTACCACTACCAGTTGGACCGGTAACTAATACTAACCCATGTGGTAAATCTGTAAACTTTTTTGCGACTTCTGGTAAATTAATACTTTCCATTGTTGGTATTTCTTTTGGTATTGCGCGAGCCGCAACACCAATAGAGCCTTCTGCAAAGTAAAGATTTACACGAAAACGTTCTCCAGTTGGTAATGAGTAAGCAAGATCTAATTCTTTATTTTCTAAAAATTTTTGCTGTTGAGATTTTGCTAGCATTGATAAAGCTAATACTTGTATCTGTTTAGCATTAAGAACTTTTGACTTTACTCTTTTTAATACTCCATTAATACGAAGTGTTGGTGCTACACCTTCCACTAAATGCAAATCAGAAGCTCCATACTTTAAAACGGTTTTTAATAATTGATTTATAGTCATATAATCTAGATAATTATGATTAATTATATTATATCATAATTACATGCTTAATGTATAAAAAATCCAGAACTTTATCTGGATTAAATAATAAACATAAAATAAATAGGTACTACTATAAGTATAAGAAAGCCAATTGCTCCATAAAACATATCATGAAGCGGGCCGTGATCTATAATTAAATGACCATACATATAGTTGTCCATTTTTTCATAAGCTCTAGCTTCTAATACATGAGAAGGTCCTTGACTACCTCTAGACAATATTAAGAAAAATCCATATAAAGGCAAGAATAATGGTCCCAATATCTTATATTGAGAAACGTGATGTCTTTCATGCACTAGATATTTACCATCATTAGCATATTCTGGCTCCCAAAAAATAACTACAAAGCCAAATGTTACTGTATGAGCTCCAAAACGTCTAATAAATTTACTTACACCTTTACCAGAATTAAAAATAATCATTCCATATTTCCATTTTGGTTTACCAAACGTTAATACAAATCCAATAAATAAACCTATAAGAGTATTTGGTAGAGTCCAAAGAAAAGCTATAACAGCCATAAGCGCTTTTCCAAATCTAGCTAGTATACTAAAAAATGTAATTACTACTTCAAAGATCATTTCCCCTCCTTAAGCTAGCTATAGATTATCACTATAAATACAACATGTCAAAGATTGACAAAATATATTTTATATATTATAAAACCCATAAGGAGATGAGGATGAAACCTATAAAAAGAATTACATGACTGATAAAAGGCTTGTTTCTGACAACTATGAAAAAAGCGGTCATTATCTATTCTATATAAGCCCTAATAACAATATTTCTATTTCTTCTAAAAAATATTTTTATTATTGGTATGCAATTTATTACTTATAGCTACATGCTAAATAATTTTTAATTTTTATAGAAGAAGAGCCCCAGTAAATGGAGCTCTTTTTTTATAATTTTATATTTTCTAGTCTTTATTATTCCCATCCTTTTACTTCCAATCCTATACGTGCTGCATCAACCTGAGCTTCATGCTTAGACGTCCCCTTACCTTCTGCAACTTTTTCATCTCCAACATAAATACCTACTGTAAATTGTTTTGCATGGTCTGGGCCAACTTCTTTTAATACTTTGTAATTTGGGGTTATAGTAAATTTTTCTTGAGACAATTCTTGAAAGCGACTCTTAGGATCTAGATATAATTTCTTTTCTAATATTTCTGGTAATTTAACTAATAATTTTTCTTTTAAAAATTTATCAGCAGTTTCAAAACCACCATCTAAATAAATTGCGCCAACTACTGATTCAAAAGCATTAGCTAAAATATATAATCGTGCTTTACTATCCTTATCTTTATTTTCTCCACGAGATAACATTAAAAACTCTTCTATTCCAATTTCACGAGCAAGATCGCCTAGCATATTAGCATTAACAAGACTCGCTCTCCAATTAGTCAGATCACCTTCTGGATTAGGATAGTTTTTAAATAAATACTCTGTTACAGATAACTCTACTACAGCATCACCTAAAAACTCTAATCTCTCATTATGACCAAGTTTACATTTTGGATGCTCGTTTAAATAAGATCTATGAATAACAGCTGTTAAAAGTAGATCTAGATCTTTAAATTTTACTCCTAACTTTTCTGCAAGGCGAGTTACATCTTTCATAATAACTATGAGCTATAAGCTGTAAGCTGTAAGCATTATTAAAATACTTAAAGTTTACGACTCGTAACTAATATTAATTTTAATTCTCTTCTTCTTTTTTATCTTCCTCTATTTTATCATCTTTTTTTTCATGTTTTTGTTTATCAACTTCTTTTTCATCACCTCTTTCCAACATATCCTTATATATCGCTCCCAATACACCATTAACAAACTTTCCACTTGATTCTCCTCCAAAATTTTTAGCTAGCTCTATAGATTCATTAATTGCTACTTTAGCAGGAATATTTTCTGTATATTGCATTTCATAAATGCCCATTCTTAAAATATTTCTATCTATAATTGTAATTTGTTCTAAAGGCCATTCTGGAGCATACTTTGTGATTACTTCATTTATCTTTTCAATATTCTTTTTTACACCATTTACAATTTCATCAACAAAACCTTTGTCATCTAATTCAGATGCAAATTCTTCTCTATTATAATTTAATACTTCTGCAATACCCTCTTCATCTTTCATGGAATTTCTAAAATCCCACTCATAAAGAGATTGCATTGCAAGTATTCTTGATAAATGTCTATTAGCCATATAATTCAATTAATCATTTAATCAAATAATCTTAAAAACTTCGCCCTTAATTTTATAATTAGGCGTAGCCGTAGGTTATTTACATTTTGGACATGCATAATGAGGACGTTTTGTAGCTCCACAATTTTGACACTTTGTTAATGCAGCTGGAGTTAGTGCGTCATGTGATCTACGCTTTCCTCTTTTTGACTTATTTGTCTTTACTTTTGGATGTGGCATATTTTTGATTAGCGTGTAACGTTTAGCAATTAGGGTTTAGATATCATTATCGTTCTGCAAGATAATTATTACTAAACGCTAACCGCTAACTGCTAAATGCTAATTACTATTATTTTATATAAATGTTACTGATGCAACTTTGTCTTTTGCATTTTTAAATCTCATCAAACGAACACCTTGAGTTGCCCTTCCTAATGAAGGAACACTCTTAAATGGTGTACGAATTACTTGTCCACCTGTAGAAATTATAATCAAATCTCTTTCATCTTCTACGTTGGATGTATATGCTGTTACTATCTTTCCTGTTTTTACTGATACTGTTGCGGTTTTAATTCCAGACCCACCTCTTTTTTGTACCTTATATGCTTTAATATTAGTATTCTTTCCAAAACCATGTTCTGTAACAACAAATAATTCTAACATACTCTTGGTAACAATTTTAGGATCTACAATTCCCATACCTACAACCTCATCATCTTTCTTTAATTTTATTGCCCTTACACCAGATGCAGTTCTACCCATTGGTCTAATATCATCTTCTTTAAATCTTATTGCTTGTCCACCTGATGTTACTATTATTATATCATCTTTACCTGATGATGGCTTTACCCACTCAAGATGATCATCTTCTTTTAGGTTGATTGCTATTAATCCCGATCTTCTGACGTTAGAAAAAGCATCTAAATCTACCTTTTTAATCGTTCCTTGTGTTGTAACCATTACAAGATATTTATCAGTATCAACATCATCAAAAGTTAATATAGAAGAAACTTTTTCATTAGGACCTAGTTGTAAAAAGTTAACCAATGCCTGACCCTTTGAAGTACGAGTTGCAGAAGGAACATCATAAGTTTTTAGCTGAAATACCCTACCTCTAGTTGTAAAGAAGAATAAATCATTATGGGTCATAGTAGTAAACATACGATCGACAATATCCTCTTCTTTTGTCGTTAATCCCATAACACCCTTACCACCACGTGATTGAGCTTTAAAGGTGTCTGTTGGTAATCTCTTTATATAACCATCACGAGTAACAACTACAATAGTTGGTTCATTGGGTACTAAATCCTCTACTTTAAACTCCTTAACTCCATGAGAAACAACTTTTGTTCTTCTATCATCTCCGTATTTTTCTTTAATTTCTACAACCTCATCTTTAACAACACGTTCCATCTTTTTCTTTGATGCTAATAAATCTTCTAACTGTTTAATCAAAGCTAGCTTTTCTTTTAATTCTGCTTCAACACGCATTGTTTCCATATTAGCTAACTGTTGTAAACGCATTTCCAAAATTGCAATTGACTGTACTTCTGATAATTTAAATTTCTTCATCAGATTATCTTTAGCAACATCCTTGTCGGCACTCTTTTTTATAGTATCAATAACTTGATCTATTTTTAAAATAGCAATTTTCAAACCTTCTAAAATATGAGCGCGATCCTTTGCACGAGCTAAATCATATTCTGCACGACGTCTTACAACTACTAATCTGTGTTTTATATATTCTTCTAAAATATTTTTTAAAGTCAAAACTTTTGGCTGAATACCATCAACCAATGCAAGACTGTTTACATGAAATGTAGTTTGTAATTGAGTTAAAACAAAAAGACGATTTAAAACTTTTTTTGGATAAGAATCTTTTTTTAATTCTATAACTATTCTAATACCTTCTTTAGAAGACTCATCTCGAATATCACGAATTCCTTCTATTTTTTTAGTCTGCACTAATTCTGCAATTTTTTCTATTAAAGTTGATTTGTTAACTTGATAAGGAATTTCACTAATAATAATAGCAAACTTACCAGACTTATCTTCTACTATATCTGTTTTTGCTTGTATAACTATACCACCCTTACCTGTAGCATAGGCTGCTTTAATTTCGTTTTTATCAAAAATAATACCACCGGTTGGAAAATCTGGTCCTTTTACAAATTCCATTAGATCATCTACCGAACAATCTGGATTATCTATTAAATGAATAGATGCATCACAAATTTCTGTTAAATTATGAGGAGGAATATTAGTAGCCATACCAACAGCAATACCCATAGTTCCATTTAAAAGTAAGTTTGGAAGTTTTGCAGGTAAAACTACAGGTTCTTTTTGGCTACCATCATAGTTTGGTATAAAATCAATAGTTTCACGTTCTATATCATATAATAATTCTTCTGCAGCGCTTGCCATCTTTGCTTCTGTATAACGCATAGCAGCTGGAGAATCTCCATCGATCGAACCCCAGTTACCTTGACCATTAACTAATGGATAACGAAGAGAAAAGTCTTGTGCCATTCTAGCCATAGAATCATAAACAGCGCTATCTCCATGAGGATGAAATTTGCCCAAAACCTCACCAACAACAGTTGCCGATTTTCTAAACTTACCACCTGATTTTAAACCCATAGACCACATAGCGTATAAAATACGACGATGAACCGGCTTTAAACCATCTCTAACATCAGGCAAGGCACGAGAAATAATAACACTCATAGCATAATCTAAATATGCTGTTTCCATTTCTGAAGTAATACTAACATCCTTTACTTCGCCTATGTTATCTAATAATTTTTCTTGCTTGCCATTCATAGCTTTGGCGTCGGATGATTTTGGATTTTTTTCTGCCATATATTTATAAATTTGTACTTGTTGTATTTTCTATTTTTATAGTTGATGATGTCTGCACATCTTCTACATTATTTTTATTTTCTTCAAAAATATTTACATTAATATTTTTATTAAAATCTTCTTTTAAATTACCGATAGCTTCTATACCTTTATCTTTTGCTTTAACAAAATTTAATACTGAAGTTGATATATTATATCTAACAGATGATATCCATACAGCACCGATTAATATAGAAAGTACCGTAGCAGAAACCCACATGTAAAACTTTTTATTATCCTCCGACATAAACTTTTATAATTTACTATTAAGAGAATCTTTTGATATTTTTAAGCCTTTTCTAACACAATTACTCTAGTATCTTCTTGTGGTAAATCTTTACTAGCTATTTTTAATTTTGGCATATTTTCTGTCTTAGCTCCATATTCTTTTAAGAATTTATCTATAATATCAAGTTCTACATTTAGCGAGGGCATTTTATAATTCATTGGCACTATAACTCTTGGCTCTATTTGATTAGCTGCATCCACTGCTTTTTTATAGTCTATCATATCTCCACCGCCTACTGGTAATAATAAAATATCTACATTTTCTAATTTTTCTAATTCACTACTAGTTAAAGTGTGGGCCAATCCACCTAAATGCACTAATACCAAATCTTCAAATTCAAACCTATAAATAACTCCGCTTTCCGTAGGTATACCGTAAACAAAAACACCAGATTTTTCATACTCACCCGGTTCATTAATAGTCATACCTGGCTTATTAACAGCAGATACATTATTATGTAAAGGTTTATTAGAAGTAATAGTTAAAATATCCGCATCCATTGTTCTTGGTAATTTTAAGCCAGTTTCTTTTGTGTCATATGGATCACATACTATATTAACAGTATCATTACCTGTTTTAGCACTAATAGCAAAACAAGAAAGGCCATAATAAGAGATAGTTAGAGTCGTCATAAGTGTAAAAATATATATAATTTATAATAATAGTTTATCATAATTATAGAAGTCTTGCAACCCTTAAGAAATAAAAAAGGCTATTCTTAGTCAAAGCATAAAAATAGCCTAAAAATAGCTAAAATTATTCTGTTACTGAGTTAAAATAATCCAAAACTTCATCTAAATCTTCTGCTGTTGGCTCATTTGCAAAATTAACCCACCTTGCTTCTAATTCATCTATTTTATTATATATTTCACTACTCCACTCTCCATTTTCTACTGCAAAATCCCTAAGGGCACTTATTTTTTTATCTATAAAATTACGTTTCTCCTCACCCTCTTTTACAAAAGTCTCAAAACGAGATTTTTCATTTGTTCTTATTCTATCTTCGACTTCCTTATGAGCATTGCCATGCACCTGTGCTTCTGCCTGACGAAAAGCCTCTATATCATCTTTAGATAAATATATCTCATCTACCTTACCTTGTCTTATCTTTTCTACATCACCACCATCATCTAAAAACTTTTCAAATCTAGCACGTTGATTTTGATCTTTTAAGCTTTTATGAATACCAATCTCTTCTTTAACCCTACAGCAATCATTATAAACTTTAAAATATGCATATAGATGAGGATACGCCTCCTTACCTATCATTATAGCTCTCTTTTTTAAATCTTCATCATTCTCATCCCTTCGTAGTTCTTGCTTAATGTCTTCCAATTCTTTTTTTCTTTCTGGTAAAATGATCTCCGGCCAAACAGATAATAGATTTTCTACATTATGTAAAAAGTTTTCCATATTTTTTAGTTTTAATTATTGATTATATATTACCTAAAAGTAAAAAATCTTGCAATAAAAATTTTATTTAATGTAAAATATAAATATTAGAAAACAAAAAACATCCCATAATGGGATGTTTTTTGTTAAATGTTTTATTCAGCTTATTCTTTCACCTCTTCAGCTGGAACTTCTTCAGTTTTTACTTCAGAAGTTTTCACCTCTTCTGCTGGAGTTTCTTCAACTGGTTCTTCTACTTTTACTTCAGCTTTTGGTTCTTCTTTTGAAGATTCTTCAGCTTTTGACTCTTCTACTTTTTCTGTTTTTTCTTTTCTTGGCTCTGCCTTATCTTTTAAACTAAGTCCTAATCTATGTTCATTTGGTTCAATAGAAATAACAGTAAATTCCATTTCGCTATCTTGCTTAATATCTTCAGGTTTATATTTACCCATTTCAGAAATATGAGCAAGACCATGAATATCTTTATCTAATTCAACAAATAGACCAAAAGGATTAACTTTTAATACTTTACCAGTTACTTTATCACCAGCTTTATATTTTTTAGCAATATCTAACCATGGATCTGCTTGTAATTTTTTAGTTGAAAGGAAGATTCTAGAACCTTGAATATTAACTATGGCAGCTTTTATAGCATCACCAACTTTATACAAGTCCTGTGGATGATCAATTCTCTGCCATGCTAATTCTGAAATATGAATTAAACCTTCAAGCTCTCCAAAACGAACAAATACACCAAAGTCAGTAACCGCTGTTACCTCTCCATCAATTGTATCACCAACATTGTATTGTGAAATATGCTCTTTTTTATCTTCTTCCCAAATAGATTTTTCACTAACAATAAGCTTATTCTCTTCTTGTAAAGCGTCTAACACTCTAACTTCTATTTCTTTACCAACTAAAGAACGTAAACGTTCTAAAATTTTTGATTTATCTCCACCTTGAACACGTGGATAATTGTCAGGAGATAATTGAGAAACAGGTAAAAACCCTTGTACTCCCAATAATTTTACAATAAGACCACCCTTATTTGCTTCTGTAACTTTTACTTTTACTTTTTCTTCAGAAATCTTATATTGTTTAAGAATTTCCCAAGTCTTTTGCTGACCTGCAAAACGGAAAGATAATTCTAAATCTCCATTTTCATTTTCTAAGTCTAATACGGTTGCCTCTACTTCATCACCAACCTTAAGACCAGAAAATTCTTCTGCCTCAGCGTAAAATTCGTTACCACGAACTGCACCTGTTCTAAAGCCAGGTATATCTATTTTGATCTCACTTTTAGAAACACATACAATATTTCCTTTAATAAGATCACCTACTTTTGGAATTTGCAAATATGTTTTATCTTTTAACAACTCTGCTAATTCCCCTTTTTCATTGCTTATATCTGTAATCATAATTATTTATATTAAAAAACCGGGTTCTTGGCACCAAAACACCGGATGGTTGTTAATAATAAAGGTGTGCCAAATGTTTCTATATATTACCATATATATGTATTTTTGTAAAGTCCTTATACAATTACCTTTATCACCCCCTTAGCTTAGCATAATATCACACCGTAAGATTAACTATACATTTCTACCGTAAAATCTCTATATACCTACATAATTATATGGAGTAATTGACTTTAATTTTACCTTTAAATCATCTTTGATGGCTAAATCATCTATAAAACTATGAATAGCCTCTTTACCTACTTTTGCCACCCTAGTAAGCTCTTTTAATGTCTCATATGGATTAGGATAGCCCTCTTTCCTTAATATTGTTTGTATAGCTTCTGCCACAATAACCCAATTATCATCTAAATCCTTATCAATAACCTCTCTATTTAATTCTAATTTATTTAATCCCTTCACTAAACATTTTAAAACAATTATCGTATGTGCAATAGGAATCCCAATATTTCTTATAACTGTGGAATCTGTGAGGTCTCTTTGTAATCGTGAAATTGGTAGTTTTGATTTAAAATGTAAAAACATAGCATTGGCAACTCCAGCATTACCCTCTGCACTTTCAAAATCAATTGGATTTACTTTGTGTGGCATAGTAGAAGATCCTACCTCACCTTCTTTAATTTTTTGTTTAAAATATCCTAACATTATATAAATCCAAATATCTCTACATAAATTAATTAAAATATTATTTATTCTAGATAAGTTATCACACATGGCAGAAAAATTATCATAATTTTCTATTTGTGTTGTTTTTTCTAAACGCTCTAGACCAAAAGATTTAATAAAATTATTAGCAAAAATTGGCCAATCAATTTCTGGATAAGCAACATGGTGAGCATTAAAATTACCAACTGCTCCTCCAAATTTTGCAGAATAAGAAATTGTTTTAAAAAGTTTTAATTGATTTTCTATACGTTCTATAAATACATTAATCTCCTTTCCTATGCGAGTTGGCGTTGCTGGTTGACCATGAGTTCTAGCGAGGATTGGTATACCTTGCCATTTATTTGCTAAATCTTTTAATACTTTTAAAGTATTAAAAAATTCTGGATACAAAACTTGTTCAATAGCTAACTTGAAAGAATAAGGAATGGCAGTATTATTAATATCATTAGATGTAAGTCCAAAATGTATAAATTCCTTATACTGATCTAATCCTAATTTTATAAATTGATCTTTGATATAATATTCTACTGCTTTCATATCATGATTGGTAGCTGTCTCAATTTCTTTAATTTTTTTAGCATCATCTATAGTAAAATTTTTATATATATCTTGTAATACCGAAAATTGTTTTTGAGGAAAATTATTTAACTCTGGTAATGGCAATTTTACTAATGCTATAAAATATTCTATCTCAATTAAAACTCGGTACTTCATTAAAGCAAACTCAGAAAAGTAATCACTTAGCTCTTTAACGCTTTTTCTGTACCTACCGTCCACAGGAGAAATTGCCAAAAGAGATGAGGATAATTCTTCAAAATCTAACATATTTTGGATATATTTAAAATTAATTACAAGCTTAGTTTACCATATAAATTACCATCTGAAAAGTATAGGTTGCACTGCTTAAATTACTATGTTAAAATCATAAAGCATTCATCTTAATAATTAATATATTATCATATGAATAATATAATAGTAGTAGGTGCCCAATGGGGCGATGAGGGCAAGGGTAAAGTTGTAGACTACCTTACAGAGCGTGCAGATTTTGTTATCCGTTACGGAGGTGGAGCTAATTCTGGACATACAATTGTCCATAATAATGAAAAGCTTGTTACCCATCTTTTACCTGGTGGAGTAAGAAATCTTAACAAGTGCTTTCTTATGTGTGATGGTATGGTTATCGATCCCGAAGCTTTATTAGAAGAGATAAATAATGCAAAAACTTTAAATATAAAACTTAATCCAGACAATTTAAAAATTTCACGAAAAGCTCATATTGTCATGCCATATCACAAAATATTAGATGGTTTACGAGAATCTAATAGTAAAAATGCTGTTGGCTCTACAAAAAGAGGAATTGGCCCATGTTATGAAGCTAAAGCTGGTAGATATGGTATTCGTATGGAAGATTTATTTGATACTTTAAAATTAGAAGCTCTTGTAAGCAAGGCATTGGAAGAAGTTAATCCAAGAATTATAGGGCTTGGTGGTCAAAAAATTGAAAAAGAAGCTATGATCAATTTTTTACTACAAACAAGAACAAATTTTTTACCTTTCATAACCAATACTTCAAAAATAATACAAGAAGCTTATAAAAATAATAAAAAAATTCTTTTTGAAGGTGCACAAGGTGTAATGCTAGATATAGACCAAGGCACATATCCATTTGTAACATCGTCCTGTACCAGTCCTGCTGGTGTAGCATTAGGTTGTGGCATTAGCCCAAAACAAGTAGAAACAACGATCGGTATTGTTAAAGCTTATTTAACTAGAGTTGGCGAAGGTCCAATGCCAACAGAATTACATAATAATATTGGTGAACAGATGCAACGTGTTGGTGGAGAATATGGTGCAACAACAGGTAGACCACGTAGATGTGGTTGGTTAGATATGGTTTTAGTAAAACATGCTGTAAATCTAGGAGTGGAAAAAATAGCACTTACTAAACTTGATGTATTAAAAGGCTTAGATGTTATTAATGTATGTGTTGCCTACGAAATAGATGGTGTAATACATACTCATGCTACCGACCTTTCTACTTATGATTTAGAGAAAGTAAAACCAATATATTACGAGATCCCTGGCTTTCATGAAGATATTTCACAAATCACAGAATATGAAAAATTACCCGATAGTGTAAAAAATATCCTTAAAGAATATGAAAAGCTCGCAGGAATACCAATCGCTATTTTTTCAACTGGCCCAGAAAGATCCCAAACAATTTTATTAGAAAATCTTTTCTAATAAAATTGTTATAAAGTATAAAAAACTCCCTATTAGGAGTTTTTTATACTAAAATAAAATCCATATGGTTAACCATATGGATGATGTAAAATATTTATTGAGGGCAGTTATCACATCTGGTAAAAAAAGATATTTATACTTTTTTTAATTCTCCTCGCTGTCCGCATTTTTCACAAACTGTTTTACTAGCTTCTACCGTTATATTAATTGCACCATTTATAAAATCTGCTATTTCATCTACTAGATATTCTTTTGTGGAATAATAGATGCAAAGAATACCTTGTTTTTGTTTTATTAGTGAAAGTTTTATATAACTTCTAACAGGCTGTCTTATCTTCATCAAATTATCACAAAGAGCTTTAAGAATATCAAACCAGCCGTCTCCACAGTCAATTGCTAAATCATCTGCAATAAACGGATAACTATCTCGTAATAATTTTACTTTGTCTGAATGCATTTTACCTCCTTACTTAAAAAGACTAACATGTTATTTTAAAGTTATCAATACTGCACCACCTGCCATAAATACTGCACCCAAGGCTGTTTTCCAACCAAAACCTTCTCCCAAGAATATACCCGCTAAAATAATAACAAAAATAATACTCAATCTGTCTATTGCTACCACTTTACTTGCAACTCCATATTTTAAAGCTAAAAAATAAAAAATCCAAGAAAGAGCACCAGCAATACCAGCTAAAGCAATGAACAACCACTCCTTGCCACTAAAAGTATCAATAGAAAAATGATTAAACTTTTTTAAAGAAACAGAAACAATTATTAAAAATCCTGCCATAATAATAGAACGTACTGTTGTTGCTAATGTAGAATCAATATTTTTTAATCCCACCTTACCAAAAATCGCAACCAATGCCGCAGCAATTGCTGAAAAAAATGCATATAAAATCCACATAATAATGTATGTTAAATTATTTATACTTATATTTTATCATTTTTTATAACTTTTTACTAAAAAAATCTACACATATGTTTGTGTAGATTTTTATTATATGTTTTAAAAATATTAGTTACATTCTTGCTTTTTGATTTGCAAATAAAAAGTTTGCTAAAGACAAGATTAAGCCAAATAATAATGCCCACCAAAAGCCACCGACAGAAAAACCAGGAATTAAATATTCTGCAAGTAAAATAATCCCTGCATTTATAACTAGTGTAAATAGACCTAGTGTTAAGATATTAATAGGTAAAGTAAGTAAAAGCAATATTGGTCGCAATATCGCATTTAATAAACCTACTACTATAGCCACCACCAAAGCTACAAAAAAATTTTCTACTGTCACTGCTGGTAAAATATATGCTAATGAAATAATAATCAAAGCATTGATTACCCAATTTATAAGTAATACCATATTTTTTATGTTAATTATTTAAAATATCTATCTACTATAATTATACCATACATCTATATAAAGCTTATATATAATTAAAATAACATTCTCATATTCTGGTGTAATGTGAAAATGTTTGTAAATAAAATTAAAAAGTTAAAAAAAGACGAGCAATACGAATATCAGTATAAGAACACTTCTCACCTAACGCCTCATAAATAGGACGTAAATATAAATCATCAGACTTTACAAATGCTTGTTTAATTTTATTAAAATCTTTTGGTTTAAGATATTCTATATCAACATCTTCTCCTATTTCTTTTAATTTTTCTATATGACCTATAATGGTTTCTATTTTAAATCCTAAAGTTTCTGAAATTTTTTCTAATGCTATTCCATCCATTATCATCTCTTTTGTTTTAATATGGTTTGGTTTTTTTACACCCTTACTCTTCCTTTGTAAAAAAACCTCTATGTCATCTTTAAATTCTACCAATGGATCAGCTACAGAATTAATAAAATCTTCTTGAAGCTTTTTTTTCTCTTCTTCCTCAATTTTAGATAGCCACCTAACAGCATTTTTTGATTCTTGCTTCATCTCTTGATCTAAATCTAAAATTTTAGGACTTACTAAAAGCGCTGTTTGATTAAGTCCTAATATCTTTAATCCGCCTAAAGTTTTAGCACGAGACAGAGCAGTGTAACCCATTCCATACTCAAATGATTTTGCTAAATTAATTTCTACTGCATCCAAGCTCATACCCTGACTTTTATGTACTGTAATTGCCCAAGCTAAACGAAGTGGAAACTGTCTAATCATTGCTTCTATATTTTCATTTTCTTCTACAATCCAGGATTCTGGCGTAACTAAGATTTTATCACCAGTATGAGTTTCAACAACTGGACATCCCTCTTCAAAATCTACAACCTTCCCCATAGTTCCATTAACATAGCCTTTCTCAAAATTATTTTTTATAAATATTACCAAAGCACCTTTTTTTAATTCTAACTCTTCTGGAGCTAAGCAACTCTTTTTTAAAGAATCAATCAAAGCTTTACGTCCTTTCGATTGCATTACAAATTTTTTTACCAATCCTGATAATTTTTTAAGTTCAAAATTATTAAGCTTATCTACATCAACATTGTGAGTATATAATTTAGTAGAAACATCAGAGTTAAATTGGCTATCACCACTACTAAGCTTTTCTTGTAAAATCTCATAATCAATATCTTCTACACAGTTATTTCTAATATTATTTAATAATCGTAAAAATCCATCATCTGATTGTCTATACTGTTCTTCTAAATAACATGTTTTTAATGATAAGCCATCCCAAACTTTTGCATTTACAGCAAAGCTTGGCTCCTTGCCCTTCTCACTAACAGGGGGAAGTTGAAAAAAATCTCCACAAAAAACAACTTGCATTCCACCAAAAGGCAGTTGACTGTTACGCACCTTTCTTACCACTTGGTCAACCAAGTCTAACCGCTTATCATCCAACATTGATATCTCATCTATTATTAACACCTTGGACTGTAAAAGACGATTTTTTAATTTAAAATTTTTAAAAATCCTTGTAAAATCATTAACATACATTTGATCCTGTATACCAATACCACACCAAGAATGTATTGTCCTTCCATTAATATGTGTTGCTGCAATACCTGTGGAAGCTGTGATGCCAACACGAACTCCTTTTTTACGTAAAAAAGTAATGTATTGATTTAATACATGTGTTTTACCACTACCGGCAGCACCGGTTAAAAATACATTATACCCCATCTTTAAAATATCTAGAGCTTGTCCTTGCATCATAAAATAAAAACAATAATATTATTTAGGATTTTTAATTACCTGTTCAACCAATCCATTAATTATAAACTTATCATCAGGATGTACAAAAATAGGAGGATATTCTTGAGAAGATTCTGAAAATAAAAGTATTTGTTTATTTTTATAATCTTCTTTATATTTTTTAATATTACCAACATCATCAATTATAGAAAGCACATAATCTCCATTTTTAGGACTTCTGGCTTTACTATTTATAACAACATAATCCCCCTCTTCAATATTATTACCTTTTACATTAGCCTTGTTCATAGAATTGCCAACAGCCCTAATTACAAATAAGCCGGGCTTATTACTAACAAGCTTTTCTGAGATACGTAAAAATCCTTCTATATTTTGATCTGCAAAAATAGTAGCAGGTCCGCAACTTGCAGATCCAACAATTGGTATAGATAAAAATCCAGCAGTTTGGATTGTACCAGGTCTTATTATTTCTATTTTTCCAGTTCTACTATCTAATTTAAGTAAGTTTTTTTTATAAAGCTGGGTTAAATGATGTCTTATTTTTTGTGGATGAGGCTCACCAACTAATTGTCCAATTTGACGTAATGTATATGGACTAAGATCCTTCTCTTGTGCAAGAGATAATATTTTATGTTGTATTATATGCATATAGATTATTTTGTTAATTATTTTGTTTATTTTTTCTATAAATAGAATGGCAGGATCCTCACGCTTTGCTCAGGATATTTTTCCGCAGGAAAGATAGGGGAAAAATATTTTATCCACAGTTTTATTATCTATTTATATTATACATAAAAATTAAATATCTTGTCAAGTTATCTTTAAAACTTGACAAGATAGATAAAAAAATAATACACCATCTTAAAATATTCTTTCAATAAAAAATATCATTTTTATTATCCATTTACTTTTTACATCTTCCAATATCAAGTCTAACGCTTTTACTCTTTTTTAAAATATTCTCACTAGGCTAAATTCTAGAATTTGTATTTTATGTTAAAAGGCTATCTCAAATTTTATAATTAAATATCCATCCCTAAAATACTTTTTTCTTTTTCTAATTTTAATTTTTGTGCATAATTATTATCTACATCAGACAAGATAACAACTTTATTATTTACTAAAATTTGCGGATCTATATATCTAAATTTTTTAGGAAACTTAATACCAAATCTAATCTTTGTCTCCCCTCCCTTCATTCTATCTAATTGTTTTATTATATCATTATCATTACTATGATATAATTTTTCTATAATATATTTATCTTCTTTCCACATATCATCTTTGATGATAATATTTTTTTCTATTGCTTCTCTTAATATTTTTGCTAATTGATAATAACGACTTACAGATTCAAACCCAGCCCAATGCCTACGATTAAAATCTAAAAATACTTCTGCAAAAAGTTGTGCTGGATATAAAGAATTAAAAACGATATGATTATCAAAAGACATTAACTGTCCAGCTAAATAATAAGCTAAGTTATGGTAACCTAAAGAAACAAGATCTTGCAAAGTATAATCTATTCTATCTGCGCAAAGATTTGGAATTTCTTGTTCTAACAAAGTAAATTGATGATGTTCTACAATTGTATAAATATCAAAATTATATTTTTCTAAAATTTGTTTTACATCTGACTTTAATAATATCTCCAATAACTTATTATCCTGAAAATCTTCTACAGTCGGATCACCCCAAAGAGTATCTGCTACATGAGAAAATGCAGTATGTGATACATCGTGCAGTAGTCCCGCAATCTGCTCTTCCAAACTTGCTCCCAATTTTCTTAAAAGTAAAAATACCCCTATAGAATGCTTAAACCTACTAAGTCCTTTACGATAATAAAAATCATCAGGTATGCCAAATTGTGCTATACCTTTTAGACGTTGCATTGCTTTTGAGTTAATAAGCTCAATTAATACAGGTTCATTAACCTCAAATCTGCCATATATCTTATCTTCTATATACATATATAATTATACTAACGTCAATTAACAATTTGGTCAAAATAAAAAAACTCAACACAGAGTTAAGTTTTTTTACTGGCGGACTCGACCGGATTCGAACCGGCGATCTTCTCCGTGACAGGGAGACGTGTTAACCGGGCTACACCACGAGTCCATAACACATATCTTTTTATAAAGTTTTATTTATAAAAAGATTAATATTTTCATTCTACAAAGCAGAATAGATAAAACTAATCCATAAGATTAATAATATAATAACACATATATTGATATTAGTCAAGTATAAAAAAACCCTGAATAATCAGGGTGTTTTGATATTTAGCTCAATAATGAATCAACCTGTTTAGCAGATAACTCTTCATTAGTTAATAGCGTTTCCGCCAATCTAACTACTAATTCTTTATTTAAAATAATAATATCTTTAGCTCTAGTATAAAAATCAACCATTAGTGCTTTGACTCTTGTCTCTATTTCATGTTGAGTGCTCTCACTCATACCTTCATGCATAGCTAGTGCGCGTCCCAAAAATGGATTTCCAGATCCCCTAGAAAAACAGGCTAAACCCATATCATCATCCATACCATAATTATTAATCATCTCAAAAATCAATTTTGTAGCTCTTTCTAAATCGTTTGACGCTCCAGTAGTTATAGAACCAAGCAATACATCCTCTGCTGCTCTGCCAGCTAATAAAATAACAATATTATCAATAATAAAACTTTTAGCCATTAAAAATCTATCTTCAATAGGTAAGGATTGGGTTACGCCCAATGCTCCACCACGTGGAATAATAGATACTTTATGCAAAGGATGTGCATTTTTTGTCTTTAAAGTAGCGATTGCATGACCAGCTTCGTGATATGCAATAACTTTTCTTTCTTCTGATCCAATCTTTAACTGTCTTGGCAAACCCATCAAAATCTTGTCATGCGCTTTATTAACATCTAACATAAAAATCCTATCTCTACCTTCTCTAACTGCAATTAAAGCAGCTTCATTTAGTAAATTTTCTAGATCAGCGCCAGTTGTTCCAGATGTTATCCTTGCGACATCTATCAACTTAACACTATCATCGATCCTTTTACCACATGCATGAACTTTTAATATCTCATATCTACCAACAATATCAGGACGTGGAACATAGATTTTTTTATCAAATCTACCAGGTCTAAGTAGTGCATCATCCAAGATATCAGGACGATTTGTAGCTGCTAAAACCAGAATGCTGGCATTTTCTTCAAAGCCATCCATGGCTACCAAAAGCTGATTTAATGTTTGTTCACGTTCATCATTGCCACCACCCATACCAGCACCACGCTGACGACCGAGAGCGTCAATCTCATCAATAAAAACAATACAAGGTGCATGTTTTTTTGCTAAATCAAATAAATCTCTTACTCGTCCAGCTCCTACACCAACAAACATTTCTACAAATCCAGATCCAGAAACTGTTAAAAATGGAACTCCTGCTTCCCCTGCAATAGCACGAGCCAAAAGAGTCTTACCAACTCCAGAGTCTCCCACTAAAAGAATGCCCTTGGGAACACGTGCTCCAATTTCTAAAAACTTAATTGGATCCTTCATGGATTCTACTACCTGACTAACCTCATCTCTGATTGCATCAATACCAGCAACATCAGCAAAAGTTTTCTTTTTTCCTGCATCGCTAGAATCGTATATCTCGATATTTGCCGGCATACCAATATTACGCATGCTAAATTTATTTTGACCTCTACCCTTAATCATAAAATAAATAAAACCCACAACTAGAATAAAAAATAATACGTTTACAAAAGCTACAACAGTAGCACCAGAACAACCAGATTCTTCAGAATATTTATTTTCAAACTTAATTTTGTGTTGCAAAAGTATTGGCGTTAATTCATAGCCAAACTCTTTATAAGTAGTAAATGCTTTTCCATTCTTAAATTTTCCATTTATGCTATAGCCAAAAATCACTACAGAATCAACATGTCCTTTATTTACTTCTTCAATAAAATTATTAAATGTTAATGTATTAATTTTTTCTGCTTTCTTTTTTGGTGCATAAACCAAAATTAAAACAAATATAAGAGCTAACAATAAAAATAGATATTTTCCTAATTTCCTTTTATTTTCCACTTTTTTCCTTTCTGCTCTATTGTTAAATAACTGTTTTTAGTTAACCACATTTATGATATAAAGTCAATATAAAAAGATGTCTTAAACATCTTTTTATAAAATACCTACACTATATCTATCTAACCAATAATTTCTATATTATTATCCTCTGTTAAGAGTATCATTTTTTTACCTTTTAATAACTTATTCTTTCTAAGCCACGTTATAATACTTTTTTTATTTTCAGATTGATAATCAAATGTTCTAACACCCCAAAATATATTTTTAGAAATATCATTTTTAGATTGCACCAAAATATCTACCTCTGACCTCCACTTACTAACGTATTTATAAAGATCATTATTAGTTAAATCAATAACATATTTTATGTTAGATTTATCTGTTAACACATGAATGGATTGTCCAAGAGCATCTAGCTCACTAATCTTTCTTGAAGCAAAATTAATTTTAAAATCATCATAAGGAGAAGCTTCTACCTCTAAAATAGTTTTACTCATTATACTAACTGCTTCTACTGGATACTTGCCATTAGCTGTTTCTCCAGATAACATAACCCCATCTACATTATCCATTACAGCATTAGCAATATCAGAAACCTCTGCTCTTGTTGGACGAGGATTTCTTATCATAGAGTCCAGCATTTGTGTTGCAATAATAACTGGCTTACCGACTTGTCTACACATAGCCACCATCTCTTTTTGTCTTAATGGCACATCTTCTGCCGGAGTCTCTACACCCAAGTCTCCCCTAGCAACCATCACTACATCTGTTGCTTCTAATATTTTAGGAAAATTATTTAAAGCTTCAGAGTTTTCTATTTTAGCAATTATTTTTGGTTTTTTAACTTTAAACTTAATAGCGTTTTTATTTATAAGTTTTATTAAGTTATTTATATCAACTTCATTTCTTACAAAAGATATAGCAACAAAATCAACGTTATGTTGCATAGCAAAACTGAGATCATCCTTATCCTTATCTGTTATTGACGAATTTTTAAACTTTCCATTAGGCACATTTATTCCTTTATGAGATGACAACTTCCCACCAACTACAACCCTACAAATAATATCTCTTGCTCTAACTAATAATACTTTTAACTCTAATAATCCATCATCTAACAATATCCTGTCACCACTTTTTACTACTTGATGTAAAAATGGATATGCAACAGGTATTTTTAGAGGAGATACTTTGCCAGTAGTAAGAATAATTTCATTATTCTTTTTTAATAAAATATTATTTTCTAAAACACCTACTCTTAATTTTGGACCTTGTAAGTCTGCAATTATAGGTACTGGTATATTATTTTTTTTAGCAATAGATCTGATATTTTTTATTAAAGTAGCATGATTTGCATGTGTCCCGTGAGAAAAATTTAATCTAGCAATATTCATGCCAGATTTTATTAATAAATTTAACATCTCTTTTTTTTCTGTAGCCGGACCAATTGTACAAATTATTCTTGTTCTTTTCATATAATTAATTATCTTGATTAAATTCTTCAAGAATTATTTTAAATTCCTGTTCCTTGCCTTGTCTTAAAATTTTTAATTTTATTACATCTCCTACATTGTTAACTGCGATTAATTTTGCTAGAAAATTATTTTGATCTATCTTTTTACTATTAACTTCCAAAATAATATCACCCTCTTCTAGTCCTGACTTATCTGCTGGAGAATTAGGAATTACTGCAAAATCAGTAGATGTCTTACCTCTAACTAAAAGGGCACCATAATCAACGGGTAATTTATTAACTCTACTTAATTCTTCATTTAATAATATATACCGAACACCCAACCACGGTCTAACTATTCTTCCATATATCTGAACACTTTCTATAGCTTGTTTAGCACTATTGATTGGTAGTGCAAAACCTATAGACTGACCTTCATTACTTACTGCAGTATTGATTCCTATCACCTCACCACTTAAATTAATTAATGGACCACCAGAACTACCTGGGTTGATAGCTGCATCGGTTTGTATAGCTGCGTCTAGTATTTCTCCTTCAGCAGTTACCTTTCTTTCTATGCCAGATACCACTCCTTTTGTTACGGTATTATTATATTCTGAAAGAGTAAAACCAATAGCTATAACAGTCTGACCTAAAGAAAGTGTATCAGAATCTCCTAACTTTAATACTGGTAAATTATCTGCCTCTATTTTTAAAATTGCTAAATCTATTAATGGATCTTTGGCAATAACTTTTGCATCAAATCTTTCTCCATTAGAAAGAATGACAGAATATTCTGCATTGTCATCAAATATCACATGCTTATTAGTAACTATTAAACCATCTTTAGAAATTATAAATCCAGACCCACCCCCTATATCTCTTTTTTGCATAACACCTGGCTCACTTGGCTGTGACCCATCCTCTTCTGTAAAAAAATCTAAAGAATAAATATCTGTACCTGTTTGATTATAATAACTATTAACTTCTTTAGAAATAACTATATTAACAGTAGAGGCTAAAGAATCTTTTACAACAGATATAGTGTTAGCATCTTCAACAATTGAAGAATTGTTATATTGTCTAATATTTACAATTTCTGAATTTTTATTTTTTATTACATTATTCTTTAGCCAATACAAAAAATCGCTATTAACATTCAATGCTAATAATCCTCCTAAAAAACCGAAAAATAAACTAATTAAAATAAATAATAATAAATTAACTACTCTACTTCTCTTATATTTTTTATAATATTCTCTTTTTAAATGCCTGAGCATAGTTTAAAATATCGGTTATTTTAAAATATTCTTTACTTCATCTAAATTAACATTAGTAGGGTTTAAATTTTTAAACTGATCTAAAATATTTAGCTGATCCCCTCCATAAAATTGACCAAAGTTACCTACTAGACTCTGTAAAAAAGGTGGAATATAAAGCACCGCTAGTATAATAGGTATTATAATTAACAATATTCTTAAAAAAGACATAACCTGCATCCACTTCATTGCTTTAGCAGTTTTGTCTGTATTTCTTAAAATTGCTTTAGATAATTTTATATTTTCTTTTAACAACTCTCTTAAATCAGTATTTGTATCTATTCTCATATTTTTTATTGATAATTATTAATTTAATTATACCATAAAAAAAGAATCCTGATAAATTATAGGATTCTTTTTTTATATAAAATTTATATTACATTTTTTTTCTTAAAAATGGTGGAATATCTATTTCATCTACATCTTCTTCATCCTCTTCTTTTGGAGCATTTCTTAAAATTGCTGGCGTATCTTCTTCATCTTCTTGTATCAATCTTCTTTCCTTTACTTCTTTTACTGAATTTTGTAAACCAAAACTAATTTCATTCTTTTTTATAAAATCTGATTGTGGGTAAAATTTTTGCGCTGGAGCTACATTGCTATTTTTTAAATCACCAAATCCTGTTGCTATAACAGTTAAAACAATGTCTTCTTTTAAAGAATCATCGATAACTGTACCAAAAATTACTTTTGCGTCAGTATCAGCGTTTTGAGTAATTATTTTTGCAGCTTCTGAAACTTCATGCATACCTAAACTACTGCCACCAGCGATACTAAATAATATACCAGATGCTCCATCTATTGTTGTTTCTAACAAAGGAGATTGTATAGCTTGCTTAGCTGCTTCTACGGCTCTATTTTCTCCTGAAGCACGTCCCACACCCATAAGAGCAGTTCCCGCTTCTTTCATTATTGTTTTAACATCAGCAAAATCAACATTAATTAAACCTGGAACTGTAATTAACTCTGATATACCTTGAACACCCTGTCTTAATACATCATCAACAATTTCAAATGCATCTAATAGTGATGTTTTTTTATCACTAATATTTAATATTCTGTCATTAGGAATGGTAATAATAGTATCTACAACACTAGCCAATTCGGCCAATGCTTTTTCTGATATTTCTTTTCTTTGTATACCTTCAAAAGTAAAAGGTCTAGTAACTACTCCTACAGTAAGAGCACCGGACTCTTTTGCTATTTGAGCAACAATAGTACTAGCACCAGAACCTGTACCACCGCCTAAACCACAGGTTACAAAAACCATATCAGAATCTTTTAATAATTCTCTAATTTCATTTTGATTTTCTTCAGCCGATTTTCTACCAATTTCAGGATCCATCCCTGCACCTAACCCTCTAGTTATTTGCTTTCCTATATTTAATTTTTTATTTGCTTTAGAAAAATGTAAAGCTTGAATATCTGTATTAATAGCAATAAACTCTACTCCTTTTATTTTACTGGCCACCATCCTATTAACAGCAGAACCTCCACTACCTCCAACTCCTACAACCTTGATCTTTGCAAAAGTTTCCATGTCTGGTTTTATTTCTGGCATATTTTTTATAATTAATAATAAAAATAGTTATAGATTAATCTTAACATCAGAGATAATCACAGTCAATGATATTGAACACATTTTTTATACATTATTAAAACGCTCCTTTAAGGAGCGTTTTAATAATGTATTTTTATATTTATTTCCAAATTGATTTAAAACTACCTTTAAATATATTACCACCTTTACCAAAAATATTTTTAATTTTTCTTACTGTATCACCCCACATATTTGGTGATGTATCTATAAACTCACTGCCCCATTTTATTAATCCAATGGCCACAGTAAACGCTGGATCATTAATTTTTTCTGAAGCACTGGTTATATTTAATGGAAGTCCTATTGATACTGGTAATTTTAATTCTTTTTTTGCAAGGTCTGTCATCCCTTCTAATTTTACACCGCCACCAGATAAAATAACACCAGCCGGTAATAACCCTTGTCTACCTATTTTTTTTAACTCTAGATTAATCTTAGCAAATATTTCCGAAACTCTAGCTTCTATTATTTCTGCTACAAATTTTTTAGATATAAAATCCTCTTCAGGAGCACCTTCATCAGCAAGATTAATTTCATCTTTTTTAGATATATTTTTTACATTCAAGGTTCCATATTTTACTTTAATATTTTCTGCAACATCTAAAGATGTTTTTAATATTAAGGCTATATCTTGAGTTATTAAATCTGATCCAAGGGGTAAAACTGCAATATGCACTACATCACCCTCTTCATATACAGCTAAACTAGTAGTTGTTGCTCCTATGTTCACTACAACTACACCCAGCTCTTTTTGCCTTGGTGTTAAAACTACTTCTGCATTTGCTAATATACTAAAAATTAAATCATCAATATCTAAACTAGTTCTATGTATACATTTAGTTAAGTTTCTTAAATGAGTAAGTGGTGCCTGTATCAATATAGTATCTACTTCTAACCGTACACCTGTCATTCCAGTAGGATCTTTTACATTTAACTGCCCATCAACTGAATAATTTTTTGGTACAACATAAAGTATTTCATAATTAGATGGTGTAGCTACTGTACGAGCCTGTTCTATCGCTTTTTCTATATCTTCTCCATCTATCTCTCCATGAAGTTTATTGATACTTATAAGCCCTTTACTAGCTTGGCAAATAATATCACTATTACCTACTCCAATCCAAGTATTTTCTATTGGCATATCAATCAATCTTTCTAATCTTTCACGACAAATAGATATGGAGCTAACTATATCATCTAAATTTGATATATTGCCACCCTTTGCCATACCCTGCGAAGGTACTTCTACTGCTCCTAATATATGAAGCTGTTCTTTATCTTGAGATTCAACAAGCTCTCCTGCAACCATACGTACAGAGCCTGAGCCTATATCTAAACCTACTATAATATTTTCTGCCATATTTATTTTTTTATCTTTTAGGAGCCTCTCTTAAATATAGCACTGCTGAAACTTTTATATTTCATTACAAACTCTATTTAAGAGAGGTTCCTATACTTATAATATACAAGCTTTAGCTCTATTTAGTCAACAATATTTTTATATGTGGATAAAAGATTATTATGCCAATCAAGATAGCACCTATAGAAGCTAAAAGCACAGACCCAGCTGCAATATCCTTCATATCTCTAACATAGGTGTGTACTCTTGGCTTCAATACATCTATAAATCTTTCTATTACACTATTTAACATTTCTAAAACTAATACTATTAAAATCATTAATACTAATAAACCTCTTTCTATAGAACTTAAATTAAAGAAAAACATTAAAACTACAACAAAAATTGCTAATACTATTTGTATTCTAAAATTATTTTCTTCTTTAAAAACAGATACCATGCCCCTAAAAGCACTTTTAAAACTTTTTATTAACATATTATTTTTTACTAAGATAACCACTCTCCCTATCTAATTTATAACCCATTTTTATTAAATAATCATCTTCCTTCTTTTCCATTTTATTAGCATTAACATCTACAGAATGATCAAAACCCAATATATGACAGATGCCATGAATGATTAAATATAAAGAAGTTGCCAATAAAGTAGTCTTCATCTTTTTTGATCTTTCTTTTAATTTTCCATATCCAAGAATAATTTCTCCAAACTCTCCTTTATCATTGATTACAAAAGTTAGAATGTCAGTTGCTTTATTCTTGCCTCTATAATTATTATTTAGTTTTTTAATTTCTTTATCGCCTAAAATAACAATCGATATAACCCCATTATCTTTAAAATCTTTGGATACTATTTTTGATAATTTATTTAAAACAACCCTAGGGTTAATACTTCCCTCTTTTTTATTTATTTCAAATTTTATCATACCCCGTACATAACTACTAATGTTAAAATGATGAAAAATATTTTCACAATAGTAAAAATTAGTTAAATTAATTTATAAATAAATTATTACTAAATATTACTTTTCATTTTACACAGTATTATATATTTTAAAATATAAATATCTTATCAATAATCCCACATTTTATCTATTAGATGTAATATCTAGTAATTATGTGCGGGGTATATTAATTTATCTTCAAACTATTTAAAATCATACCATAAACAGCTCTATACCAAACAGTTTGCTTATCTGCTAAATCATAACTTATAATAAATACTTTATCACCTTCTTTTATATAAGTATTTAAACGAGCTTCATCTTGTAAACCAGAGTATCCATTTTTACTAGTATACGTTTGTAATTTATTTATATCAGAATCTGGAAACTCTGTTTTATACCAGCTTCGTAAACTAATTGAGCTAATGGTTTCTCTAACTGCAATAGTTATTTTTTCTGTATCTTCTGAAAGAAATAATGTATCCCCACTATTCTTATCTTCTCCACTAGTCCATACTGCTGGATAAAATACTTCATAATTATTTTGAGTATTTTTATATAATTTAACAATACCAGACTCTAACATTGTTGTAGGTGCATGAGCAGCTGGATTATATAAATTAAATACTTCATTACCATCATAAAAACTATCTCCATCAGTATCTGGTGTTCTAAAACTTGTTTGAAATATTGCTTCCTCTTTATCCGTTAAACCATCTCCATCAGAATCAGTACCAGTAATAAGACTGCCGATAGGAATCTCTGGGGGAGTTGGTAAATTACTTACAGATGTACTGGTAGATTCTACTGGAAACAGAGTACCTGTTGAAGGTGTTTCTACTGGCTCTGTGCTTGTTGGTGTTGGTGTGGTAGGGGTTTCTACTGGCTTCTCTGGTGTTGTCGGTGTTTCTACTGGTACCACAGGAGTCTTAGTAGAAGAGTTAAGCAATATAGCTACAACAATAACTAGAACCATGATCATAACAAAAACTATACCACCAATAATAAAAAGTTTTTTATTATTTTTTTTAGGTGGTTTAATTTTAAATTCTTCTGGCATTACAATAATATTCAAATCAGCTTTTACAGAATTTGTTTTTTTATTTTTTTGTTGTTTTAAATCTGTCATAATAAATTATTGTTGTGTTGACGTTGATACTGGATTCTCTACTTTTAATAATTTGCCTGGACCTCTTGGATCAAAGCCGTTTTGTACCTCTGCACCATCATTATATCCATCTCCATCTGTATCTGGATTTAATGGATCAGTTTTATATACTTCTACCTCTTCCCTGTCAAATAATAAATCACCATCCGTATCTGGTGCTAAAGGATTAGTACCTAATAAAAGCTCTTCCTGATCACTTAATCCATCATTATCCTTATCCTCAATTGTAGGAACTGGATTATTAACTACTGGTGGAGTATTATTAACTGGAGGTGTTACAGCTGTTGGTGTTGTAACTTCTGGCTGTAAAAAAGCTGGTTCAGGTGTACTATTTATAAATGATTTATATACCCAGTAACCAACCGCTACTAATATTGCAGAAACAACTAAAATACCTATAATGGTAATTAAAACTTTTTTAAAACTTTGATGAGGAGTGCTCATTTCTGTTCCGGAAGGTAGCATATTTTCATCTGTTGGTTTTGGAGATGAGGATACAGAATTGTTAAAATTAACTGGCTTAGGTGCAGCATCTTTAACACCAGAAAAAATATCTTCAGCTTCTTTTAAATTAGCTGATGGTGGAGAAGCCGGCATCTGCTGTGGTTTTGGTAAATCCTCTACTTCTGGTTTTTTAGGAGGAGTCGTAGTATTTAAAGAAGGATTTAATTTTTCAGGTAAATCATCTTTTATTGGTAAATTTTGGGGAACATTGTTATCAAACATACAAAAAGTTTAATTATTGATTAAAATATTAGTTTTAATATCTTATTAATAAGATATTAGGATTACCTCTATTCCTGAAATCTTTGAATAAGAACCAGAAACGTGACTAAGTCTAACTTGTAAAGTGTTATCTATGACAGTTGTTTGAAACTCTTTTGTTAGTGCATTATAAATACCCGCCTCTTTATACACATCAAAGTTTGTTAATACTTTATTATCCTCTATATAAACGTCAAACACCCTTTGTCCTGCACGAGTAATTGCATTCCAAATTTCTGCAAAATGCAATCTTACAAGATATTTACCAGGTGCTACAGGAAAACTAAAGGTAAGATTATTTGGATTATTAATTTCATATCGCTCTGACTGATAAATAGTATCAAGTTCTGTATTGTTGATTGGGAATGAATTACTATAAACACCACCTACATTATAATACCCAACATCACTTGCCCATGTATTACCACTAAAATCTTTATAAATTGGACCACCTGCATTTATTCTATACCATATATATGTACAAGGTGAAAAATCAGCTTCACATGAATTAGAACATTTAGGTTTTATGTTTGCTATATCAGCATACCCACCTTGTTTACAGGTTGTGGTTATATTATTATCGCCATCACAAACCTCATTTCCATTTTTGATAGAATCTCCACAATAACCTCCTGTTGCTGTAATTTTTTTACAAGACCTACTACAATAATTACATGTTAATCCATACTCAGGAATACAAGCAACACCGTTATTAGCTCCGGAATCACAAATCTCTGTACCAATCTCAACAAAACCATCACCACATGTGTTCAATTTACAAGTATTAGTACAACTATCACTATTACTATTATTACCATCATCGCACTGCTCTCCTGGTTCTTGAACACCATTACCACAAACTCCGGGAGATTGACATTCTGACCAATCTTCCCATATACATTTTGTCTCTGAACAAGTTTTTGTTCTTACCATTTGTACACCATTTATATCAAGTCTACAAAGCTCTAAGGTGCCATTTGCATCTTTTGATTTTTCTATATTTCCATCACACTCCTCATCAGATGTTATTAAGTTATCTCCACAAAACTCTCCTTGATCCTGACAACTCCATCCGCAACCAGAATCATACTGTCCATTAGCAATACCTCTATCGCAATATTCATTTAGTTGTTTTGTGCCATCACCACAAGTTAAGCTAGTAGACCACGTACAATTACCACCACAAAAACCATATTTACCATTATTACTTCCGTCATCACATTGCTCTAAAGGATCTTTAATACCATCACCGCAAGTCCCAAATTGGCAAACCTGAGTTCTATCCCATTTACAACTATTAGTGCAGGTTATATTTCTAAAACCAGATTGAGAAACTCCACAGCTTTCTGTAGCTCTAGTACCCGGAGGATCACATTCTTCACTAACACCAACTATACCATCACCACAAAGACTTGACTCTCCTTGTAAAATATTAGTACAGCTTCCACTTAATTCAATGGAAGTATTTAGAGGATTAACCCAACCAGCACCATTATTAAATTCTAAGTCAGTTGATAATGTATATTTATCAGGATTTATATATTGATATTTATATACATGAGAACCTATTGGGCAGATATATTGTCCAGTTGCTCCATTCCAACAAGTATCTGGATCAGAGCAAATAGGTGTAGAATCAGAAGTTGTTATAGCATACTTATTTAATGGATCATTTGGCAATGCAGATAATAAATCATTTGCTAAAATAGCAGTCCAAGATGGCCAAGTAGAAACACTCCAACCTCTTAAAAATGTTCCTGCTGATATAGATGGATAAGTACCATTAATACCTTTATATATTTCTAATAAATCTGTTATATCATTTAAATCAGCCAACCTCTTTGTATCACGTCTCAACTTATCTTTTGATGCATCACAATAGTCACTTATATTATTAACATCGCAATCTAAATCACTTTCACATTGATTGCCATTAATTTTACAAACTCTTAAGTTGGTTAGATTTGTATTAAATTTTAAATTATCTAAAATTTGATTGTAAATATTTACTATTTCTGAAGAACCATTTTGAGTATGTGAGAGAACAAACATATTTGTATACATAGAGCCTGTATTAGAAGCATTAATATATGCCGTTCTACCTTCTTTCATGGCTTCATAACCATCAATAGTAGTTTTTTGAGGTGTACCAAAAAATCCATGATTGTTATACCAAGATAAAGGAGATAAATGAGTTAAATTTTGATAAACCTTTAACCCAATAGCGTCTGGCGTTCCTGGAATTGTAAATATATTTTCTCTTTGAATATCAGAAGCTGATGGAGTAAGACCCAATATTGATAATGCATTTGGTAATAACTCCCCTTCATTATTATCTCTACAATAATAAGTGCTAAAGTGTAACACATTATCAATTAAAGGGAAGTTAGGTCTTGCTGGCCAAGGATTTTCACAAATAAATACTATTGTTTTTACTTCTCCTGATACAAGTTTATTATAACTAGGTCCCACATCTTCTCCACTAACATCAGTTATAATTTTTGCTTGAGCCACTATGCTACCATCACCATTTACAGCATTTGCCATAACATTAACAATCCTAGAATCTGAAGTATTATTTAAATTAACAGACTGCTCTATTTCTTTAGATTTTGTTAATGTCCATGTCCAATCATAAATACCATTTATAGGGGTTATCTCGCTATTATTAGTAGCAGAATATGCTCTGGCTATTAATTGTTGTGGATTGTCTTTTTCTAGACTATTAAATATTAATGATTCTGGAGTAAAACGAACCTCATCAACTCTACAAATATCTGCACCTGTTGTAAATTGCCAACTACTGTTACTAGCAGATACTCCTTTTTTAGATTTAAAACCTTCTGTAATTATTCTATAATTTATATTTGGATCTAATACTGTAGATGGGCTATAACTAAATAATGTTCTATCATCTGAAGATGTATTTGGATCAACTTTATTTACTACTGCAGAATTTTTAACTAACTTTAATACTATAGAATCAGGATCTGCATTATCATTAGCTCTGCACCACACATTATCAACTTCTATTGTCCCAGCTGGACACACACCAACTTTAGCCCTATCTATATATACAGAACCAATAGATTCTTCCATCACAGTATTAAACTCAAATGAAACCATTGGATTTCTACAAGAATTAGTACCTACTGGTAAATTATTAATTACTGTTGGTCTTGGATAACAACAGTTATCACTTCCTGCTGCTTGATTAGATAAAGGACATTGACTATCTTCTGTAAAATAGCAGGCTACTTCTACACTAGATTTACCAGAAACATTATTTACTGATGCAGAAATATCAGTTTTACCAGCACCTTCAGCAACAGCATATTGAGTTGGATCTATGTTTGCATCTGGGGTAGCAATATCACAATCTTCTCCTAAACCAACTATATTATCACCACAAATAGAATTAGAAAATATAGAACCTAAAACTTTATAAAATCCAGAACCTTCATTTAAACATATTGAAGAACATCCATCGCCATTGTCAGTATTACCATCATCACAATCCTCTCCTTTATTAACTACATTATTACCACAAATACTCCCAGCAAAACCAGAACCTTCATTTAAACATATTGAAGAACATCCGTCGCCATTTACTGTATTACCATCATCACAATCCTCTCCTCTTAAACTTTCTAAAACACCATTACCACAAGAGCCAATATTTTTAAGAGAGCCTTCATTGGTACATTGTGCGGAACATCCGTCGCCATTTACTGTATTACCATCATCACACTCTTCACCTAGTGCTATATCATTATTACCACAGGTAGACTTACCAAGATCAGAACCTTCGCTCAAACATATATTAGAACAACCATCAAAACTTCTTGCTAAACATTTACCGTCACCTATTCCAGTGCAATCATTATCATTACTACAAGCCAATCCTGTTTCACATTGTTTACCATTATCACAATCCTCTCCTATATCCACACATTGTCCAATAGCATTACATGTTTGATTTACAGAACAATTAGCATTAGAAGTACAATTAAATACAGTGTTATTACCGCAAATTCCTGCTATAGAGCCCTCATTTAAACAAACTGAGGAACATCCAACTCCATCATCTATATTGCCAGAAGCACCCTCATCACAATCCTCTCCTTTTTCACGAACACCATTTCCACAAATAGAAGCATTAGACTTTGTTCCTGTATTTAAACATTGATTAGAACAGGCGTTACCTCCTTGCGGAAGCACATCTAGTTTGCCTGCTGAATAAAGAGATACAATATTTGTATTAGCAGTAACCCATGACCATTTATAATCTAGTGGATTTAATCTTTGACCTTGTGCACTACATGAATCTGGAGCACCATATGGTGTAGATGACAAAGGTGTGGTTTCTGTAATATATGTTAAGACTTTTTTACTCGGTCTAACATCTACTCTATTAACAGTACAAGGCGTTGCATCATTTCTAGTTTTAAATTTCCAAGAATAAATGCTTTGACCATCAGTGGTATTAATCAAGGGTACACCACTTTTATTAACAATAGCTAAAGTATTTAATTTAATTATATAAAAAGTATCTATATCAAATTGTGCAGTTGGTTTAAAATCAAAGATTTTTTCTGCTTG
>Ga0210057_1000182_pt1 | contig 110806 bp, 116 predicted proteins | sample CryGeyCG2114_010_2_FD_183968 | JGI IMG/M metagenome (GOLD analysis project Ga0210057, IMG submission 183968) | Groundwater microbial communities from aquifer - Crystal Geyser CG10_big_fil_rev_8/21/14_0.10 (SPAdes) (version 2) | ecosystem: Environmental > Aquatic > Deep subsurface > Groundwater...
CCCGAGCAGTACCATGTCTTGAGAGAAGCAGGAACGGAGATTCCGTTTACCGGCGCATTAAATCACGAAACACGAAAAGGAACGTACTACAGCGTTGGTTGCGACAAGCCGCTTTTTAGATCGGAACAGAAATATGACTCTGGTACGGGCTGGCCAAGTTTTTTCGCTCCAATATCTGAAGATGCGCTTGTGCTCCGAAAGGAAAGTGGACTTTTAGACGACAGGATCGAGGTTCTTGATACTTGTGGCTCGCATCTCGGACACGTATTTGATGATGGGCCACAACCTACAGGCAAGAGATTCTGTATGAATTCTGTTGCACTATATTTTATTCCGGATAAGGAGTAAAAATGGTAGAATGACAGAAGCACAATATCGAATTTGATTTTCTGTTTTTTGTCCGCCCCGAATTCCGCCAAAATAAAAAGAGGAGCAAATGGAAAATTCCTCCCCAAACCCCTCCTTTTCCATTTGCGACATCCGAATTCAAAAACAAATCAGCCGAAGTTTTGGCAAATCCTTTCCCCAAAAAATAGTTTTCGCAAAACCGAGTCCGCATTAGTCCCGCCACCTGCCCGAATATCTTTACGGGCAGGACACCAAAGAAAAATGTCCTTTCCTTTTTAGAAGAAATTGGTCGCGCGCAAATCCGAAAAGCAAGGAACATTTTTCCTTGGTGTCCGCCGAGGCTTTGCGAGGCGGTGGCGGGGCTGATTCATTCGTTCAGTTTCCGCTCGAAAAAGGTTCGCGCAAAGTGTATAATTACAGCACCATAAAAACAGTCATCTTAGTATGTCCGTTTTTATATTGATTTTTTAAGATATTTAAAGTACTATCAAAGTGCCTAAAAAGGCCAAAACAGCTAATACGGAGGGACCGTTTATGGCTGTTGCGGGTTCATTTACAATTGAATTTCAACACCACTCACCTGCTTCGAAAGGAACAGCACAATGGCACAGAATCTGACAATGCCTGGCAACCCACGGTACCAACCCAAGGAGCTCGTACCCTACTTTGGTTACGACAATCTGTATACAGGGCTCGCGCGGGTTGAAATCGCAACACTTGAAACCCTCGGCCAAATCGGCATGATTTCGACTGCGGACATGGCGCTCCTCACGCCGGAAATTATAGAGCGACTGATCGCTATCACCACCTCCCACGTGGATGACATCGAGTACGGCCGAAATGGCTACCAGGCCACTAAGCACGATGTCCGCGCATGGGTGCGCGCCGCACAGGAAGTGCTCGACCCGCGCCTCGGACGATGGGTGCATGTGCCGCTCACCAGCTACGATGCGCTCGACACTGGCCGAATACTGCAATACCGCGCAGCGTACAATGGCGCGCTCAAGCCCGCCTTGACCAAAGTGATCAATATCTTTATCGGCATGGTGCGCCAGCACGCGGACACACTCCAGATCGGACGAACCCATGGCCAGCACGCCCTACCGATTACAATCGGGTTTTGGCTCGCTACCATCCTCGACCGCCTGGTTCGCAATGCCATGCAGCTGGATATAGCTACATGCCTACTAATGGGCAAGATCTCGGGCGCGGTGGGCGCTTACAACGCGCAGGTGGGTCTCGGTTTTTCCAAATCTTTTGTGGACAATGCCGCACACGTAACGTTTGAGAAGACAGTACTCGACAAACTCGACCTCAATGCCGCGCCCACCAGCACCCAGATACTGCCACCCGAGCCGCTGGCAAACTTTCTCTATGCCTGCACCCTGCTTACGGCTAGCTTCGGCCAGTTCGGTCGCGACTGCCGGAACCTGATGCGTTCGGAAATATCTGAAGTGCGCGAAGAATATGAAACAGGGCAAGTTGGCTCATCCACTATGGGCCAGAAACGCAACCCACTCAACTTCGAACAGCTCGAAGGTATGTGGCACAGTACCAAGTATGAATTCGCAAAAGTGCTTGATATGCTCCTCTCGGAACACCAGCGCGATCTGGTAGGTAGTTCGGTGATGCGGAATTTTCCCATCATACTTATCAATCTGCAATGCCAAATAGACACACTCCTGAGGCCTAACAAAGCAGGGACGCCGTTCCTATCTCGGATCTCTATCAACGAAGAAGCCTGCCGGCGCAACTTTAACGCCAGCGCCAAAGTAGTTTTAGCCGAGCCGCTCTACATCGCACTCCTGATGGCCGGCTACGAAGGCGATGCTCATGCTCTGGTCAACGAAGTCCTGATGCCGCGCGCGCAGAAGAAAGGCAGATCGCTCATCGAGGAATTTGGTTCTCTGGCGGGAGAAGTGGTAAGCCGAGGCGATGCAGATCAATCAGTAGCACGGGCCTACGGCAATATACCTGTTGAAATTTCTGACCTCCTTCAGGGGCCAGAAAAATACATTGGAGCGGCTACCGAAAAAGCGCTCCAAATCGCAAATACGGCAGAAGCCTTTGTGGCTACCGTGTAACTCCACCCATCACCAAGTAAAGGTACAACCATGGTTTCCCGAGACATCATCCAGGCTCAGCTTGATAACTGCCTGCTCGATGCGAAGTTCGATCGCTGGGCCGACTCTTGCCGACAAGGTAAGGTTCGCGACATGTACTTGTTGCCTGGCCGGAGGGTGTTTATCACCACAGACCGGCAGAGCGCCTTCGACCATGTGCTCGGCACAATCCCGTTCAAAGGCCAGGTCTTGAACCGCATCGCCCAGTACTGGTTCGAGCAAACTCGTGACCGCGTCCCCAATCACGTATTCGACGTGCCTCATCCCAACGTCACCATCGGCGAGGAACTTGAGATGTTCCCGGTGGAGATCGTAGTGCGCGGCTTCCTCACGGGCTCAACCGAGACCTCGGCGTGGACCCACTACAGCCGCGGCGTCCGCGACTTCTGTGGTAACCGGCTGCCGGAAGGGATGGTAAAGAACCAGCCCTTCGAGACGCCGATCATCACGCCCACGACCAAGTCCAAGGACCATGATGAGGGAATCTCCGCCGCACAGATCATGGATCGCGGCCTGGTCGACGAAGCAACATGGCGGCAGATCGAATCCATCGCCATGGACATCTTCACTCGAGGCCAGCATCTGGCAGCCACACGAGGACTCATCCTGGTGGACACCAAGTATGAGATGGGGATCAACAGCGATGGCAAGGTTGCTCTCGCCGACGAGATCCACACCCCAGATTCGTCACGCTTCTGGATCAAGGAGACGTACCGCAGTCGCCACGAAGCAGGCCAGGAACCCGAGAGCCTGGACAAGGAGTTCCTGCGGCTCTGGCTCAAGGAGAGGAACATTTCCGACACCAACATCGTCCCCCTAGACGATTACATCCGCGTGCAGGTCGCGGAGCGTTACATTCAGCTCTTTGAGCGCATTACGGGCGAGACCTTCGAGCCCGATCTCGGCGACGGCACCCTACGAGAACGCATTGAAGCCGCCATCGAACCCTTCATGAACTAGACGCCTCCAGGCATTTCGCCTGAACGACACCCAAGAGGGCGGAACCTACACCACAGGTTTCCGCCCTCTTTTTCTTTGTGGTACAATACTAGTCCAATGAACTTCACCATCGAAAATCCATCTACCCACTCACGCAACCTCTTGCGAAGAGCTGGCTATGCCCTACACGCAACCCGCGAAGGAAAAGTGAGCTATGTCAAAAGAATCCATGGAGATGAATATCCCCGCTTCCATCTCTATGTTAACAAAGAAGAACCCGGAACGCTCATGGAACTCTCTTTGCATTTGGACGAAAAACGGCCTTCTTATCAAGGTTCAACCGCACATTCCGGTGAATATGATGGCCCGCTTATAGAACAGGAACGGGACAGGATATTGAATACAATTTAAAAATCCAAAGTCCAAATATCAAATCAATCAGGACTTACGTATTTGTCGTCATGCTGGAGCGAATGCACACATGAGCGATAGCATCTTAGCGAAAAAACGCATAGATTCTATCGGCATTGTGTACAATGCCTCCAGAATAACGGGTTATAGAATTCAAACGCGTAAGTCCTGTCAATGACAAACTTTTAGCATTTAACATTAATTTGAACTTTGAATTTTGATATTTGCCATTATGTGCACCATCTGTGCATAGCCCGTGAATTCCCCCGCCTGTTCAGAATAGGTACAATACATATATGGCGGATCAAAGACAAAACACAGCCGAGAAAATCCCCCCACAAAACCTAGAAGCCGAGCAATCGGTTCTTGGCTCTTTATTGTTGGACCAAAATAGCATCATCAATATTGGCGATGCTATTGTGCCAGAAGATTTTTACAAAGAAACACACAAGGTAATATTCCAAGCAATCCTTTCGTTGTTTGAACACAGAGAACCTATTGACCTGCTCTCGCTCACCAATATCTTAAACGAACGCAAGCAACTCGAGCTTGTAGGCGGACGAGAATACTTAATGGATCTTACGAATAGCGTGCCGTCTGCAGCAAATGTGGTGCACTATGCGCAAATCGTTCGAAAAAAAGCTACCTTGCGAAACCTATTGTATGCCTCTCATCAAATTACTCAACTTGGGTATGATGAATCAGATGATGTAGACGCAGTACTGGACCAGGCAGAACAAAAACTGTTTGCCATTTCCCAGCGTTCATTGCGCGCGAACTTTATTAGCATCAAATCAGTCTTGGCAGATACGTTCGAGCGTATAGAAAAACTGCATCAAGGCGATGGCAAGTTGCGCGGAATTTCAACTGGATTTGCTGATTTAGACGACAAGCTTTCGGGCTTGCAAGGCTCAGACTTGGTTATTATCGCAGCGCGCCCTTCGGTCGGCAAAACGTCGCTCGCACTTGATTTTGCGCGGCACATGACAATTAATGAAAAAAAATCTGTTGGCATCTTTAGCTTAGAAATGTCTAAAGAGCAGCTTGTGGACCGCTTGTTGTGCACCCAAGCTGGCGTTGAGTTGTGGCGCATGCGGACCGGCAAGCTTTCCCAGTCCTCTCAGCACGATGACTTCCCACGCATTGGACATGCAATGGGAGAACTTTCCGAAGCAAACATATTTATTGACGACGGCGCAAACGTAAATGTTATGGAAATCCGGACCAAAGCGCGCAGGCTCCATTCTGAGCATGGCGTTGATTGTATTATTGTCGACTACCTCCAGCTCATGGAAGGCCGCTCCAGCAAAGGCAGTGATAACCGAGTTCAGGAAGTTGCAGAAATCACGCGTGCGTTAAAATCAATCGCTCGCGAGCTCAATATCCCGGTTGTCGCGCTCTCTCAGCTCTCAAGAGCCGTGGAGCAGCAGCAAGGGCCGGCAATTCCGCGGTTGGCACATTTGCGCGAATCCGGAACCATTGAGCAGGACGCGGACGTGGTTATGTTTATCTACCGCAAATCAGCAGACCGAAAGTATCAAATTGAGGAGCTCTCTGCCGAAGACAGAAACACTGCGGAAATACACATCGCAAAACATAGAAACGGCCCCACGGGCGTGGTAAAGCTATTCTTTAATGAAAAGCTTGTCAGCTTCCAAAACCTCACCAGGCCAGGCCAGCGCGCTACCGCGACTGCTGTTCCCCCGCCTCCATCTGCGCAAATAACGAGGCTTGACAAAGTTGACGTACCTGAATTCTAAGGGTAGACTTAACACATGTTCAATAAACTCAAACAATTTAAAGATCTCCGATCGCAGGCGAAAACCCTGCAATCCGCACTTGCCGAGGAAACCGTTGAAGTAGAAAAAGATGGGGTCACAATCACCATGAATGGCAATCAAGAAATAACCGCAGTTGATGTAAGCCCTTCGTTGCTTTCTCCAGAAAAAAAACAGCAGCTCGAGTCTGCTATTAAAACAGCAAACACCTCGGCTATTGAGAAGACAAAACGCATCATGGCAAAAAAAATGCAATCAATGGGGGGGCTGGAGGGACTAGGATTGAAATGACAAATGTCAAAAACCAAAACTCAAAATTTGACATTCAAGCATTTGATCTTTGACCTTAATTTGGTATTTGGATTTTGACATTGAGTATTATGTCTTCCCTTCCTCCGTCAATACAAAACCTCGTGGATCACTTTACCACGCTGCCCGGTATTGGGCCCAAAACCGCTGAGAAGCTGGTGTTTTTTTTATTGCGCACTCCTCCCAAAGATTTGCATGATTTCGGAGCCGCGCTTTCCCACCTCGCAGACAATGTAACCTTATGCAGTCAATGCCAAAATTTTACAGATAAAGAACTATGCGCAATCTGTACAAATCCGCGCCGCGACCAAGGAACCATCTGTGTAGTGGCAGACCCACTTGATTTGATTGCGCTTGAGGAGACACACAACTTCCGTGGCGTATACCATGTGCTTGGGCACAACATCAATCCCCTAGAAGGTATTACTCCAAATGACATACGCATCCGCGAACTTGTTGTAAGAATCGAAAAAGAATCTCTAACAATTAAAGAAGTGATTCTAGCCTTGGACGCGAACAACGAAGGAGAAATCACCTCCCTGTATTTAGCAAGGCTTTTTAAAAAATACCCTGTCAAAGTAACCCGAATCGGCAAAGGCTTGCCCCAGGGCTCGGACATGGAGTATGCTGACAGCATCACACTCTCAAACGCGCTGGAGGGGCGAAGAGAAATTTAAAAACGACCCGCCGGAATGGCGAGCCGTTTTGCTTAGACGGTTATTTTTTCGATTTTTACCTGCGTAAAGGCTTGACGGTGTCCGAACTTCTTTCGGTAGCGGATCTTGCGCTTGTACTTGATGACATCAATCTTTTTTGAACGGCCCTGCTCCAAAACAGTGGCAGTAACTGTTGCTCCGGAAATAAGTGGCGCGCCAATGTTCAAATTTTGGCCATCCTCATCGCCCACCAAAAGCACCTCGTTGAATGCAACGGTTGTATCTTTTTCCACATCAAGCTTTTCGACTTTAAGAATGTCGCCTTGTTTGACCTTGTATTGTTTTCCGCCTGTTTTGATAACTGCAAACATATTCAAGTAGTATATGCTCAATTGGCCACCCTGTCAAGTACCGCCGAATCTCCTATGTTTACCCCATGATCTACTAGAAAGCCCGCATACACCTCAAGTGCCATATCAGCAGGCTCGTTTGATTTAAAGCGCACAACCTCCCCCTGTACTAATTCATGGGAAATGTTTTCCTGCATGCCTACAACCTTGCCATCCGCAATCCACAGCACATCAAGTGGAAAGCGCATATCGTTCATCCAAAAATTTCTGATCTTTTTATTGGCATACACAAACAACATACCGTGATCCGGGCTAAGATTTTCGCGTCCCGAAAGCCCACGAATTTGAGATACAAGGGAATCCGCAATTTCAACCTTCACCAAAGAACTGCCAATGGTTACAGTTGATTTGGTGGGAGTGGTTGATTCTGACATACGAAAACGAATCATACATACTATCACAACAACTACCGCACATCCGACGATTGAGACGAAAATGATTTTGAACGCTTTGCTGACCATACTGCCAAAAAAATCATGACAAAAACTAACGCAGATAAAAGATACACTTTCCCTTTGGTTTGGACAAATAACGATGCAACTCCAAAAAATGCAGCAAGTCCCCACAAAAGCAACACACTCGCCTGGTGCGAAAGTCCAGCTGTCAAAAGTCGGAAATGTAAATGCTTATTATCCCCGATTGCTGGAGACCGTTTTTCAACAAAAACTCTGCGGACAATAACCCATACTACATCAAGGATAGGAACACCCATCACCAAAAGCGCGGTTGCGATTTTACCTCCCGAAATAATGGCTAAAACACCGAGTGAAAAACCAAGCCACACACTTCCTCCTTCTCCTAAAAATATCCTAGCTGGATGAGCATTCCAGAATAAAAATCCAACCAAAGCTCCTGCCAGCACAATAGCAAGCAATGCAACGTCCGGCTGAAATGTTTTATCCGAAAGCGAAAGAGCAAAAAGAATAAACGCGCCAATAGTGGTAATACCAGAAACCAAACCATCGAGCCCGTCCAAAAACTTAGTGGTAAACATCATCCCTAAAAGCCACAATACGGTAAAGGTGTCCGCAAGCAACACAAACCTGGCTGTGTGCCCTCCAAGCTCAAACAGCTGCCACTGGAGCGCATCCAGATGCCATAGCCCCCCACCAAAAGGATTGGACACGAATTCAATACCCATACCCGTAGCAACAACTACTAAGATTGCCACAATGGGCGCAATTAACAAAAAACGCGGGCGAAGATTAAACCGGTCGTCAATAAAACCACCAATCATAAGCACTGCTCCGGCAACAAACAATCCCACAAGAAAACGCGAGCTTATATACCGTGCCGGAAGAATATCGGTAAACGCGGTCAAAAACCCAATCACCGACCAAAACGAAATAAAAATAGCAACGCCACCAAGCAGCGGTATTGGTGTTGTGTGAATTTTGCGCTCCTGATTCGGACGGTCAATAACCTGTAAGCGAAGTGCCACGTGCCGCACCACAATTGTTGCAAGCCAGGCAATTGCCACAGATACAAAAAAAACTAACAAATAGAGCATAGATAATTAAGAAGGATGCGCCTCAAGGTAGGTGCCAAGAATGAGGGTCGCAGCCGCAGGATGATCGCGCTCCCTACGATCGGTGCTGGACGTGGTAGAAAATCGCTCATCCTGTTTGGTAATAGGTAAAGAAAACATAGAAAGTTTTTTAATAAAACCATCAACCATGTGTGTTGCCACACCCTCGGTCCCCCCAAGCGTTAATGGGTAGCCTACTACAAGGTGTCCTATGCCTTCCGAAAGAATGATGCGTTCGAATTCATTCATCATATCCGGCGTGTTCAGTACGGTCCGAAATGGTATAGCAACACGCGCCTCATCTGAAGCTTTTGCGAGCCCTATTTTTGATTCTCCATAGTCAATGCCTAAATAATTCATATCGTTAAAATACGGGGTTCATTTTTAGTAACCACAACCGTATGCTCAAAGTGCGCAGCTGCTGATCCATCGGTCGTCACTACGCCCCACCCATCATCCGCGGTTTTAATAGTATGTGTGCCAATCGCAATCATGGGCTCTATGGCAAGCACTGCTCCTTCTATAATTTTTTCTCCTTCTCCGGGTTTTCCATAGTTCGGAATCCGAGGCTCCTCATGCACGCCATACCCAACCGCATGCCCGGTAAGTGCCCGAATCACCCCATAACCAAGTTCTTCTGCATATGATTGGACTGCATAGCCAATGTCGCCTAAATGATTCCCCACGCGAGCCTGTGCAATGCCGCGATCCAAACATTCACGCGTTACTACGAGTAAGCGTTCGTCCGCTTCAGAAATATCACCAACCGGAACGGTCATGGCATGATCCGTATATAATCCTTTATATTTCATGCCAATATCCAAACCAATCAAATCTCCTTTTTTAAATACCAAATCAGCATGCGGAATACCATGCACCAGCATATCGTTTGGAGAAACACACACCGTATTCGGAAACTCTTCTCCGGGATTGCCGAATCCTTTGAACGATGGCGTGCCTCCGGCTTTTAGAATTTCTGCTTCCGCGTACAAATCTAAATCAGCCGCATGTGCACCAACAACGCATTTGCGAACTAACTCTTTCATGATACGAGCAAGAATATGCCCGCCCTCTGCTAGAATCTCAATTTCTTGTGGAGTTTTCGGCTTCATGAAAAAATCTTATCCACTGATTTTTCTACTTCTTGGATTGATGGAGTTCCGTCGATCCGGTGAAGAACGCCTTGCTTTGCGTAACGTTCGATCAATGGCTTTGTATCCTTATGATACCAATCTAAACGCTTCTGAATCCCTTCTTTGGTGTCATCAGCACGCTGTATAAGTTTTGCGCCACATTCATCACATACTTCCCCCTGTTTTGGCGGATTAGTAATCATGTTATAAATCTTTCCATCAACAGAACACTGTCTGCGAGCGGAAAGCCTGCGAATTGATTCTTCGTCTGGAATGTCAATTAAAATGACGTGCGAAGGCAGTGCAACTGAATCTGATGCATCTGCCTGCCCAATACTCCGCGGAAATCCATCTAACGCAAAGCCACCAAACTGCACAAGAGTCTGGTGAATCGTATCTTTCATAAATGCGTTAATGTCCTCATCTTCTAAATGCCAGCCGGAATTGATAATTGAGGCAAATCGATTTCCTAATTCACTGCCAGACGCAATTTCATCACGCAAAAGCTGCCCAGTCTCCAAATAGGGGAGGTCGAGCTTCTGTGCTAATCGCTTCCCTTGTGTTCCCTTGCCCGAACCTTGCGGCCCAAGCAGGATGATGACTGGTTTTGTTTCTTGCATGAAATGAAGTAAGGTGTGCAGGAGGCGTGCATTTCGTAGCGAGAATGATGGAGTACTGCGACCCGCAGGAATCGGAGAAACGTGCTCCTCCGAACACCTTTTCTACACACCTAAACGTCCGACTAGAATCGTTCGTAGTCGCGCATGATAAGCTGCGCATTAATTTGCTTAACGGTCTCGATAACAACAGACACCACAATGAGTAAGCTGGTGCCGCCAATAACAAGGTTGGTACCAGTAAAGTTCTGGAGAATAATCGGCAAGATGGCGATAATGCCTAAGAACAAAGCGCCTGCAAGTAGGATGCGGTTCGAAACCGCAGAAAGGTAGTGGCTGGTTTCTGCTCCGGGACGAATGCCCGGAATAAATCCGCCCTGGCGCTGAAGATTTTCAGAAATCTGATCTGGCTTAAAGATAACTGCCGTGTAAAAATACGTAAATCCAAACACCAGCAAAAAGTACATGAGTGCATAGAACACACCGTTTGGATTAAACAAACTGATAACAATGGAAGAGGCCTGCTGCAGGAATGGAACTGTTGAGCTTGTAAAAAACTGGGCAATAAGCGGCGGAAACAAAACAATTGAAATAGCGAAGATAATAGGAATAACACCTGCTTGGTTCACCCGCAATGGAAGGTGGCTATGCACTCCGCCGGAAGCTTGCGCTCCGCCTCGGGCGAATTTTGCATAGGTAACTGGAATATTGCGCTGGCCTTCGGTAATAAACACAACCCCGGCAACCGTAACCAAGGCGATAATTACAAACAGGATGATATTGATAAACTGGGACTGGTCGTAGGTGGAGAACACGCGCAACAGCGTAGTAGGTAATCCCGAAACAATGCCTGCAAAAATCAAAAGCGAAACACCGTTTCCTACTTTGCGCTCACTGATAAGTTCGCCAAGCCACATTAAAAATACCGTACCCGCGCTTACCACGAGCATGGTCATAACAATCTGCGTGGCAGTCATGGTTCCCAAAAGCGCACCCCCGCCCGCACTTCCGGCTGCGCGCTGCAAAAACGCGATAGTGCCGTATGATTGAATAAGCGCAAGAGGAATTGTTGCCAGGCGCGTCCATTGGTTGATTCTTTGTCGGCCCTGCTCGCTTTCTTTTTGCATCTCTTCAAGAGAAGGTACAATCATGCCCAAAAGCTGGAAAATGATGGAAGAAGTGATGTATGGGCCAACGCCAAGCATAACTACGGAAAAGTTTTCTAATCCTCCGCCAGTCAAAACATTTAAAAGCCCAAGGATTTGGTTTGAACTAAAAAAAGCCTGTAATCCAGCTACGTCAACCCCTGGAACCGGAACATGCGCCAGCACACGGAATATGACAAAAACAAAAAGCACGAATAAAATATCATTTCTAATATCTCTCGTGGTTAAAATTTGTTTAAACTTTTGAGCTATCATGATTGGCTATTTTGCCGCGGCGCATGTGCCGCCTGCTTTTTGGATTGCAGCGCGTGCTGTCTTAGAAGCAAATGATACTTGTACCGTAAGCTTCTTTTCTAGTGTACCATTAGCAAGCACTTTAACGCCACCAACGGCAGCGCTCCGGCTAATTAATCCGCGGCTTACAAGTGATTTTTGAGTAACGGTTTCACCGTCTTTAAAATGCTCATTTAAAACAGAAAGGTTAACAATTGCAATACTCGGTGATGCACGCTTAAATCCACGAAGTTTTGGAGTTCGAATAAGAAGCTGCTGAAAGGCACTGCGACGCGCTAAGCCACGGGTTCCTCCAGAGCGTGCGGTTTGCCCTTTCATTCCGCGTGCTGAGTAGTTTCCCTTACCAGAAGCTGAACCACGCCCAAGACGTTTCTTGCGGCGTTTTTGGGACGCGGGACGACGTAAATTACTAAGTGAGTGTTCCATATATTACTCTTTCTTCTTTGAATCCTTATTTGATTCGATCGATTCCTTTATAGGAGCTGCATCTGGCGCTGGTACTTCTTTTGTTTGCGTGTGCGCCTTTGGGCGGCCTTTGGGTTTGCGAAGTTTAGTAAGCGCCTCAATAAGAGTTTTTGCGTTATTCACTTTATTGCCAGTACCCATGATTTTCGCTACTACATCGCGGATGCCTGCAAGCTCTAAAATTTGTCGCACCACGCTGCCTGCAATTACTCCAGTACCAGTTGGCGCAGGTTTTAACAAAAGATGAGCGCTGTGATCACGAATGCGCACCTCGTGCGGTATGGTTCCATTTTCTGTAGTAATCACTGGAATCAAATTCTTTTTTGCATCGTTGGTTGCTTTACTGATAGCAAGTTGCACGTCAGCTCCTTTTGCGATACCAATACCAACTTTTCCTTTTCTGTCTCCAATAGCAACACAAGCGCGGAAACGCATGCGCTTGCCGCCTGCCATAACGCGCGTAACACGTGCCAAATCCAAGACAACTTGGTCAAATTCCTCTTGGACGCGTTCACGTGAACGTCCAGCTCCTCTGCCCCGGTTTTCACGATTGTGTTGTGGTTTAGCTGTTGTTGCCATACTCTTTATCTGTTATACAGTTATTCCTGCTTTGCGTAATCCTTCTGCAAATGCCTTAACGCGCCCATGATACTGTTTCGGGCCACGATCAAATGCTACTTTTTTTATTCCTGCTTCAATCGCCTTTTTGCCCAATGCTTCACCAAGAACACCCGCTCGTTCGGTTTTATTTCCTGATAATCCCTTATCTCGCCCAGAGACCAATGTTACGCCTTTTGCATCGTCAATAAACTGCGCAAACATTCCATTGAGGCTGATACGCACAGAAACTCGAATCAAGGCAACACGACCGACAATAGAGCGTCGAACACGTTTCGCGCGGGCAGCAGCGTTGAATTTTTTATTCTTCTCAGTATTCATATAATTATTCCGAACCCTTCATAACTTTACCCACCTTCCGACGGATAACCTCATCTACGTATTTAATACCTTTTCCTTTGTACGGTTCAGGCTTTCGAATTTTTCGGATATTTGCAGCAACCTCACCCAGTAATTGATTATCAATTCCCTGTACGGTGATTATATTTCCTGCCACAGTACCAGTAATGCCTTCGGGTAATGGAAATTCAACAGCATGCGAATACCCAACATTAAAAACCAATACGTTTCCTGTTGATTGCACTTTATAACCAACGCCATTTAATTCCAATTTCTTTTCAAAACCTTGGGTTACTCCGTGCACGGCATTTGCAACCAAGCTTCGAGCCAATCCCCAAAACGCGGCTTGGCGAACATTGGTAGGATCAGCAACTGAAACATAGAGTATGCCTTCTTTTTCTAACACACTTGCTTTTGGTGGAACCAAAACAGTAAGCGAACCCTTAGGGCCTTTTACTAAAACAGTTCCCTCTTGTATAGAAACAAGTACGCCTTCTGGTAGTGGGATAGGTTGTTTTCCAACTCTAGACATATTAGTATATTTTACAGACTACTTCGCCGCCAAGTCCGGCTTTCTTTGCCTCACGGCTTGTCATCAGGCCTTCTGGTGTAGAAATTACGGCAATACCATATCCATTCAACACAACAGGAAGTTTGTCTGATTTTACGTACACGCGTAACCCAGGCTTGCTCACGCGGGAAAGGTGCTCAATAGCAGCCTTGCCGTCGGCATCGTATTTTAATACAACTTCAATAAGAGGCTTTCCATTTACGTTTGCTTCTTTAACCACGCCAACATACTTCTCTTGAAAAAGAAGATTTGCAAGCTTAAATTTAAGCTTTGAAAACGGAATCATAACAGCTTCGTGTTTACTTGCTGCGCCGTTCCGTATTCGTGTTAACATGTCTGCAATTGGGTCAGTCATCATAATAGTAGGAATGAAGGAATAGTTTTACCAACTTGATTTACGAACACCTGGAATCTCTCCTTTGCGCGCGAACTCTCGAAAACAAATTCTGCACAAATCAAAATCTCTCATATATCCACGATTGCGGCCGCACTTCCAACAACGACGAATGCGTCGAGAAGAAAATTTCGGCGGGAGGTTTGCTTTTACTTTTAATGCTGTTCGTGCCATAGAGTGGTGTCCCTAGTATAATGCCATGAGCATTTCTAGGATGAAATTCTTATTTTTTGAATGGAAACCCTAATGTTTTAAGAAGTGTGAATGTGTCTTTTTCTTTTTTTGCACTCGTTACTATAGTAATTTCAAGGCCGTGCAACTGAGATACATCGTCTGCCGCTGTCTCTGGAAACACATTGTGCTCTTGAAAACCAACAGTATAACTTCCATGTCCGTCAAATGCCTTAGTAGAAAGGCCACTAAAATCGCGCACCCGTGGAAAGGTAATGTTAATCAATCGATCTAGAAAATGATATGCCCTCGCTCCGCGCAAGGTAACTTTTCCACCTAACACCTGGCCTTCTCGAATTTTAAAATTTGAAATAGAAAGCCGTGCTTTTGTAGGAATAGCTTTTTGTCCAGTAATCTTAGAAAGCGTGTTAAGCACTTTTTCTTCATCAGCAGCGCCTCCGCGCTTGATGCGCGCGTTAATAACCACTTTCTGAATTCTAGGAATTGCGTGGATATTTTTTACACCAAACAACTCTTCCCGCTTGGGTACCACATCCTCTTTATATATTGTGACTATAGACTTAGACATATTACATTACTGCCTTGCATTTCTTACACATTCTTGATTTTATTCCGCTTTCTGTTTCCTTATGTATGCCAACCCGCGTTGGCTTTCCGCATTGTGGGCACAAAAGCACAACATTCGAAACCTCAATCGGTGAAGGAAATTCAATCTTTTGGCCTTGTTGTCCAGTCTTACCAGAACGCAAATGCTTAGTAAGCACATTCACTCCTTCAACTGAAACACGATTAAAATCTGGCAAAACTTGCAGGACTTTTCCTGTTTTTCCTTTGTCTTTTCCCGCAATCACTTTAATTGTATCGCCTTTCTTAATCTTCATACAGATTTTTAAAGCACTTCTGGTGCTAATGAAACAATTTTTGTAAAACCTTTTTGACGCAACTCACGTGCAACCGGTCCAAAAATACGTGTACCGCGTGGATCTTTTGATTTCTTATCTACCAAAATCACTGCGGCATTTTCGCTAAATCGGATATATGATCCATCCGCTCTTCGTATTTCTTTTTTCTGACGAACCAAAACACCTTGAACGACATCGCCCTTTTTTACCATTGAATGCGGCTGAGCTTCTTTTACTACAAGCGTCATTTTGTCGCCAATTCTTGCGTACCGTTTTCGGTTTCCACCGAGCACAGTAACACATCGCAGTTTTTTTGCGCCCGTGTTATCCGCTGAATTGACCATGGCCATGAATGGGATCATATATTACGCTTTCTTTGATTCTTTACCAATAATACGCCATCGCTTTGTTTTTGAAAGCGGACGAGTCTCTTCGATAGTCACGCGTTCTCCTACCACAACATCATGCTTTCGGTAGTCGCATGCATAGCGCTTGCTTTGAGTATAACGCTTATGGTAACGAGGATGGATAGTAACACGATCAACACGAACCACTACCGTGAACTGCATAGCAGTACTGACTACGGTTCCTGAAAATTGGCGTTTCGATTTGGATTTAGTAATGGCGTTAGTCATATTAAAATTATTCTTGCTTTCCTGATATATCAGACGAACCATCAGTATGCCTTAATTGATGTATTCTTGTCAAGAGGTGGCTTATTTCTTTTCTGGCACTGCCAATTTCATGGACATGCTTAAGTGCTCCGGATTGCGCCTTAAAACGTAAGTCAACAATCCGCGCTTTAGCAGTTGCTAAATCATGCTCAAGTTCAGACACCTGCTTAGTTTTAATCTCAGTCCATTTCATATTATTCTTTTTCGATAAATTTCGTCGAAAGCGGTAGTTTGTATGATGCCAAATTCATAGCTTTTTGGGCAATCTCACGTGTTACGCCATCCATTTCAAATAAAATAGTACCGCGCTGAACAGGAGCAACATAGCGATCCACAGCTCCTTTTCCTGATCCCATAGGAACTTCTGCGCCTTTTGCAGTAACAGCTTTATCGGGGAAAATACGAATCCAGATTTTTCCGCCACGTTGAACATAGTGCGTCATAGCACGACGAGCTGATTCAATCTGCCGGCTCGAAATCCAACTTGATGTCATGGCACGTAATCCATACGAACCAAAACTTAAGGTAGTTTTGCGAGCAGCTTTTCCGCGCAAACGCCCTTTTTGGGATTTTCGATATTTTACTTTTTTCGGTACTAACATAGTTATTCTGATCGCTTATCAGTTATTTTCTTGATCTGATTTAAAATCGTGTCTGTGCCTATTTTAACTTCCTTGTCTTCTGGATCAAGTACTTCTCCTTTATACACCCACACGCTCACGCCGATTTGTCCATAGGTGGTATGCGCTTCAGCTAATGAATAATCAATATCCGCGCGCAATGTGTGCAATGGAATAGATCCCCAGCTAATGGTTTCGCTGCGTGCAATTTCTGCACCGTTCAAACGGCCTTTCACGCGGATTTTAACGCCTTTTGCGCCTGCCTTTTTAACAGACTCAAGCGCCATTTTCGAAACGCGACGGAACGGCATTCTACGTTCAAGGTCAGCAGCAATATTCTGAGCAACCACAGGAGCCGAAAGACCGCTTTGGCGAATCTCATGAATATTAAGCTTTACTTTTGAACCAACGGGCATAACAGATTTTTCAAGATCGCGCTTAAGCTCTTCAATGCCTTCGCCGCCTCTTCCGATAACCATTCCTGGTTTTGCAGTGTGGATATTTACCACCACTTCGTCTCCTTTGCCGGATCGCTCAATACCAATCAATTCAACACGCGCAGCCGCGAGTTTCTTTCCTAAAAAGTGTCGAATCTGAATATCCTGTTTTAGCACTGTGCGGTACTTATTGGTCGGAGAAAACCACTTGGATGACCAATCTTCAATAATGCCCAGGCGATGATTTTTTGGATGAATCTTTTGTCCCATAGAAATAGCCGACAATTACTTCTTAGTCTTGTTAGTTGCAGCCGCAGATTTGCCAGCAGACACTGTTTCTTTCTTTGCAGTAGACAGTGCAACCTCTTTCTCTTTCTTTTTCTGTTTATCAGCTATTTTTTTTGCAGATCGTTTCGTTTGAACTGTTTTTGTATCAACTTTTTCTCCAACTACAATAGTGATATGGCTCGTACGCTTCCGAATTGCAGATGCTTTTCCAAATGCCCGAGGCATCCAACGTTTGAGCGTAGGACCTCCATCAACGTATGCTTGTGTAATCACTAAGTTGTCTAATTTCATTTTGTGGTTGTGCTCCGCATTTGCAATGGCGCTTTCTAAAACTTTAAGCACCGTAATGGCTGAACGTTTCCGTAATACCGAAAGCTGGTCACGTGCGACCGAAATAGATTTGTTGCGCACCAAGCCAACCACAAGCCGTACTTTGCGTGGTGAAATTCTTTGAAATTTTGCTTGTGCTTTGACTTCCATAGATATTATTTCTTTTTCTCAGGCTTAGCAATTGCTGCAATTTGTTGAGAACTTTTTTCCGTAACAACCTGTTCTTGCTCACGCTGCATGCGTCCGCCATGTCTGGAAAACTTTTTCGTTGATGCAAATTCGCCCAATTTATGGCCCACCATATTTTCTACAATTAATACCGGAATATGTAATTTTCCATTATGAACACTAATGGTATAGCCAACCATTTCTGGGGTGACAGAACAGCTTCGCGCCCACGTTTTAATAGGCGTTTTTTTATCATTTGAAGCCATCACCTTTTTTAAGAGGCGTTCATCGATGTATGGTCCTTTTTTTGCGCTTCGTGACATAGAGTAAAATTATTTCTTCTTGCGTGAACGAATAATCAACAGAGTGCTTGCTTTGTGTTTCTTACGTGTTGGTACGCCGCGAGCCGGTTTGCCCCATGCGGTTTTCGAATGTGTCAATCCTATTGGAGCTCTTCCTTCTCCACCGCCATGCGGGTGATCAACAACGTTCATTGCTTTTCCACGAACTCGCGGGCGTACGCCGCGATGGCGCATGCGACCAGCTTTGCCGAGACGAACCAAGTTCCATTCAGTATTACTCACTCGGCCGATAGTTGCAAGACATTCATCAGAAAACAAACGAACTTCGCCACTTGGCATTTTAATCTGCACTTTTCCAGCCTCGCTCGAAAGCGTGCTTGCGCTTGAACCAGCGCTCCTAACAGCAGTTGCTGTTCGCATTGGCGCAAGTTCGATATTGCAAATAGTAATGCCTCCTGGAATAAATTTAAGCGCCATGCGGTTACCCGGCTTAATCTCTAAATTCCTTTCTCGACTCGTTTCAACTATATCTCCAACGCGCAATCCATCAACTGCAAGCGTGTAGGCTTGAGTCCCATCTCCGTAATTGATAAGCGCAATAGCCGCGCTTCGGTTGGGATCATATTGAATACCAGAAACCTTTGCTTTCTTATCTTGTATCGGATTTACAAAATCAATCAGGCGATACTTTCGTTTGTGGTCTCCGCCTTTGTGGCGCACGGTAATTTTCCCGCTTGCATTTTTTCCTGCGTGAATACGAATACCAGTCAAAAGCCGTTTGACTCTTTTTTGAGTTCCTGCTTTTTCGTGTTTGAGCACGGAGGCGCCTCGTCTGCCTGGGGTTGTTGGTTTGTAACGTTTAATGGGCATATTATTTTACACGCCTTCGTATACTGCTATACTGCTTCCTTTTGGAACACGGACGTAGGCTTTTTTCCATGCTGACTTAAATCCCGCAACTCTACGAAAGTTTATGGAACGAGCAGAAACGTTTGCGATCTGAATACCTATAGGCTGTATGCCATACATTTTCCAAAAAGCTTTTTTAATCTCAATTTTATTCGCATTTCGCGAAACCACAAACGCATAGGTGTCGTGCGTGCCTGCGCGTGCAGTTTTTTCTGAAACATGCGGCCGTAAAATAATTCCATACCCTGCTCCAAAATTTACTTTGGCGCGTGCTGGTGATTTTTTTGCAGAGTGCGCAGGCGCTGTTTCGGATTTTTTAACAGATTTCGTGGGCTCAGGACTCTTAGAACGCGTTTGTGCTTCTAATTCTTTTTGAGCAGATTTCCGCTGTCCTACTGCTTCGTTCTCGGAAAATGGATTTTTTAAAAATTTAAACATATAATTACGAAAGTTGCTTGGTCAATTTTTCCAATGAATCTCTGCCAATCAAAATGGTTCCAAAGGTAAGCAAATCCAAAATATTTGCATTCTCAAGTCGAATTGCTTTTACCTTAGTCAGATTCCGCACTGAAAGAATCGCATACTCAAGTCCTTCATCTGAAATAAACAAAACTTTCTTTGATGCAAGCTTTAACGCTTTAAAAAATGAAATAAATTTTTTAGCTGAAGGTTTTTCGAGTTTTCCTAAATCATCAACTACAATAAAAGCATTGGTGCGGACATGGTCTGAAAACGCGGCGCGAATAGCTCTCTTGCGCATTTTTGTAGGCACAGAACGCTTAGTAATAGATTCATTGCGAGGGCCAAAGGTAACGCCACCACCCTTCCAGAGCGGAGAACGAATAGATCCATGGCGAGCGCGTCCAGTTCCTTTTTGAGCCCACGGTTTTTTGCCGCCGCCTCGAACTTCGGCACGAGTTTTAGTGTGCGCCAAGGGCTGGCGTTCATTAATACGAGCAACACGAACTACCTGATAGATAAGACTTGCGTGCGCAGTCTCGTTAAACACGGAATCAAGAAGCTCAACTGAGCCTGTTTCCGCGCCTTCTAAATTGTATGTTTTTACGGTTGCCATATATATTAGCTAACTGCTTCGTTCGCTGCTTCCAAATTTTTGTCTGATACAACTTCTAAAACTTCCACTGGCTTGGATTCTTTTGAATTTTCTTTTGTATCAAGCGCTTTCATATCCCCTTCTCCCGAAATTTCAACCAAACCAGTACGAGCTCCTGGAACTGCGCCACGGACATAGATCAACCCATTTTCCAAATCAATCTCTGCGATAACAAGATTTTTTATGGTCACACGATCCGCGCCCATTCTTCCTGCCATTCGTTTTCCTGGAAACACGCGTTGAGCGTCGGTTGAACCAATAGATCCGGGAGCGCGCAAATCATGCTTATGCCCATGAGTTTTAGGACTGCCACCAAAATGATGGCGCTTAACCACACCTTGGAATCCGCGGCCTTTCGAAATACCGCTCACCGACACTTTTTCTCCGACTGCAAAACTTGAAAGGTTATAGGTCTGGCCAACTTCAAACGCACTTGAGTCATCAAGGCGTATCTCGCGCATCACTGGACGTTCTATCATGCTCTTAACATGGCCAGTAAGGGACTTAGTGGTGTGCTTTGAACCCTCATTAAAGCCAAGTTGAACTGCGGAGTATCCGTCGCTCTTTTTATTCTTAACCTGTGTAGTAACGGCTTTTCCCACTAAAATCTTGGTAACAGGAACAACATTCCCGTTTTCCGCGTACATTTGGGTCATGCTAAGTTTTCGGCCGATCAGTAATTTCATATAAAAAAGTTTGGACAGACGTCCAAACTTCTCTTAAAGACAAATACATCCTCCGATCGTGTGATCGGTTTTGAAATAGTTGTATTATCAACAATTCGCGTGCACAGGAATCGAGAAATACTATATTCTCAATGTGCTCGCTCTTTGTCGTTGTTAAGAAAAGTTTGAACTCCTGTATAGATATCTCCAGTGCTAACTGTCACCCATTTTGGGACATCATTAGCCATGATCATACCTATAATCTATCAATCCTTACATTTTGATTTCAATGTCTACCCCAGAAGGCAGATTTAAATTCATTAACGAATCTACAGTTTTTGGCGTTGGATCCATGATATCAACCAAGCGCTTGTGCACGCGCATTTCATACTGGTCGCGGCTGTTCTTGTGCACGAACGTGGAAGCACCAACGGTGTATTTGGTTTTTTCCGTTGGCAACGGAATAGGGCCGGAAATTTCGGCGCCGCTTCGTTCTGCAGTCTCAATAATCGTCCGTGTAGACTGATCGATGATCTTGCTGTCGTATGCGCGAATTTTAATTCGGATACGTTGTCGCGCGTCGCCTGATTGCGGCACTGGATTTGAAATACCCGCTTGCTCGTGTACGTTCGGGGTGGGCTTTTTGTCTGCCATTTGTTTGTATAATTATGTAGGCACGCGATTAATCGCGTGCCTACATAAAACAATTTACTTGCTGATCTTAGTTACCACTCCTGCGCCAACAGTCTTACCGCCTTCACGGATAGCAAACCGCTGTTGCTCTTCTAATGCAATCGGAGCGCCAAGTTTAACTTTCAATGAAATGGTATCGCCTGGCATAACCATCTCTGTTCCTTCTGGGAGCTCAATTTCACCAGTCACATCGGTGGTGCCAATATAAAACTGTGGCTTATAGCCCTTGAAGAATGGAGTATGGCGGCCACCCTCGTCTTTCGAGAGAATGTAAAGTTCCGCATCAAATTCTGTGTGTGGAGTGATAGAACCTGGCTTGGCAAGCACCTGTCCGCGCTCAACATCTTCTTTCTTGGTTCCGCGCAAAAGCAATCCTGCGTTGTCGCCTGCACGGCCTTCGTCGAGCTGCTTGTTAAACATTTCAATACCGGTAACCACGGTTTTCTGTGTTGGGTGAATACCTACGATTTCAATTTCTTCGTTCACTTTAACAATACCGCGCTCAATGCGTCCGGTTACCACAGTACCACGGCCTTCAATTGAGAAAATGTCTTCAATTGGCATCAAAAATGGCTTTTCAATATCGCGAACTGGATCAGGAATGTTCTCATCAACCGCGTTCAAGAGATCAGTAATCGGCTTAGTAGCTGCTTCGTCGTCTGGATTCTCAAGAGCCTTGAGCGCTGATCCGCGAATAATAGCAGTGGTGTCTCCTGGAAATTCATACTTCTTGAGAAGATCGCGAATTTCCTCTTCAACCAAATCAATCAACTCAGGATCGCTCACTTGATCAACTTTGTTGATGAATACAACAATATATGGCACACCAACCTGCCGGGCAAGTAAAATATGCTCACGTGTCTGAGGCATAGGTCCATCAGTTGCAGAAACTACCAAAATAGCGCCGTCCATCTGAGCGGCACCAGTAATCATGTTCTTGACGTAGTCAGCATGGCCTGGGCAGTCAACGTGCGCGTAGTGACGCTTTTCTGTCTGGTATTCAACGTGAGAAGTAGCAATGGTAATACCACGCTCTCGCTCTTCTGGAGAATTGTCGATTTGATCAACGCTTCGTTCGCTTGCTGCAAGTCCTTTTGCGTGCTGGACTTTAAGAATAGCTGCTGTAAGAGTTGTTTTGCCATGGTCAACGTGGCCAATGGTTCCTATGTTGACGTGAGGCTTTGATCGGTCGAATTTGTCTGCCATATGTAATAATATTTAGTTAAATTGTAACTTCAAAAGTATAGCAAAAAACAAAAATAATGCAAGGGGCTAGCCCACTTTTTCAAAATAATAGGGCTCTTCAGGGCTTTCATTCTCATCAAAACCATCATCAAAATCAAAACCATCATCAAAATTTTGGCTAGTATCAGCCAAATTGTCATGATACGGATCAAAATCTGGTTCTTGGGTTGCGTTCTTTGAATCTGACCATACATCACTCTGATTGTGCGCATCTTGCTGGCTTTTCCACACGGCTATATCGCGGTTGATTTTGTCAAGCAACTCATCTTCCGAGAGCTCGGATATGTCTGCTTTCCCCAGCGCCATACGTTCATACTCCACCAAAGACATCACCACATAGGCGTCATCCGAATCTTGGGACAACACAATACATCGGTCTCCGGTTTTGTTGATAAGGCTAAATACTTTGTTGAGTGCAGTATGCATAGTATAGATGATGGAGGCGGTATAGGTATTTTCGATTCACCCAGGGAACGCACAGTCGAGTTACGTCTCGGCTGGTGCGGGGTGCTCTGCTGAATCGAAAATACCTATACCGCCGACTATTAACGATTATTAATTACATTTGAGTAACATGAAAAAGTTCAAAATATTTTCCTAAACGCGGCGACTTTGCTCCATAGCCAACCAGAGCCTGCTCCGGAACAATAGAAGCGCGCAATCGCGCCAATGATTTAGCGGCAACATCAAAACCAGTACGCGAGAGTTGTGATTTTTGCGCACTAATGGCTTTGAGCTTCTTTTTCATTAATGATTCATCGTACGCGAACACAGTGTTAAACTCCCCTTCCGAAAATAACGACCACAATCCTTCGTATCCATACACCGAAATATCCTGCTTTTTCTTGTTCTTGCTCTGATATTTGGCAAGCGCATCAAGTGCAATAGCGCGGCTATGGCTGTGCGTTGGATGTTGATCATGCTCATGTGGCAGAAACAAAAGGTCCGGCTTGGTCCTCGCAAGCACACGACTAAGCCGATCGGTGTCGCTTTGTAGGGCAGCTGACTCATTTTTGCTGTCGTAAAACTCCGCCCGAAAAAAGAGGGGGGTTGCGCCAAGAATTTTAGATTCCTCGCGCGCTTCTTTCTCGCGAATTTTAATGACTTCCTCTGGACGCATGCCATTCACCACGCTCCGGTACCCAGTGGTCATAATGATACTATGCACACGATTCTTTTTGGAAAGCGCGCTAATGAATCCGCCCATGGAAATAGATGCATCATCTGGGTGCGGAGAAATCACGGTAATATACTTGCCGGAGGGAGTATCCTGTTCTGTGAGCACCTCAACATCCCCTTCTCCAAACAGCAACGGAGAAGCGTAGTCACGCTCAAGCTTGCTTGCGGCTGATTCATCAATAATAAGTGTCACATCTGGATGCCACTGCAAAAGCGATGCAGGGACTTCTTTGTTGACGCGACCTTCTACTGTTGCTTTGACTGCATCTGCTTTTGCGGCGCCGCTTGCGATAAGTAGCACCTTTCTGGCTTCCATAATTGTACCCAACCCCATGGTAATTGCCTGCTCGGGAACGTTGCCTCCCGAAACATGCTTTGCATTCTTTTTGCGTGTATCTTGTGAGAGAGTTGCAACATGTGTTCGCGCGGCAAACGGCGTACCTGGCTCATTGAATCCGATATGCCCATTGGGCGCCACACCAAGTACTTGTAAATCAATCCTTCCCGCGCTCTTGATGGAGGACTCATACTGCTCGCACTCTGCATTAAGATCAACTGCTCGGCCATTGGGCACATAGGTGTTTTTCTTTTTTAGATTGATGTGGTTAAAAAAATGCTGATCCATAAAATGATGGTATGAATCTGCGTCCTTTTCCGAAAACCCTATGTACTCATCCAAGTTAAACGTAGTGACGCGCCCAAAATCAGCCCTGCCGGCTTTATGCGCAGAAATTAAACGTTCATACATGCCCATTGGCGTGGCACCAGTTGGAAGACCAAGCACCAAATCGCTCTTGCGCCACATATGCGCCATAACAAATCTTGATGCACTGTCGCTCATCTCGTCGTAATTTTTGGTGATGATGACTCTCATAAGTGATATGAGTAAATTGTAGCGTTTTTTGGGCAAAAAGAAAAGGCGCTGTTACTCATATAGCCAACAATCATATAAGCAGAGCAGCGCCCGGCCTTGCAAATCCCCGCCACAACCTCAATACCCTTTTGGCGGAGGAATGATAGGACTACCGACCGTGATGATTCCTCCGTGCAAGATTTCCGCGACAATGCCGCCACGGTCAAAGAACACCTCCCTGAAGCTTGCGCTTTTGCCGGCCAGCGTGTTCGGCCGTTCGCATGGATCGCAGTACTTAAGCGCGCGCGTTACTGCCTCGCCGATCTGGAACTCTCCCCTGCCAATAAGCCACACAAGCTCAACGCCCTCTGTGACGATGTTGCGGCGGCTCTCGGCAGAGGTAGCTCTGAGTGATATTCTGACGGCTGCTCAAACACCTACCACCAGTAGGTGCGCCGGATGCGCGCGAGCGTAATCTCCAGCATGCGGGGAACGTGCAGCGCCACTGATCTGATTGAGTCAACCTCATTCTGTGGCAATGTTTCCAGAGCCTTCTGTCCACGCGCGACGCACTCCGGGAGAAGCGTGCCCACCGACTTGAGCGACGTGTTCATGCATGTTGAGCTATCCCACCCGTACAGGAACATACTCTCATAGTAAGGATGTTCGGGCGGCGCGTGGTGCTGGCGCGGGAGAAAACGCCGCAGCATCGCGGCGATGAACGCGCGGTCGAGCGCTCCTCCATTCTCCTGAACGGCTCGCCAGAGCGCTTCCCACGCATGGTGCTCCACTTCGCCCGCCCAATTGAACGGCTCCGAATTCGGAGGATAGATGTACCGTCCAGTCAGGGCGGCGGCCAGCGCTCCAACGAGAGAAAACGAAACCCATGCGCCAACGGTCGGGCATTCGCGCTTGCCAATACCTTCGGCCATGAACGCTTCTTCGCGGTCAAAATCCAGCAGCTGCCGGTCCGGCGGTTCCGCGTCAAACCACAACTGGTCCTTGTGCCAGCACGTGGACGCCTCGCGCGACAGGACACTGGGTAGCGCCAGTGTATCCATTGTACAACCTCCTTGGTTAGAAATGAACTTCGAAAATTTCATAAATCCTAATTTTATCCTACGGCGGCACCGCAGATATGTCAACAAAATAAATGGCTATGCCCCGTAGCCATTTATTTCAGCCGATACATAACACCCCTGCCCCGCATGCCAATCTGCTCAATCGCGCCTTGATCCTCAAGTTGCTGCAGATACTTGGTTGCAGTTGAATCCGCAATGCCTAGGAGCTCTTGGATATCATCGTTTGATGCTTCTTTGTTCTGCCGGATGTAGGCAATAATTTTTTGGTTCCGATCTTGTTCCGCGCTCGTTACGACCTGCGGCTTTTTGATAACCCAAGCAACGCCGAACCCAACAATCGCTCCCAGGATGAATGATATAATTATTCCAATACTCATGTACTAAAAGTACACACTCTACACAGTAAATAATCTAGAATAAAAAAAGCCGCTGCCCGCACAATGCGAACAGCGGCTTGAGAAACCAGAAGAGCCTTATTTTTGTATTCCAACTCGCAGAGCCTAGTGCCCCGCCACCAGTGCTTCTGACGAACTCCATACAGCATACCATAACTATAAATCCACCAATAACAAACCAAATGGCCACGCACCATAGCCCTTTATTTTAGCTAAATCCTTTACAAAATAACTTCCTCTGCTTCTTCCTCTGATTCATCTAATAGAATATAGGTATCTCTATTAAAATCATCCTCTCCAACAAACTTCCCCTCCCCCCGTATAATCTTCTCAAATGGTTTGCAATGTTTACATCCTGCGTGTGGGCAATCAAACTTTTCCAACTGCCTAGCTAGTTTTATTTTTCGTGCAACAGTAATTACTTGGTTATGCGCTTCTGTTGCATCTGGCAAATCAAATGATTCTAACTCCCGCTCCAAAGCGATATACCAATAACTCATTTGCTTTACATTTCTTTTTTGGGAATGAGTAGCGAGCAAATAATATATTGGCAACTGCAGAGAGCCTGTTGTTTTGTGCTGGCCTGTTTTAAAATCGATGATGTGCACTGCATCCTCTTCTGCTACATATTCCATCCAATCAATTTTCCCACACAAAATAATTTCTTCTTCTTCGGAAAGCCAATAATTCAGCAAATCTTTTTTTATCTTAACTGCTTTTTTTTTGAATGGCCCAGGGTTATGAGCCACCCTCCGTAACATATCCTCTCCTTGCTGTTTATACTTCTGCTCCTGGCTATCACTTATAAACCCTCCCTTTTCTCCGCTCACCCGTTTCCATGTATCCCTAAACTGTGGCACGAGGTTCTCTAAATTTCTTGCTTCTACCGGCAACACAGAAAGAGCCTCAAGAACCTCATGAACAACTTGCCCCAAGGCAAGAGCCGGAGTAATCATAGAAATTTTATGATTTGTATGTGGATCTTTGTATACGTTTTTTAAATAGTACGCGCGAGCGCAATCTAAATAATCTCCTATAGAAGAGTGCGACACCCAGGTAGCGCTGTATTTATCTGTCATAATTTTGAATAATATATCTAATCTCAGTATATCAAAAAATAGGCTTTCTGTTGATCAATACAATCTAAATCTGTATCCTCTGAATCTTTGCCACGACAATTTTAATTTTCTCCCATTCAAAATTTTCGGGAAGCTGTTCTTTGATAGGAGTTAATTTTTCCAAACTTTCGGCCTTTCCCATTGCCTCAAAAACTTGTTTCTCCTCCTCGTGCGTTATAAAATCTTCTACTTTAAAATCTCCGCCAGCAATATACCACTTAAGTAGATGATCAAACACTGTCCTCGCGCCCAAGGATCTCATTTTTGCAATATCTTCTACACTACTTCCTGATTGATATAATTTGACCGTCTCCATGATAGTATCAGTAACCTCTTTTTTGTCGTACGTGCTTTGCGTTTGCGCTTTTTCTTTAGACGATGTATTCCATTGGTAATGCAAACATATGTCGCATCCCGTGCAGGGAGATTTTAAATCACCCACGGCTGGATCGCCAAAATATTCAAGAATAACTTTTCTTCTGCATCCAGTAGATTGCAAGTAGGATTCTATAGAGCGCAACTGCTTATATTTTACCGTAAGCGCTTGTTGCACCTCTGCATCCGTTTTTCCGCTTTTTACCATATCAAAACGGCTTTTGTTTATAAAAAAATGATGCAGGGAAGTATCTTTTCCGCTGTGCAATAAAATACAAAATGCTTTTTCTCCATCGCGACCTGCCCTGCCTGCTTCTTGGTAATACCCTTCGAGCGTTCCCGGCATACCCGCGTGGATGACAAACCTGATATCTGCTTTATCAACTCCCATGCCAAATGCGACTGTTGCGCAAATAACTTTAAACTCATTTTCCATAAACGCGCTTTGAACACGAGTTCGCGCGGTTGATTCTAACCCAGCATGGTAGGCAACTGCCGCTATGCCGTGTTGTTTCAAAAAATCTGCTGTTTTTTCTGTATCTTTTCTGGTTAAGGAATACACGATTCCAGAGCCTTCTATTGATGTAACTAATCGCGCAATCTCGTTTAAGCGTTCATCTTGATTTAATTTTTCTCGCGCGAAAAACTGCAAATTAGGCCTATCAAAACCGCGCGCATGCACATGCGGCTGTTGCAGTTCAAGGCCGTTTATAATATCATCTTTGACTTCTGGAGTAGCTGTTGCGGTAAAAGCCGCAATAACTGGCCTCTTTTTTAGTAACGTAATATGGCGCGCTAAGGTGCGATACTCTGGTCTAAAATCATGCCCCCACTGAGAAATGCAGTGCGCTTCATCCACGGCAAATAATCCAACATCCAATGTTACGAACAAACGTTGGAAACTTTCTGAATTAAATCTCTCTGGCGCGATATAGAGTAATTGCACAGATCTATCTCGCACATCTTGCATTCGCTCTCGTATATCATCCTTATCCAGCGCGCTATTTATAAACGTCGCTGGAATTCCTCGCGCCCCAAGCGCATCTACTTGGTCCTTCATAAGCGCAATAAGCGGCGAAACAATAATAGTCAACTGAGCGCTCATAAGCGCGGGCAATTGATAGCATAACGATTTTCCGCCGCCAGTCGGCAAGAGTGCAAGAGTATCGTTGCCATCAACAATACTCTGTATAATCTCCTCTTGTCCGGGCAAAAAAGTATCAAAATGAAAATGTTCTTGAAGATGATGTTGCAACATGGATACACTGTATCCTGTTAGCGGTTGTTTAGCAATCAAAAAAGCCAACCATCTCTGGTTGGCTTTTAAATAATTGTATTCTTATTTTACTTTCTTCACTTCCGCCACTCCCCGCTTTTCCATGATTTCCTGTGCAACGTTGCGCGGGACTTCCTGGTAGTTCAAAAATTCCATAGAGTAGGATGCGCGGCCCTGGGTCATGGAGCGCAAGCTGGTTGCATAGCCAAACATTTCAGACAATGGCACTTCCGCAATGATGACCTTCATGTTAACGCGGTCGTTCATTTCCAAAATCTTGGCACGCTTTGAGTTTAAGTCACCAACCACATCGCCCATGAACTCTTCCGGAGTCACGGCTTCCACTTTCATAACAGGCTCCAAGAGCACTGGGTTTGCAAGTTTGGCAGCTGCCTTAAATGCCTGCATAGCTGCCATCTTAAACGCGATTTCAGATGAGTCAACTTCGTGGTACGAACCATCGTACACAGTTGCTTTTACGTCAACCACTGGATAGCCGGCAACCACACCCGAATCCAAACATTCTTTAACACCCTTGCCTACGGCAGGGACATACTCGTTTGGAATAGATGCGCCCTTAATTGCGTTTACAAACTCAAACCCGCCGCCCTCGCCGGTAGGTTCAAGACGAATCCAGCAATGGCCATATTGCCCGCGTCCGCCAGACTGCTTAACGTACTTGCCTTCTGCCTCGGCCATTTTGCGGATGGTTTCGCGGTACGCAACTTGTGGACGCCCAACAGTTGCCTCCACTTTAAACTCCCGCTTCATGCGATCAACAATAATTTCAAGATGTAATTCACCCATTCCGGAAATAATAGTCTGTCCGGTTTCCTCATCGCCGCGTACGCGGAAGGTTGGATCTTCTTCTGCAAGCCTGGAGAGAGCCATGCCCATTTTTTCTTGGTCTGCCTTGGTCTTAGGCTCAATAGCAATACTGATAACTGGTTCTGGAAATGTGATAGATTCAAGCACAATCGGATTAGATGGATCGCAAAGCGTGTTGCCGGTAACTGTCTCTTTTAAACCAACTGCAGCGGCAATTTCTCCGGCATACACCTCATCTACGTCTTCGCGGTGGTTTGCATGCAAACGAACAATTCTGCCCACGCGCTCGCGGCCGCCGGTTGAGGTATTAAGCACATAAGAACCTGCCGTAAGAATGCCAGAATACACTCGGAAAAAGATAAGCTTTCCTACAAACGGATCAGCTGCAACTTTAAACGCAAGTGCTGAAAATGGATCTTCGTCCGCGGCTTTTCGGACAAGTTTCTTTTCTGGATCAGATGGATCAAAACCCTGAATATCCGGAACATCTAAAGGAGACGGCAAATAGTCGCACACCGCATCCAATAATCGTTGCACGCCTTTGTTCTTGAGCGCGGAACCGCACATGACCGGAAAAAAGTCAGCAGTGATGACAGCCTTGCGCAATGTTGCTTTCCACTCTTCCAGGGTCACCTCTTTGCCGTCGAGATATTTTTCCATGATTACCTCGTCGTTCTCTGCAATTGCTTCCAAAAGCTTTGAGCGATACTCATCGGCTTTGGCTTTCATATCATCCGGAATTTCGGTTTCTTCGATATCTTGGCCGAGGTCGTCTTTGTAGTAATATGCTTTCTGTTTGAGTAAATCAATAATACCAATAAAATTTTCTTCAGTGCCAATAGGAAGCTGAATAGGATATGCTTTTTTGGTAAGCCGGCGATGAATAGATTCAAGATCTTTATAAAAATCAGCTCCAGTACGGTCCAGTTTGTTGATAAAACAAATACGCGGCACATGATACTTATCCGCCTGATGCCATACGGTTTCGGATTGCGATTCCACGCCCGCAACGCCATCGAACACGGTTACGCCACCATCTAAAACACGCAAACTGCGCTCCACCTCCGCGGTAAAATCAACGTGCCCAGGAGTATCAATAATGTTAATGCGGCAATCTTTCCAAAAACAGGTGGTTGCGGCCGCGGTAATAGTAATGCCGCGCTCACGCTCCTGCTCCATCCAATCCATTTCCGCTTCGCCCTCATGCACCTCTCCGATCTTATGTTTTTTTCCAGTATAAAACAAAACACGCTCGGTTGTTGTAGTCTTGCCGGCGTCAATGTGAGCGATGATTCCAATATTTCTAATTTTGTCCAATGAGTAATCTCTAGGCATACAGTAAAGGTTTTTTGATATCTAAAATAGTATTACCCACCAAAATGAGAAAAAGCTCGGTTTGATTCTGCCATGCGCAGTGTGTCTTCTTTTTTCTTGATAGCAGTGCCCTCGCCTTTTGAGGCAGCAAGAATCTCATCAGCAAGCTTTATGTGCATTGGCTTTCCTTTGCGTGATTTCGCTGCAGCCAAAATCCATCGGCAGGCGAGCGTGTACTTACGTTCGCCACGCACCTCAATTGGAATCTGGTAGTTAGATCCACCAACACGGCGTGATCGCACCTCAAGCTGAGGCGAAATATTCTTAATTGCCTGATCATACACTGCAAGCGGATCCTGTTTGCTCTTCTCGGAAATCTGATCCATCATGCGGTATACAATACCCGTTGCCGTGGATTTTTTTCCTCGGCGCATGACATAATTAATCAGCTTTGCAATGCTGACTGAGTTGAATTTCTGATCTGGCGCTATGACGCGCCGTGGTGCTTTCTTTCCACGCATATATACTATTACTCTTTACTCTTCTCTTTTTTAGCTCCGTACAAACTACGGCCCTGTTTGCGACCTTGCACGCCTTGCGCGTCGTACACGCCACGTACAATATGGTAGCGAACACCAGGAAGATCTTTTACACGGCCTCCACGGATAAGTACAATTGAGTGCTCCTGTAAATTATGGCCCACTCCTGGAATATATGCGGTAACTTCCATTCCATTAGAAAGCCGCACTCTCGCGATTTTTCGCAACGCTGAGTTCGGTTTCTTTGGAGTGGTTGTGGTAACACGAGTACACACGCCACGCTTAAAACTTGCGCCCTTTGCCAAATCTCTCCGCTTACGCAGAGCCGGATTATAAACAGACTGCAATGCAGGAGTTTTTTGCTTCTTTACTTTGGACTTTCGCCCTTTTCTGAGTAATTGGTTAACTGTTGCCATAATATAATACTGTTATCGTGCGGGCCCAGTACTTCTCTCAGCCTGTGCCACCAATAGGATATACACTAACAAAATCGCCCGCAGGAGTCAAGCATGTGCTAGACTAAACCAGCAAGTCGGAAAAAAACGCTAAAAATGCGGCCAAAAATATTAATTCCCAAAAAATTATCGACGAAAATAAACATTAATAATATCCATGGGCCATTGCGGGAAAGTTGAGCCTTAATATGGTTATATTTGTCGGGCAAAAGCTCAAACAAAAGCTTTGAGCCATCAAGTGGCGGAATAGGAATAAGGTTAAAGGCAAGTAATATAATATTAATAAGAATTAAGAACCCAAGCAGCTGGACAAGTAGATTAAAAGGTCCAAGAATCGGGCCCAAAATATTAACTGCAACTATAAATACAATAATACTTACAAGGTTTGATAATGGCCCGGCAAATGCAACAAGTACCTCCCCCCACTTACGATACTTAAGGTTAAAGGGATTAAATGGCGCAGGCCTGCCCCAACCAAAACCAACCACTAAAAGCAAAAGCATACCAAATGGCTCAATATGCGCGAGTGGATTTAATGTGAGCCGGCCAAGAAGCTTGCCGGTGTCATCTCCTTGTAAGTAGGCCGCAAGCACATGGCTATACTCATGTATGGTAATGCCGTACACAATCGCCAAGAGCCATAGGAAAAAAAGTGTTGGCTCGGTAAATAAAAGGGATATAATCATACCCGCATAGTATACACTATTGACGCGGCGCGGGCAACGTGCTAGAGTATGTAGATTATAAGTGACGCATGGCATTTCAAGTGCCCAACATCTAACATTATTATATGGCTCGTATTTGTAGCTTTTGCGGAAGACGCCCAAACAGCGCAAACTCCCGTTCTAAATCCAATATTGCAACCAAGCGCCGACAGAAACCAAATCTGCAAAAACTTAAAGTTGGGCACTTAACTGTGCTTACCTGCACCCGCTGCCGCCGCAGTATGAATAAGACCGAAAAAGTAAAAGTAGCTGCATAATAGAGATACTTTTTAAAAAAAGAGGCGCAAGCCTCTTTTTTGATTATCATTGCGAGCCCGCCGACTCGGCGGGCGAAGCAATCTTATCGTCGCGCCAAAAATCTGTTACTGACACATACTCCTATCATTGTTAAGATTGCTTCACTCCTTTTAGTCGTTCGCAATGACATTTATTTTGTGATCAATTAGAGTACTAGTATCCTTAAATAAGAACGTGCCGTGGAAAAATTTTCCTGTGAGAAAATGCGGGAACCAGTGCTCGTTATCCACCCACATGTCGTTGAAAGGAATTTCGTCGTGCAAAAACCATCGCGGACGCATCTCTTCTGTTTCCTGCGGCTCGCCGGTAAAGGATGATGCGCAAAAAAAATGCACTCGCGTATCTTCGGTATCATCATCAAACAAAAATTCAAACAGAGCCACCTTGCGCAAATCAATTGGAATAATGCCTGCTTCTTCTTTTAGTTCACGAGCTGCTGCATCCTCAATAGTTTCACCTGCTTCCACTTTACCGCCGAACCCATTCCACTTCCCTTCTCCAAATCCACGCTTCTTTAAGCCCAAGAGCACCCGTTCACCATCATTGATAATAACTAGTGTGCACACCTTCATAGCGCGCCTTCTTGTTTGAGCCGCTTGAGCTTTAATGACGCGCCGCGGTTGTATCCGCCTACTGTTCCGTCGGACCGAATAACCCGATGACATGGAATGGTTGGGTCGTAATTTTTATTGAGAATGTTTCCCACAGCCCGAACCGCGGCCGGGCTTCCGGCGCGACGTGCGACTTCCGCGTACGTCAATACTGACCCTTTGGGAATCCGTGAGACAATACAGAGCACCTTCTGTGCAAAATCAGCCATACTCTAAATAATACCCGAATGCGCCTCAAGACGCTCTACCCGTTTCTCAAAACCTTTCACCGCCTTAGCTTCATTCCGATACTGATCCAGATTTCCGCTTATTGCCGCCTGCTCGGTGAGCACCTGATCCAGTTTCTTCATGACCTTGTCCTGGCTCGTGAGTATATCATTCTTAAGTTCGGACCTAACTTCAGTCAGGTCATTTTTGGTCGCAAAACGCTCCAAATCCTTTTTGTTCGCAAAACGATCCAAATCTGATTTCATGGCAACATTCTCAACCACAAAATCAGCAAACTCTACAAAGTCTCCAACAGTAATCGGTTCGCGCAAATCTTTTTTAGTCGGTTTGAACATAGTATGGACAAGTATATCAAAAACATGGAACAAGCGCAAAAAATCCGCGTTCAATCATAATTTTTCCAGAATAGCGCAATCCAACCTGCCGCACTTTACTCTTCAATAATCAGTTTGCCCACCATGCCGAGTGCGCGATGCGAACCAACACCGCAATAGTATTCAAACTCACCAACTGTTTCTGCAATAAACACAACAGTAGATGATTTGCCAGCATTCACGGTTTCGGTTGCCGCAGTAAATTCATCAACAACCCAGTTGTGCGTGCCCTCGGTGCTTAAAAAATTTATAGTAACAACATCACCCTTTTTGACACGAATCTCTTTGGTTGAAAACTCAAAGTTCTTTCCTGTAACATCGAAACTCTTAGCCTGCTCCACGGGCGCGTCCACAACAAAACCAGCGCCATTATCTATTATAGTATTAATTTCTCCCTCACCAAGCATTTGCTCCGGCTCCATCATATCAACGCCTTCCATTGCTTGGACGTCAGGAGGCGCTAATTCTTCCTGCCCCATCATCTCACCTTGCTCTTCTTCGTCTTGGCTCTCGCTAAATCCTCCTTGCTGAGCATACACTGCCACTGCAGCCACGACAACTAAAAGAATTATTACACCAATAACAAGCTTTAATCCTCCTTTGCTCGCGGATCCACCTGTCTCGCCTACCACGGGTTCTGACTGTACTTCTTTGTCTACCATATACCTAATAATTACTACTTAGCAAAAAATAACTTAGAAACATTTTTCCAATCAACGAGCTTCCACCAATTAGTAACATACTCAGGCCGCTTGTTCTGATAACGCAAATAGTATGCATGCTCCCACACATCAAGTCCTAAAATGGGGTTTGCGCCGTCCATTATCGGACTATCTTGATTCGGAGTGGACGAAACCTCAAGTTTTCCATCTTTTAAAGAAAGCCATGCCCATCCACTTCCGAACCGTGTAAGCGCGGCCTCGGTGAACTGTTCTTTAAACGCATCAAACGAACCAAATGTTTCGGTGATTGCGTCTTTGAGAGAACCGGTGGGCTCTCCGCCAGCATCAGTACCCATGATGCTCCAAAATAAAGAATGATTATAGTGCCCGCCGCCGCTGTTGCGCACCGCAGTGCGCACATCTTCGGGAACGCTTTCAAGATTACTAAGAATCTCGCCAAGTGGCTGTTTGGCAAGGTCTGGATGTGTAGCAAGAGCTGCATTTAATTTGTCTACATACCCCTTATGGTGCTTATCATAGTGGATCTCCATGGTTTGCGCATCAATAGCTGCCTCAAGCGCATTAAACTCATATCCAAGTTTCGAAAGTTCAAATTGTCCTTGTTTGTTGGCTGAAATCTGCATAAAATAGTTTAGCTAATATAGTATACATTGTAGCATACCATAAAAAAGCCTCAAAATACATTGCAAATAATCATATTTTATGGTACTTTGACGCTGATATATAATCTACACATTTTTCCTTGTGCCCGCCGAATCGGCGGAAAGGTTAATAAAAGATTTGAAAAGAAGAGGCGGGCTGTGGCGCAGTTGGTAGCGCGCAAGGCTGGGGGTCTTGAGGTCGCGGGTTCGAGACCCGCCAGCCCGACCATAAAAGGCTCATCTTGTGATGAGCCTTTTATAATGCACGGAATTAATTACTTTTGTGAGAAAATGTAATCCGCCGCAACATCAACGCATTGATCACCACAATAACCGAAGAAAGTGTCATGGCAATTGCGCCCCACTCTGGCCGCAAAAATATTCCCCATGATCCGAGCACGCCGGCTGCAAGCGGAATGGCAACAATGTTATAGCCAAGCGCCCAACCAAGATTCTGCTTCATTTTTCTCATGGTTGCTTTGGATAGGATAACAAGCTTTACAATGTCCAATGGATTATTTTTGACTAACACAATTTCCGAAGAAGCCACAGCAACATCCGTGCCAGCGCCTATCGCGACACCAACTTCTGATTGGGTAAGTGCGGGCGCATCGTTTACTCCGTCCCCCACCATCATTACCTTAAATCCACCCTTCTGAAGTTCTTTTACTTTATTAACTTTATCCTCTGGCAAAACTCGGCTAAAATATTTGTCTATTCCTAATGCTTCGGCAACAGATTTTGCAACCACGTCTTGATCCCCAGTAATCATAGCCACTTGTTTTCCTAATAATTTAAGTTCTGCGATAGCTTGTTTTGATTCTGGCTTTATAGCGTCCGCAAGCGCTACAACTCCAATCAGCTTTTTATCTTGTGCAACATACACAACAGTATTTCCACGTTGCTCTAAAGATGAAATTCGCTTTACATACTCAGACTGCAACTCAATACCATTATCCTGCATAAGCTTTACCGTACCTACTATCACTTCTTTTGAGTCAACCGTACCAATAACCCCATGCCCAGCAATAGCCTTAAAATTATTAACAGGAAGAAGGTTTTGTCTCTCGCTTTTTGCTTTTGCGACAATTGATTTCGCAATTACATGTTCTGACTTTGATTCTAAGGACGCAGCCATTTTGATTACATCATGCTCGTCTGCATTAAAACCAACAACCTCAATAACTCCAAATTCGCCGTTTGTCAACGTCCCTGTTTTATCAAATAAAATCCAATCAATATCTTTCGCGTTTTCAAGGCCATCCATATCTTTTACAAGAATGCCGTTGCGAGCTGCCAAGGTTGTTGTAATAGTCGTAACTGTTGGGATAGCCAAGCCTAAAGCATGCGGGCAGGTAATAACAACCACTGTAATGGCAAGGGTTAAGGCAAATACGAACGAAGCACCAAGCCAAAAGTTCCATACAAAAAAAGTACCAACACCAACAATAATGGCAATGAGAGTAAGATAATGCGCTGCCCTATCTGCAAGCTTTTGTGTTTTGGGTTGAGAGTTTTGCGCGCCTTTAACTAACTCCACGATTTGCGCCAAAGCAGTATCATCCCCTGTTTTGGTTACTTTAATAGTGAGGCTGCCATCCATATTAAGCGAGCCCCCAATAACTTCATTGCCTACTTTTTTGGTGACTGGTTTTGATTCTCCGGTTATCAACGATTCATTTGCACTTGATTGCCCTTCTACCACAACACCATCAATAGGAACTTTTTCTCCAGGTTTGACTAGTACTAAATCGTTGACCGCGAGCATGGCAGTTTCAACAACTTCAGTAGTTTTGTCATCTTTAATTTTATTTGCTTTTGGAGGTATAAGTTTTACTAGTTCCTTTAGGGCGCCGCTTGTTCCAACCACTGCCCGCATTTCAAGCCAATGCCCTAACAGCAATACCATGGCTAGCGTGGAAATCTCCCAGTAAAAATCTGGTGCATCTATAAAAAAGGTTGTTGCAGCCGAATACAAGTACCCACTCAAAACAGCAAGGGAAACGAGCACCATCATGCCTAATTGCTTTTCTTTTAGCTCATCCCACCCATTTGTATAGAATGGCCAAGCAGTGTACAAAGCTATAATAGATGCTAATCCGAATAAGACAAATTTGTCTCCAGGAAACTGTGCAATACTAAATCCAAACCAATCTTGAATGGTCGGTGAGAGAATGAGAATTGGAATACTGACGATAAGCGCGATAAAAAACCTGCGCTTAAAATCAGCTGCCATCATCGCATGGTGCTCGGTGTGGTCGTGCCCACCATGCTCTTTGTGGTCACCCTGGTGTTCTCTTCCGTGATCGCCAGCTTCTAGTGAATGCGCTGCATCACAGCAGGAATGATCTGTATTTTGTTGTGAGTGGTCCATAAACTCTAATAGTAGATAGTAACGTAGTGCCTGCGAACGCATGCGGAGAGCGAGCCGAGCGCGAGCCCGGCAGTATGCTGGGGAAGACGCATATTTTTTTATATTACTGATAATGCACGCTTCAAAAAAAACATAGTATATAGTGTTGATGGCTCGCTTGAGAAAATCTTCCACCAATTTTTGCAATGCCTGCCCCCAAAAAAATTCCAATAAGCAATGTTTGTATTCGCATAGAGTGAATTATTTGTTCCGAAGTGCGTACAACGCAAGCATTTCTTGAATGCCTTTTCCTTTATGTATTCCCGTTAAATTACTGGCGGCATGTGTTGTAAGATGATTTTCCAGCATTAATCCATCAAAACTCTTGAGTGATTTCTGAACTGCAAGCGACTGATGAAGCACATCAATACAGTAGGTTTCGTCTTCAACCATTTTTTCAAGGCCAACGATCTGCCCTTGAATAATTTTAAGCCGATGCTTAGCGCGCTTTTTGTAATCCTTTTGGATGCGTCCTTTCATACCATAGTATCATTAATACTTATACCCCCTATGGGTATAGTACGCTACATCGAACCACGCGTCAAGACGTACAACCGCAGGTTATCCACACGCTAAAAAATAGCGCGCATACTGCGCTGTGTTGTATCTATACATACAAGAGTGGCTGAACGATGCCACACACTCGTTCAGCCACTGTATACAATCTATTTAACGCGCTTCCAGAGATAGGCGGCCAATAGTCCAAGCACCAGCCATACAAGAAGCGTGGTGACGAATGAGATGGCCCAGCCCGCTCCGCCGTAGCCCATCATCGAACCTCCCCATCCACCCATCATGCCTCCAAATTCGGAACAACTAACGCCGCTCGAATCAGCTGAAACTGCTGCCGGAATCAAAGCCGCAAACACAGAACCTAAACCAAGTAAATATGAGAATCGCATATGCATATGTTTAATAATTAATGTAATATCATTAGTAGTAAGTATACCATACCTATCAAGCCTTATACGCCGCAGCCTCCTCCTTTGCCCGAAGAAACTGGCTCAACCTGCGAAAGAATATTTTGGTACCCGGCACTGCTCGAGAAATTGTATCCAAGAATTTCCTGCGGCGACATATCACTCCACGCAAGCCCCTGCGAGTCCAAATATTTTGCAATAGTAAGGTAGGTCTCTGGGAACCAGTATGCATTCACGGATAGCGCATATCGGTACATGTCAGCCTCATGTACGCCTTGAGCTGCCAACAACTCCAACAGTCCAAGCATTGCCATGCCATGATTGCAATCCGGAAAGTACACGGAGTTTCCACAGCACGGACGATAGATACCTTTGGAAACTTTCTCTACAAGCGCCTGCTCTTCATCAGTTAGCGTGACAAATGTATGCATGCTGTAGTGGTCCATTGAGTCCCCTACCGAGAGCGACCACCCGCCAGTTGAAGCGAACTTTCCTGCGCCTCCATACTGTGGATCCTGCATTGGCCCTTGCTCGAGGATTGGGTTTTTATTGGCAAGCCCGAATGCCCACAACAGATTAAGAAGCACGCCGCTATTTTCCGGTGTAATCCGAAGCGGACCATCCAAGGTGCCTACGAGCATGGTATTTTCATCAGGGGTTAAACCGCCGCGGTTCTGGTATATGGATTCAAATGCTTTCTGATCAATAACGCCGCTTGCGATCATTTTTTTACCAAGATCTCCCCAGGAAACCGGAAGCACAACACCTTCTTCGGGCAGCACTTCCGCTGCATATCCACTAACTGGATCAGTGTTTGTTGATGTTCCAACGTGCGCTACCGTAGGCTCTCCAGTGCGCGCGATCTTGAATCGCGGAACAATACGCACCTCAAAAATCAAAAAGAACAAAAATGCTACAGAGAACAGCGCGCCGAGCGCGACGTACCTATAGGAAACATTTTTTATATACTGTGACAGGTGTTTCATAATAGAAGATAAATAAAGCTACCAGTCTCGGCAGCATGCAATAATGCGGCCAGCCAAACTTCGCAACGCAGAATGGCTTTGGTACGCATATATGATGCTGAATGCAATCCAGATGGACACCATCAACAAGATAGATACTCTGTCTGGAATAAATCCAAGTAATAGGTAGCCAACGAATAAGAAGGAAAGAAGCAATGGAAGCTGAAAGAGGAGTAAGGCCTTGAGAAGACGGCGTTTAACTGCGTAAAACGCGCCCACAACGCTTCCTCCGACAAGTAGCCCAAGTAATGCCGTATCTTGGAACGCGCCAAGGCGCGATGCAACAAGCAAGATAATCCAGCTTGCAGCCCAGCTTGCGCACAGCACACAAAACGAACGATTAATAAAGCGCTGTACTATAAGTAGAACGAAAAACAACGTTACAATCATCGCTATAATCTGTGCAAGGCCGCTCATACGAGTATTTCAATAATGCCAATAGCCAATAGAATCGAGATAATCGAAACCATAATTCCCTGGAACGGAATACGCGCCTTTCCACGGATACGGGAAATCGCATTACTTGCGTACGGCACAATGAGCATAATTGCTCCACCGATCAGCGCGCCAACGAGTGAACGCGGAATAACAATGGTTGTCCCGTACTGAGAAAACCATGGAAGGTATAGCCCATACGCACCCGGCAGAAATGGAACAGCTGGTAAGACTGTTGCCGCATACACTACTAAGGCGATTATTCCGTACTGGTATGGTATATAGCGCTTGCGTACAATGCGAGCAAACCAAAACCCTAAAGCAGCTGCAAACGCGCCAAGAGCAATACCAACGGATAGCGTAGAAAATCCAAGCTTGTATGCGCCGATTCCGAGCGCAACCGCGCCCGCTGTACACAGCGGGCAGTGGGCAGATGCCGCGCTCGGCGCTCCAACGCCGAGCGCGGTTGCGCTGGTTGCCAACATAACGTATATCTTTAATTTCATATAACGTTACTCCTTATACGGCGAAACATCTCCATTCTCGGAAAAGCTATACAACGAGAATGCACCTTTCATAGCTCCTCCCATGCCAGGCGAACCAGCGGGCATTCCAGGCAATGCAATCCCGGCAATCACAGGTTTTTGGGTAAGCATTGCTATAATATTTTCAGCCGGAACATGACCCTCGGAAACATAATCGCCGATAACGGTAGTGTGGCAACTCTCAAGCCCCCCGGGAACGCCGTACTGTTCTTTGATTGACGAAAGATCGTCATGGTTTTGGACCTCAACATCAAAACCTTGGCGTTTAAGGTAGGTAATGTAGTTGGCGCAGCAGCCGCATGTTGGCGACTTATGGACCACCGCGTGCATAGGAGCATCAATGCCCGCGACGCGCGGCGCAGCAGGAGAAAGTGATTTCTGCAAGAAGAATGCGCCAGAAAGCACAAGTCCCACAACTGCTACAATAAAAATCTTTTTCATATGCATTAGTTTTATTACTATGTAAGAACAACGCAAAAAATCACAATAGCTTATTATACTGGCCTATCGTGTTCTTTGTGAATTAGAACGTTTTTGGATGCAAAATACCTTGCGAAAACAAACTCACATAATATACAAACAAACGGGTACTGCCAAATCGACGTTTAATATGAGACGAATATAGTGGCGGCGCACAAACTGATTCGCGGAATATTGGGAAAGAAAAAAACAAGCCAATGGCGAATAGCAACACTAAGTACAAAGCAGGAAGCGCAGACTGGAACTGTGAATGCACCAAAACGCTTGCATCTGAGTCGGAAATTGCGCAACACGCACTATGCTCCATGCCGTACATAGGCATATCAGGCGCATTATGCGCGGCATGCCCAAGTGTGATACCGCGGCACGAAAGTATAAACACAAAAAACAAAAGGACCGCAATGAGCGCGCCAGGATGAGGTGAAAATAATTTCTTACGAGTTCTTACCATACTGCCATTTTACCACGTTCTGCACGAGAAGCAATACTCTAGTAAAAAACACGAACCCCACACCAAATGGCACGGGGTTACATGTGTGAGGAATCTACGTTAGTAGACATCATGCATTTCCTTTCCTCGTAAATTATCCGCTGAATCAGCGGACACTCCTTATCATAGTGTTTCTCTGAATTAAATTGGGCATGGGCCGCATATACCGGCACACAAGATTGATCCTGCGTTGTGGTGGTATGCGAGCCTGAAAGTACCCTGGGTATCCTCAATCTGCGCCCACGAGCGCTGATAATTTGGATTCCCAAGAGGCAGAGTGTTGGAAACCTATGAGCAAAGAGCTACTATCAGTATACCAAAAAATGGAATATTTTTATATACCCCATTGCTTTGGCTAAGCTTAGGAAATTCTGCTTTGATTATCAACAGGTTGTGCACCCGTCAAACAGGCTTAGCATTACCCAAGTAAGCTCGGAAGAATCAAAATAGCCAGAATAATAATGCTGACCACCAAGAGCGTATTGATTACGCCGAGGATATTATTGACTTTTCCAGCAACTGCTTTTACTTTTAACATAGAGCCAGTGTATCACTGGGTGAACTATCGTCAAGCGACTTATCCACTTATGCGTCGCGATCTTCAAAAACCATTATTTCATCAATTCGATTGTAGTCATAGAGCTCATCCTTTCCAAAAAACCGATCCAATTCTTTTTCCGCGGCTTCTAGTCCATCAGAAGCATGAATGAGATTATTTTGAACTGAAATAGCAAAGTCACCACGGATAGTTCCAGCGTCAGCATCTGATCCTTTGGTGTCGCCCGTAAGCAAACGTACGCTTTGAATAGCATCTTGGCCCTCAAGCGCTATAATAACCACAGGAGAAACTTTCATAAATTTCTTCAAGCTCGCAAAAAAAGGCTTATCTTTATGATGAGCATAATGCTCATCCAGCTTCATGTCATCAAGTTTAGTCATCTTAAGTCCAACAATCTTTAAGCCTTTGTACTCAAAACGTCGGATAATGTCTCCGATTAAGTTCCGATGCAATGCATCAGGCTTTAAAATAACAACGGTACGTTCTCGTGCGCCCATAGGTAATTCGTTAATTAAAAAATTATTGAGCTGATGGTGGAAGCAGTTTTATTTTTTCCAAAACCTGACTCGGCGTAAAATTCGCCTTTACCAGATAATCGGTCGCGCCCAGCTGTTTGCCTTTTGCGATATCCTCTTCTTGTCCGAGGTTGGTAAGCATTAAAATAGGCGTTGTTTTATACTGTGGCAATTCACGAAGTTTCTTGAGTACCGCAAACCCGTCGAGCTTTGGCATAATGATATCAACCAAAACAATATCATAGGTCTCGGCTTGCGCTGCAACAATACCTGCTTCTCCATCCGAGGCAACGGTAATGTTCAAGCCCTCTTTCTCAAACTTGGTCTTATACATGGTGGACAGCATTTCCTCGTCCTCAACGAGGAGTATTTTTTGTTTTGATGTGGCAGATGATGGGTCTGGCATATAATGGGATTATTGTACCAGAACTAGACAAAAATACAAGCTTATTCCACAGAGCGAAGCTACCGCAACTCTACAAACTCCCCATCGCTCCAGAGGCGGATATCTCCCATCTCATCTGTGCGCAAGATAGGAATCGCGCGCCGTTTGAGGCGATTAATAATGCGCGGAGTTGGATGTCCATACCGGTTATTAGCGCCCACTGAAATAATTACGACCTCAGGTGTGGTTGCGTCTAAAAACGGATCGCTCGTGGATGTGTCACTGCCATGATGCCCTGCTTCCAGTACTTCCACATCAAGAAGGCTTCCATACACGCTCACGAGATGCTCCTCCACATCTTGCGGCGCGTCTCCAGTGATCATAAAATCAATATCCCCGTCGGAAAATTTTACCACAATAGATGCTTCGTTATTATCTTCAATATCTTTGCCTACAAAATCTATATCCGGATACAGCACATCAAGAACCTCAGCCTTGCCCAACTCGTACGTCTGGCGCGAAGAAACATAGCGTACTGGAACGTTTTGCCGGGAAAGCGCCTCCTGAAGCGCGGCATACACAGTGCTTGAATGAACAACCCCAGGATCTAAAAATAATGTAACATGGTAGCGCTCAAGCACAGATGGAAGCCCGCCAATATGGTCCGCGTCCGGATGCGATGCAATCACTATATCAATGGTGCGGTCAAAAAACGAAAGGTTGCGGCCTAAGCGGTCTAGTATACGGTTATCAGGACCTCCGTCGATGAGGATATTCTGCCCGTACCGCGTTTTAATGAGTGTTGCGCTCCCTTGGCCAATATCAAGAAAAATAACCTCAGTCTCGAAGCGACGGGCATGCACTGAAACAAATAATACTGCCACAAGAACAGCCAACATTAAAGCCGCGCCGATCACGATTCCAATCAGTTGTTTAAAACGCTTAATGGTCATACGGATTTTGCCTTTCGATTACAAAACCACGCAAGCCACCACATAACCGCGTACAAGGCAACAAGCAGCACCCAGTGGAATTGCCCCACCTCTAACGATGCAAATGAAAATGATGATAATGTTTCAGCAACACGAATCATATACTCAAGCAAAAGCCATGCGGGCCAAGCCGCAATACTGCCAATTGATGCTGACGCCATTCCAAGCATTCCCGCAACAAACCCGCCTGCCATGGTCAAAGGTATGGCTGGCAGGATTAGGATGTTGGCAAGTGGCGCAACAATGGAAAGCCTGCCAAACTGATACAAAATGAGCGGCGTAGTAGTAACAATAGCAGACAGCGTGGTAACTAGCGCCTCTTTTATTCCAAACAGTTCAGGCGCGCTACTTGTATATTTTTGAAAAATCGGATTGATGTACACAAGCCCAACAGTTGCGAGGAATGATAATTGAAATCCCGCATCAAACGCTAAAATTTTCGGGTTCACGATGAGCATCAAAAACGCGGTAAACACCAGCGCATTGGTTGCGCGTGAAGGCCTGCCTAATTGACGCGCGAGCAATACAAAAATACCCATAATGCCGGCGCGAACCACGGACGCAGTTGCTCCAGTCATAATAACAAAAACGATGATGCCCACACTAATCCACCAAAATGCACGCTTGCGGCCAACGCCGAGAAACTGCAGAAATCCAATGATAACGGCGGCGATAATGGTGATATTGGAGCCGGATATGGCAATGATGTGCGTGGTGCCGGTCCGTGCGAATGCATCCAGTAAATATTGAGGTATCCCCCTTCGTGCGCCCACCAGAAGCCCTGCCAAGAACGCGGCATGCGGCTCGCTGATAATTTTGTTGATAGAATCCATGAACTCTGTTTTTACGGTAAGGATTGCGGACATGACTGGATTACCCTTACTTGAACCAAGTTTTTTTATGGCGCCGCGCCAGCACACGCTGTAAATATCATACCGCGCGAGATATATGTCGTACGCAAAATCCTCAATCTGTTCCGGAACGGAAATTTCGCATTTGACTTCTAGCTCATCTCCGTATTGGTATTCTGGGTATAGTTCTGTTTTGACGAGAATACGGCCCATGACATCTGAGTGGCCGACTTGATGCGCACTGATAGTGAGTTTCTGGTGATCTAGGCGCACATCCGGCTCCTGCGCCACCACGCCTTGAATAACGACAGCACTCCCGTTATAGTGCGCAATAAATCCAGGATCACTCATAGTAGGCTGTGAGAGCAGCATCCGAGCCACGCCCAAAATAAAAAAGACCCCCCAAAGAACTATTGTTCTATAGGTGCGATACGACCACATAACAACCATCAGCACTATCAAAAAGAGCAGCGCGGAATACACATACACAAACGAAATAACAATGAATGACGCTACGCCCACACCAAACACAAACGACAACAAGCATACGAGAAATATTTTTGACTGAGAGAGTTTCATTTATTTATTGTACCGCAAAAAAACAAGGCCTTGAATCCGTACCTGGATTCAAGGCCCACACCTCGATTAACATAAACAGCACACTCTATACAGTTATACATTGCTCGCCAGCCATCGGACATAACTTTCAGCGAACATATCAAGTTCGCCTCTCAGTACCGCATCCACATCCGAAGTTTCTAATCCAGTTCTATGGTCTTTCGCCAGCTTGTATGGATGCAACACATACGAACGGACCTGGCTTCCCCATTCCGCGGATTTTACTGTGCCGCGTATGGTGCGCTCTTCTTGCTCCCGATCTTCTTCTTGTTTTTTTGCAAGACGGGATTTTAAAATCTTCATTGCGGTTGCCTTGTTCTGCTGCTGGCTGCGCTCATTTTGGACGCTTACGGTGATACCGGTCGGAATATGCACGATGCGAACCGCTGAATCGGTAGTATTTACCGATTGTCCTCCATGCCCAGAAGCGCGGAACACATCCACACGTATTTCATCATCTTGTATATCAATCTGAGCCACATCTCCTAAATCAGGAATAATATCAATCAACGCGAACGAGGTGTGGCGCGCTCCATCTGAATCAAAGGGAGAAAGACGCACCAAGCGGTGCACGCCTGCTTCGCCCTTAAGCCATCCATATGCATAATTCCCAAGCACTTCCAACGTTGCGCTCTTAATGCCAGCCTCCTGCCCTGCTTGCTGATCCACGATTTTGACAATAAATCCTTTTCGTTCACAAAACCGAATAATCATCCTAAAAAGCATCTCAGCCCAATCTTGCGCGTCTGTGCCTCCTGCTCCGGCGCTAATAGAGACGATTGCGCCGGTCGTATCAAATTTCCCCATGAAAAAAACAGATAGCTCTAATTTTTTAAACCGTGCGGAAAGCTCAGTAGCTGCTTTGGTAATTTCGGATTCATAATCAGAGTCTGGCTCGCGGGAAAGCTCTTCCGCCATATCTAAATTTGAGGCTATATCCCGCTCCAAATTTTCCCACGTTAAGATTTCATCTTTAAGCTGAGAAAGTTCTTGCGTTAAAGATTGCGCGCGCTCTCGGTTTTCCCACAGCTTAGGATCTTGTATGTCCTGCTCTCGCTGGGTAATGGTCTGTCGCTTTTTTTCGATGTCAAAGCAACCCCACAGTTTCGGCGACCTTTTCCGAAAGATCTTGTAATTGTTTAATGGTCTCGTGCATAAGTATAATTTTTTTATTTATTTTTGCTCAACAAGCTCAACACGAACCTCAATCTCTTCGTCTTTGTGGTAGACTTTGAGCGTTATAGTATCTCCGGGCCTATACTGAGCAAGCACTCTTGCCAAGCTATGGTCTTGAGTAATTTTTTCTCCATTAACTTCAAGAATAATATCATTTTCAACTAAATTACCCTTATCAGCCGGCGAACCTGGAATAACCGCAAGATCAGCTCTAGCTTCTCCGCGCACAATGAGCGCGCCATGATCAATATCTGTAATAGCATTCGCTTTTGCGATTTCTTCTGAAAGAAGAATATACCGAACCCCAAGAAATGGACGAACAATACGGCCATACTCCTGCACGCTCTGAATAGCATTTTTAACTTCGTTAATTGGTATTGCAAATCCGATAAGTTGGCCTTGTTGAGAAACTGCAGTATTAACACCGATAACCTTACCAAATAAATCCAAAAGCGGGCCGCCGGAATTACCTGGGTTAATTGCCGCATCCGTCTGGATCGCGCCTTCAATAACTTCCGATGATCCACGAGCGTCCCCAGCAACAACCTTGCGGTTAATGCCAGAAATGACACCCTTAGTGACTGTGTTTGAAAACTCTCCTAAACTGTTGCCAATTGCGATTACTGTTTGGCCAATGTTAACGCTGTCTGAATCTCCCACGTCAAGCACAGGCAAATTATCCGCATCAATTTTAAGAATAGCAACATCATTCACGGTATCACGGGCGAGCACTATTGCGGTATAATTGGTGCCGTCGTTAAGCACCACTGTGTATTCGGCATCAGTCTGGTCCACCACATGCCGATTAGTCACAATCATACCGTCTGCGGTGATGATAAAACCCGTGCCTCCTCCAACCTCCTGCTTTCCAGAGGAAGGCTGCTGCTGAAATCCAAATGGAAACGAAAAAAAGAATGGATCGCCAAAAGGAGTAAGCGGGCCCGTTTGATTGTATATTTTAGAAAGATCTTGTGTGACCACAATACTTACCACAGATCCGACTGTCTGCGAAACTACGTCAATCGTTGCTGAGTCCTCCACCACAACCTGCGATTGCGTTGCGTTGTTTCCTTGGGTCTGCTGACCCTGGTTCTTCGATGAAATGCCGAATGATGCGTTTAGGTATGGCCAAAGATTATTTCCTGCAATTCCCGAAGCAACCACGCCAAATACAGCGCCCACTAATCCCCCACTTACCGCAGAAACAATAATAACTACAAGGAAAAGGTGTTTGATTGAGGGAGGAAATGTTGAAAACATATACTATTACTTCGAAATATTTTGGCCAAAAAGATTATGTATGAAGCTATTGCCTTCAAGGATAGTTTGCCCGGTGCCGCCGCCTAAAAGTTCGGAATACGCTCCAACCCATTGCTTAAGGAGTGATGGCAAATAAATAATCGCAACAATGATAGGGCCAAGAATGAGAACGATTTTAACAACATTAAAAATCTGCCCGAACAAAATATATTTCTTTGTTTTTCTGGTTTGTTCCGCAATCTCCCGTGTGAGCTCCAAATTCTCCTGCATCAATTGCTCAAGGTTTGATACACCCAAAGAAGGTATATTATTTTTTTGGTTTACGTCGTCGTTTGGCATAGGTGCTTCTTTTTTTTGTGTTTTCTTTTTTATTACCCACTAATTTATTAATTTCGTCGTAGAATGTGTGCACATCCCGAAACTCACGGTACACCGACGCAAAACGTATGTAGGCAACTTTATCTAATTTTTTAAGATGGCGCATGGCAATGTCGCCGATTTGAGATGCTTTTATTTCTGTTCGATTAAGCACGTAGATATCTCGCTCAATACGCGCTACGAGAGTTCTTGATTCCTGTGTGGTAATAGGCCGTTTTTCTAGCGCGCGTGCGATTCCTGCCGCAAGCTTTTCCCGTGAATACGCTTCAACCCTACCATCTCGCTTAATCACTGAAAGGTTTAAAATTTCAGTTTCCTCGCGTGTAGAAAATCGAAACCCACACTGACCGCACTCGCGGCGCCTTCTAACAGTATTATCTTGCTCAGAAAGACGAGAGTCAAGTACGCGAGTTTCCTCATGGTCACACGAAGGACATTTCATAACAGAAACGTTTAATGCATTTTCTTCCGAATGAACGCTGGAATCTCAAGTTCTTCTTGATCTTCTTCTTGAGTCTCTTGATCCAAAAAACTATCTCGAGAAAAACTTGATGCCGAAGAAGGCGCAGCAGTAGAAGGAGTTTCACGTTCAGTAAATACAGCACGATTCTTATCAATATCTTCTATGGTATCTACCGCGCGAACCTGTTCAGAAACAACACTACCTTGGCGCTCTCTTGATCTACTGGTGCCTTCGAATCCAGTTGCCACGACTGTAATTTTTACCTCATCCTTAAGATCGTCATTAATAACAGCTCCAAAAATAACTTTCGCATCATCATCCGCGGCACCGGTGATAATCTTAGCAGCTTCATTAATTTCGTACATGCCTAAGTCGCTCGAGCCCGTAATAGTAAACAAAATGCCGCGCGCGCCATCAATCGCAAGTTCCAAAAGCGGGCTATCAATCGCAGCTTTTGCTGCATCAACTGCACGATTCTCTCCAGATCCCCTTCCAATACCCATCAAAGCGGAGCCCGAACCACTCATAATTGCTTTTACGTCGGCAAAATCTACGTTGATAAGTCCCGGAACAGTAATAAGCTCGGAAATTCCCTGTACGCCCTGCCGCAACACATCATCAACCACTGCAAACGCATCAAGCAGTGATGTTTTTTTATCAATTACCTGCAAAAGCCTATCATTTGGAATAGTAATAATCGTATCAACCTTTTCAATAAGCTCTTCGAGCCCTGCCTCAGCTATTGATCGACGCTGCTGTCCTTCGAACATAAATGGCTTAGTGACAATAGCAACAGTAAGCGCCCCTAAATCGCGAGCAATATCCGCGACCACAGGTGCGGCTCCAGTACCAGTTCCGCCTCCAAGACCGCAGGTGATGAACACCATGTCCGTATCTTTGAGGATATCCTTAATTTCGTCTTGGGTTTCTTCCGCGCTTTTGCGCCCAAGATCCGGATTCATACCCGCACCTAACCCACGGGTCACCGTCTGACCGATGTGCAACTTGGTTTGCGCCTTGTTGTAGTGCAGGGCCTGCGCATCCGTATTAATCGCCACAAACTCAACTCCCCGGATACGCTCTTCAATCATCCGGTTCACTGCCGAACTTCCTCCTCCTCCTACGCCAATCACCTTAATCTTGGCGAAGGTCTCAATGTCTGGTTTGATCTCCATATTGTTTCTTCGCTTACTTGCCGAATTTTGTTTTGCAGTCATTTATGATTTAAAAATGCGTACAATTGATTTCATTTGCTCAGCAATTACCGCAAACCATTTCAATCCATTGATGTTTATAGGATAACCCGAAGGCTCACGGTTCGCGTGGCCCCACATTACGAGCCCTACTGCGGTGGTATACTCAGGACTTGAAATCTTCTCAATAGCAGAATTAATGCCCAAAGGAACGCCAACCCCAGCCGGGAGCCGAAATACGCGCTTAGCAACTTCAAGCAACCCTGGCAAGCTTGCCGCGGCGCCGGAAAGAATCACACCAGCAGGCAGCTTACCTGAACGGCCTATGGAACGCAACTCCTTATCCACCATACTGAAAATCTCTTCTGCCCGAGCCTCAATAATTTCTGCAAGATATTTTCTGGAAAACGATCCTTCTTCGCGTTCATCTATTTGTGAAAGTTGGATTTCATCCGTGCTGCGTCCAAGCGCTGAAAGCGTTGATCCATACTGAACTTTAATAGCTTCCGCGGTATCAATATTGGTTCGTAGGCCTATAGCAATATCATTAGTAACATGTGAAGCGCCCACCGGCAGTACTTTCACCAACATAATATCCCCTTCCTCAAAAACCAAAATACTGGTAGTTGCCGCACCAATATTTATCATGGCAACGCCCAAATCTTTTTGACGCTCCGAAAGCGTTGCCTCTGCAGATGCAAGCATTGCAACTACTAAATCATCAATCCCAAAACCTGTAAGTGTTATTGCTTTGGTAAGGTTTTTAATATGGCTCGATTGGCCCTCGATAATCTGTGCTTCTACTTCCAATCGCACTCCATTCATGCCAATGGGATCCTTGATGTCTGTTTGATTATCAATACTAAAGCGCCTCGGCAACACGTGGATGATTTCGTAATTCGAAGGCACGCTTACTGCCTGCGCTGCTTCGAGTACGCGCTCAACATCGTCCTCTCGGATCTCCCCATCGGCGCGCGCAACCGCAATGACGCCTTTTGATTCCTGAGCTGTAATATGGCTGCCAGATATTGCCGCCACCGCGCTTGAGAGCTGGGCTCCCACCATCTTCTCTGCTCGAGTTTTAACTCGAGCAATGGACGCAACCACTTCTTCGATGCTCCGAATAGTGCCCCTGGAAACACCACGGGACTCACCCTCTGCAAGACCAATAATAGTAAGCTCTCCTGTATCAGGGGCCACCTCTCCAACAGCAATACGAATGATGCTGGTTCCGATATCAATGCCAGTTATTAATTCTGCGTGGGCCATAGGGGTACGTAGTAGCTTACTGTCTTGCGCCATCTAAACGTGAAAACGGGTGGATTATCACTTCGCTCGCGCGACAATGGCTACTAGCTACTCAAAGTATACAAAAAAATCATTGCTTTGGCAATGCATTTACTTGTCCACAGATTGAACAAATTTTGTGTACACCTTATAACCGAGCTGTACTCATTTTGTGCTCAATATTTTTTCGGCGGCCGCATCCATGATTTGCTCCTCTTTTTTTGACTGATGATCAAAGCCTAACAAGTGCAGAAGGCCGTGTACAAACAAGTACGCAACATACTCCTGAAACCCTACGCCAGAAATATTCGCTTCTTTCTGCGCGATGGCCGGACAAATAATAATATCCCCAAGCTCGCCTTGATTTTCAGAAACAAAAGAAAGTACGTTCGTTGGCCGTGGTTTTTTCCGGTAGCGTGTGTTAAGTTTTTTTGATGTAGCTGGACTAACAAATACCACACTTATGCCGTGGCCCTTTTTTGCTTGGCTAAAAAAAATTTTTGCGCGATTTAAAAAATACAAAATCACTAAACGCGGAATTCGCCCAGTATGTGGAACTTGATTAATAAATACCAAACGCATACTACTTACACTCCTGTAGTTGGATCAACGATTATGTCGGTTGTATCTTCTGGCGCGGTAGACTCTGTGTTTGTTGCCCCAAACTTGAAACGTGCGTAAAAATGATCAAACATATTTGGCCAGCTAATATCCTCTCGTGTGCCGCTATTATAGGTAATGATGTAGACAAGCCCATCTACACTCGAATAGAGTGTTAAACCATCTGGACTCCACACCGAAGGATGTCCATCGAGTATAGACACCGTAAGCTCAACATTTTTAAGCGAAGGAGACTGCGCGCGGAACCAATCTGCTATTGGTGTATTTAACGGATTTTCAACAATAAGAATTTCGAAAAATTCTTCGGTGCTCGAGATAAAGAGCACCTGCTTATTGGTTTGATCAAGGCTATCCGCAAGCCATGTTGCAGGGTAGTCTATCTGATATCCATAGGTTGCATTGGTATAGGTTGCAAATAAACCAGAGGAAGCAAGCTGGCCCCCCGTACCATCAATTGGACTATAGCCATTTTTGATTTCTTCCAAATCAAGATACGAGTCCAAATCTGAATCAGCAGATGCGCTATTGGTGCCAAGCAAAGACTCTTCTGCATCTGTTAATCCATCTTCGTCGGTATCAACAGTTGGAGGCAGGTGTGTAGATACAAGTCCAGACGTATCGGTCGCGGCAATCTCTGTTACTAAGATAACAGCGATTGGTCCACTTGGAAGCTTCTCGAGTGTGGTAGTAAATCCAGAGGCCGTGGCCTGATAATCTGAAAAAGCTTCCCAGCGAACACCGCGCAAAAACGCGGGGTACATATCTGCGAGCGTATATGCTTCTGGAATGGTCGAAACCAACAACTCAACCAAAAGCGGCTCTTCAAACGTAATGCCTGCTGGATACATAGAATACAATCCACCTACTATAGTTCCATCCTCGGGCAACGTGAAGTCGCTTTCTGAAAGCACGGTAACGCCAATACCAGAACCATACTGCTGTGAAACAGTTGCAGGAATAATCACTGAAAGAGAGCCAATAAGAATATTGCTTTCATCAAACGCTTGTCCGCTTACTGTGGTTTCTGTACTATCAGGTTTTGTCGCAGTTTCTGCAGGCTGATCCTGGCTTGGTTGTTGCGTAATAATAGTAACTGGCGCACTTGGAACAATCGCATCCTTAGGCGCAATAAATAACAGGTACAACAATCCAAATAACCCTACAAGCACAAGAACAACAACTCCGCCGAGTAAGAGTACTTTTTTAGGAATAACGCGTCGAGGTGCCGCCGATTTGCCTTGCGGAAGATACTGCTGAGGCATAACCACGAACTTATCGTCTGAAATATCAGGAACAACGATTGCTTTTTGTGCTGCGTCTTTTTTTTCAGCATCCGTTTGAGTTGATTTGTTTTTGTTAAAATTAAACATAGTAGTATGCTATTCTCCTGTAGAATTTGCCTTTTCAAAATTAAGCAGCTTACCGGGACCGAGCGGGTTATACCCATTCTGCACCTCTTGCCCATCCACATAAGAATCCCCGTCCGAATCAACGTTTAAAGGGTTAGTTCCAAAAATCGCAATCTCTTCCCAATCTGAAAGCCCATCATTATCACTATCAACCAAACGAGGATTAGTTCCATTACTAAACTCCTGCGCGTCGCTTAACCCATCCTGGTCTGTATCAAGAGATGCTGGATCTTGTTGTGCCTTATCAACTTGATTCTGCTGAAATATTTTTAAAATAGCGCTCGTTTCTTGAGGCTCAACAGCATTCGTATTAGATTCGCTCCCCTCTGGCGCTGGTGATTCCGTAACCTGAGTTTCTGTAGTAGGCGTTGTTACGACTGGCACCACTACTGAATCCTGGGGCGAACCAAGTTTTGGAATAAACGGAACGGTAAAAGAATCCGAAAACATAGCAAACGAAGCAACAGCTACCCCAACAACACCAATGCTGATCAAAATGATAATCATCATCTTTTTAAACGGAAAACCAGTACCCACCGGAACTGAAGTTTGGCTTAGTGGAGCGCCAGATGCTCCGCTTGCAACAAGCGGCTTCAGTTTTCCACTTGCAAGCGCTGTGGGCGGACCGGGAATTACTTGAGGAGCACTGGGTGGTTGGCTTGGAGACTGCGGAGATGCTTGCGTTGCCGCATCAGTGCCGGCAAAAATATCTTCAACACCACTAGAAACGCCTTGCTGTAATCCAGAAGACTCAGAAGGCTGTTGCGTATGTTGATGTTGATTTTGATCTTCAAACATAGGTGCAGTATACCATAAAAACAAAAATTCTAAAACCAACTATGGAACAGATTGCGCGTACTCAAGGTTGCTACATTGGTCAGTTGGCGAAGTATTCCATCCTGCACCAGCAAGCACATTGCCCCACTTACTGCTGGGGCCGTATGCGAGATTAAATTGCGCAACCGCCTGATGCGTGGCGCCGATTATTTTATACTTATAAAAATAGACGTGCGATTCCTCAGACGCTGCGTCGGTATTGCATACATAGTTTTGATTTGCTGGGTTCCAGCATGTATTTTGATCGATATCAATGCCTTCACAATGAATATCGTTTACTGGATCAGTTGGCAATGTTGCGCCAAAATCAGTACTTAAAATCTGCCACGAAGGCCACGTTGAAAGCGAAACACCTTGCTTAAAAGAACCAGATGCAAGCGTTGGCTGCTTGGTTTTAATGAGTTCAGCAATAGTATGCGCATCACGAATGCGGATGAGATCATCTTTAAATTTCTGCTTGTCTTCTTGGTTCACCATGTTCACCAAAAACCGCCAATTAGAAACCATTTGGTTTATAATAGCTACTGTGTCTGCTGCTGGATTATTATTTGTAGATAGTAAATAAATGTTGTTATAAATAGATGCGCTTGCGCCTGCTGGATTCGTATCATTAGGCGCTGCTACGTACATTGTTCTTCCATCTTGTAATGCATCAAATCCATCTAGCGATGCAATAGAGCTAGGGTTACCACCATAGCCTTGCGCATTATACCATTCTCGAATTGAAAGATTCGCTGTATTTGAAAGCACGCGGATACCGATTGCATCAGTGCTGGCTGGCTGGATAAAGAAAAATTCTTTGAGTAAATTAGGAAGATCTAAATTTTCTCCGATCCCGGTTTCAGCGCGCATATCAAGTTCTGGGAGTAGACCGCCAGAAACTTGATCACGGCAGTAGAATGTTGAAAAATTTGTTTTAACATTTTTTGTAGTTAACGCACCTCCAGTTTTATCTTGAAACGGCAATCCATCGGCAGCCATAGTTGTTGGCCATGGATTTTCACACAAAAGCACGCGCGCCTCAGTTGAGCCCGAAATGTTAGTGTTTTCTATATTAGCGGTAATAACAGAAACGCCGCCGCTTACCGGAAGAATCGAAAATAAATTCTGCGAACTGGTGAGAGTAGCAGTAAAAGGAGCATTAGACACAAGCACAGATTCATCGCTCGAAGACCATACAAGCGGAGAGTTAACCACTACCTCCTGCTTAAGTGTATTCTTGCCAATTGCTTCAAAAATGCGCTGATGCCCTACTTGGCCGCTATCTTGGTCGCCTGCGCAATTATTTCTGCCTGCGCAGGTAAATACTGAATTAACCGGCGCAACCTCAAGTTTTGCAACACGGCATTGATCATCTTGTCCGAGATTAACAGTTCTAAAATTAATAACGCAGTCACTGCTGGTTATGCCTGCGGCAATATCGCCAGGTGATAAAATATTACAAAACTCGTCAGTCGCCATAATGCCACCAGTTACGGAGCGCAACCCAGAAGCCCCACCCTTAAGTACAATCTGGTAATTAGTCGCAAGACTAAGCTGTCCGGAATTAGGATACAAGCGAAAAATAGTTTGATTTCCTCGCGTGGTATAATCTACCGTTCCCTGTACAAGCGATTCGTCACTTATGCGACGCACGTAAAAATTCGCAGTAGTTGTTGCAGGGTCTCCAGGTTCAAACCCAACGCTTTCCGACACCACTACTCTATTGAGCGTTACTCCCACAATCATATTTAAACATGCGCTACTTCCATCACCCGGTGCGTAGGATGTAACTACTAAATTATTAGAATTTTCAGACCCTGGTGGTATACTTCCTAATATCGTAAACGTAACAAGGTTGCTTGTGGCGCCATTTTGTACAACACGAACGGAACCTTGGCCAGAAGCAGCGCCGGCAACCACGCGAATGCACACCTGCCCATTATCCCAACCATCAGTTGGGCAACTTGAACGCGTTACTGCATCAACCACCTCAACAGTGGGATGCGCTGCTGCCCCTGAATCTGTAAATACCACCTGTCCCGGAGTAGCGCCAAATCCTTGGCCGCGTATAGCAACAATAGCGCGTGCTCTTCCTTGTGCAGGTGATACCCGACAAATACCTGGATGACTGAGGGCATTTGGAGTAAACGAACCCGAAGCCGCAACCGGATCATATCCGATCCTGGTCACGCGTACCGGACCTGTATTAATCGCGTCATTCGCGACTTCAGCAATAATCTGGGAATCACTCCAGGTGGTGCCACACCACGCTGCACTCGGCAGCACTGCGATCGCAGGGTATGTTGATGGATTACCTCCAATATCAACTCTGCCACTCGTGTTGCCAAAGTAGCATCCATCAATTGTAACCCATGTACCAGGCTTCCCGTTCTTTGGATTAAAATCATTAATCACAGGCGTACACCTACCCTTATTTGGATCAGTTTTTAGACACACTGATCCAGGGCACGAACTTCCCTGCTGGCAATCCGCATCTGTATTGCACGCCGCGTACACCGTTGCTATGGCGCCGTCTTTTACTGATACTGCTCCATCATTATAAAACGCGCATGCCAAGGCTTTTGCTGAACCATCTTTTTGTCCATTCTCCGCAGTAGCTGTACTTTGTTTTGTTGCAGAAGAAGAAACCAAAATAATCTGATCTCCGCCAAGAAGTTCGGGAACACTACAAGAAGTACGACACTCAAAAGCAATATCACCACTAATATACTCACACGCTTTCCAAGTAAAATTATTTGACGCAGTAATTTCCTGCCCACTCGAAGCGCATCCATTTGGACGCGCAAACGCACGCGCACCTAGATTTTGAACATCTCCTTCATATATAGCAATAGCTCTTTGATCCATTTCAATACGCTCAACTACGCACTCGCTTGAGCCAGTCTTAAACGACCACACATAGGAATCCTTACCAGCAACTGTATCAGTATTGGAATTTAAGTTTGCAATCTGTTTTCCACCTGACGAGAGAACACCAGAACTACCACCGAGCACACGCACAATGTACCGCGAGCCAAGGTCAAGTGAGGATGTGGGAGCAACCTTCACGCGCTGGGCACTGTCGAGCGTTACAGTAGCGGTAACAAGCGTGGCTCCGGAATCGTCCCATGAGCACAATGCAGTGTCTGCACATTTTTTAACCTGGATTCTATTTCCACTAGTATCTCCAATATCCATATTTGTCTCAAAACTAATCACCGCAGTAGTGCACGAATCAGTACATGATGCTGTTGGCGCGACACTGGTAATCTTGAACGTATCTGGAACTTGGCACGTGCAATTTGAAGGCGCACACTCAAGTCCAGGGGAACATAATCCTGGATCCGGAGAGCAAGTTCCTGGAACAGATGAACATGACTGCCCAACACCTGCAGCAATATTGAATTCAAGTTTATTTGATTGAATTCCTCCAACAGTCACATACACTTCCCCGTCAGCTGGATTGTTCTGAGCTTGATCTGGCACGCGCGACTGAATTCGAGTAGCATTCCATGATCCGCCCGTTGCAATAATAGAAGAATCAAGTTGCGTTTTTGCATCATAAAAAGTTAACTCATCAGAAGACGCACCACCAAGCCTACTTCCACGTAATGTAACTGAGTCACCCCAATAACCAGACGTAGGGCTGATTGAGTATAGACAAGGCCCGGTAAATGTTTTTGTCGTGTCAACGGTAAAACGGACAACATTACTTTTTAATAACCCTATTGGCGCAGGATGCATAACTTCAACCGCAACATCAAAATCAACATTCGGCTGAACTGGTATTGGCTTGGTTGTGGAGTCAGGTTGGCTGATAAAATCAGCAGCAATTGATTTGTCTTGCCATGCATTATCGGTAACAGTAAGCCCGGAATTCGCTGGCCACGCCGTCTGCATAGCAGCAGTAATCGCGCCTGTATTAAGCGGAGAATCCAAAGAAAGTGTAGTAGCCACGCGGCTACCTGTGGTCTTTGCCTCATCAACATAAAAATACGCACCCTGCACAGTTAAACACTGCTGCCACTGCCCCGCATTCCGCCTTAATCCCGAAACATAACTGATATATGGTTCCTGCGCGCACTGCCCAGCTGGCTTAACCTGAAACGACCAAGCATACTGTTCTGGACTGCCGACATCTCCACCTGGTGAAATATAATCAACTGAGGCCGCATACTCAGTTTCGGGAATCAAATCATCACTCGTATCATTTGGATCTAGATCAAACTGGTACTCGCGACAGAAATCGTTTGGGTTGCCGGCGCCGGAAAAATTATCCTCCGGCAGGCTACGCAATACCGTGCCTGATGGATTCAAACTACCCCCAAGCACTAAGCCCGCATTTCCGGACGCACTCACGCCACAGCTTTGGGTGCGCACATTGTACATAGACGTATTAAATTTCAAAAATACAGGCGTTGCCTGGCACGCATACGCATATCCATCACTCGGCCGTACAAATGAAACTCCTGGCATGTCCGCGCCTGTGGTAAATGTAATTTCAACTGGAGCTATTAGTGCGTTACCGCACAAATCTTCTATATGTTGAACAGTAAGCCGATACTCAGTATAGGGCTCAAGCAATGCAGAGATGCCATCAAAAAGAGCAACATGATTTTTATTTAAAGAAAATTGAATACGGTTGCCTTGTAAACTTGTATCAAAAACACTGCTTCCAAACGCAGACTCGTACGTGCCATCAGCAAGCTTGCGCTCCAGAACAACATTCGTTGTGTCTAATAGTTCTGCTGCGGTTATCACGCTCGCCACATCAATTGCTTCGGAAAATTGCAAAATAAATACGGTGCTTCGAGGCACATTTGTGTCTCCGCTACCAGGATATGATACTGAAAGCGTAGGCTCTACCTCATCGTTCGTCGTGCCCGTTGAAAACTTCCAATAATGGTACTCGCCAGTACCATCGTCCCGCGTGCCTCCGCAGTCATCGCACCCCGAAAGCACGAGCCCCCGTGAATCCTCTAACGTTGTATCTAAACGGACCTCATACATGGCGTTTTTCGTCCAATCAACACGAATTGGATTTCCATTGGTATCAACATTCTGCCCATCAATCCGCTTAAAAGAAATTACATTATTACGCTTGATGATTTCAATGGTTTCCTCATCAACAAAGGTTCCTCCGTTATCGCGCTTAAGAGCAAGCGTGTCTCCATTCTTAAGGCTTTCAAATGGCTCAGTGTTGAGCCAATGGTTAAACTGGGCTTGAATACTTGAACATAAATACACATCCTGGCTCGCATCAGTTCCACCGTGCGTAGTTTCAAATGAATCAACTACAAACGCGGCAACATTGCCGCCAGTCGTTAAACTACATCCCCCGTCCTCGCACCCGCCGCCATTCCCTCCTCCTCCACCAGTCGCACTAGAGAGCCGGCTTATGACGAATGCGGCAATTCCCCATGATGAGAGTATTATTACAAGCCCGATTACTGCGTTGCGCAACATCATTTTGGCGCGTGTAATGTGCTCTTCGTTACCGCCTGCGGTCATCCACAAGTAGCCGGCGTATAAAATAATGATCACCGCAACAATACCTAAAAACCCGAGCCCAATATTAATAATCCGCGCAATGGTACCTTGTAAGTCTCCCGTGCTTTGAATCCCTACGTCTGAAAAATTAGAATCCAACCCAAAATTATCCGCAGTCTGCGCAAATACAGCAGCGGGCAACACAAACAAAAAAGCGGCCACACAGAGACACGCAAATAAAATGATACGCGCAAAACGCGCCTTCGATTGGAATCGAATGAAAGCTGAGCGGTATGTGCGCATGCAAAATTATTTTCTTTTCGTTTTTGTTTTGGAACCTGATGTAGCCTTGCTCCCTTGTTCAGCAACTTCCTTTTTTGCTTGCTGTAAAAGCTTAGAGCCCTTTTCCACAATACCACCCACAGCGCCTTCAATCGCATCGCGATCCAATCCAGCTTTGCTTGCGGCTTCCATCATTTTTTTACGAGCCTTTTTCCCAGCAATAGGGGTCAACAGCGCCGCAGCTGCTGCACCAATCAAGGCACCTGCCAAAAATTTTCCAGATTTTGCCATATGTATTTGTATTTTTTTGTTAACAGTATTAACTCGAAAGAATCTCGCGAACCATTTTGCCCACCACATCCCCGCTTGCCCGGCCATGAACGTTAGGCATTACGCCACCCATAACGCGGCCAAGATCAGCCATGCTCGTTGCATTTTTTTCTGCAATCACGCTTTTTATAATACCAGCAAGCTCTTCGGAAGAAAGCTGCGCCGGCAAATATTTTAAAAGTAGTACTACTTCTTGCTCAAGTCGCTCTACTTCCTCGCTTCGCTCTGCTTTTATATTCGCCTCTATGGACTCCTTGTGCTGTTTTATTTCACGCTGGAGAATTTCTACCACATCTTCGTCCGAAGCTACTCCTTGTTTGCTAATTTCAAGATTCTTAATGCTTGAACGCACGAGTCGAAACACGGAAACCTTTTCGGATTCACGCGCTTTAAGTGCTTGTTTAAAATCAATATCAAGCTGCTCAACCAGGCTCATAGCGTATGCTAGATTATGGTGATTAACTCTTTTTTACCGTATTGGTGCGCTTTACCGTATTGGTACGAGTATTTCGTGTTCGGCCGCCAAATGTTTCTTCGGCAAGTTCACCAATTTTCCGCAAATAATCATCTTTTGCGCGTACCGCAAGCCTGCGAAGAGCATCTTTCTTTTTTTGAGTCTCATTCTTTGGCCGCTCAAAATACTGGCGTCGCTTAGCTCGAAGCAATAAGCCACTTGTCTGAATCCTCCGCGAAAAACGTCGGATCAGGCGCTCATTTGATTCATTATCTTTTCGTTTGATAGTAATAGACATATGATAGTACAATTATGGTAACACAACTAGTATACAGTTGTCAATAATATATGGTAATAACTTATCTGCCTTTTTTAAGACGTTTTTTAATTTCATCAACAATTTTTGTAAGATCAACTACCTCTTGAATGCCGTTCTCCATATCACGAATAATCACGGTCTGATCCAAAAGTTCCTTTTGCCCAAGAATGACGGTATACACTACCCCAAGCTTGTCTGCAAGTTCGAGCTGAGGTTTTAAACCGGTCTTGCCAAAATTGGCTCGCACGCGAATGTTGTTTGAGCGCAATGTTTCAAAAAGCGTAAATGCATGCTTGGCCGCCTCTTCTCCAAGTTGGGCCAAAAATACCTGTGGCTTTTTTTCTGAACTGATTCCAGACTTGGTTTTTTTAAATGCAGAAACAAGACGCTCAAGGCCAAACGCCATGCCAATAGCAGGAGTGTTGCGGCCGCCAAGTATTTCCACTAAGCCATCGTACCGGCCCCCGCCTCCAACAATAAGATTTGTTACTGTTGCTTCTTCGCCTTCTACGGCATCATTGGTGACAGAAGCCACGATCTCAAATGCGGTACGATTGTAGTAATCAAGCCCTCGAACAATGTACGGATCTAGCTCATAAGGAACCTCGCTCTCATCCAAATGCTCAAGCACTGCTACAAAATGCTTTTTTGATTCATCATCAAGATTATCAACCAAAAGCGGAGCTTGTATAAAAAGCGCGCGGCACGCTTCTTCTTTGCAATCCAAAAGCCTAAGCGGATTTTTAGTAATCCGTTTTTTGCAGTCTTCGCACAATAAGCTACGCTTTGGCTTAATATATTCTTTTAACAATTGTACGTAGTCTTCGCGCGATTCGCTCGATCCAAGGCTGTTGATATGGATAGTAACATCAAGGCCGAGCTGTTTGCATAATAAATAAGAAATAAAAATAACTTCCGCATCTGCAACTGGCTGTGCATCTCCAAAAAGCTCCACAGAAAGCTGGTTAAACTGCCGGTACCTTCCTGCTTGCGGCCGCTCATACCGAAACGCCGGGCCTATGCTGTACATTTTTACTGGTTGTGGACGATTAAACATGCCATGCTCAATATAGGCGCGAACCATGCCTGCTGTTAGTTCTGGACGCAAGGTTATTGAATCTCCGCCTTGATCCTCAAAGGTAAACATTTCTTTGGATACAATATCCGTGTGCTCGCCAATAGTGCGCTTAAACAACGACGTTGCTTCCAGGATTGGCAGTTGAATTTCGCTGTAACTGTAATCTAACAAAAGATCAGTAGCTGATGCTTGAACATGCTGCCAGTAGGGAGCCTCTTCTTGGATAACATCTCGAAAACCCCGCAATAGCTCAGGAGTCTTTGAAGCGCGTTTTCGCTTTTTTGAAGCAATATCTGCCATAACTACCACTTATTAAAAAGGAAATTGATAATTTTCTAGCACACCAACCCGATCAAATGGCCAACCACGCAACCACGTGCGCCCCACAATATCTGATGCGAGAAGCGGGCCAAACCTGCGGGAATCAAGGCTTGCAATGCGATTGTCTCCCAAGACAAAATATTCATCGCTGGAAAGCGTAACATCTGTTTCTCCGTTGGTTGTTGTGCCATCGGAAAGGTATGGCTCTTTCATGGTGACCCCATTTGGATACGTTGTAGTATAAACCACTACTACCCCATCGCGGATCGCAACCCGTTCGCCAGGAAGCCCAATAATGCGCTTAATAAAAAACTGGCTTGGATCAACTGGATAGCGAAACACTACCACATCACCTCTGCTGGGCTCGCCAATACGATAACTAATTTCATCAACAATCAAATATTCACGATTATAGTAACTCGGTTCCATGGAAGCTCCGTTCACATAGAACGGCTTTATCAAAAAATATCGAACAGGAACGATAATCGCAAGCGCAATTAATGTAATTTTTACCAACTCTCCAATAAACACCAATACGCCGCCCGAAGATTCTAGATGATCTTCGCGCAACATTTTTTCTGTCTCAGAAAGCTCTTGATTTTCTTGATCATGTATATCCATACTGCGCCCGTGATTATACCAGATAGCTAAAGAATTGCAAGATTGTATTCTCGCACATGTTTACTGGGGACCGCCGAATTGGCGGGTTAAGCAAAAATCTGTAAGGAGCAGGCGGGCGAAGGGTGAAGCGTGCGAGCTTGCTCGCATGCGGAACCCGAAGCGCGACTGCGACGCCGTGGTGGACGATGCTGGACTCGAACCAGCGACCTCTGCGATGTGAACGCAGCGCTCTAACCGATCTGAGCTAATCGTCCGCGCGTTTACTAAATGTATGCAATCTTGTATAATACTATCATTCTCTTTATCTAAATTCCAGTCAATACTAACACGCGCATGGATAAACGCAACCATATTGATTTTTTGGATGCCGCCGAATTGGTGCATGAATTTTCCTCAGAAAAAACGAGGAAATTTTTTAGATGGACGACTGTGGCGCCAATGGTTTTAACAGCGATATTACTGCTCGGATTAGTATATACCACCCGCGCTGTGATTTCGAGCAACGAACTTGCTCAACAATTAGGCTCAACATCGGTATTTGAACAACTAAAACACCTTGCAACCTCTGGAAACCGGCCGCTTTCAGGTGAAGATGAAGGCCGTATTAACATCATGCTTCTTGGCATTGGAGGAGCACAGCATCAAGGCGGACAGTTGACTGATACCATTATCATTGCCAGTATTGATCCTACAGGACAAAAACTTGGCTTATTCTCTATTCCTCGAGATCTCGTGGTGCCCATACCAGGGATTGGCTGGCAAAAAATAAATGCCGCAAATGCCTATGGCACAGCTGCAAACCCAGAAACAGTGGGAGCTGGGCCTGCACTTGCCAAACAAACCATAGAAAATGTTACTGGTCTGGAAATTGATTATTACATCAAACTGGACTTTGAAGGATTCACCAAGATGGTTGATGCGCTCGGCGGCATCCGCGTGGATGTTCAAGTTGCATTCACGGATTACGAGTACCCCGATGAAAACTATGGGTATGAACCAGTGCATTTTGATGCTGGATGGCAGAATCTCACGGGATCGCGGGCATTACAATATGTGCGCTCGAGACATGGCACGAACGGGCAAGGAACAGATTTTTCACGCGCAGCGCGGCAGCAACAAATTTTGGAAGCGCTCCTAGTGCGGACATCAGCGCTTTCAACGCTTTTGAACCCCAATAAACTGCTCGCGCTTTCGGATATTGTTGGAACGCACATTGAAACAGACATGGAACTCTGGCAGTTGTTCCGACTCTATGACATTGGAAAAAATATCAAACGAGACGCCATCAATCAAATAGTGTTAAGCAATAGCACAGAAGGGCTCTTGGCAGTAGACACCAACGAAGAAGGAACGTATCTACTCCGCCCACGCTTGGGATCTTCGGATTTTTCCGAAATCCAAGCTGCGGCCCAAAATCTCCTTGGTCCCCAAACAGTGGCAATTACGCGCAAGAATCAAGAAAAAATTCTAAGGATTGTGATACAGAACGGAACCTTAGAAGAAGGGCTCGCCGCAAAAACATCAAAAAAACTGCGATCATCCTTCTACCGTATTACCCAAATTTCAAACGCGCAAAAACGGGATTACGAACGTACTGTTATGTATAAACTTTCAGATCAAATCAGCGAACAAGACATGCAGTTAATCCGCCAAACCCTCAACGCAAACATTGCCCCCTCAGTTCCTAGTTTTATTCAAGACCTAGATGCCGATGTGCTGATTATCGTAGGCACGGACAACCCAGTATAATCATATGAAACAACTTTCTCGAGTAGTTATTGTCGGCAGAAGCAATGTCGGTAAATCAACATTATTTAATGCCATTATAGAAAAACGGCATGCATTAGTGACGCCCAAAGCAGGAACCACGCGCGATGTACTAGAAGCAGGAGTGGTGTGGCGTGGAAAACATTTTACGATTATCGATACCGGCGGCCTTGATCCCGCAAAAAACGACACCTACCGCGACGCAATCATCAAACAATCTAAAAACGCACAAACCAAAGCCACGATTATTTTATTCATGGTTGATGTTACTGTTGGAATACTTGACCAAGACCAGAGCATTATAAAAGATCTTAGAAAACTTGGCATACCAATACTGCTTGCTATCAATAAATGCGATAATGCGCACCGCCGAAAACTGGCAAGTGCGTTTAAGCGTTTTAATCTTCCCTCATTTGAAATCTCCGCATCAAACGGCTCAGGTACTGGGGATATGCTGGATGCAATAGTCGCGGCACTACCTGAATCAGACATAGTAGAGAAAAAAAGTGACATAACGCTCGCGCTCATTGGCAAGCCCAACGCAGGAAAATCAAGCTTGCTCAATAGTATTTTTGGAGAAGAGCGCATGATTGTATCTGTTGTTCCGCATACGACGCGCGATTCCCAGGATGTTACGCTTGTATACAACGAAAACACCTACACCGTAATTGACACCGCGGGCATTCGGCGCAAAACAAAAAATGGAGATGATGTGGAAGTGCTCTCTATTAATAAATCAATGGCCGCAATTGCGCGCGCAGATGTGATTGCGTTAGTAATGGATATTTCAGAACCACTCACCTCCCAAGATCATCGCCTTGCGCGCGAAATCGAAGATGAAAACAAAGGATTATTTATTGTGGCAAACAAGTGGGATAAAATTCCGGAAAAAGATAGCCAAACCGTTAACCGCTATGCCGAATATCTGGGGGACCAACTGCCAAACCTCTCGTGGGTTCCAGTAATCTTTACCTCGGCAGTGGATAATCAGCGCACCAAAGAAATACTTACTCTGGCGCTTCATATCAAAAAAAATCTGGATCGGACCATTACCGACAACGCGCTTGGAAAATTTATTAAAGTCCTTATTGCAAAACGCAAGCCAACTATTGGCAAAGGCACGCGTAGGCCTCGCTTGCTTTCGCTCACGCAAACCGGCGCCAATCCCCCTTCGTTTGTAATGGAAATTCCAAACAAAACTGACATGGCCCAATCCTACCAACAATTTATCATCAATAGTCTGCGCGAAAAATTTGATTTTGAAGGCGTGCCTATTAAATTGAGCGTGCGGTCTCGTGAAATTAAAAAAGACGAAGAGCCGGATCTGGCTCCCCAAAAGAAACGCATGACCCATCGGCACCGCCACTATTAAAGAGGGGCTGCATACCCCTCTCATTCAGCAGAGCACCCCGCGCCAGCCGAGGCGTAACTCGTCTGCGCGTTCCCTGGGTGAATGTTCGGGGTATGCAGCCCCGATACAAGTAAAAAAGAGTATGAAACTCATTATCGGATTAGGCAACCCAGGAAAACAATACGAACACACCAGGCACAACACCGGATTCCATGCGGTGGACATTGTAGCTGGAAAAAATAAATGGAAACTGGTGGACAAATTCAGCACGGAAATGTGCGAAACCAAAATCGGGAAAAGCAAGGTATTACTTGCAAAGCCACAGACATTTATGAATAATTCCGGACTTGCCGCTTCCAAGCTCGCGCGGTTTTATAAAATCAAAAAAGAAGATATTTTAATTATCTATGATGATATTGATTTGATTGTAGGCACCCTGCGCCTGCGCCCAGAAGGATCAAGCGGCGGGCACCAAGGCATGACATCAATACTGCAATCACTAAAGAGCGAAAAAATTGCTCGCCTAAAAATTGGCATCGCAGAAAAACAAGGCGGCAAACAGCGCGTTTCCTCCGAAGCCTATGTGCTTAAGCCCCCAAGCAAAGCAGGCGCAGAAGCTATTAAAAAATCCCTCGCGCTGGTGACGGCAATTACCGAGCAATGGATTGATGGCGTAGCCACGACAACTATGAGCGCCTAAACGCATGAACAGTGATACTTGCTCTGTTGTAGTATGCACACGCAATCGCCTCCCGCATCTTAAGGCATGCCTTTCAAGCCTTGCGGCGCAAACGTTTTCTAAGCACGAAATCATTGTCGTAAACGACGGGTCCACAGACGGCACGCGGGAATTTTTGGATTCTCTGAACCAGGAAACCATCACCGTAGTGCATAACAATCAAACCGCCGGGAAATCTGCGGCGCGCAACAAAGGCATACAGCACGCTCATGCCGGCATCATTGCCTTTATTGATGATGATTGCACCGCGGACCCACGCTGGCTTGCAGAGCTTCTCGCAGGCTTTACGAGCGAGCGCTGCGGCATGGTGATCGGACAAACCTTTTACATCAGTAAAACGTACCACGGCTACTTTCCGGAGAGGCTCGTGGCAAACCCTAACGCCCACTGGCCCATGACCTGCAACATCGCGTACCAAAAAACCGTATTCCAAACATGCGGCGGGTTTAATACTGTATTCGACGCATACAATAACGAAGATTCTGAAATGGCCATCCGTACTAGAGCAGCCGGCTTTTCATTCAACCGCGCCCCCGATGCAATTGTTTTCCACCAGCCCGCAGTGTGGACGCAAAAATCCCTCCTCGCCTCCGCGAAAAATGCTTCTGTGTGGCCCGTATTAAAGAAAAAATACCCGAACCATTATGCATGCTTCGGCCCGCCGATTATGTGGGGCACTGTAGTAAACGCCACAGATTACCTGTACCTGCTCGCATCCCCTATCTTGATTCCCCTGCTCCTCGCGCGGTACCTCGCGCACGGCAAACGAAATGTAAAAATCTTTTTCACCAAATGGCCGCTCCTACTACTCCTACGCAGGTACTATGTGTACCGCGAAGCATTGGCACGGCGCATTCTGATGCTGTAACAAAAAGTTCCTCCCACTAGCCTGCTTGTAGCGAAAGATTTATACACAAGGCATAAATCCTTACTTTAGTGTTCACAGCAGGGTTAGGAGGGGTTCCCACCGCAAACGGACTACAAGCAGACTACTAGGAAGAACAGACGAGAACCTTATCACGACATATGTTGCTTGTCAATATAAAAAAAATACGCTATACTGCGAAAAGAATTGCAAAGGGCTTTCATTACTAAATACCCAAAAGCAAACGCCCAATATAATAAAGATATAGGGCGAGTGAAACGAGAAAACATTTTTTTTCGTTTCCAAATCAAGGAGTTACCTCCTTTACTATATGACAGAGCTCCCAGAGCCTCGGCATGTGCCAGAGGATGTTAATCGTATTGCCGAAAAACTTAAAAGCAAGCAAACCGTCGTTATAAAAATTCCTACGAACCCGGTTTCACAAAGCTACGTGCTTGCAAACGCAATGGCCAAAAGCGATTTTCCACAATCGCCTGTTTTGGTTTCGGTACGGGATTCCTTTGCGCAATTGAATTTAGTGCAAACAGCGCGTCTATGGCTTGGCCATTACAAAATTAAAGCAACTATCCACACGGACACAGACACGCCGGCACTGAATGATGTATTAGCAAAGCGCGCCTGCGTGCTTATTTTAACATCAGAACATACCAATAGCCTGTTTCCAGAACCAAAAGAATTTACCGAGCGCTGTATTACACTCTCCAAAGGCAAGCGCGCAAAACCAACAGAACTGCTCAAGCGGCTTATTGAAGCCGGCTACACAAAAGAACACATCGCAAGCGGCCACGGCATGGTGGCAACTCGCGGCAGCATTCTTGATATATTTCCGCCAGATGCGCGCGAAATGATTCGTATTGATTTTGACGATGAAACGATTGAATCCATTACATCAAACGGCGCAAAGGTAAAAACCACGCGCATTATCCCCTACAAGCTTTCTCACTTGGAAGCACGCGCCACGCTCTTTTCATACAACCCCGGACTCAAGCAAATTATTTTTGATGCATTCCCCGCAAACCCGGATGTAACCATCCAATTCACCAACAAAGAAATTCAAACACTTTCCAAACAAATCCTTCCCAAAGAACAATCAAGCATACTGAAGCCAAACTTTTTAAAACATCTTAAAACAGATGATTTTGTGGTGCATCTCGACCATGGTATTGCCACATTCGGCGGCATGGTCCAACAAAACATGGGTAGCGTGATGCGCGAATACTTTAAGCTCTGCTACGCAGAGGGTGATGTTTTGTTCCTGCCAGTAACCATGGCGGAAAAAATGGAAAAATATATTGGCGATATCAGCCCAACGCTTTCGCGACTTTCTGGATCCTCCTGGGGAAAGGCAATGCAAAAAGCGAGCCTGGAAACTCTTGCGCACGCGCGCGAACTCTTAAATACCCAAGCCCGTCGCCAGCTCTCGAGCGCACCAAGCATTCCAAATGCGGTTAAGATGCAAAAAGAACTTGCGAAAAGCTTCCCCTACAAGGAAACCCCAGATCAAAAACAGGTTATCCAAGCCATCTACCACGATCTAAGCCAGGAAGTACCAATGGATCGCTTGGTCTGCGGAGATGTGGGATTCGGAAAAACCGAAGTGGCAATCCGAGCAGCAGCCAAAGCAGCGCTCTCCGGATTCCAAGTTGCCATACTATCTCCAACCACCATTTTAACGCAGCAGCATGTAGACACATTTCAAGAACGGCTTAAAGGATTCCCAGTCACTATTGCCGCGCTTTCACGCTTCCAGTCCCCAAAAGAGCAGGCCAAGACGATTGAGGGGCTGGAGAAAGGCACTGTTGATATTGTAATCGGCACGCACCGCCTGCTTTCAAGCGATGTGCGGTTTTTAAACCTTGGATTGATTATTATCGACGAAGAACAACGATTCGGCGTCTCGCACAAAGAACAGCTTAAAAAAATTCGCAGCCAAGCGCATGTGCTGACACTTACCGCAACGCCGATTCCGCGAACCTTGCACTTAGGGCTTTCGGGAGTTCGCGCGGTCTCCACTATCAACACCCCTCCGGAAGGCAGAAAGCCGATCGAAACCATTATCGAGCCGCACAATCAAAAACACGTAGCAACTGCAATTGAGACCGAACTCAAACGAGGCGGCCAAGTGTACTACCTCTATAACAACGTAGAAACCATGCAGATCAAAACACAGGAGCTTGCGGCATTAATACCAAAAGTTCGTTTTGGTATGCTCCATGGCCAGCTCCCCGAAGAAGCCATCGCGCGCGTTATGCACCAATTTGACGCAAGAGAAATTGATGTGCTCGTATGCTCTACTATTATTGAAAATGGCCTTGATCTTCCAAATGTTAATACATTGATTGTTGATAACGCAGTCCAGTTCGGCCTCTCTCAGCTCCACCAGATCCGCGGCCGAATCGGCAGGGGCGACCGGCAGGCGTATGCATACTTCTTTTTTAAGCGCCAAAAGCTAACCGGAGAAGCGGAAAAGCGTTTACAGGCGCTAGAAGAGGCGCGCGCGCTTGGAAGCGGATTTGATCTGGCTCAGCGCGATATGGAAATCCGCGGAGTGGGTAATGTGCTTGGGCGCGCCCAGCATGGCCATGTAAAATCAATTGGATTAGGATTATACACGCGCCTGCTTTCGAGCGCAGTAGAAGAAATTAAATCCGGAAAACCACAGGAAATACTTTCCGACATCTCCATTGACCTACCTATCGAAGCGCGCATCCCGCAATTTTTTGAAAACAACAAAGAGAAACGCATTGAATGCTACCACCAATGGGCTTTAATTGATTCCTTGGATGAACTTGCACACGAAAAGAATGAGCTTGCGAAAAATGGAGCCCTTCCGCAGGCAATTCAGAATTTATTCTATATTTTTAAACTCAAACTTCTCGGCCGTGCAGCAGGCATAAAAGCTATTGATACTTCGTTTACCGCGCCCGGATCATCCGAACAGCTATTCATCCTAAAAACCGAAAAATCTATCGAACCAAAACGTTTTGCGAAAGTGCTTGATATATGCAGCCACTGGCTCTATAGCGAAGAAGAGCTGCATATTAAAAAAAGTGACCTTGGGAACGACTGGAAAGAAAAACTGGAAAAAAGCATTGCAGTATTGACTAAAAACTAGAATCTTACTACTCTATTTATATAGAGGGGTTTTTGTAGTTCATTTTCAATACATCACATCTCCGGAAAGGAGGTAGTTAAGGAGTGTTGTGCGCAGTACTCACGCAGTTTCGTGATCTACCACACAGAGCAAAGTGAGAAAGCAATGCACTTCTTCGCTTTCGCGCTGGTCGCCATCGCCCTGTTCGCGTTCACCACAACGCCGGCACAGGCCACGATCCAGACCGACATGGGTCAGGATCAGGCGATCACGCAGATGCACAACACGGGTCCGCCAACCGTCATGGAGACTCTGGCGGTCCTGAACGCTTCGAATGCGCCTCCGCAAGGCGTAACCGTCGGAGCGAGCTGGATGCCCGACATCGCCGTCAACACTGACGCCACCACTATCAGTGACAGCGCGGCAACTTGTTTCGTACTCAACTCGGCCAACTCTCGTGCCAGTACCGTAAACGGCAAAAATGCCAAGATCGCCTGGGGGTCGATCTCGACCAACGAAATTGTCGGCGGCAACACCACAATGGCGAACCTGACCCCGACGGCAATGATGGGTTCGTCCGAAACTATTCTCCTCGGATCCAGCACGGTGCGTGCTGGCCCTACCTCTTCCGTCAACGGTATCGACAGCGGCTTCGGCGGCGAGCTGGCATATGGTCACAACGCCGGAGAGAGTCTCAGCGCCACGGCGTTGCTGTTGTCCTAAGGCCACATTCCAGGTCAAAGGCAGTAGCACCGAGGCGCTACATCTGATGCCCTAGTATAGGGCACTCTACGTGATAAAGAGACTGCGACATTCTACACGAATGCCGCAGTCTCTCTTTTTTTCAAAAGAAAAAGACATCCACGTACTCTTGTGGATGCCTTATGTGTTGCAACTTGGTATACTGACTTCGGGATTCAAAATCTGAACCCACGAACTCCCGCATAGAACGGCAGTAGATGCAGTTGTGCATCTGGTGGCGCGCTCCGCTTAATAAGCGGAGACGATGAAGGTGCGTCATCATGATCCTTGCGTGCCTGGTCCTGCTGCCACTTATACAGAAGTGTCGGCACATTCCCGGCCTCAAGCGACCGAGCCGATGCCTTGATGAAGCCGAACTGCTGGTTGCGCACAAAGCCTCTGAAGGCAACCATGTTTGTGATGACAAACTGCCTGCGAAGCTCGTTATTGTCTCGAATGGCTGCGCAGACCCGATCAATCCAGTTGGTTCTAACTGGATCATTCCTTCTCGCGACATTGAGCATTTCGCCTCCAGTATGTTATGAGATGAACGATTTTTATAGTATTATTATATTATACCACAAACACCAAAAATGTCAAGTTTAACAAAAAACGACCTTAAATACTGGGTAGGATTCACCTACCTTTCAAACATAGGGCCTGTACGTTTTTCCAAGCTCCGCAAGTCATTCCCCTCTTTAGAGGAAGCCTGGCGAGCCCCTATTTCAACATTAAAAGAATTAGGTTTTACAGAAGCCGCAATCGCGGAATGTATCCGAGTCCGAGGTGAAATCAATCTGGAACAAGAGCTGGAAAAACTGGAAAAAGAACAAATTTCAATAGTAACTATTGATGACGAAGAATATCCTACACTGCTCAAAGAGATTTACTATCCCCCATTCCTTTTGTACTACCGCGGCACTCTCCCAAAACACGAAGATTATTTGCTTGCAATTGTGGGATCGCGCAAATACTCAACCTATGGAAAACAAATGGCACAACGCTTAGCAGGCGACCTGAGCCGCAACGGACTCACCATTGTAAGTGGTTTGGCGCTTGGGATTGATGGAATCACGCACCAGGCAACGCTCGAAGCAAACGGAAAAACAATCGGCGTACTCGGCTGTGGTATTGAACGATCTAATATGTACCCATCATCCAACCGCATACTTGGAGAACGAATGATTGAACATGGCGGATGCGTGATTTCTGAACACCCCATTGGAACGCCGCCATTCAAAAGCAATTTTCCGCGGCGCAACCGCATCATTGCGGGCATCTCATTGGGCACGCTGGTAATTGAAGCAGCAGAAAAATCCGGCGCGTTGATTACTGCCAATTACGCGCTCGAACAAAACCGAGAGGTATTCAGCGTGCCAGGCAACGCAACCAGCGAATCTTCGATAGGCACTAATAATTTAATCAAGCAGGGCGCGCGAGCTGTAACAGACGCAAGCGAAATACTGGAAAGCCTGAATCTGAAACAGGCAACCGAGTATCTTTCCGCACAAAAAATCATTCCCGAAAACCCAGAAGAGGAAGCAATACTCGCACACCTAACCCATGAACCACTATACATTGACGAACTCACCGCCTTGACTAAACTGCCGATTACCGTTATAAATGCAACATTAACCATAATGGAAATGAAAGGCAAAGTTAAAAACCTCGGCGCCATGAAATACGTTCTTACTAGATAATCATTACTCCATGCACACATCAAGTGAACAAAAATTTGCAATCCTCTCCGCAGTATTTGTGGCCGCATTAATTGCCGCAAACCTCCTTGGAACAAAAATTACCACGATCCTCGGCATCTCAGTATCGGTGGGTATTTTTGCGTACCCTCTTACCTTTTTAATTACCGATGCAATAGAGGAAGTGTTCGGCAAAGATAAAGCAAAACAACTCATGTATAGCGCCTTGGTTGCGCAAATCCTTGTGTTGATTATTGTGGCAATCGCAGTGGTGCTCCCGCCAGCAGCCCGCTACGAGCACAACGACGCGTACACACTGGTATTCTCCAATTCAATCCGCATTATTGTAGCAAGCTTAATTGCGTTCTTTGTAAGCCAAACGCACGACATATGGGCATTCAACTTTTGGAAAGAAAAAACACACGGAAAATTCCTCTGGCTCAGGAACAACGCATCAACTATCATAAGCCAATTTATTGATACCGTGATATTCATGTTCATCGCGTTCTACCACGTTACGCCAAAGTTTGATGCAGTATTTCTGTTCTCGCTCATCATCCCTTATTGGTTATTTAAAGTCGCATTCGCATTGATTGATACCCCAATTATATATGTACTCGTTGCATGGCTAAAACACCCAAACAATTCAGCGCATACCGAAACGCGGTAGCATACCTCGAACGCCTGGCCGCTTCCGGCCATGATCAGGCCTACATGCATACCCACTCAAGCCACCCCGAACAGTATGTGGAGCGTGTTCGCGAATTCTCAAAACACCTCGGCAATCCTTTACGCCGGGGAGTTCGGTTTATCCATGTCGCGGGAACCGCGGGCAAAGGAACCACCACTGCCTACCTGCACAACATCCTACACAAAGCAGGTAATCGCGTTGGCTCGTTTACCTCTCCCTACGCAACCACATCCATCGAGAAAATTAAAGTTAACAACAAACTCATCGACCCGAATGTGTTTGTAGAGCTCGTGGAACAGCTCAAGCCTGTCATCAATAAAATGGAAAAAGAGTATGCATACGGCAGGCCGAGCTATTTTGAAATCTTCTTTATGGTAGCGCTCTTGTACTTTAAAAAAATGAAGTGCAACTGGGTGGTACTGGAGGTCGGCTGCGGAGGCAGATTTGATCCAGGCATAATTTTTCCGAATGCAATCTCTGCCATCACAAACATCGGATTAGACCACACCCAGCTCTTGGGAAAAACCTTACCCAAAATCGCCAAGGAAAAAGCAGGAATCATCCGCGAGAACTCGCATCTTTTTACTACCGAAAAACGCCTCAGCATCCTCAAGATATTCAAAAAAATCTGCAAAGAAAAAAACACAAAAATTCACATCATCAAGGAGGGAATGTATGCCTCGAAAAGGTGTGCAGGGGATGCACATTTCGTAGCGAGAATGATGGAGCGAAGCGACCCTTCGGAGCGGAGAAATGCGCATCCCCGAACACCTGCTAATGCATCACTCGCATCTATGGTTGCAAAACATTTAAAAATTTCCGACCGTATTATTCAAGACGCAATCACTGACACATCACTCCCCTGCAGATTTGAAATCATCCAAAAAAATCCACTCATCATACTAGATGGCGCGCACAATCCAGATAAGATAAAAAATGTTGTCCACAATCTTAAACATTTGACATATGGTAGACTGTATACTATGTTTGCCAGTGGCACGCTAAAAGATGCGCGATCCATGGTGCGCCAATTGGCCCGAGTGAGCGATATAATGATGGTAACTACCGTCCAAGGTAAAGGAAAAACCTTTTACTCACCAAAAGAACTTGCGCGCTTTGTACCGCAAGGCGTCAAAAAAACCACTGTCGCAAACCCCCAAGCCGCGCTTGCGGCAATACTTAAAAAAATAAAACCAGATGACTGTTTGCTCATCACCGGCTCCTTCTATTTAGCAGGAGAACTGCGCAAGCGCTGGATGAGTGAAGAAACCGTATTAACCAACAGAAACCATGCCTGACCTCGTTATTGTAGAATCCCCAACCAAAGCAAAAACCATATCCAAATTTCTGGGTAAGGATTTTGTAATTAAATCATCCTACGGCCATATTCGCGACCTTCCAAAAAAGGAAATGGGCATTGACGTAAATAACAACTTTGAACCCACGTATGTAGTTGAGGATGCGGAAAAAAAGAAAGTGGTTGACTCGCTTAAAAAAGACGCTAAAAAATCCACACTCATCTACTTCGCAACAGACGAAGACCGCGAAGGAGAAGCCATTGCATGGCACTTGGTTGAATTGCTAAAACCAAAAAAAGAACAAATCAAGCGCATTACATTCCACGAAATCACCAAGCACGCGATTGAAGATTCTTTAAAGCATCCACGTGACATTGATATGAATCGCGTGTCAGCCCAGCAAGCGCGCCGCATTTTGGACCGCTTGGTTGGCTATGAGCTTTCCCCGTTCCTCTGGAAAAAAGTAGCACGCGGCCTTTCGGCTGGGCGCGTGCAATCTGTTGCGGTTCGGTTGATTGTGGAACGGGAAACCCAAATACTGCAATTTAAACAAGAGGAATATTGGACGCTTGATGTTATTTTCAATAAAGAAGAAGCCCAGGCAACTGGCGCACTGGACGAAAAAAACCTGCCCGAAGGATTCTTTAGCGCCAAACTTTCCGCAATCAACGGCAAAACGATTGATAAATTTGAAATCAAAGATACTACCCATGCGCATGAGCTTGAAGCAGATCTTAAAAACGCGACATACACCATAACCAGGGTAGAAAAAAAGGAAACCAAAAAGAATCCAACTCCCCCGTTTACTACAAGCACACTCCAACAGGAAGCAAACCGCAAGCTTGGATTTTCCGCCAAGCAGGCCATGCGAATTGCCCAACAATTGTACGAAGAAGGCCATATTACGTACATGCGTACGGACTCAGTAAATCTTTCCACAAAATTCCTCGGAGAAGCAAAAGACTATTTGATAAAAGAATTCGGCGAAAAATACGCACTGAAATCCCCGCGTAGCTTTAAGACTAAATCAAAAACCGCGCAAGAAGCGCACGAAGCAATCCGCCCTACCGAGGCCATGCATACTCCCGCGTCCTTAGCTGCTTCACTTGAGCCACGCAGCCTCAAGCTCTATGATCTTATTTGGCGGCGCGCGATTGGTTCGCAAATGCCCGAAGCAATCATGGACAACACGTCCATTGATGTAACCACAAAAACAGATGCGGAGTATGTGTTCCGCGCAACCGGACAAACCATTCAATTTGACGGATTTTTAAAAATATACCCAGCTACTCAACGTGAAGATATTCTGCCTGAGCTTGCCGAAAAAGAAGTGGTTCATTGCGCATCCCTCAACCCAAACCAGCACTTTACCGAGCCACCAGCCCGCTACAGCGATGCTTCGCTCGTAAAAGCGCTCGAAGAATACGAAATCGGACGGCCATCTACCTACGCGCCGACTATTTCCACTATTATTGACCGCGGATATGTGGAACGCATCGAAAACCGCCGCTTAAAGCCCACAGACATCGCGTTTCTGGTAACCGATATTCTGGTTGAACACTTCCCTATCATCTCGGACTACAAATTTACCGCGGGCATGGAAAACCAGCTGGATAAAATCGCGGAAGGAAAACTTGATTGGGAAAAAGCAATCAGAGAATTTTATGAGCCATTTAAAAAGAACCTTATGGAAAAAACCGAAAGCCTTTCTAAAAAAGACCTCACCGAAGAAAAAACAGATGAAAAATGCGACACGTGCGGCAAGCCGATGATTATTAAAACCGGGCGGTTCGGACGGTTTTTGGCATGCACTGGATATCCGGAATGTAAAACCACTAAGCCGATAAACGGTAACGGCGAAGCCGCAGCAGCAGAAACCACGGATGAAAAATGCCCGGAATGCGGAGGAGCCATGCAGGTAAAACACGGCAAGTTTGGGACGTTCCTTGGGTGTTCCAAATACCCGGACTGCAAAGGAATTAAAAAGATAGAAAAAGGCACGGGTGTTGCCTGCCCCGAGTGTGGCAAAGGCGAAATTGTAGAAAAACGATCTAAGGCAGGTAGAACATTTTATGCCTGCAACCAGTACCCGGACTGCAAAACCGCGTTCTTCGCGAAACCCATAAACGAAAAATGCCCAGACTGCGAAAGCCAAATGGTATTCGGGCCAAAAGGAACCTACAAATGCTCCAGCAAGGAATGTAAGTTCAGTAAACCAGCTGAACAGCAAGAAAACGAGCTCGCGTAACTCAAAAATCCCCCCGCCACACGCGGGGGGATTTGATTGACAAAACAACGCAATCTCACTACGCTATAGGTACTATGGCTGAGGTGAAGGAACTGATAAAAATTATTGAGGAAGAAAAGCTGAACGTGGACCGCGACATGGTCCGCCTCGCTTTTTATTTTGCAAACGAAGCACACAAAGGCCAAACAAGAAAAAGCGGCGAACCATACATCAATCACCCGCTTGAGACCGCAAAAACCCTGGCGCGCTACCACTTGGACCAGGATACGATTGTGGCAGGTCTCTTGCATGACGTGCCCGAAGATACAAGTAAGACTCTGGAAGATGTACGCAAAGAATTTGGAAAAAGCGTAGCAAGCCTCGTGGAAGGGATTACCAAGCTCGGAAAATTAAAGTACCGTGGCATTGAACGATACATCGAAAACTTACGCAAAATGTTCGTTGCCATGGCCTCGGACATCCGCGTTATCTTTATCAAATTCGCGGATCGCCTGCACAACCTCAAAACACTGGATGCGCTTGATCCGAAAAAGCAAGAGCGCATCGCGCGGGAAACGTTGGAAATCTACGCTCCTATCGCCAACCGGCTTGGCATGTGGCAGCTTAAGGGCCAACTGGAAGACCTTTCGTTTAAATACCTCTACCCCAAAGAATACCAATCGCTCGGGGAATTACTCGAAAAAAACTTCAGCGAGCGTGAGCAACTACTTACCTATCTCTGCGCCGAAGTAGCCACATTGTTTAAGCACGACCACATAAAAGCGCAAGAAATTTCCGGACGCACAAAAGACCTCTGGAGCCTGTATCAAAAACTGCGCAAACATAACAACGAACTCGATCGCATCCATGATATCATCGCGCTCCGCGTAGTAGTTTTAACAGTCGCGGACTGCTACAAAGCGCTTGGCGCAATCCATAGCAAATGGCGCCCTATGCCGAACAGGTTTAAGGACTATATTGCCCAGCCTAAGCCAAACGGGTATCAATCCCTGCACACCACCATCTTCTGCGACCATGGAAAAACAGTTGAAATCCAAATTAAAACCCAAGCCATGCACTACGCGGCGGAGTATGGCATTGCCGCGCACTGGCACTATGACGAAAAAGGATCCATTAAGCTAGATAAAACACTAGATTGGGTGCAGGAACTTTCCAAATGGCAGCAGGAAATTAAAAACAGTGAGCAATACCTAGACTTGCTCAAGATTGATGTGTTCCAAGACCGCATTTTTGTATTCACTCCAAAAGGCGATGTTATTGATCTGCCAGAAGATTCAACGCCTGTTGATTTTGCATACCATATCCATACGCACATTGGAGACAAGGCAACTGCCGCGCGCATCAACAACCAAATAGCGTCTTTGGATACTCCCCTCAAAAGCGGAGACATGGTTGAAATTGTTGTTGAAAAAGGACGAAAAGGGCCAAACCGAGATTGGTTAAAGTTTGTTAAAACCCGGGCCGCGCGCGATAAAATCAAAGCAAGCAGCCCAAAGGGTATTTGGGAAACTATTACAAGACTGCGCACTAAAAAATAACGCAATTATTCTTCAGACTCTCCGCCGAGCAACTTTTGCATAATAGCGGAAAGCTCTTGGGGCTCATAGAACTCAATAGTAATGGTGCCTGCGTTTTTCCCTTTTCTTCCAATGACCACGCGCGTTCCAAGCGCACCAGAAAGTTTTCGCTCGTAGGCTTCGATGTTTGGATCCTTGTTTACGGTGCGCGTGTGCCGATTTACTTCCACTTTGCGCGCCTCATGTGTTGCATCTACAATAGAAAGCTTTTCCGCAAGAATCTTCTTAAACAGCGTCATGCGCTTTACATCATCATGAACTTCCAAAATGGCGCGCGCATGTCCGGAATTAATTTTTCGCTCTGCAAGCGCTATTTGTATTTCCGCGGGCAAGCTAAGCAATCGTATGGCATTGGAAATAAGAGGCCGCGTTTTTCCCATGCGGTCTGCAATCTGCTGGTGCGTTAAACCAAACTCATCGTTGAGCTTTTGGTAGGATTCTGCCTCTTCAATAGGATTCAAATCCGAACGCTGAATGTTTTCGATCAACGCAAGCTCCAAGCGCTCTAGCTCACCTGACTTTCGGATAATAACGGGAACTGTTTTTAATCCTGCCATCTTGGAAGCACGCAGCCTGCGCTCACCGGCAATAAGCTCATAGCTGCCCGCGCCATCAGAAACCACCACCAACGGCTGAATAATGCCGTGCTCTTTTATGGACTGAGAAAGACTCTCAAGCTCTTCTTGTATAAAATGCTTGCGAGGCTGATGGCGGTTGGAAACGATTGTATCAACCGAAAGCTCGTTAATGCTTGATTGCGCGACATTCTCGTCGATTGAGGAATGCGCTCCAATGTGCGGATTGAGCGGCGATGACGCGGAAGCTTTTGGCTTGCTTGGGATGAGTGATCCTAATCCGCGGCCTAATCCTTGATGTTGTTTTTGCATGTTTTTTTCGTCATCCTGCCCGCCGATTTGGCGGGTCAGGATCTGTTTTAAAATAGATGACGTTTAATTATGTTCATGTATCTCAAGCAGTTCCCGCGCCAGCCGCTCATAGGCTTTTGCGCCCTTTGATCCGGGATCGTAGTGCAAGATTGATTTTCCGTAGGATGGGGCTTCGGTAAGCCGCACGTTACGTGGAATGATGCTCCTAAAAATCTTATTCGGAAAATGCTGATACAACTCATGCATCACCTGCTCGGAAAGCTTCTGCCGGCCGTCGTACATAGTAATCACTGCGCCCAAAACTTTAACCTCAGGCTTGATATTATCCTGAATCAAGGAAATGGTGTTCATCAGCTGCCCCAACCCTTCCAAGGCAAAATATTCAGCCTGTACCGGAATAAGAATTTCATCGGCCGCGACAAGTCCATTGATAGTTAAAAGCCCTAAACTTGGAGGAGAATCAATAATAATGTAATCAAATTCATGCCGCACCTGGTCTATTACGTCAAGAAGCCTAAACTCCCTGCGGTCGACATTGACGAGCTCAACCGATGCTCCTGCCAATGCATTGGTTGCCGGAGCAATTTTGAGCCCATCAAGCTCATGCGCTTGAATAATGGAACGCAAATCTGTTTGTCCGCTTAGCACTTCGTACAAGCCTTTTTCCAACTGATTATGCTCAATGCCAATGCCGGACGTTGCATTTGCCTGCGGATCAAGATCAACAAGCAACACATATTTTCCAAGCGCTGCGAGGTACACAGCCAAGTTAATAGATGTGGTTGTTTTTCCAACCCCGCCTTTTTGGTTAATGATCGAAATGATACGCGCCATATTAGATATTATAATAAAAATTGCACACTTTGACAATGCTGCGTGATTGGTTTAGAATACTTCTGTCAGTCACGTGGCTGACGCCGCGCCGCGGTGGCGGAATTGGTAGACGCACAGGATTCAAAATCCTGCGATGGCAACATCATGAGAGTTCGATTCTCTCCCGCGGCACCATATCTCTATGCAGAAAGAAGTTGAAGCTACATTCCTTTCGGTTAACAAAGACGCAGTGCGGAACCAGCTGACAAAGACCGGGTTTGAACTTAAAACCCCGGAGTACTTGATGTGCAGAAAAATATTTGACTTTTCCCGTATCGCGCCCGGGAAAATCAAATGGGGCCGCGTGAGGCAGGAAGCCGACAAAGTCACCATGTCCATCAAAGAAATCCGCGGGCCCGGAATCAACGACGTGTATGAAGTAGAACTGGTGGTTGATGATTTTGACACTGCGGTTTCCTTTTTTGAAGCATGCAGCATTCCTGTAAAATCATTCCAGGAAAGCATGCGTGAAGTATGGGAGCGCAATGGCGTAGAAGTAATGATTGACACCTGGCCTGGTCTGAATCCGTTTATGGAAATCGAAGGAGTGGACGAAGCAACTGTCCGGCACACAACAAAGGAGCTGGGATTTGACTTTGAGCACGCGGTTTTCGGCAGCGCTGATCTGGTGTACGAAAAAGAACTCGGCATACCAGCCAAGGTGATTGACCGCTTGCCAAGAATCACCTTTGCGGATCCGCCAACAAAAAATATACCCAAAGTATCCGGCTGACATACCTCTATTTCTTTACAACAAAAAACACCCTCATGTCGAGAGTGTTTTTTGGTAGCGGGGGGAGGATTCGAACCTCCAACCTCCAGGTTATGGGCCTGGCGAGCTGCCATTGCTCTACCCCGCGTCGGCGTCGTAGTCGGATTGCGGTCTCCGTGTGCTGCTATCGCAGCCCACTCCGACCTCCATCCGCCTACTCCTTTCAAATTTCCCGTTAACCTCGGCGAGTACGCCTCGGCCCAACAGGAAATTTGTGAATGCTCAATTGGTAGCGGGGGTCGGGATCGAACCGACGACCTGAGGCTTATGAGTCCTCCGCTCTAACCAACTGAGCTACCCCGCCGTAAACGTACCTACTATATATAACACACCAGCTTCAAAAAATCAAGTAATTCTGCTATACTTCTCTATATGTTTATAACAGTTCATGCAGTAGCAGGAGCCGCAATTGGCGCCACAACAGGAAATCCAATACTCGCGTTTATCGCAGGATTTATTTCGCACCTCATATTAGACATGATTCCACACGGGGATGAGACTATTAGCAAATGGAAATTATTTAAAACCGTGCGTCGCCGCATTGCAGCTGCAGCGTTCATTGATTTTGTTGGAGTGATGGTAATGCTCGTATTTATTATCAACAACGCAAGCCTTGCTTTGTTGCCTGGCATACTCGCCGGCATGGCCGGCGGAATCGCGCCAGACGCCTTGTGGGGATTTCATGAACTTACGGGCACGCCCCTGCTTTCTTGGTACCGCAAGTGGCACAGTAAAGGACATGACCTGATCACCAAGAAAAAAATTTCTATGAAAAAAGGATTCATAGTGCAACTACCACTTCTTGTTCTCTTACTCTGGCTTGTCGTGCGCGCCACTTAAGAACGGTAGTTCGGCGCTTCCTTGGTAATCTGAATGTTGTGCGGATGACTCTCTTGAATGCCCGCAACCGTCACTTTGATAAACTCCGCCTTTTGGTGGAGTTCTTTAATTGTGGAAGCACCCACATACCCCATGCCGCTACGGATGCCTCCGCTCAGCTGGTGCACCACATCGGAAAGCTTGCCGCGGTACGGAATTCTGCCCTCAATACCCTCGGGTACAAATTTCGAAGTGTCGCGCACCTTGCCTTGGCCGTACCGGTCCGCTGATCCTCCACCCATGGCTCCCAACGAACCCATGCCGCGGTATGCTTTGTATGTGACCCCATCAACTTCTATACTGTCACCAGGCGCTTCGTGAGTGCCCGCAAACAAACTGCCAAGCATTACCGCATCAGCGCCCGCGCCAAGGGCTTTCACAATATCTCCAGAGTACTTGATGCCGCCGTCCGCAATTACTGGCACGTCCAATTTTTTACCCCGGCCTTTTACTACTTCCAAAATTGCCGTAATTTGCGGCATGCCGATTCCCGCAACAATGCGCGTGGTGCAGATAGATCCAGGCCCCATGCCTACTTTAATGCCATCAGCCCCTGCGCGAATCAGCGCTCGCGCCGCGTCTGCAGTTGCGATGTTGCCCGCAATAATATCAACGCCGCCAAACGCTTTATCTGATGTAAGAATTGCAACCATGTCAATAACGCCCTTGGAATGCCCGTGCGCCGTATCAACCACAATCACATCTACTTTTGCTTTTGCCAAAGCATGCGCTCGCTCCAAGGAATCTTTGCCTGTGCCGATTGCCGCACCAACCAAAAACGCCCGTCGATTCGGCGCGGCTGCCCGCTTAACTCGCTTTACCTCAAGCGCCTGCTTCTGAATCGAAAAATTCCGATGGATAATGCCAATACCTCCTAATCGGGCAAGCTCAATAGCAAGGTCGCTTTCTGTAACCGTGTCCATAGGCGAGCTTAACAATGGTATGCTGACCTCAATAGTACGAGAAACCCGCGTTGCAAGGTTTGCATCCGCGGGTAAAATTTCCGAATATCGGGGGATGAGTAGAACGTCATCAAATGTTAACGCCTCTTGCATGATGTCATAATTACGGATAAGATTGACTCTATACTAGCATAAGTCACTAAATAATGACAAATACTAAAACCGAATGTATATTATTTGACATTTGAACTTTGGTATTTGGATTTACATGCAACACATCGCAATCATTGATTTTGGATCCCAATATACGCACCTGATTGCGAGGAGAATCAGGGAGCTTTCCGTGCTTTCCAAAATTTATCCAACCAACATTGCGGCAAAAGATATTACAAAAGACACTATTGGAATTATTCTCTCGGGCGGACCCCAATCGGTGTATGATAACGCGTCCCCAAAAGTGGATAGCGCGATTTTTGACAGGGGCCTGCCAATACTGGGCCTGTGCTACGGACATCAGCTCATGGCGCACACGTTGGGCGGAGAGGTTGTACCTGGGACTATCCGCGAGTACGGCCGAGCGCAGCTCACTATACTAAACGCGCAGGCACTGCTTGATACTGTTCCATCCCCTACCACGGTATGGATGAGTCATGGTGATTCAGTGCGCACACTGCCAAACGGATTTACCACAACCGCAGAAACTCCTGATTGCCCAATTGCGGCAATGGCAAATCCCGAAAAAAACTTCTACGGCCTGCAGTTCCATCCGGAAGTGCACCACAGCGAACATGGGACGCACATACTTAAAAATTTTGTTTACAAAATCTGTAATGCCGAAAAAAACTGGAACATGGAAAACATGGTTGATGATGTAATCGAAAACATCAAAAAAACTGTTGGGCAAAAAAATGTGTTTCTTTTGGTTTCGGGCGGAGTTGATTCTAGTGTTGCGTTTGGGCTTCTCACAAAGGCGCTTGGTGCGGAGCGCGTGTATGGCTTATATATTGATACAGACTTTATGCGCTTGCATGAATCCCAAGAAATTAAAACCAGTCTCGAGCAAGCAGGGTTCAAAAACTTGCACGTTTTAGATGCGAGCGCGACATTTTATAAACGCCTCAATGGCGTGTGCGAGCCTGAAGAAAAAAGAAAAATCATCGGCCAGGCATTTTTGGATGTAAAAGATGAAGCAGTAAAAAAACTTGCTCTGAATCCCAACGAGTGGATGCTCGGACAAGGCACGATTTATCCGGATACCATAGAAACAGGCGGCACCAAACACGCAGACACTATCAAAACGCACCACAACCGCGTGGAGGCCATCCAAAAATTGATTGAACAAGGCCTCGTCATTGAGCCAATCGCGGATTTCTACAAAGATGAAGTCCGTACCATCGGCGAGTTGTTAGGGCTGCCGAAAGAATTAATTGAACGCCACCCCTTCCCCGGACCAGGGCTTGCCATCCGCATACTGTGCCATGATCCCTCTCGCGCAGACAACAACCAATTACCAACAACCAATTACCAACTACTTCCCATCCGCTCTGTGGGTGTGCAAGGTGATAACCGCACCTACGCGCATCCAATAGTTTTTACTGAACACGCAGACTGGGAAACGCTTGATGCGCAGGCAAGCGCCATTACCAACAAAGAGCGCGCTATCAACCGCGCGCTCCTGCTCTTGAATCCGGAAAACGGGCACACCTTTGAACTACCGTCCAAAGCCCGGACGCTCACTCAGGATCGCATCAAACTACTCCAGGACATAGACGCCATCGTGCACCAAGAAATTAAACAAGCAGGACTCTACAACAACATCTGGCAGTTTCCAGTAGTACTGGTACCGATTGGACATACGCACTTTGAATCCATTATTCTGCGTCCAGTTGAATCTCGAGAAGCAATGACTGCTAATTTTTATCGCATGCCACACAATATTCTAGAGCGCATGGTGAAAAAAATAATTGCAACTAAAAAAATAGACTACATCTTCTACGACATCACCAACAAGCCGCCTGGCACCATTGAGTGGGAATAAGGCTTGCCAAGAACATTGATTCAAGATATCATCTAAGAAATCATGCAGCCGACCGAACACATCAAAAATTCTCTAGAAATACAAGCTGATTTTAAGGCGGAACCAGGCGACCGCGGCCGCTACACCATCAACAACAAAAACTACAAGCGCGTATTGATTCATAATGCGCCTTTTTTATTTACCTGTGACGAACACGACAAAATATCCATCAAAGAACATCACTCGGTGATTATTGAGGGCGACACGATTGTTGATGTACTGCCCGCGGACAAGGTGAATACAAATGGATTCGACGTGGTCTACGACGCGGACAAGCGCGGTGGCATTGTAATCACTCCCGGGCTCATCAACACACACAGCCACAGCCACCAGTATCTCATGCGCAGCTCAATGCAGTATGATGAAGGAGAAAGCATCGATGAAACCGTTGCCGCGTGGGCTGCATGGCAACAGCACGAAACCGATGAAGCGCACGCCATTGCGCTGATCGGCGATATTACCGAACAACAAAAGCACGGCATTACCACCACGCTCACCCATGGGCCGAACTTTGCGGCGGCCGAAGAAGCGGCACGCATCACGCGCCACCATATTATTAACGCGGTAAGCGCAGTAAGCAACTCGAGGCCCGATAATACTCCGGAAATGGCAGAAGTGCACATCAAAAATAAATCAAACTACCACTCAACGCCCGCAGTTTCACTACACTACCTCTACAAAGCCTCGCGCGATGTTTTGGAAAAAGTGCGCGCCATGGTAGAGCAGTACGATATCCTGCTCACCTTCCATATGGCAGAAAGCAGTTTTGTGGAACAAGAAACAATCGCAAAGCATGGCATGCGCGAAACCGCGCTTCTAAAATCCATGGGCCTCTTAAACAGCAATACCTTGGCCTCACACGTATTACATGTAAACGATGCGGAAATTAAAGAAATAGCCCAAAGCAATATGGGCATCGCCCATTTGCCCACCTCGAACACAATACACAAAAGCGGATCATTTGCATTTTGGAAATTCGAAGAAGCGGGCGCGTTCCACAGAATCTCGCTGGGCACGGACTCTGTAGTATCAAAAAGCAGGCTTGATCTTTTAACCGAAGCCTATCAGACCCGCATCACCCATTTGTACGATCGCACGGTTAAATTCAGTTCCCTCTTTAAAATGATGACTACCAACGGAGCGCACGTTTTGCATGAGCCACATCGGGGAAGAATCATTAAAGGAGCAAAAGCAGACATGGTGTTCTGGAAACTCAAAGACCGCGGGTTCATCCCGTATGACGAAGAAAATCCAGTTACCCTATTGGGAAACATTATCACTCATGGCGGCCGCTATGTTCGGGATCTTCTCATCAACGGGCGCTTTGTGATTAAAGACCGCAGACACCAATGTATTGACGAAAGCAAGCTACTCGAAGAAACCCAAAAAGCGCACATGGAAGTACGCAGACGGGTCCAATCACACAATGGGAGCAATTAGATTGCAAGCCAGATAATGACAGCGATCACAATAACCGCCGCCACAATCGGAATAATCACCTTAAGTGATGACTTTTTTCCGTCCCCCATTCCCCCTGGATCCTGCAGAGGAGCCTCGGGGGCTGCCTGCGGCATTTGCTGATTTTTTTCGTCCATAGTATTAGCTTATGACTGCTAAATTATTTATTGAATTGTTTGCGCGCTCCCATCGGAACTAGTGTCAAAATTCACATCAACTGATTCAGTCTCAACTTCGGCTCCCGTTACCGGATCAATGCCGTACACTTCTACCGTGCCATGGTCAGTAGATCTAAACACGAATGAAATCAGCACCCCAAATGGACTTTCTGTTAATCCTTGTTCAGATTTTACGCGGACCTGCTCGCTGATAACCACGTCTCCGCTCGGATTTTTTACGCGAACGTACACAATATCTCCAGGAACAATGGCCTCACCACCTACTAAGAATGGAGATTTAAGCACCTGGCTCGGCTGAGGGCTAGTAAGCCGAATACTATGTCCGCTTGGGACTGTATCAGTAATCGGAATCTTATTGGTTGAAGGATTTTGCGTTTTTTTGCTTTCGGATTTTCCCGTGCATCCAGCAAGAGTCACAGCCGCAAGCATGATGATTGTTATTTTTTTAAACATATCTATTGAGGAATAGATCCAATAAGTATAGGGGTGCCTGGACGCGGATCATAATTATTAATGTTTCCATCTGACTCAAGCGTTACCATAACCGCATCAAATGGATTAAGTATTACATTTCCTTCGTAAAAGAGATGCAAGCTTTCGCGTATACTGTCCCAGGAAAGCTGGCCTAAGGGCACTGCGTATGGCGCATCGTTTACGCGTTCGTTGAAATCGATATTTGCGAACGGAGTGCCATACTTTTGGTCTGCGTCCGAAACCGAAGCTTTTCCTAAGCCTCCAAGTTTTCCAGCATCAACCAACCAAGCCTGGAGCACGCTTCCTTCGGGCAATGCAATACCCTCGGCAAGCACCACATCAATTTCAACCTTTGATTCTTCTTGGCTTATGCTTGCAACACCCGTGGTCTTCTGTAGGCTTGCGTTCTGAGCAAGCGAAATCGGAGTCAAGGTGACGCTCGTGCCCTTCAAAATAATCTTTGGACTGGAAAAATTTCCGAGCCTGCCTTCTGCGGCATTGCCGCCAGCCTGATACCCGAGCCACCCCACAAGCACTAAAAGCGCAAGCAGGATAATCACGAGCAATATAATGTTCAAATAACCTCGTCGTGTAGTATAATACATGGCTGTAGTATACTACACGAAGAAAAAGAGCTCAAGCAACCCGCTCAACATAGGTATGCATTTCCGTATTAACGCGGACATTGTCCCCTTCTTTCACAAACATAGGAACCTGAAGAGTAATGCCTGTTTCCAAAGTAACGGTTTTAGATGGATTATTAGCAGTATCACCTTTTACCGCAGGAGGGGCTTCGGTAACTGTAAGAACCACTTTTGGTGGCACTTTAATGCTGATAGGATTGCCTTCCCACATGGCAATATCAACTTCTTGTCCTTCTTTTAAGTAGCCGAGTGATTCCTCCACCACATCCAACCCCAAACTGAACTGCTCGTATGCCTCGTCCATAAAGTGCACGCCAATCTCATCCTTATACAAAAACTGGGCGGTTTTGTATTGCAAATCAGCAGGCTCAACCTTTTCGTTGCCTTGAAACGTTTTTTCTACAATATTTCCGTTTTTGAGGTTCTTAAGCTTGGCACGCACCACAGCCCCGGCGCGCCCTTGTTTTGAATGGGCAACATCCGTGATAAACCACGGCGCTCCCTCGTGCACGATTGCCATGCCTCGTTTAAGTTGTCCGAGTGAAATCATGTGGTGATGATACCAGATTGGGCGCAATTTCGTCAATCATCGGAATAGCACGCACTATTGACTGCCTTTATTTAATAATATACAATGGAGAGGTGGAAATATCACCTTTCCATTAAATACATTAATATATGGTCACTGACAACCTTATTGCCAAATTATACGAGTCCCCCAAGACAATTCTGACCATTAAGGATATTGCTTTGATATGGGAGGAAACCAATACAGTCAATCTGCTTTCAAAGATCAAATATTATGCTAAACAAGGATCACTGATACGGCTAACTCGCGGTGTTTTTGCCAAAAGTAAAAAATACGATGCCAAAGAACTGGCAACAAGCATTTATACCCCCTCCTACATCAGCTTTGAAACAGTCCTCCGAGAAGCCGGAATTATTTTCCAACATCATGACTCGGTATTTGTAGCCGGCCCCTACCCAGCTACAAAAAAAATTGGCGATACAACAATTACCTTTAGAAAACTGAAAGATAGCGTCCTCTACAGCGCGGTTGGCATCAAGAATGAAAAAAATTACAGCATCGCTACGCCGGAGCGAGCATTCCTCGACACCATTTATTTATCTCCTAAATTTTACTTTGACAATCTGCGATCCATTAACTGGGAGACGTGCTTTGAACTTGCAAAGATTTACGATAACAAGCAATTAATAAAGCGAGTCGCTCAATACCAAAAACATGCTCAATAAAGAAAAACATCAGCTCATCATGGGCCAGATTCTCCGAGATATTTACTCGGATACTTCCATTTCGTCCCTCATAGGATTCAAAGGCGGCACCTGCGCTTATTTTTTCTATGGCCTGACCAGATTCTCTGTTGATCTGGACTTTGACCTGTTCTCTACCGATGAAGCCACACAAAAATTAGTGCACGAAAGAATCCAGAAGCTATTAGGAAAATATGGAGAGGTCAAAAATAACTACATAAAACGAAACACCATCTTTTTTCTGCTTTCCTACGGTGATGCAGATCACAATGTTAAAGTCGAAGTGAACTCAAGAATCCTCATGCCCGACATCAAAGAGCACTACGAAATAAAAGAATATCTTGGAATTTCTATGCTGGCCGGCAAGAAAGAGTATCTCTTTGCCAGCAAGCTCGCGGCTCTGACAACTCGAAGCGAAACAGCTATGCGTGATATTTACGATGTTTGGTTTTTTGGCGCGCATCACTGGGATATTAATGCCGAGGTGATCAAAGCTCGAACCGGCAAGACCGTCAAAGAATATATGGCTGATTGCATCCCTGTTGTCGAAGCGGTCAAAGACAACGAAATCTTGCGGGGATTGGCTGAGCTTTTGCCGGGTGAAAAAGAAAAAGCGTGGGTTAAAACCCATCTGAGGAAAGAGGCCGTCTTCCTGCTTAAAAACTACCAGTCGGTATTAACATAAAATTATAGCCTTGCTGACTGGATATATGCATAACGCGCATGCTATACTAACCTTCCAACAGTAACGATAATCCTTATGCCGCGCAACCCGCCCCTTATCCTCTACGTGGAAGACGACGGAATGCTCCTCACTATGTATGAGCAGTTTTTCACCATCCACGGCTTCTCGTTTGCCGGAGCCGCAAGCTTTACGGCAGGCATGGAGATGATTCCGGCGCAGCTGCCGGATGTGGTGCTCCTGGATCTGCTCCTGCCAAACATGACAACGCCGATTCCGGAGCACGTCAACCACCATCTCGGATTGCAGTTGTTGGAAGAGATCAAAAAAAATCCCAAGACAAAGGGCATCCCGGTCATCATCCTCTCCAACATAGACGAGGCAAGCGTGGTGCGAAACGCCAAAGAACTCGGAGCCGAGAATTTCCTGGTAAAAGCCAAAATCGTGCCCAAGGACACGCTGGCCGCGGTTAAAAAAGTACTGCAGAAGCGCAACATTCCCCTGCCCGAAAAACGGGGACCGAATCCGCAAAAGCCCTAAACAGCGCACAGCGCGCTATGGCGCAGGGCCATGCGATTTTAACGTTCACTTGTGGTGAACATTGCAGCAGAAATAGCCCACCCTATGGGCTATTTAAAAAGGCGGCAGGACTGGGGGCCTAGTTTTAGGAAAATCTACGCAAGGCATGCCCATGATATAGCCATCCAGCACAATATTTCTAAATCCCGTTGACATGAGGGGGTCGCCAGTTTGACTTCAATTAACTGTTGTGTTATCCTGTACATATGAGTACAGGAAAAATGAACATACAATTTAAGTTAAAAATCAGATTTGATGATAGATTTGCCAAAATAGCAGCCTTGGGCCAAATCATCTTCCATGCAAAAGACCTGGCTAATTTATGGCGCATTGCGAACGAAAACACGCTCCATGCCACGCTCTCGCGATACGTCAAAAAAGGGCTTCTCTTCCGCATCTACAAAGGGCTGTACTCGCTCAAACCGATAGACCAGATAGATCCGATATTGCTGGGCATAAAGGCATTGCACCGATTCGCGTATGTAAGCGCCGAGACCGTGCTCGCTGATTTAGGCATGATACAGCAAGATACGCAAGACATAACGCTGGTCAGCGACGTATCAAAACGGTTCACCATCGGCCCGCACCAGTATCGCTGCCGAAAGCTGCATGACCGGTATTTACACAACACGATCGGTATTGCCGCAAAAAACGGATATAAAACCGCAACCGCGCCAAGGGCTGCGGCTGATATGTTATATTTCAACAAACGGGCGCATTTTGACGCCCATGGATCCATTGACTGGAAGCAGGTAAAAATAATCCAAAAACAAGTATATGATTCTTCCCCATAAAAAAGATGCAATACACAAGGCATGGCTGTACCGCCTGCTCTCGGCCATATATGACAATCCTGTGCTCGCTGAGCAGCTGTATTTCAAGGGCGGGACATGCGCCGCCATGCTCGGCTGGCTGGACCGGTTTTCAGTTGACCTTGATTTTGACTGCAAAGCCAAAACTTTCGCCAGAGGCGGACAAGGGGGCGGAGTGCTCCAGGTGCAAAAAGAAATGGAATCAGTGTTTGCCGATCTCGGGCTTGTAATAAAAGACAAAAGCAAGAACGCCCCCCAGTATTTTTTGCGGTATCCTGCCGAAGAGAATGTGCGGAACACCATCAAAATAGACGCGACCATGCCGCCGCCGAAAGCAAACATCTACCAAACGGTCCTCCTGAGCGATATTGACCGGATTGTCCCGTGCCAGACAAAAGAAACCATGTTCGCCAACAAACTGGTCGCGTTGATTGACCGGTTTGAAAAGCACGAGTCAATTGCCGGAAGGGACCTGTATGACATCCACTATTTTTTTATGAAAGGATTTTCGTACACCGGGGAAGTTATCGTTGAGCGCAGAAAAACCACGGTGCCGGTGTTTTTAGAAACATTGATTGCTTTTATTGAAAAGCGCGTTACCGAAACCATCATAACCCAGGATTTAAGCACGTTGCTTGCACATGATAAATTCCAGAAAATACGCAAAGCGCTGAAACCGGAGACGCTGATATTTTTGCGCGACGAACTGCAGAGAGTGCGCAAGACCGAGCCCCAATCCGGGGCTTAGCATGCACAGGGCATGGTTGCCAAAGGGCAGGCCTAGTGTACACGACAGTTTCGCTGATAGCCAGTATACGTCATTTTAGCAGATAGACGACACCTTGCTTGACAAAACAATTTAAATGTGCCTATAATATAGACATAAACGTCCTTTCCGCCCTTTACCAATCCATCCCATTATAATACTACTACACCTGACCTGTACCGCATACAAATGAAATAACCCCACATCTCCTCACAAGTTCTCTTTATATGTGTCCCCCACATACTAAAGAGAGAAAGAAGGTAACAGATGAAGCGCATGATGTTGTGCCTCATCGCGGGGATATTGTTCCTCGCGAGTAGTGCGGTGAGTGCGGATCCGCGCTATGCCTATGAGTTTCCTTGGCAGCCCAGCTCTAAGGTGGTTGCCAACATGCTCCACCAGGCAGGGATCGATTCTCCACCAGCGATCCCGACGAGCAAGGAAATCCGCATTGAAGATGCCACTATGGTGCTGGAGTCCGGCGTGTATGACACGGTGTACATTGCCGCAGACCAGATAGTGCACTTCAAGTTTGTCGAAATCACCCACTCCCTGGTAGTGGAGCCCGGAGCTTACCTTTTGCCCGATTCAAAAGAGTCATTGATCTGGGTACACACAACAGGAGCAACTATACGCATTGGCGCGCCGGGCGGCGAGTTCGTCCAGATTCTGGGGGACGGCTCCTGGAAGAAAAACATCCACTTTGCTATCAACGTTGCCTGGGGCGCTAGCGCGATCATGCGCAACGTGCTGGTCGCGGGCGTGCAACTCGGCATGGAAGTAGCCACAGAAAGAGGAGATCGGGACAATCCATCCTCCCTGGATGCGGTCAATCTGTACCTGACCAACAACATGCAAGGTCTACGGGTATTAGGAGCTAGCAATGTTGAGGTGTTGCAGGCGGCAATCTGGGATAACACTGATCTGGCTGTTTATGTTTCGGACGGCTCTAAAAACCATGATGATGCGGTCAGGTTTCAGGCAACTGAATCCTGGATAAAAGGAAAAAGCGAGTTTAGCCTCACCGTACCCAGCTCATCGGTTGTCTTTGACCAATGCAACTTAGATGAAGAGTTTGTAGAGTGGCTGTATTCCCAGCCCGATGACCTCGGATTACAGCGCGTGACTGTGCTTGAGAACCGGCCCATTACGGGTGTGGTCCAGACATGGCCCAGGCCTGGAAAGATTCTGCTCTCTATGGCAGACTTCACCGGAAACGGCGGAGTCGGAGTGGAGGATGCAGAACTCTTCTCGCAAGCATTCGGCAGTTCGCGAGATTCCATTCCGTTCGGCACCCTCTACGACATGAACAACGACGGCATAGTGAACCTGCCGGACATGCTGGATCTGGCGTACGCGTTTGCGGGTATCACACGTTCGGAGCCGATTACAGTGCTGGCAACAAGCCCAAATATGCCAGAGTTCCTGTCTGTAATCACTAGGTACCCGGCAATCGTATCCGCAGCAAAGGCTGATGCTGGCTTTGGTCCTATCGTTCAGGCCTACCTGGACATCCAGACAGCAGTTGCAGCAATCGGCGGCGAAGTTCCGGGTGGGTTCACGCTCAGCCAGAACTACCCGAATCCGTTCAATCCGGAGACTACCATTCGTTTCTCGCTCCCGCAGGAAGCGAGCGTGAGTCTCGCGGTCTACAACACCGCCGGACAGGTGGTGGCTCGCTTGGTTGATGAGGCACTACCTAGCGGCAACTACAATGTCCAGTGGGATGGACGAATGGAGAGTGGCCAATTGGCTGCGTCTGGCATGTATTTTTATCGCCTAACCGCGGAAGGGTACACCCAGACGCATCGGATGCTGCTTGTCCGGTAATCTCTGTTTCGCTATCAGGCGAATGCAGACAACAAAGACCCCTCGTGCACTGTGCATGGGGGGTCTAATTTTTTACCACTCAACCACCCCCTAACCCCTTCCTGATTACAGGAGGGGGAAGTTTTGGCTACCAATAAAGGGTCTGGGATTGGTTGCAGCGCTCGCAGCCAACCTCACGCAGGTTGTTGCACCGCCATATTGAGTTCCAATCGGAACCATACGTATCTCGGCACCATTGATGAGAGGCATCATTCGCGGGCCCCACGTTGCCGGGGACCGGGCATACCGAAGGAGCAACGCCAAACCTGGATTCGGTTGCGCCCGGAGCGCACTGGGTACTGGACTCAATAGCTCCATCACAATTATAATCCTGTTGTGTTGTGTTTTTATTTGATGAACCAATATACATATTAGAATCAGAAACATTGTTTTGACAGTCAGTTTGTCCGTCAATACCGTCGCCATCGGCATCTGGCCACCAATTACATTCCGTGCGACCGCCAATAGTATCACCTTGCGGCACGCACCGCTTAGTAACGCTATTACCGGTAACAACTCCATTAATAGTGTAATTCGCAATTGCATTTGTGTTTGGCATAGGCGTGGCTATGGAATTCGGATCGCACGCTTCTCCTGCATCCACCTGAATAACTCCATCGCCGCATGTACTTGTAATAGTCACCGCCACCGAACCGGATGTGTCAGAGATAACTGCCCCCGTGTGATGCACTGCTATGGTTCCGGAATATGTTCTCGCATTCGCCAACGTCGGTGTGCCGGCCAAGGTAATAGTATTTCCAGAATTGGTTGCAGTAAGCCACCCGGGGAGCGACGGAGAAAACGAGAACGTATAGTCAGATGATTTATTCAGCACAATATTATGCGACAATTCATCTCCGGTGTACACTGAAACGCTTTCGTCGCCGCTTATAATCCCCACCACCTCTTGATAGGTAAGCGTACCAGTATCAGTGTACGCTCCACACACAATTCCGTTGCATGGCCGCACGCGAATGCGCACATGTGTTGTGGATGGCTCATACGCGTATGTCCACTGTAGGTTCGGAGCCATAACAACAGCACTGCTATCTGCGACTCCGTCTTTTTGGCTTAATTCAATTTCGTACGTATCCGCAATCGTGTTCGCGGTCCAAGAAATTACTGTTGGAACATCAATAACAGGCGTAACTGGGCTCAATGTAGCGCTTATGTCAGCAGGTTTAAATGTAACTAATGTTGAAGCAGGCGCTCCACATCCTTCATCTGTGCATGTGCTCACTTCAAAAAATACAGATTTCATATTCGAGGATCCAGCAATACTAAAAGTTAATCCTGCTTGCGGAGCATCGCTTGGATTAACTATACTTGTCCCATCGCTAAAATTTTTTTTTGCTGTTACCTCATACCGCGTAATACCTGCCTGTGTAGCCGGGGCTGTCCACGCAAACGTAAGCGCATCTCCTTGCACTGGTTGCGCGGTATTGTTAGAAGGTAACGCAGTGGTAATAGACAAATTTTCCGGGGACAAAACATTTAAATTCAAGTGTTTTATGTTAAGTACTGGTGTTAGTGGATTATAACTTGACCATGAATATCTTCCCCAGTTATCCTCCACGCGCACCTTTGGCGAAGCAGGACCCGGCTTTTTAAATACATGCGTAAACACAAACGGCGCATTCTCGCACGCGCGAGCGCTTTGACCATAATTTGATCCGCCGCAATCATCGCGGTGATTCTTAAAATTACCCGTAATCTCGGTAGTATCTTCCGGCAATCCATCACCAACCCAGTCAATGGTAATTTTTTTAATGGGGAGCTGCTCACCGTTATAATTGTATGCATAGAACGCAAGCTCAACCGGCTGACCTACGAACACTTCTATACTTGTATTAGGCATACTGTCGGTATGTTTGATAAACGCTCCATTAATTGAATACCTGCCAAAGTTGCTAATACGTCCACAGTCGCCGGACGCCACTGTATTCTGTTCACCGCTTACAGCCGCATACCCTGCCTCATTTCGGACCACTGCTTGAATCACTGGACATTGGCCAAATGTCGGATCAAGTGTTGTCGCGTCACCAACAAAAGCTCTACTATCGGACACGCCGCCTGAATCTGGAAATATCTCCACTGCGAAGCCTAGAGATACGACATACTTTGCAAAACCAGTGCTCCACACCCAGCTTTTGTATACTTTCGCAAAAATCTGCTTAAGGTAAGTCATAGCAGTCCTATACGAACCAGCATTAGTGTTGATACCACCAATCAAATCAGTGGTAATTGTTGGACTTCCAGTTGCAGGATGCACAAGACATTCGCCTTCGCTTCCATCGTTGCTACGCGCAGTACCTCCTCCACAGCTATACGGACTTCCAGCGCGAACCTGTCCGTTATCAGGCTCAACATAGAGCGGCTGTTTGCCGGTTTCGCCAGCGCGCGTCTCTCCGGTGAACCCGTCTTCTATTATATCCAATTTGGAATCCCAATCCACTGGATCATACATCGTGTCAGGCGGAGGTGTAATCGCGCCAAACGGTTTTGCGTTCTGCTTAAACGCAAAATCAGTTGTGTACAGATCCCGAAAAACTCCGCCGTCGTCGGGAAAATACTTTGTTGCCGCGTCAAAAGGACCTGCGCCATTTCCCTGAATCCTGCCGGCCCATGCTTTATTCTCTCCGCCAACATCGGTGACGCGTACCACATCCGTGCACCACTCGCGCAACTGGAACATAATCTGGAAATCAACCCAGCCCGTATTTTTAGTGTTGTCGCAGAATCCTCCCTCAAGCCCAAGAAACTGGTATGGATTTATCACACTTCCATCTCCACGAAAGCTGCCCGGGGCGAATGAGGGCGGTCCGTCTGCGCCAACGTTGATGCCATTGATATTAAACCCATCAACGCTTCCGTCCGGTTCTGCGAACCGCGCGCGCAGGGCAAAAATGTTGGTATTGTTGCCTGAACTAATAGCCTCATCTCCCTCACTTCCGCAATTCTCACTATACATAATGGATGGCATAAACTTGTTCCATGAATATTCCCCGCCAAAATCGCAATTCGCATCCTGCGAACCTCCGCACCATAAGGTGGTCCATTGGTTGTCATTAGTTTCAAGAGCCGCTCCAATAGTGCTCCGGGCAGAACCCTCGCGGCTGATAATGAACTCTTCGTTATTTTCAGGCCAATCCGAAGCCTCGCGGCCCTTTACCACAAGCTTAATTGCTTCAATATCATACTCATAGAGTTTTGAAAGCGGTGACGAAGGCTTTACCGGAAACTGCAAGAGTCCGGTGGCTGATTTCTGGCCTTGCTGCCTAATAGGACTGCCTTGCGTCAGCGGCATTTTAATATTGTCAGGCACAACGGTTCCGCGATCCCCTTTTACCTTGCAGAAGTCATTATGGATCACGCATTCATAAAAGTTAGCTTCATAAGCGTTAAATCGTTTTTCGTTACCGTCACCACCATCACCTTCAAGCTTCACTACATATGTATTATCCTTTTCTTCAACAGGAATAATGCCAAGCGTTGTATTCGCAATCTTATTCCCCTTCGCCGCAACGCAGTAATACAACGGAGTATCCGGGGCAAACCCGGCCTCCGGATGGTTCTCAAACACATTGGGCTTGCCCTGCACCACGTCCACCGGCCACCAAGCAATACACGCTTTGTTTCCGTTTGGATCCAAAATCGGAGATTCCTCCAAGCAGTAGCCATACCACCCATCGTAGGAGCTAATTTGTTTTGTGTCTTCCGGCAAACTGCGCGTTGAGTTGCGGGATAGCCACACGGTCTGTCCCACTGCCTCGGCTTTTTTGTAAGAGCACTCGCACCCAATACCCTTCTCTTCGCACAGGTTTAAGCCTTTGAGATTGTCCGTGCCTATAGGATACGTAATGGGATCAGCATAGCTCGATCGCTCGTTCGTTGAGCCCCTGGAAAACGGCGAATCCTGCTCCGGATACCCACGACACTCAAGAGCCGAAGCAGCTGGCGTAGTCCCCTGGTTGTACGCGAGCACGGTTTTCCCGGCCTGCGGAACCTCGCGCAACAGCTCAACCGGATACTGGCCCGGCAATGAATACCCCGAGTAATCCCACGCGCCGCTATAGATGGTCTTCTGCGCTCCGCCCATGGTGTAGCGGTTTTGGTATGCTGCCAAATCAAACAGTCGCGCAGTACTGCCGTCGGTATACGCGGACGGATAGGTGTTTGAGCCTGGGGTAACCCAACTGACGCATGTGTCGCCGGATTCATTCAATTTTTGACACCTCCCTAAATCATAGGTAATAGCACGCGCAAGTTGAGTGGTGGGCTGTTTGGCCTGCGAAGTAGTTGTCGGAGCGAGCCATTCCGCGCATTGCCGGTTTTGGGTAACGCTGAACACGCCGGTACTGGTGCCGCTTAAGAATTTTGATTTTGGAATCGGGTTTGGGTCAGCTAGATCGGTAGTGTAGTAATCTTTTGTGAAATTGACGCAACCCAAAGAAACATCCGCTATCCCATTGCAATCACCTGTTGAAACTTGGCTCGAGAGCCTAAACAACGCCGTGGTACTGCCCTCGGAGAGTGTGGGGTCACTCGGGAGATACGCGGTGCAGGCATTAGCTTCCTGCGGACACTGGGGCACGTCTCCGCCTGCAGTATTGCACGGTCCGCTGCCATCCGCCTTAACAAATCCACCAACGCCGTTGGGGCCGGCAGTTGGATCCCAATTACAAAGCTTGTCTCCGGGGTCCCTAAAGTACTGGGTGCCGCCCTTGGAAGCGGTAAACGCCTCGCACCACAAGCTTTCCTGTCCGCACAATGTTCCGCTTGCGCCCAAGAATTCATCCGGATCAACGCGCTTGTACGCGGTACTCCAATCCGTAACTGTCGCGGTGGTTACGCTGGTTCCAACAGGAGGCTGCCCGAGCGCCGTGCACCCTGCTGCTGCGGCAGCGGTTTTATTTTTTGGATCAATATACCGGTAGCTGATGGCGTCCGCGCCAACCGGGTTCCATACGGGAATTGCGGTTGTGCCCATATTAAACGCCTGGCTGTAGGGGTAGTTGTAATTCTGTGTATCAATTACCGCGGTACACGTTAAAGACTGGGACGACGGGAACAACTTGTCAAAACGCGATACATAGTAGGTGTTGTTTTTATCATCGCGGTACTGCTGGCAGGAATTAAAACGCGGCGCCGTTCTATCCAGCGCTGGATTTGCATCAGAAACATAGCACTCATCCGGCTGTTTTCCGCCTTGTGCCTTTGAAACAACTGAATCCTGAAGCCGGTAGTACACATCTGGAATTTGGACGAGCTCTAAATCATCTAATAACATCTGGCCGCCGGAAATAGTAATGCGCACATAGCCGGGCTGATCCGTAAGCGGCCACACTACTGGCCCAAGCGTGTAATTGCGCCACTCACTGGAAACTAGAATATCAGGAGGATCGCCAGCAGCAGTATTCGGGCTTGTCAGCCCTCTAAAAAAGTACTGATCTCCGGAATTATCGGATTTGGTGAGATGCGCGCCCGTAATACTAACACCGCCTCCAAGCGCCTTTGCCACGAACCGAAGCTCATAGGTATTGTTAGTAAAATTGTGTCCAGTCGTGGCAGTAACAAAGGCTTGGGACATCTGGAGGCGCGTTCCAAACTGTACAGACGTGCCTTGGTTATTGACTGTGCTTTCAGAAAGCGCGACGCCGGGAATATCCCATTGGCCAGTGGTCTGGTAGGTTGCAGCGAACGAACTTTCAAACGGCTCCGTAAACACGGATTTCACCACATTCGCGGCCTTGCCCTTGTACTCACGGCACCCAACTGCTGCAGCTGCGCACCGATTTGCCTCGCTCGGAACAAAATACCAGGACTGCTGAACGCCGGCAACTTCTGTGGTGCGCCTAAACTGAGTGCAGGAATTTGATGCGGTTATAATTTTATTGGCATCGCGCTTGTATTCAACCCCGTTTTCATCCAAAAACGTGCTACACAAGGATCCATCTGTGCTCGTACAGCTTTCAGACGTGTCAACATCGCACTGCGCGTTTTCCGGATCGCGAACCTGACCCTGCTCGTACGTGGTGCATGGACCATTCCCAATCTTATCTTTAAGCAATTGCCACGATTTAAGCTGGCCAGCTTCCCAGGTGAAAAACGTGGCGGTGTTTTGATTTTCATCGAGCACGCAGGATTCAATGCGGTTGTAGTACTCGCGTCCTTCGGTTGCCACATTGGTAAACACTTCGCACCCTAACTGCTGTTGAGTGCAGCTTTGCGCAAACTCAGGAATAAACTGAACCTTGCTTGGCTTGGCGTTTGCGTTTGCCAATTTTTCAAGATCAGTTGGCATAGAAAGCAAGGTATCAAACCCATTACACGAAGCAGTACACAAGCCGCCTGCTGAAAGCCTCGCATATACCGCAGAGCCGCCCTTGGCGGACGTATACTTACGTGCGCTCGTTTCATCTGGATTGGCGCAGAGCCCGGCATTCGTAAACACGCTTCGGTTCGAAGTTCCATATGCCTTGTATTGGGTTGTTGGGGACGCGACATTAATAGAGCCGGATGCGGGAACCGTATTAATAGTTGTAACATCTTTGGTTGTAGTAATGGTTACTGCGGCAATAGCATTGGCTCCTTGCTGGAGCCCCACTTCTTCAAGCTGAATATCATCATACATCAATCCACCTGCCAGATGCAGTTCAATAATAGTTGCAGTACTTGCTGAATTATAGAACGAAGCAGCAAAACGGCTGGTTGCGTATTGGGAAACATCCGAAATGCTCAAAGTAAGTTTATTTTCTACGAGTGAGGTACTGTATCCCCCATTTTCAAATGATATGTTGGCAAGCGTAGATGCTCCTGTTTCAATAGAAACTGATCCAGATACTGCAGAAGTTGTTGGATTTGGAAACGCAAAAAACGAAAGCGTGTAATAAGTAAACGGCTTAATTAAAATTACTTGGAACGTATCAGAAGGAGTAATAGCCTCTGCGGCTGGAATGTAAACAGCATCAATAGCTTGCCCCTTAAAATCCCATCCTCCCTCGGAAGCTACAGGCAAACTTGTAGCGCCAATAGTTCCCACTCCCGAAGGGCGCTCTATAAATAACTCTTCGTCAAATCCGCTATTTTTAACGTAGTTAACTCCAGCGACAAGCGGAATAACCTCATGTGTTTCAGGCGCTGAAACAGAACAAGACTGCGATTTGTTGTTGAGATATATTTTTTTGCTTGGGTCCCAGGTATCTGTGCCTGTTGACTCTGTGCTGTACCACTTGCACCCCGCTGTTTGGCTGGTACACCCAGTATTATCAACATACGCGGTAAGAACAGAAAGTTTTTTGGGCGAGGTAAAGGTTTGGCACGTGGCATACTGCGGCTCGCACGATGTGCCGGATAAATCCCAGGTGACACGTTCGCGCGTGCAGTAGCCATACCCGCCCGTGCACTGGCCGTTCTCTTCTTTGATACAGCTCGCCAAATCAACGCACACGCTCTGCCTATTTGGCGAACCAACGTACTCCGGAAGCGCGCCATAGGCCAGCGCGTTGCACTGGAACTGCGGCAAGCCAAGCACCCATGCGGGGTCCACTAGGTGGTAGAGTGTGTTATTATTCTGTTTACTTGGATCAGTATTGTTAACGTCTTTCGGGCAATTGGCCGGCAATGTGGGGTCTGCTGATTCGTCAACCAACGTCGTAGTAGGATTATCTTGTTCTTCAAAACAATCAAGCAGTGTTTTGAACGGCACGCCCGGGCTGCTTAAGCGGCTTGCCGCGAGCTCCCAGCCAACCGGAATTACGCGCAAAAACCGCAACCGCTTAAGATTTTCAACGGAAAAATTCTGCGTATTTGCCGCGTAAGCCTGCGGGAACAATGCGTCCTTTGGAATCAAGTTCTGCTTAACCGCCTGCCCAACAGTTAGCTTCTGCTCAACCGCCTGGCGCATATCCGCAGTCAGCAAACAGTTATACGGAGATAGGTACACGCCCCGGTCTTCCGCTGTAGGGCACACACTCATGTCCGAAATAAGGCTCAGCGAACCGCTGGTTATAGTAAGCGACTTTGGAGAGAATTCGGAAAAATCATTTATCAAACCCTGCTTGCCGGTATACGCGGTTGTTGAACCAAGTCCCCCTGGTCCGCGGCCCGCGGTTCCGCCCCGCAACAGCCCTTGCTGGAGCCGGCGGAGATATGTCTGCGCGAATGTGTTCGTGAAAATCGCGGCCGCGTCCGCAAAAATGTCTCCGGTTGGCTGGACATCCTGTTCAAGAGATTTTTCGACTGACTTTTTTTGAGCTTCCGTAATCTGCACTGAAGGCGTTTTGACCCAGCCGGTAATTGTGTCGGTAACCGCCTTAAACCCTTCGCCCTTGCGCTCGCTTTTTTCCTGCTCTATCTGCTTTTCTTTTGCTTTTTGCACGCTCTCACGCAAAATCAAAAACGCGCCCAGTTCGTTGTTATCAATATCAAATCCCTTAGAAAGATTATTTAACGCCTGCTTCTGATTCTTATATGCGGATTGAAAATTGCCACTGATATCCGAAAGGCTACATCCGGTCTTACCTACATCGCCCGATACGGCTCGGTTGGGGCGGTCCGGGAACAAGTCACCGTCCTGGATTGACTTGGATATGCCAATCGTCAATTTTAAACGGGATTGCACGCTTGCCGGGCTGCACAAATCAATTGAAAAACCCTGGGAAACATTCACCAAAAACTTTCCCGCGACTTGGTCGCCGATATCAGTAAGCGCATCCCCTAATGGCTGGCGGAACACGAGCGGTTTTTGGCCCTTGTCTCCGGACGCGAGCCACACCGCGCTATCTTGCGCTAATTTGTAGGTTACACTCCGCACGGCCTGATGGAACGCGCGGCTACCGGCCACGCTCCTGATGCGGTTAAAAATATCAGCTAAACGCGCGGGTATATCGCCGATAGTCGTGTTAAAGGTGATGTCCCCAAACCCGAGAATTGCATACGCGGGCTGAGGCTGCGCGGCAAACACAAAAACCGCCACCAGCACTGCCAGTAGGATTCGCGCTCCAATAAATTTGTTTTTATTTTGGTGCATGTTTTACTGCCATTCTTTTCTCTGTATTTTGCAAGAAATTTTTTCCAGATACAACCGATCGCCCCAGCCTCTTTTCCAAATTTTTTCTGGCTCCGCCCGCTATATCGCCGCCAGCCTTGGCATCGGCCATAAGTTTGGGTATGCTTTCTGTATGCCAACAATACATTTTTTGCTTGCCACCATCAGTTTTTACCTCAAGCATAAGGGGTGGTACAAATTGTACCCCCCCTTGATCTGTAAGTTTTGCCAACTCTTTGTCTCTCTGTTTTAATCTTTTAAAGTATTGAGCCGGATCGCTAGAATCTGTCAATGACTCAATGACATCATTGATCGCAAACCACCACTCGTTATTGTGGAGCGTTTTTCTGATCTGCTTGCCCTTAAACAAGGCGATTTTGGTTGTCGTCAGGGAATGATTGTTTGAACTGCTCATAAGTATTATTGCACCGGCGGAGCTTGGTCCGCTGTTTGCTGGCTTGCTACTTCCTGGAAAAGCTGGATTAAATCTTCGTCCGATGTTTCGGCAAGTTGGTCCTCCGGAATGCCGGAATCACGCAAGAGCGCCCGGATCTGGTCCGGCGTTGGCATGCCCCCCTGGTTCAGCGCGTCAAGCGCGGCCTGGGACTCCGGAGAAAAATCAGTTGCCCCGCCCGCAGAAGACGAATCAGCAGTAGCCTCGTCAGCCGCTGCCTGGTTCTGAATGGCCGTAATCGTATCAATAATATCGCTTCCGCATATTCTGCCGGCAGGACAATTTGGGTCTGTTCCCGCCCCAATTTCAACACGGTCCGAAGCGCCATCTGAATCAGAATCAGCAAGATAGGGAGATGTTTTATGCACGTTCAATTCTTCCCAATCGCTCAATCCGTCTTCATCTGTATCTAGTACGCGCAAACGCGCGTCATTAAAGGCTTCGGAACTTGTTTGGGCATCTTCGCTTGGATTGGTTGCCACCGCAATATTTATTTTTTGCTTGATACTCACCACCCCAAAAAAAAGCGATGTTGCTGCAAAAAAACCAAACCCTATTTTTACTGCTTTATCTGTCATGATGATGAATATATTATAGCACAAAACATTATTTTTCTTCTAGTGCGCGCCAACTTCTGCCCACCTTCCGCGCCTCATTGATACACATAATATTCTGATTCCACCTCTTTGGTTTTTATGTTAATCACATACGCATACAAACACTCGGTGCCGCACCCGTAATATATGATAACATGTTTATTGTCCGACAATTCCCAGTGAGAAGTATGAACATCACCCCGATATATCTCGTATGGCTCTCCATCCTCTCCTTCTTTTATCATTAAACGGATATAGTCGCTATAGTACTCTTCGCGCGCCTGATCGCTCGCGTGGTCATATCCTTCCCCTCTTTTGTGCACCATCTGAAAGTACCCTAACAGCTCACCCACTGATAACGAATCAACATGACTCTTGGGATATCCATCATACGTCAACTGTCTCATACGCACGACGTCCCCTTCCTCGTCAAAATGCATTACTGAAAGCTCCTCGGTCTCGGGGTTGATGAAAAAATATTTTGAGGCAACCACTCGATCGCCTGCGACCGCTCCGTGAATATCAACCGACTTCACATGGTTCATTCGTTCTGCCGCATACAGTCCAATAACGGCAACAGCCAGCGCAACAGGGAGCAGTAGCGCTATCCTAATAAATCCGTTCTTCTCCGGGTGTATGATGTAGAAAAGGGTGTTGCCGGAATTCATCAAAAATTCGGCTTTATCCCACTTAGTCCAGTATGGCGGATCTATAAATGCGCTGTAGTAATGAGTTACGCCGCTTGTTGGATCTTTGACTTCTCCGCGCACTACCTGTCCCGCAATAACATAGCACTCATACCATTCATCAATCTGGGTTTCATCATGAAACGGATTTTCTACAAATGGGCGATTATTATCAGTTTTGTTGAATGCGCTGTATTGTTTTGGTTCTAGTATAACTCCATGATACGTATCGTCCCATCGCGGATCTTTCATCCGATTCCTCACTGACCAGCCAACGGCAATTCTCCCTTTGTTTGGCAAACTTCTTGCCTCGCCAAAGATAGTTCGCGCCAAAATCATCTGTTCCGTATCATCGTTAAAATCCCCGGTCCATACTGGATCGTCAACCGTTGGTATTCGTTTCTTTGGCTGTTCCTCTTGCGTAGACCCCGGGTCAATCGCGAACTCCGCGCTTCGCAGGGTCGGCATCCGGTCTGCCCATACTTCAATGTAGTGCCTGCCTTTCGGCAGATTGGGGGTGAACGTCTTTTCTTGGTGTTCTTTTTCCTGTTTGAATTTTTTGAGGAGGTTTCCGGCAAATGTCCAGAACCGGTGCGCGTATGACTGTTCCTGCTTTTGTACGGCGTTGTCTATGATGACCTTTATGTCGTCAGAATCGCCCAACCGATATTGCGCGTCAGCAGATAGCGAAAATGACGCAAGCGACGCATGCACCAGAACAAACGCGAACCAGGGCCTGCGGTCGCCGTCTTCAGCTTGTTCGTTGATTGGCAATGTGATATGTTCCTGATCTTTGAATTCCTGGACGATGATTTCTTCAATAAACGCCGATGGTCTTGGAATAAGGTCAATCGTATTCTTTCCTTTTTTCAGCATCACAAAAAAGACCACAGTCTTTTTAAGACCCTTTTGCTTGGAGCCGTTAAATGATGGCGGAATGTTATACTTCTGTACGTTATTTTCCGGCGGGATCTCCCGAAACCAGATACCTTGTATCTCTACGCGCAGATCTTCGTCCGTGTTTGATTTGATCTGTCCTTTTGATTTACAGCGAGCTGATACAAAAATGGCAGCCATGCCGGATTCCTGCACGGTAAAGGCGTGCTGATAGGCGCCGGTAATTTTCTTTTTGATTTCCATGCGATATATAATAGAATCTAGATACTATCGCCATGAGTACACGACTTCCGCATGACGATGTTATTATACCACAAAACATTATTTTTCTCCTAGAGCGCACTCCCAAGCAAGCATAAAATCTTACTCTCTAAATTTTGGCGTCAACCTTTAATCCTAAAACTCCATTTATTGGCCTCTTGAAGAATTCTTAATGTCGCGAGCACCGAAAGATTATCACTCGGCAAAAGCAGCAGCCGGTCATTCAGCTGATTGCGTAATGGGCTTAAAAATTCATCAGCCCATGAGGGCGATAACGTCAGCACGCCTGAAAAATCTATTTCTAGCGCTTCGTCGCGAGAAAGCCCGCGCAATGTCGGCTGAAACGCTTTAAACGCCTCGCTGCCCAATTCCCGCGATATCAATGTTGTGCCAAACTTTTCCAGTTGTAATTTCATACCGTTTCTCCTTATTACACAGCCTCTTACAATATATTAGAATTCTATTTTTGCCAAACAGCCCCGCACAATGCGCTGGCCGCGCGTAACGCGAAATACCTTATCCGCGCCTTGCATGCGCACCTCGGCATCGCCGCTTGCGTAGAATAAATCAATGGGGCGCTCCGCGACGACTTCACGGACGAGCTTAAGCCCATTCCCGCGCTTCTCCGGCGCCCGGCCGGAAACAAACTCGGTAAAAGCGACCTTCACGGCCACGGTATGGCTCGGAAGCTCCGGACGAACCTGGCGCAACGTTTCCAAAATACCGAGACCCCGATCGGCAAGCGCGATAATGCCCTTGGAAAGATCGTAGCCGAAAAAAATTCCCGGCGTATCCGGCCACTTTCCCAAATTATGCGCAAACGAATTATCACCAATCTCTCCGGCAATTAAAACGATGAGAGAGTACAATTTTTCAAACCCGGGCTTCCGCATCAGGCCATACTCCATTTTCGTTAAGCGCGCGTTAAAAATCGAGCTGGTTTGGCAATAAAACGCACTCGGAAATTCAACACCATCTTGTATCCATTCAGAGGCGAATTTTATTAAATTACTGGCAAAAATTTCCAAATCTTTCTCACGGTAATAACGATGGCTTCCGCCTTCTTTTCTGATAGCCGCTAACTTGCCGCTTTTATCCCAGCGGCGCAAGGTATCAACCGAAACCCCTAACATTCCGGCGGCCTGGCTTATATTGAGCAATTTTTCTTCCATAGAATCTGATATTTACAGCATACCATAAAAACAAAACCTATGCAAGCTTAGTATAAACCTATGCAAAAATTTACTAAACTATGCAAAAAATGCATAAAACCGCATGTATGTCTACATAAACCTGCCAACCTCCGCCATGGGCGCGGACTCATTATGCCAACGCATGAATGAGGTTCATCCAATCGGAAATCGCGAGTTCCTGCGCCCGGCTTGTTTCTTTAAGTTTTGCCCGCTTTAACGCCGCTTTTACGGCATCCTGTTCCATATGCAGCCCCGCGGCAAGATTATTGCGCAGCTGTTTGCGCGGGCTCGCAAACCCCATGCGGCAAATCTGCCAAAAGCGCTTTTCATCAATTACCTCCCTTTCCTTTATTAAGAGCCTGTCCTGAGCTTGCCGAAGGAAGGGGGTCAGGGGGTGGTTCGGTATTTCGCTGACATCATCTATTATAAGAAGGCTGGACTCTACTTTTGGCTCCGGCCAAAACGCTTTTTTGGAAACTTCAAACGCGATTTTGGGCCGTGCGTATAACTGCACGGACAAGGCAAGCAAACTCATACCCCCGGGTTGGGCGCACACGCGCTCGGCAACTTCTTTCTGCACGAGCAGAACCAAGCCGGCTGGCTTTGGAGTATCGGACGACACAAATTTTTTAATAATCTTTCCAGTAATATTATACGGTATATTTGCTACTACGCGGTATGGCTCTCCATTAAATAATTCTGAAATCTCTTGATTTAAGAGAGATACAATATCAGCACGCACCAGCCTAAAAGATGGAGCGTCTTTAAAAGTCTTTATAAGATGTTTCGCGAATTTTGAATCAAGCTCAACAGAAACCACGTTAGCGCCGGCAGCAACAAGCTCCTGAGTGAGCACGCCAAAGCCTGGGCCAATCTCCAAAATGTTCTCGTTTTTCTTAATGTGCGCTTCTGCAACGATATCCACAAGAACCAATTCGTCAATTAAAAAATTCTGCCCCGAATTTCGGGACGGATCTATTCCTAATTCACGAGCCAAGGCTTGTGCGGTATGCATACTATTTTCCAGAAAGCTTTATTGGCTCATATTTAATCAAAGAATACAAAAGCGTCATCAAGGCCGCAATCACAAATAGCGCCGTGAACGAATTCGGAATAAACACGAGTACTGCGAGCGAAATTAAAATCGCGAGAATCTTTCCCACAATCAAAGACATTTCAAAAAACATGACCGTCTTCATAATGCTGGTTTCGTTAGCATGGTCGTAGGTCATGGCCATCATAGGAACCACGATTACATTCTTAGTGGTTCTACCCAATGCGTCTGTAAGAAACACGCCAAACGCACCCTTTACCAATAGTCGCATCAGCCACACGCCACACCCGAACACCGAACCGATTTTAAGGATGGATCGTCGGTCGTTTGCATCTCCGTCCACCATGCGCCCCACAAACAAAAGCGCTAGTGTTGTTGCAAGTGTGGCAAGCGCGACAATGGAGCCGAGCTCAAGAAAATTGGATACAATGGTAAAAATAAATACCGGCCAAATAACCATGACAATAAGTTCTTCTCCGAACCCAAGGAACCCAATAAAATTTCTCCGGTTTTCACGGTAAAAAAGCCTACGATAACTATGAAAATACGAAAACGGAACCGGCGCAAACCGTTCAGGTGTGGCAAGCAAAGGAAGGTTGGAAGCTAGAATTAAAACAGTGGCAACTGCAAACAACACTGCAAATCCCCACATGTTGAGCAAAAATCCTCCAACCACCGGACCGGCAATGGAAACCACCATCACAACCATTAACAGGTTGGATACCTCGCGACCGCGCTCGCGACGGCGCCCGAACCGCGCAAAATCAGCTTGGTACCCGGGCCAGTAAAATGTTTTTTGCGCCACAAACGCTGCAATAGCAGCAGCGATAAACGCCGGATGATGCGGAATAAAAAACAACGCAAGATAATACATGGCCAAAAATGGGCTTCCTAAAAGAATCGCTTTTTCGTATCCAAATCTTCGTGCGAACTTCGCGCCCAGTGGTATAAAAATAAAGTACAACACATACACCGCGAGATAAAAATACAAAATCTGCTGAATGGAAAAACCAATCTGGTATAGGTAAATCGGTTCAAAAATCGCAACCATGGCAGCGGCAAAATCCACAATGCCCGCAGACAAATACAACTCGCGCACTTGGTGCGTAAGCTTAGTCGCGAAAAATGTTTTAATGGTTCGAAGTGGTTTAATGTAAGGCATTTTTATTTTTATTATTTCGTCATCCTGAGCGAGCCCGCCGATTCGGCGGGCGAGTCGAAGGATCTAGCGTCACCGCGCCTGGACGAATAATAATGACTTCATTATCCCACACCTTAACTATAGTGGAAACCCCCCGGTTTAGAAGCTCGCCCCCATCAACAAAACAATCAACCTGCGCTGATGCAGGTCCGAGCGATGTCCGCACTGCCTGAATTGAATAGCATGGCCCGTCGCCGGATGCGTTCGCGGACGTTGCCACAATCGGAACACACGCCTTCCGGCTCAAATCCGTTGCAATCGCACTATCAGGAACCCGAAGTGCGACATATCCCTCCTCGGAAGCCGCAGAAACCAATGTTTGATTCTTGAGCGGCAGCACCAGCCCTAAAGGACCGGGCCAATACTCATCCGCCAATTCACGCGCCCGCTCCGAAAACAACACCCAGTTTTCGGCCATGACGCGATCCGCCACAATCAAAGAGAGTGTCTTTGCCCTATCGCGCCCCTTAATTTCAAAAATCTTCTTGACCGCGGACTCATTGGTCGCATCACACCCAATGGCGTACGCCGTATCAGTAGGGTACACAATCACTCCCCCATTCTTTAATATGGAAACCGCATCTATCATACTAATACGTCATTCTGAACTTGTTTCAGAATCTGTTTTTAAGATCCTGACCTGCGTCAGGATGACAGCTTATTTCGCAACAAAATTAACCAGCTTTTCTTTTACGAATATGGTTTTAACAATCTCCTTGCCTTCCAGATGCACTGCCACGTTCGCTTCGCCCTTTGCCGCTTTAACAACATCACCTTCAGAGGCGCCAACGCTAATAACAACCGTGCCTCGCAGCTTGCCATTCACCTGCACTGCATAGGTGATTTCATCTTGGCTAAGCA